>Ga0136611_10000624_pt1 | contig 23761 bp, 30 predicted proteins | sample AntDrymUQ2232306_2_FD_106645 | JGI IMG/M metagenome (GOLD analysis project Ga0136611, IMG submission 106645) | Polar desert sand microbial communities from Dry Valleys, Antarctica - metaG UQ223 (23.06) | ecosystem: Environmental > Terrestrial > Soil > Desert | place: Antarctica: Dry Valley...
CCGCTATGTGTCGCAACCGCGACAGCGGTTGCTCTGTACCCTGTCCCGGCAGGTCTGCCGCAGCGGAATCGCTACCCGATAACGAGTGCGACGGTGAACGCTATCGCCGCCAGCAGGGACGCTGCCGTCCGAACCGTGTTCCAGACCGTCCAACTCGGTACGTAACGCGCCCATTCAGCGATGCCCTCTGGGCTATCCGGCTCGACAGCCGCCAGCGCGTCGTTGCGTGGAACGTTGAAGGCCATCGTTACCCCGAAGCAGCCGACCACGTAGAGCAGGCTCCCGGCGATCTGGAGGAGCGCGTCCGTCTCGCCCAGATCGGCCAACGACACCACCACCAGCACCGCGCTGGCAACCGCTGTCCCCAGAAACGACGACAGGAACCAGCCGTTCCGAACGGTGACGTTGATTGACTGCATCGTCGCGGCCCCCTGTGCCGGAGGCTGCGTAGCGAGCGCCTTCATCACGAACGTCGAGAACGCGAAGAAGACCCCGCCGATCAACCCGCTGCCCAGCACCGCCACGATCGTCAGCACGACGCGCAGTTCGTCCATGATTGCCAACTCCTCGTTCCAAACCCCTGTGGCGGCAGTCTCGCGCGCATAGTCTCTGACGTCACGCGGCTCGCGGCCCAGCGCGCATCACGACTGCGATCAAGAAGACACCTGCGCTGCCGTGCGCCCGTGGGCGCGGACGAGAACCGCCCCGACGAGAGCGGAAAACGACCCGACCAGGGCGACCGTCCGGACCACGTGCCACACAACCCATGGTCCCTCGAAGTCGTCTACGACGCTTGCAAGATCGGCGATCCCAGCCGGATTGCCCGCGCGCTCGAGGTCGTCGTTGAGCGGGAAGTGGACGGCGACGGTCAGCAGGATGCAGATGCCGTAGAGCACGAGCGCAGCGGCGATCCAACGCACGGTCAGACGCGCGCCCGCCCGCGACTCGAGGACAAGCGCCCAGATCGTTAGCGCAGGCGCCGCGAAAAGGGTGAGCAAGAACACGGGGCTCTCATTGGTCGCCGTGTTCATCTGCTGCATCGCGTCGACGAACGTGCGGTCGTCGGTGTCGGCGAGTCCGGGCATCACCGAAATAGCGTAAGCGTAGAAGAACCCGGCGAGCAGTCCCATCGTCAGCACGGCGGCGCCGAGCACCAGGTTCGTCTTGCGGCGTTCAGCGGACATCAATCGCTCCAATCTCGTCGCGTGCCAAGCTGCAGCACGCTGTCGTTCAGGGGGTCCACACACTGGTCTGGGCGGCGTCTCGGGCGTAGTCACGGAAGTCCTTCGGCGCGCGGGCGAGGGCGCGCGCCACGCCGCCCGCGACCCGCCGGCCGGTCTTGCCGGTCCCGCCGATGACCAGTGTCGTGCCTTCGTTTCTCATTCATGCACCTCGCATCCATTGCGATCGCTATTGTGATCCTCGCTGATCACTGCATCCATTCTTGTCGGCGACTGCGAGCGTCACAATGACCGATCGTCTTCATTCCATGACCGATCGTCCAGGAATGCTGGACGATCGGCGTTCTGGAGCATAGACTCAACAGCATGAGCACGACCTGGACCTCCGTCGATCCACTCGGTGAGGCGCTGCACGTCCTGCGGATGAGCGGCACCTTTTACAGCCGCTGCGTGCTCAGCGCGCCGTGGGGACTGGTGCTGCCGGCGTTCCCCGGCTCGCTGATGTTCCACATTGTGACGGCGGGCCACTGCTGGCTCGAGGTAGAAGGGTCCGAACCACAACTCCTGCATCCCGGCGATCTGGGACTCGTCCCACATGGCGAGGGGCATCGTCTGGCGAGCAAGCCTGGCTTGTCAGGCGCGGGATTGTTCGACCTCCCGCGCGAACCCGTCAGCGAACGCTACGAGATCATCCGGCATGGCGGCGGCGGTGTGGCCACCGGCCTTGTCTGCGGCACTGTCCAGTTCGACCACCCAGCCGCCCAGCGCCTCGTCTCTCTCCTGCCGCGCGTGATCAGCGTCGAGGCGACCAGCTCGCCCCAGGTAGAGTGGATGAAGAGCACATTGCGGCTGATTACCGCCGAAGCGCGCGAGCTACGCCCCGGCGGCGAGACCGTCATCACCCGCCTGGCCGACATTCTGGTGATCCAGGCCATCCGCGCCTGGCTCGAACAGGATCCCGCCGCCCAAACCGGCTGGCTCGGCGCGCTCAAGGACCAGCAGATCGGCCGGTCGCTGACGCTGATCCACCGCGACCCGGCCCATGCCTGGACGGTCGCGAGCCTGGCCGACGCGGTTGCGATGTCGCGCTCGGCCTTTGCGGCGCGTTTCACGAAGCTGGTCGGTGAACCGCCAATGAACTACGTCGCCCGCTGGCGGATGAATATCGCGCTGACGCTGCTCAAAGACAATGAGGCCACCCTCGGCGAACTTGCAACCCGTCTCGGCTACCAGTCCGAAGCTGCCTTCAGCCGGGCCTTCAAGCGCTACATCGGCGTCTCGCCGGGCGCTGTCCGGCGCTCCGGCGACGTGGCGATCGGGCAGTACATGGCCGCCATCGGTTGATCGAGAGATCGATCGCCGCAGCCGACGATCGATCTCGGATTCCAGCCTTCCAGATACACGTCAAAGATGGTCTTGCGCCAGATGGCCGGGTTGACGATGCCCCGGTCGTCGGGTAGCGCCGTGGCTCAGAGATCCTTGGCCCGATCGAGATCGTTCGATCGTTCCTCGACTCGATCGTCCAGTTTCTTTGGACGAATGAGCATAAGACAGGGATGAATAGTCATAGACAGTCCTGATGCATAACCTGACAATGGACACCAGGCAGTCAATGACGACGCCGAACGACCGATGGAGGGACGACATGGCCCACTCAGGACAGGTACTACACAATCCCGCAAGCGGCGAGCGGATCATCATCCGCCGGACCGCCGCGGAAACCCACGGGGAACTACTCGCGATCGACCTGGAGCTTCCCGCGCATCGCCGGGTCCCCGGTGGCCTGCACCGACACCCGCTGCAAGAAGAGCGCTTCGAGGTGGTCAGGGGCAGGCTACGCTTCAGGATGGGGAGCGAGCGAATCGAGGCGGGGCCTGGTGAGGTTGTCGTCGTTCCGCCCGGCGTGCCGCACGACTTCGCCAACGCCGGCTCCGAAGAGGCGCTCATTCGCGTCGAGGTCCGGCCCGCGCTGAAGATGGAGCAACTCTTCGAGACGGCCGTTGCGCTCGCTGAGCAAGGGCGCACCATGTGGTACGGAATCCCAAAGCCGCTCGACCTGGCCTTGTTCGTGCGCGAGTTCGAGCAGGAAGTAGAGGGCGTATTTCCGCCACGCTGGGCGCAGCGGTTGCTACTCGCGCCGCTGGCCTGGCTCGCCAGGCGCCGCGGGCGGGACGACATCTACGCGCGAGATGACGATCGCCAGACTCGCCCGATCGGCGGGTGGTGTATGGCGCGGACACGTTCGGAGGCCGGCCGGTAGTTCGGACTGACGCGGCAAGCGATCGGTCACCGACGGGCCATTCGCCGAGACGAAGGAGCTGATCGCCGGTTTCTGGATCTTCCAGGTCGAATCGCTGGACGAAGCGATCGAGTGGGTCAAGCGCTGCCCGAACCCGATGGGCACGGAGTCCCAGATCGAGATTCGCCAGATCGTCGAGGTGGAGGCCGTCGCTCCGACGGCCTCCACCGGCGTCCTCCACCTCACTCACAAACCGGCGAGCACATCGTTCTATCGGCGATTGACCGCTTGACAAGTAGAACGAATGTTCGTAACGTGTTGCATGTTCCTATCGTTCGCGACCGCAGCGCAGGAGGAACTCGATGACCATCACAGCCGCCCCCCGTCCTCACCACCCAGCAGCTCGCCGACGCCTTCGGCAGGAATGTCCGTATCATCGCCTGGCAGGTTGCCGGGCTTACCCAATGACGAGCGCCGGATTTCAGAATCGGTCGTCCCGGTTGTCGAATTCGAGCATTTCTGGACGACTATCCAGTGTCGCAGCGTTGTGATGCGTTCGCTGAACCCGAAAGGAAGCACCATGCGAAAGATCGTCTCGGGTCTGTTCATCTCACTGGACGGCGTGGCGGAGGCGCCGGACCAGTGGCATTTCCCGTACTTCAACGACGAGATGGGCGCCGCCGTTGACGCGCTGATGCAGGCGGCCGACACGATGCTGCTCGGACGGGTCACGTATGAGGAGTTCGCCGGCTACTGGCCCCAACAGAGCAACGACGAGGTGGACATCGCGGACTACATGAACAACACACCCAAGCTGGTCGTCTCGAACACGCTCGACACGCTCGACTGGCAGAACTCGACGCTGATCTCCGGCGACGTTGCCGGACAGCTCCGCGAACTGAAGCAGCAGCCTGGCAAGAACATCGGGATTACCGGCAGCATCAGCCTCGTCCGCTCGCTGCTGCGCGACGGACTGCTCGACGAGCTGCAACTGCTGGTCCACCCGATCGCCGTCGGCAGCGGCAAGCGCCTGTTCGAGGACGGCGGCAGCCAGACACCGCTCACGCTCGTCGATTCAAAGACCTTCAGCACCGGCGTCCTCCACCTCACCTACCACCCGGCGAGCACATAGGCCGATTCATGCCAACCCCTCCGGCCGGGTACCCGGCCGGAGGGATCGCACGGTGACAACGGATGAACGGATACCCAGGAAAAGGACAGTTGCCAACCTGACACAGTGTACGTACACTAAGCTGACCAAGTGGAACATGTTCCGAACAGATGTTCCGCCGTTCGATATGACCGATGCTCCCACCCGAGCATCGACAGGATGGAGAAACGATGAGTGGAGTACGAGTCCTGGTTGGAACGCGCAAGGGTGCGTTCATTCTGACATCGGACGAGAAGCGCGCAGAGTGGGATGTCTGCGGACCGCACTTCGCGGGCTGGGAAATCTACCACCTCAAGGGGTCGCGCGCTGACCCGAATCGCATCTACGCCTCGCAGTCCAGCGGCTGGTTCGGGCAGACGATGCAGCGCTCCGACGATGGCGGCAAGACCTGGGAAGCCGTTGGTAACGAGTTCACCTACGAGGGCAACCCCGGCACCCACCAGTGGTACGACGGCACCCAGCACCCATGGGAGTTCACCCGCGTCTGGCATCTCGAACCATCGCTGACCGATCCGGACACCGTCTACGCCGGTGTCGAAGACGCGGCCCTCTTCAAATCGACCGACGGCGGCGGAACCTGGCAGGAGCTCTCGGGACTACGCGATGCATCGGGGCACCTCTGGCAGCCTGGCGCTGGTGGGATGTGCCTGCACAGCATCATCCTCGATCCGGTCAATGCCGACAGGATCTTCGTCGCCATCTCAGCCGCTGGCACGTTCCGGACCGACGACGGCGGCACGACCTGGAAGCCGGTCAACCGCGGCCTGAACTCCGAGTACATTCCCGATGCGACCGCCGACGTCGGCCACTGCGTCCACAACATCGCGATGCACCCGTCGCGTCCTGACGTGCTCTTCATGCAGAAGCACTGGGATGTCATGCGCAGCGACAACGCCGGCGACTCATGGCACGAGGTCAGCGGCAACCTGCCGAGCGACTTCGGCTTCCCGATCAGCGTCCACGCCCACGAGCCGGACACGATCTACGTCGTCCCGATCAAGAGCGACTCCGAGCACTTCCCACCCGAAGGCAAGTTGCGCGTCTATCGCAGCCGGACGGGCGGCAACGAGTGGGAAGCGCTCACGAACGGCCTCCCGCAACAGGATTGTTACGTCAACATCCTGCGCGACTCGATGGCCGTCGACTCGCTCGATTCCTGCGGCATCTACTTCGGCACGACTGGCGGACAGGTCTACGCATCAGCCGACTCCGGCGACACCTGGAACGCCATCGTTCGCGACCTGCCGGCTGTGACGTCGGTGGAAGTGCAGACGCTGCGATGATCCGCGTCGAGCTACCGCACCACCTGCGCACACTGGCGAAGGTCGGCAACGAGGTCCAGATCGAGGTCGAGGGACCAGTCACCCAGCGCGCCGTCCTCGACACCCTCGAAGCCACCTACCCGGTGCTGCGCGGGACGATCCGCGACCACGTCACCCAGCAGCGCCGCCCGTTCCTGCGCTTCTTCGCCTGCTCGGAAGATCTGTCGCACGAACCACCGGACACGCCGCTCCCGGACGCCGTCGCGACCGGCACCGAGCCGTTTTCGGTCGTCGGAGCGATCGCTGGCGGTTAGCGCCACGTCTGGGAAAGCCAGACAGTTTTCAATGAGCGCCGGGACGGGACGGTGGGAAGAGACGACACCTTCCCGCCCGGCGCTCGCACCACGACTTTCAGTCGCGTTGATCTTGCACACTCCGCCAGCGTTCCACCGCGCACGCTCACTGCGGCTGACGACTCAACCCGACGAACAATGCCTCGTCAGTCCAGAGTTGGAGCACACGCGATCTCCGGAAGGCGCGCTGGAGAGGGAACTCGAGTGCGTAACCGATCGCGCCAGTAACCTGCTGGCAGATGGCGGTGACCTGACAGGCAGCCTCAGCGGCGTGGCTCAATGCCGCTGGCTCGACCCGTTCCGCAGTCAGCAGGCTGATGCCGGTCGTGAGTGTTGCCGCGCTGGCCAGTTGTTGCTGCACCGGCTCAAGTGCGGCGAGCGGGCGGCCAAACGCCTCGCGCGTCATCACGTGCTCGGTCGCGAGCCGCAGCGCTTCCTCTGTCAGACCGGCCAGATATCCCAGCGTCCCAGCCAGCCACGCCGCGCGCCGCCGCCGCGCGTCATCGTCCAGCTCAACCGTCAGATCGTGGACCTCGATGACCTGCCTGATCCCGATCGCATCCGTGTAGCCGACTGGCTGCAGGCGCAGCGCGCGTTCGCTGCGCAGACCACCGCCCTCGACGAGCGAGACGAGGACATCCCCAACCTCGCTATAGCGTGCGTAGGCTCCGACACGCAGGGCGCCGCCGAGGAACTGGTCGATGGTGTCGAGCGGCGCGAATCCGCGTCCGAGCTCTCGCGCGGCTGGCGCGATGTATGGCAACCATCCGTCTTCCGCGCCCAGGTCATGCCAGCCAATCGCGCTCAAGGCCCCTCCAAGTGCGGGATTTCGGTCGGTAGCATCGGCTCCGGGTCGCCAGGGATCGACCGTGGGGTGCCGCTGGACAGCCGTCTGGATCAACCGCGCAAGCTCGCGGGCGTCGTGGCTTATCGGCAGGTCAATCATGCTGGCCTCTCCCCGGTTCACGTTCGGAACGTCCGCGCAGTGCGTCAATGCTGCGGATCAACTGGAACATGTCAGCCACCGCCCGCCGTAGTGCTGGCAGCAGATGCTCATCAACGTACTGCGCTGACCAGCGCGTGAGCGGGACCGAGACGTTGACCGCGTAGACATCGGCTGCGTCCGTCACAACGATCGGGACAGCGCAGGCACACAAGCCAGGCTCATACTGTTCGACAGACAGGGCGTAGCCACGCTCCCTGATGCTGGCCAACTGTCCCGACACAGCATCCCAACTGACAGGCGTCAGCGCTGTCTGCCGCGCATACGGCTCCGGGCCAAGCCGCCGGCGCGCCTCCTGGTCGGACAGTTGCGCCAGCATGCACAGGCCAAGTGCCGTGCAATGCGCCGGGAGCCGTAGACCGGGGGACGCCGCGCCACTGAGTAGATAGCGGCCAATCTCCCCGACCAGGTAGACGGTCTCGGTGCCATCGAGCACCGCCAGGTTGGCGGTTTCACCAGTTGCTGCCGACAACTCACGCACGATTGGCCGGACAGCCGACGGGATGTCGAGCGAGCTCAGCAGCGCCGGAACGGGACGCAACACGCCAAGGCCGGGCCGGTACCGCTTGCTGGCCGGGTCACGTTGCACGAACTGGTGCTCTTCGAGCGTGCGCAGGATGCGATGCGCCGTCGAGAGCGGCAGACCAACCTGCACCGCTATCTCGGTGAGCGACAGGGTGCGCTGCGCCTGGAACAAACTGATGATCTCCAGCCCCTTGGACAGGGACTGGACAGGCGACGATGCCTTCGTGGCCATCACGACAGCCCGCCGGGCGTATTCCCTGCCCGGATGGGATAACGCTGATCCTCGGCCACCCTGCCCAGATCATCGAATAGCTCGCCATGATGCTCGTCGAGCGCCGGAGCCGGGCGAGCGGCCGGAGTATTCCGCTCGTCCACCTTGAACAGATTGCCGAGCAGGCGCACCGCCCCGGCCCCTGGCTGGTGCACCGCCTGGACGAGACCGTTGGCGCGCACCTGTGGATCGTCAAACATGCTGTGCAAGGCGCGCACTTCGACCGCCGGCACGTTGCGGCGGTCAAGCTCCGCAAGCCAGCCGGCCACCGGTTGTCTCTGGAACGCGTCCTCAAGCCGCGTGACGTGCGCCAGCCGCTCCCGGCGCTCCGCCTCATCGACAGGGATCTGCTGGGGATTGTCGATCCACGGGTCGGCCAGGCCGATCAGGTCGCAGACACCTTGCCGCTGGCGCGGGTTGAGACATGCCAGGGTCAGGAAGCCATCCAGACAGCGGTAACTCCGGTAATACGGCTCAAGGGCTTCTCGATCGTGGATGGCAGCGGCCAGTTCTGCAAAGCCCTCCGGCGAGACCGTATGGTCTACCGCGCTTCCCTCGTCAGCCATCTCATCAAGCCCGGCTACCGACACGAAGCGCTGGGCCTGCAAGGCCAGCGCGGAACCAAGCAGCGACACCTCGAAGTTGTGGATGCCGTCCGACGTTGCACGCACGAGCAGGCCCGTCAGCGCCGAGATGGCCGCCAGCATGCCAGTCGTGAAATCGACGATCGCGAGTCCACCCAGGCGGTGTGGCGCGGAATCGTCCGGTCGGGGGTCCGCCAGCAACAGACCTGAACGCGCCTGGGCTGTAAAGTCGAAACCCGGCCGTCCCGCGTCCGGCCCGGCACTGCCGAACGGCGAGACATTGACCCAGATGGCGCGTGGGTTGACGCAGCGCACACTGGCACGATCGAGTCCATAACGGCTAGCCCGCTCCGGCAGCAGGTTGTGGATGACGGCATCGGCGGTTGCGACGAGCGCCGCGCTCTGCTGCATCCCCTCCGCTGTCTTCAGATCGAGGACGACAGCCCGCTTGTTGCGGTTAAGCGAATAGAAGAAGCGACTCTCTCCAGGGGCAAATGGGTCGTAGTGGCGATACTGGTCGCCAGTGGGCGGTTCGATCTTGATCACATCGGCGCCGAGGTCGGCCAGCAACATGGTCGCGAATGGCACTGCGACGTACTGCCCATACTCCAGAACCCGAAAACCACTCAGCGGACCCTCAGCCATCGACCATCACTCCTGTCGTTCGCACCGATACCTGACTATCACGCTGCCGGGAAGCCCAGCCCTCGCCGCGCGATGACGCGCCGCTGAATCTCGGCTGTGCCGCCGGCAATCGTCACCCCGACGACAGCGCGCGACAGCGCCGCCAGCCTGCCCGCGAAGATCGCTCCCTCGCCGCGCTCGATGTAGCCAGCCAGGCCGAGCATCGGTATGCCGATCTCCACCACGCGCTGGGCCAGCATGGCGACCGACAGCTTCGCCATCGAGCTCTCCGCACTGGCCGAGACACCGTCAACGATGAGTTGCGTCGCGTGCTTGCCGTGCAGGCGCGCAGCCAGCGCCTGACCGCGCAGCCGCGACAGGGACAGTTGCTCAGCGGTTGTCCGCGCGAATGGTTCGAGATCGTCAATCAGCCGCAGGAGCACCCCGACCTTCTCACTGGTGATGCGCTCATGGTCGAGCGTACCCATCAGCACCTTCCAGCCAGCGTCAAGCTCGCCAACGATCTGCGAGCGCGGGATTTCGGCCTCCTCGATAAACACTTCACAGAGGTTGCCACCGCCGAGCGTTGGGAACGTGCGGACACTGATGCCCGGCGTACGCATGTCCGCCACGACGACGGAGATGCCCCGGTGGCGCAGCGACAGATCGGGATCCGTACGCACGGCCAAGTAGATCCAGTCCGCCATCTGGGCGCACGATGTCCAGATCTTATGTCCAGTCACAATCAGCCGGTCGTCCGTCAGCCGCGCATGCGTGCGCAAGGCCGCGAGATCCGACCCGGCCTGCGGTTCGGAGAATCCCTGGCAGAAGATCAGGCGGCCAGCCACGATTTCGGGCAGGAACTGCTCCTGCAACGCGGGCGACGCATACGTGAGCAAGGCGTTGCCGATCGTCTTGAGCGAGAGGAGATAGCTGGAGAGCGGCAACCAGTGATAGCCGAGGCGCTCTTCGACAGCATTCGAGTGGAACGGGGTAAGTTCCTGCCCGCCGAAACGCGCGGGCCAGTGCAGCCCGATCCAGCCGCCCGCACCCAACCGCGCGAAGACATCGCGGGATTCGCCGTCTGATGGCATGCCTTGATAGCGATGTTCCGGATCATCCTCAGCACTCGCCGCAAGCACCTCCGCGAATGCATCCGCATCCTTGGCCACATCCTCAACACTGCCACGCTGCCGATGTCGTCCGAACGTCTGATCCATGCTGGCCTCACCTTTGAGCGAAGAATGGACTTCCACTGAGCGGAAGTGGCTTCCACACGTCTCCAATCTACCAGATGGTCCGCTAGCTGGCAAGCGCAAGCAGACCTCGCCACATCTGGCGAATGTCTGCTAAAGTACCCACGACCGTCCTGTACGTACATCGATTGTGATACGCTGCGGTGCGCATGGTCCTGACAGAACCGGCGCGAACAACCGGGCGGTTGGCCGGACTCGACCAGATGGCGGACGCTGGCGATTCCTGGGGGTCGTTACCCAGATACAGACCGCCACTGGCGCTGAAGTTTCGGGCGCTCTCTGGATGGAGGCAATCATTTGAAGTATATGCTGCTCGTATACGGACCCGAGCGGGACTGGGACGAACCATACCGGGAAGCGTGCTACGCTGAGTCACGCGAACTCGTGCACGACATCAACGCCAAGGGGCAGTTTCTCGCCACCTCACCACTCCACCCGACGCCGACGGCCTCAAGCGTCCGCGTCCGCGAGGGGAAACGGCTCGTCACCGACGGCCCGTTCGCAGAGACACGCGAACAGCTCGGCGGCTACTACCTGGTCGACGTCGACACCACCGACGAAGCGATCGACATCGCCAGCCGCATCCCCGGCGCCCGCACCGGCACCGTCGAAGTCCGCCAGGTCATCGAGCTCGCGGGCCTGCCAAAGGACTAGCACCCGTAGGCGGCAACCAAAACCAGACCGGCGCTGCCGATCAATTCGGTTCCTGTGAAGGGTGACTCAGGATATTGAGCACCAGCCCATTCGGGTCTTCTACGAAAAAACGTCGAACGCCCCACGGCTCGTCGGTCAGCGGATACACGATCCGCTGACCGCGCCGCTGGGCCTCGACATAGACCTGGTCGACATCCGTCACTTCAATCGACACGTCCGGATGGGGATCCTGCGGAGCGTCGGGCCGGATGAGACTGATCTGGGCGCTCGGGTTGCTGGGCGATGAGCATGTCGCGATCCAGCCAAGATCCACCCACGCATCCAGGCCGAGCAACCCGGTGTAGAACTCCAGGCTCTCGTCAAACTGCTCTGAGCGAACGTTGGGAACGATCCTCGTGACGGCCATAGCTTCCCTTTCCCTGCCGGTACTACGCTGAACATCTCATACTGGAGCCGTCGCCCGTTGGTGCGGCTAGATCACGAGCTTGCTGGATCGAGATAGGGGCGCGGGTCGAAGAATAAGCGCACCATCGCAATCCGTTCCTCGCGCACCTTGAGCCATTGCACGACCGGCACGGAGACGGATGGCGTTGACGTGACAAGGTCGTAGACCTGACAGACGTCCTCGCCCTCGGCGAATAGGGCATGGCGCTCGACATCTGTCATGTTTGCCGTCACCTTTTTCATCGCTTCGATGTACTCATCGGCCCCATCAGTCGTCCCAAGCGGTCCGATGAACGACACGTTGTCATCTAACAAGGTGCGCATCGTCGTGAAGTCTTTGCTCCGCAACGCGCTGAAATACCGATCGACGACATCGCGGGCGGTGCTTATCGTCATCGCGTTTTCCTCCAGGCTCTTCCCATGCATCGTCCACTACTTCAGCGGCAAAATGCGTACCAGTAGACTGGCTACGTGTCATTGATGACCGAACCCTCGATTTCGGCAAACGGCATTGGACAAGCGACCTAGGGCCGTTGTCGATTTCAGCCCTCCCCGAACGACTACTCAGTGTTACGGCGATGTGACGTAACCGCTGAACGTGGAGGGGTGATCACCATGCAATCGGGTACACCGTCGGTTCCTGTTTCGCTCGGAACGCCTTGGGCCGGACGGCTCATGAGCGGCCTGCCGGCACTGTTCCTCGCCGTCGACGGCGTCATGAAGCTGGCGGCACCCGCGCCAGTCACTGAGTCAATGCTTGAGCTTGGCTATCCCGATCGGCTTACTGCCGGGATCGGCATCCTCCTGCTGGCCTGCCTCGCCGCCTATCTTTACCCGCGCACCTCTGCCCTCGGCGCGGTCCTGCTGACCGGCTACCTCGGCGGTGCGGTCGCCACCCATGTCCGCGTCGAAGCCGGTCTGTTCCCGATCTTCTTCCCGATTGTCCTCGGAGCACTCCTCTGGGGCGGCCTGTTCCTGCGCGATGATCGGCTGCGCGCGCTCGTTTCCCCGCGCAGCTAGCCACGACAGTCGGATTCGGGCGTCGTCGAACGACGAACTCATGCGACAGCCGCGTCGCAGCGCGATATGGAGGAGCCGTTGAAATACCTGTGCCTGGTCTACCAGGACGAGCAACAGTTAAACGCACTGTCCCGCAGCGAGTACGACGCGCTCGTGGCCGAAACGCTCGCCTACGATGAGGAACTGCGCCAGAGCGGCCACTACATCACATCGAACGCCCTCGATTGCGTCGAGACGGCCACATCAGTCCGCGTTCGGGGAGACAGGCTGACCATCTCCGACGGCCCCTTCGTCGAGACAAAGGAGCAACTCGGTGGCTACATCCTGATCGAGGCCAGGGACCTCAACGAAGCCATCCGGATGGCCGCAAAAATGCCACCTGCACGGATGGGGGGCATCGAGGTGCGGCCTGTCAAGGATCTCACCGTCCGGTGGCGACAATCGGAGGAGTGACACGATGCGAAAGATCATCGCAACCGAGGAGGTGACGGCCAGGGACGCTCCTTGACACACGCCTGCATCGCCCGCAATACTTAAGCGTATGCTTAACCGAACCGTCTCGCTCGATCTGAATCTGATGTTCCAGGCGCTGGCGGATCCGACCCGCCGGAGCATGCTGGAGCGTTTGAGCGGCGGACCGGCGTCGGTCAGCGAACTCGCCCGACCGTTCGACATGTCGCTCTCGGCGGTTGTCCAGCACCTCCAGGTCCTGGAAGCGAGCGGCCTTGTTCGCTCCGAGAAGGTCGGTCGTGTGCGCACCTGCCGCATCGAGCCGACGGCGCTGCGAACGGCCGAGCAATGGATTGCCGAACGGCGGACGAACTGGGAACGCCGCCTCGATCGGCTTGGCGACTATCTCGCCGAGCACCGCGACGTACCAGACCAAAGGAGTGAATCATGACCGAACGATCCGTCACGCACGCCACGTTCGTCGTCGAGCGCATCTACGACGCCTCACCGGCGCGAGTGTTCGCCGCCTGGGCCGACCCCGAGGTCAAGACCCGCTGGTTCGGGAACCCCGACGAAGGAACTAGCGAATACGATCTCGACTTCCGGGTCGGGGGGCGCGAGATGAGCCGCGGCTCCATGCCGAACGGAAAGGTCTATGCCTTTGACGCCCGTTATCAGGACATCGTGCCGGATCAGCGCATCGTCTACACCTATGACATGCGCCTCGACGAGCAGCGCATATCGGTCTCGCTGGGGACAGTGGAACTCACGCCCACTGGCACAGGCACGCGGCTGATCTACACCGAGCAGGGCGCCTTCCTCGATGGCCTGGATACACCCGCCCAGCGGGAGCAGGGCACGGGCACGCTACTCGACGCGCTGGACGCGGAGTTGCGGCGCGAATCCGCGTGAGCGTGGCGGCCACTACCTCGTAACACACCCGGATACTGTTCGATGAAAGGACGCGACATGGCCATCAACAATGTCTACGCCGTTATCGCCGTCGCCGACCTGGACGCATCGCTCGCCTAGTACAAGCGCCTCATGGGACGCCCCGCCGACGTCATCCCGATGGACGGCCTGATCCAGTGGAAGATCACCGAGCGTGGAGGACTCCAACTGGTCCGCGATGCCAACCACGCCGGCAATACCCAGATGACCGTCATCGTCGACGATCTGACATCACGGATGGCCGACCTGTCGAGTCGAGGTCTCACCGACGGCGCGATCACGACCGGCGAGGTAGCACGCTTCGCCGCCGTCACTGATCCCGAGGGCAACACGATCGTTTTCGCCGAGGCCCTCAACACGAATGGCTGAGATGTGACGGAGGGAATCAATGAGCAACGGAGCATTGTCCAGCACGCGGCTGGCTCGAATGCACGACGTGATGGCCAACCACGTCGAGCGTGGTAACGTGCCCGGCATCGTGACGCTCGTTAGCCGACGCGACGAGGTACATGTCGACACGATCGGCTCGCTGGCCTTTGGTGGCAGCGAGCCAATGCGACGCGACACGATCTTTCGTATTGCCTCGGTGACCAAGCCGATGATCGCTGCGGCGGCCATGATCCTGGTCGAAGAATGCACGCTGCGGCTGGACGATCCAGTTGACCGCTGGCTGCCCGAGTTGGCCGATCGCCAGGTTCTGCGCTCGATCGACAGCCCACTCGATGACACCGTGCCCGCCAACCGACCAATCACCCTGCGTGACCTGTTGACGTTCCGGCTCGGATTCGGGGCGGTCATGGCGCCCCCCGGCCAATATCCGATTCAGGAGGCGATGGACGAGGCGGGGCTGACCCCGAGCGCGAACCTGCCGACACACGCTCCCGACGAGATGATGAAGCGTCTCGGCAGCCTGCCACTGCTGCATCAGCCAGGCGAGCAGTGGCTCTACAATACCGGATCGGACGTACTCGGCGTCCTGATCGCGCGCGCCGCAGGCCAGCCGCTGGAGGCGTTCTTACGCGAACGAATCTTCGAGCCGCTCGGCATGCAGGACACCGCGTTCAGTGTGCCGCAGGAGAAGCTCGACCGGCTGGCAACCTGCTACCAGACCAACTTCGAGACAGGCGGTCCCGCGCTCTTCGATGCAGCCCGAGGCGGTCGTTTCGCCAGCCCACCCACCTTTGAGTCCGGCGCTGGCGGGCTGGTCTCGACGGTCGATGATTGCCTCGCCTTCGGCCGGATGATGCTGAACAACGGAAAGCACGGAGCGGAGCGCATCCTGTCGCGACCGTCAGTCGAGTTGATGACGACCGACCATATCACCTCCGAGCAGAAGGCAGTCTCCTCCTTCTTCCCCGGCTTCTGGAATAACCGCGGCTGGGGGTTCGGCCTGTCCATCATCACCAGACGCGACGATCTGTCGTCAGTCCCGGGGCGCTACGGCTGGGACGGCGGCTATGGCACCTCCTGGTACTGCGACCCTTCCGAGGACATGATTGGCATCCTGCTGACCCAGCGCATCATGGATTCTCCCAGTGCTCAGGTCGTCTTTCTCGATTTCTGGACCTCGGTCTACCAGACTATCGACGACTGAACAGCGGGTTCGTGACCGATGAAGGAAATAGCATGACGAGCGTTCCACAGTCTGAAAGTGATCTCCCGGCTGGAATCGGCAATCCCGCGCGACGGGCGTTCGCCAACGCGGGAGTCACGCGGCTCGACCAGTTCACCACACTCCACGAAGCCGATCTCCTGTCGTTCGCCAGCGACAACTGAGATAACTTGAGCGATTCCCAGGCAATCATTGAGCTCAAGGCGCGCGTCGGGCACGGCGCGTGTCGGGTTGGTTGGGTGGGTGACAGGGCGGGTCTCATGACGGGTTTGGGTCTCAAGCTGGCCACAATGACCCGCCCCTACTTGGAAACGCTGCCGCACGCCACGACGCCTGCCCCCATCGAACGTCACGGTGGTGCAATCCGTCTCCGGAAAGTAGGGGCGGGTCATTGTGGCCAGCTTGAGACCCAAACCCGTCATGAGACCCGCCCTGTCACCCACTCAGCCACCATGACACGGAACACGACGACACCTGCCCGGTCTCCCACCCGGCCAACACGGCCCGGAACACGTTATCACCAACCACGCCGGTATACCGATCCAACCACCGTGATACTCATTACGTTACGTTCGTATACCCGCCCGGCTCCTCACCCAACCAACGCAACACGTTATCGCGAACCGCGCCCGACTCACCACCCACACCACGTCGAATAGCGTCGCGCTAACGATCGCCCCAGATAGCACCACCGCGGACAATCTGGCATAATCGGCAGCCTTGCCCGATCGACCAGTCGGAAAACAGCCTGCCGGAGGACCATGTTCGCTATCTTGCGGAACCGCGACTTCGGCCTGCTCTGGTTGGCCGGACTCGTCTCGCTGGCCGGTAGTCGCGCGCTGATCATCGCCTTGCCGCTGCATATCTACCGCCTGACCGATTCGACCCTCGCCACCGCCGCCGCCCTCGCTGCCAGCTTCCTGCCCGGCATCCTGATCGGCTCGATCGCCGGCGTCTTCGTTGACCGCTGGGACCGCAAGACGACAATGGTCGTCGCCAACATCGCGCAGGCAGCTGTTCTCCTGCCGGTCCTCGCCGCGCCCGACAACCTCGTCCTGCTCTACGCGGTCGCTGCCGCCCTCGGGACGATCGGCCTCTTCTTCTCGCCAGCCGAAAGCGCCTTCCTGCCGACGTTGGTCGGCAAGGAGAAACTGGTCGCCGCCAACGCCATGAACGCATTCAACGACAACCTGGCCATGTTGATCGGCCCAGCGATCGGCGCGTTACTCTATGCGGAAGTCGGATTCGCCAGTGCAGCCATCTTCGACGCCGCTACCTTCGTCGGCTCCGCCATCCTCATCAGCATGATCGCCGCCGATGGGCGGCCCGAACGCGCACCAGAGGCGGTCACTGGCGGATCGCCGATGGCGCGAGTAGCAGCCGACTGGCGCGCCGGAATGCGTGTTGTGCGGCGTAACCAGTCGCTTATCGTGCTCTTGGCGGCTTTGACGCTGAGCGGTATCGCCAATGGGGTCTTCATGACGCTCGGCCTGGCGCCGCTGGTGCTGGATGTCCTCGGAGGAACGCCCGCTCAGGTAGGCTGGCTCGCGACGGCCCAGGCTGTCGGCGGGATCACCGCCGGTCTGATCGTCGTCCGCATCGGGCATCGCTTCACGAAACGCTGGCTGCTCGGCGGCGGCATGATCGGGCTCGGCATCGCCGATCTCGGTTCGTTCAACGCTCACCGCATCGCCGCCGCCGGCACACCCTCCGTCGGCGTCGCGATGGGCTGGATGGTCGTGGCCGGCTTTCCTGCTGTCGCCTCCGTCACGGGGCGGCAGTCGCTCGTCCAGGAGCAGACCACCGATGCGTACCGTGGACGGGTCTTCGGTACGTTGAGTTCGGCGCATGGCCTCGCGCTGCTGGTCGGCTTCGCCGCCGGCGGTGTTCTCGGCGATGCAATCGGCCTCGTCCCGGTCCTTAGCGCCAGCGCCGGTGTCCGCGTCCTCGGCGGCCTCGTTGCCCTCGGCTTCCTGCCGCGGCGCGGGAACGCACGACAACCCGACACCGAAGCCACACGTCACGACCGTGACGGACAACAACCGGCCACCTGACCAACCGGATTCGATTGCGCGATGGCTATCTGCCCGCTCTAAGGCGACATCATGCTATGGTAGCGGCGATCTCTTCTCAACACTACAGGAGGTGCCGATGCTGCACACCCGCCTCTGCGACGTGCTCGCGATCGACCATCCGATCATCAGTGCCCCGATGGCAGGCAGCGCCGGAGCAGCCCTTGCGGCCGCGGTCTCCGCCGCTGGCGGGCTTGGGATGATCGACGCAAGTCTGCAAAGCCCTGAGTGGCTGCGCGAGCAGATTGAGTCGGTCAGACAGCGGACCGATCGGCCGTTTGGCGTCGGGTTCATCACCTCAGCACCCGATATCGCCATGCTGATGGAGATTGCCCTGGAGCATCGCGTCCCGGTCATCAGCCACGCATTCGCGGATGCCACCACCTACATCCAGTCGGCAGCGCAGGCTGGCCTCAAGACCATCGTCCAGGTCCAGACCGTCGCCCAGGCGCGAGCCGCCGCGCAGGCCGGCGCGGATGTCATCGCGGCGCAAGGGATGGAAGCAGGCGGTCACACGGGGATGGTGAGTGCGACGTTGCCACTCGTGCCTGCCGTCGTCGACGCGGTCGGCAACATCCCGGTCGTCGCAGCCGGTGGTATCGCCGATGGCCGAGGACTCGCTGCGGTCCTGATGCTCGGCGCCGAGGGCGCATGGATGGGCACACGCTTCGTCGCAAGCATCGAATCGACCAGCAAGGAATGGGACAAGCAGCAGATCGTCGAGGCCGAAGCTGACGACTTCATCCTGACACGGGTCTACGACATCATCTGGGACGCCCCGTTCCCGGATGTCATTGGTGAGCGCATCCTGCGCAACGACTTCACGGCAACCTGGCATGGACGGGAACCTGAAGTCGCCGCCCGCAAGCTGGAGCTCCAGGAGCAGCTTCGCGCGGCCTCGGATGTCGGCGACACCCGGCTGGCCAGGATGCTGGCTGGCAACAGCTCCGGCCTCGTCCACGACATCGAACCCGCCGCGGAAATCCTGCGGCGGATCATCGCAGAGGCCGAAACACTCTTGCGGACGCGACCAGGCATGCTCGTACGCTGACCTGCCTCGCGTGAGGTGAGAGACGATCTGTTCCTCCTGTCGTCCAGAGCCGCAGCGAAGGACCTCCCCGCCTTGACAACATCGGCCGCTAACGCGGAGAGGTCCTTCGCTGCGGCTCTGGACGACAGGGGGAACATGCCCCTGCCGGATTCCATATGAAACGGACTGGTTTGGAATAACGATCGCGCGAGGGACATTCAACCGATCTGATTTCCGCATCTACACGCGCATTTGGCACGCATGATAGGGTGAGAGAGGTGACCTGCCAACCGGCACGGTCATCGCACAGGAACATTCGCTACGCGTACCGCACGGAAGGAAACGCCCTATGGTACACGTCACCGATATGGCACTCGACCGGCTCGAGATCGTCCGCGACGAGAATGCGCTGCCACCCGATCAGGGCATCGCGCTCGTTCCGCAAGCAGCCGGCGAGCTGGGATTCGTGGCCGCCGCCCCGCTGCCCGATGACGAGGTGATCGAGCGTGATGGCAAGCCCATCCTGGTCGTTCCCGCGAGCTTCGCCGAGGCGTTCGACAACCTCGTCGTTGACTACGCCGACACGCCGGAGATGCAAGGCTTCACGATCTCCCAGGTCGAGTAACTCCCGGTTCCCGGCTCAGGGTCATGCGCCCGGAGTCGCATCCCGTGAATACTGGATGGCCGAACTGCCCCGACCATATGCCGTCGGGGCGGTTCGTCGCTGTGGAGAGACAGGGAGGAACGCGCGTGCAACGGCCTGGATGGTTCCCCGATGAGTTCGCGTACGCTGGCGAGGAGCACCTCGATCCCGCCTATGTGACGACCTACGACCGCAAGTCAGCCACCGACCCGACCGAAGACCTGACGATCCTCAGATCCCTCGGGCTGGACGAGGAGAGTGTCGTCGTCGATCTCGGAGCCGGGACCGGCACGTTCGCGCTGGCCGTTGCGCCCCTCTGCCGCCGCGTCGTTGCCGTGGATGTCTCGCCCGCCATGCTGGCGGATCTGCGCGCAAAAGCCGAGCAGTCGGGCATCACGAACATCAAGGTCGTCCAGGCCGGCTTCCTCTCCTACGAGCACCACGGCGACCCAGCCGGCTTCGTCTACTCGCGCAACGCCCTGCACCACCTGCCCGACTTCTGGAAAGCCATCGCGCTGGCGCGCATCGCCGCTATCCTGCTCCCGTCCGGTGTCCTGCGGCTGCACGACCTGGTCTACTCCTTCGACCCGGACGAGGCGACCCAGACGATCGAAGCCTGGCTCGCGGGCGCGAGTGAGCGGCCCGAGGATGGCTGGACACGTTCCGAGCTGGAAACCCACGTCCGCGAGGAATACAGCACCTTCAGTTGGCTGCTTGAGCCACTGATCGAACGAGCCGGGTTCACGATCCAGGACGTGGTCCAGCGCCCCGCGCGCACCTACGCCGCCTGCACCTGCATCAAGCGCTGAGGTCGGAAGATTACGACGCGAGCGACGTAGAGAGCTGGTTCGAGCCAGGTTCGTCACGCCACTACATGGCCATTCCCTCCTACCACTCCGGGCCGATTCTCCCAGGACAATGGTCCTGTGTGTCGAACGTGGGACGTAAGACGACGGCTTGCCCTGGCATCTTGAGTACGCGACCACAGTGGCCTTCAACCTGCGAGTAACGAGGTTGCGAACCGGCAGACGCGGAGGAGCCAGTGCCTGACCAGACCGAGGACGGCAAACGCCCGTTCGACATCGACGAGGCCCTGTCAGACATCGAGGCTGCCGTCCAGCCCTGGCCGAAGGCGGCGCTGTTCGAGCTCGCCGAACTGGGCTTTGACAGCCCCTTCGAGCAGCTCGTCGCCTGCATGATCTCAATCCGTACCCGCGACGAGACGACGCTGCCGGTCGTCCAGCGTCTCTTTGAACGAGCCAGGACGCCCGCCGCGATGCTGACCCTCACGCCCGGCGAGATTGACACGCTGATCACCGCCTCGTCGTTCCACGAGGCCAAGGCGCGCCAGATCCACGAGATCGCCCGCCGCGTCGAGGCTGAGCACGACGGTCAACTCCCCTGCGATGACGCACTGCTCCAGTCGCTGCCCGGTGTCGGCCCGAAGTGCGCCCACCTCGTGCTCGGCATCGCCTGTGGGCAGGGACATGTCTCGGTCGATATCCACGTCCACCGCGTCACCAACCGCTGGGGCTACCTCCAGACGAAAACACCCGAGACGACGATGCTCGCCCTCGAAACACAGCTCCCCGAACGCCATTGGATCGACATCAACCGCCTGCTCGTCCCCTTCGGCAAGCACATCTGCACCGGCAAGCTGCCGCATTGCTCGACCTGCCCGGTCCTCGACATGTGCCAGCAGATCGGCGTCACTAGCCATCGGTAGGGGCGATGATCGCCCCTAGCCGGATATGGTCCCACGTCCCTCGAATACCAGCACGTCGCCACCGTCCACACCAGCTTCAATCTCAACCAGTCCTTCGAGTTCAGCGGCTTTGAAATAGGAGAGGGCGCTGTCAAAGCCGAAGCTGGTCAGGGGCCGCTCGGTCCGGCGCTCGATCGCCTGCTGGACATCGGAGAGCAACGCCGCGCCGTTCTCGCCGCGCGCCTCCTCGATCGCTGGCAGCAGCGTCGCGAACGGGTCGTCCTCTGGTGGCGCGAAGACCGCCTGAGCGTCCGGGTGCTGCCCGTTGTAGGCGAACGTGTTGTAGGCGTAGGTCATTCCGGTGTCGGGCTGGAGGCCGGTCGCCGACTGGCGGTTCAGGATGCCAAGATCCGCCAGATGGTTGATGAGGACGCTCACCTGGTCGCGCGACAGCCGCGGCAGGACGCCGTGGAAGACGAGGTTATCGACCATGTACTTGAAGGTCATGTACAGCGAGCGGTCCTGCAAGTCACGCAGGAACGTCAACAACGCCCGTTGCTCGCTAAGCGAGAGGTCTTCGAGGTGGATGTTGAAGGAATCCTGCAAATCGCGTCCACGCTGGTCTGCCTCGGCGGCGGCGGCTGGTGAATCCAGTTCCGGCTGCGGCGAATCGGCCAGCGCCGCGTAATCGAAGCCGCCGATCGTGCTCAGGCGAACATGGCCAGCGTCGGCAGCCCGCAGCATCAGCACCCGAAACGGCAGTCCGTACCAGTCGCGCGCCGAGAAACCGTAGCGCTCGCGCAACGCCGCCACCAGCTTCGTGAACGGCATCATGTCGCGTCCGGACTGCTCGCGCAGGACCGTCTTCATGTACTCGTAGGTCGTCTCCAGCGACGGCGCGCCAACCGCCGAAACCGGCGCCAGCTCATCGACACCAGCCTCATCGACCGGCTGGATATCGCGCTCATACACCAGCACCGCGTCGGCGGAGGCCGAGAGAAACGCGCTTGTCGAATAGCCCACACCAATGATGACGACCCGCCGCCCCTGCAAACGCAGGTAGTTCAACGCATGGATCAGATCCTGATCGCCGGTCACCAGCACAAACGTCGAAATGTTTGCAAATCGCCCACACAGATCGACGGCGTCGACCGCCATCCGCACATCGGCGCTGTTACGCACGCCGCCCGGCACATACACCGGCTCGATCCCGGCCCCGTACAGGTTCGGCGCGTCCACCCGCAGCCGTCCATCGGTCCAGTCAGCATAGGCACGCGCCACGACAATTCGCCCCTGGTCACCAACTGCCTCCACCAGCGAGCCGAGGCTCGGCGCGACATGATAGCGATTTTGCAACGACCATTTCAGATTCTCAAAATCAATCAACAACGCGACATCGCCCTGCGCCGCGCCGCTCGCAGCGAGGCTCGCTGGCCGCTCCGCTCCTCCGTCAGTTTGCATCCATACCGGCCTTTCGCCTGCCGCCCGCTACCTGCCGCACACATCCAGGCGGCGCTGGTCCAATGCAGATGATACTCAGATGGACCGCCTGACCGCATGAACTGATATATCCTGCATTGATGCACTGGACGATTTACGTGAGGATGGAATGAGCTATAGCATTCTGGCCAACCGCCACGAACACATGTGGTGATCTATGAACGCATTGAGAGGAGCATCCGTATGGTCGCCAGCCCAATCCACCATGAACCCCATGCTGATGAACTCATTGCCGAATACATCGTGATCGCACCCGAGCGCGATAGCTTCGAGGATGCACGACTCGCGGAATATGGTGTTCCGGTCTGGGCACTCGTCGGCTACCTTCCTGCGGCGCAGGGCGATCTCGGTTCAATCGCTGAGGCGTATCAACTGCCTCTTGATGCGGTGTTGGCTGCGTTCGCGTTCTATGCGCCACCGAGCCGCAATTGATACCCGGATCGCTGCCAACGTCGCTGACCACGTCTAACACGTAATCTGTCCCGAGAGTGGCTGTGTCCCTATGCTCCTGAGTGGACGGCCAACGTGGATTCCCGTCGTGCCGTGCCCGCTTCTGTCATCCCGAGCGGAGCGAAGCGGAGTCGAGGGATCTCAAGCGCTCGAAACCCGTCTGCATCGCCGGTGTCCTGTTCCTGAGATCCCTCGACTCCGCTTCGCTCCGCTCGGGATGACAGGGCAAGAATGAGACATATTCGCCGGGTCGCCCGACACCGATGTACCCGCGCCTAACCGCGCACCACAACGGTATGTCCCCCAATCACTCCCAACACGTTATGACTGACTGCAGGACGCAACGGCTGAGCAGGGAAGGGCGCGTCAGGTGAGGGCCGAGCTGCCGGCGGAGAGCTATGTCGGGACCGTGGTGGATGAGGAACTGCTCGTCCGGGCCGCGCAGCAGGAAGCCGCCGCCTTCGCGCCGCTGTATCATCACTACTACCCGCGCGTCTACCGCTATCTGCGCGCCCGCTGCGGCACCGACGAGGACGCCGCCGACCTGACCCAGGCCGTCTTCCTGCGTGCGCTGGCTGCCCTGCCGGGCTACCGCGAGCGCGGACTGCCCTTCGCCGCCTGGCTCTTCCGGATCGCCAGAAACCTCGCCACCGATGCCCAGCGCAAGCGGCGACCAACCGTCGACATCGATATCCTGCCGGAGGAGTTCTACGCCACAGGCGCCAACCCGCCCGAGCAAGCCGCCATCGACAGCGAACGTC
>Ga0136611_10000625_pt1 | contig 23755 bp, 20 predicted proteins | sample AntDrymUQ2232306_2_FD_106645 | JGI IMG/M metagenome (GOLD analysis project Ga0136611, IMG submission 106645) | Polar desert sand microbial communities from Dry Valleys, Antarctica - metaG UQ223 (23.06) | ecosystem: Environmental > Terrestrial > Soil > Desert | place: Antarctica: Dry Valley...
ACATTTCTCGGCTTGCTACTGTGGGCACAGAAATCCGACTTCAGGGGGTTCGAATTTTTGGGCCACGCGTTTGGGAAAAACCGCTTCAAGGGTTGGCGCCCCCGAGCAGCACTGGGATTGGTGCTAGTACTGCTGATCGAAATCGCAGCCGTCTTGGGGGGTGGCTCATTCATGTCGGAACGTCTGGTCAGCGCCGACCGCGACCTGAGTAACCGGTTTGAGCATTGGCGGCACGGTCTTGGGGTGCTGGACGGACCGGTTGACTGGCTATTGGGCAAGGGTTTTGGACGCTTTCCCGCCAGCTATGCGGCCAATACCCTACGTGGTGAGTTCTCAGGATCTTCGCAATTTAAAGAAGAGATCGACATCCACGGGTCCAACAACGGTTTTGTAACGCTGCATGGGCCCGCGTCCAACGGCTATCTGGCAACTCTTTTTGCTTTAACGCAACGGGTGAACAGTCGGATCGAAAACCCCTACCTGGTGGAACTGAAGGTCCGGGTCAAAAAGCCCACTGTTGTTTACGTGGAGCTATGCGAAAGACATTTGCTTTACGACGGGCGGTGCCAGACTGGTACTCTTCGCGTGTTGCCGGGCACGACCTCGTGGCAGCCGTTCAGGCTTGCGCTCGACGGAACAACCGCAGCGGATAGGGTTACGAAGTGGCATGCGCCACGCTTGCAGATGCTGTCGTTATCGATTGCAAATGCGGGTGGACACGCTGACTTTGACGACATTCGATTAATCGGGCCGGAACAACAGAAGTTGCTTGAAAACGGTCAATTTACCCGAGGACTTGCGAACTGGTTTCCAGCGGCGCAGTTTTATTTTGACCCGTGGCATACCGACAATCTGTTTCTTGAAATAATAATCGAACGAGGTATAGCCACGTTGCTGGTTTTCATTGTGTTGATGAGCTGCGCTTTCTGGACTCTTGTGATCGGCGATGCCCGCTTGCTTTCCTTGTCGCCCTATCTGGCCGCATCGCTGTTTGCGGCTTTGTTGGTAGGGCTGGTAAGCAGTTTCATGGACGTGCCGCGAGTTGCTTTCTTGTGTTATGTTTTAACACTTTATTCGCTTCTTTCAAGAAGGAATTTGAATTAATTTACAATTTTAGTAATTAAGCGTAACATATACGAAAAATTGCTATGATTTTTTGCGAACAGTAAAGTGCCTTTTAGAGTCGCTCTGCCTTGATGATCACAAGCTTGATATGAGAACCTAATGTCCAGCTACCTTATAGGCCTCGGATGGAAATTGGAGCTCGGACGTGGTAAAAATTTTTAATCATTATTTTCATAAGCTGACGCTTCTACAAATTTTTTTCGATCTAGGCTTGGTTGTTTGTGCGGTGGTCATCACCGTGCTTACGCAAATACCGGGTCCAGCGTCTGCTCCGGTTTCATCTGTTGTGGTTACCAGAGCGATGTTTTTCGCACTTGGCCTGATCATCATAAATTTCAGTCTTGGACTGTACGACCGCGCACACAGCCGAACTGTGGGTCAATCAACTGCCCGCGCAATGCTGTCGTTGTGTCTTGCACTTCCGTTATCGCTGGCGATTCTTCGTATGTCGCCTTTGCTCCTGGACAATGAACGTTGGTTTGTACTGGTCCTGCTGACCGCTGCGGCGCTCATGCTTGTCAACCGTGTGCACGTGATCCACGCTAAGTCGCGAATGATGATGCGTACGCGTGTATTGGTGTACGGCGCCGGCAGACGTGCGGAACTGGTCGGAAAAACGTTGAAAAAATCGGATCCGAACGTCGATCTCGTCGGCTACTACGCAAGTCCCAATGAGACGGTCAAGGAAGTGTCGGCGTGGGGGCTTTTATCGACTGAGAAATCCCTGACCGACGTCGTACTCGAGCATGAGGTCGATCAAATCGTGGTTGCCTTGTCCGAGCGTCGTGGCGGCAGTATGCCTCTACGTGAACTGCTCGATTGCAAGCTGCAGGGGGTACGGGTGGTCGACATCGCCACTTATTTTGAGATAACCCTGGGACAGATCAGACTTGACGCGGTGTCTGCTGGCTGGCTGATTTTCGGCGAGGGCTTCAACCAAGGTATCGGTCGTACGCTGGTTAAGCGCCTTTTCGACATTGTGTGCGCGACCGTGCTTATTATTTTGTCGCTTCCTGTCATGCTGGTGGCTGCGCTTTTGATCCTGATTGAAAGTGGTGGTCCTATTTTTTATTTCCAGGAGCGGGTAGGCCTTAACGGGAGACTTTTCAACGTCGTCAAGTTTCGCAGCATGCGCACTGACGCCGAGAAAGACGGTAAACCGCGTTGGGCTTCAGCGACAGACGATCGAGTCACGCGGGTTGGACGCAGCATTCGCAAGCTGCGCATTGATGAGTTGCCGCAGTTATTCAGTGTTTTGGGCGGTGATATGAGTTTGGTGGGGCCTCGTCCTGAGCGGCCTTATTTTGTGGACAAACTGACGCAGGAAATGCCGTACTACGCGGTTCGCCAAAGTGTCAAACCCGGTTTGACGGGGTGGGCGCAAGTACGCTATCACTATGGGGCTTCGGTTGAAGATTCAGCTGAAAAACTGCAGTACGACCTTTATTACGTGAAAAATCACAGTTTGTTCCTTGACATTGTTGTTCTATTCGAAACCGTTGGTGTCGTGATTATGGGAAAGGGTGCGCAGTGACATGCTGAGTGCGATGGTTCCGGGTATCCGGTGGTGTGCTTTTTTGCGCTATGGCTAGCAACACCGCAGTTCTGGCCGAGTGGGGCTACGGTTTAGTCGGCATTTCTTACTCATTTTTTTCCGTGAAGCTGGTGCGGCTAGGCTATCTGCGGCCGCCGCTCGAATTGTCCAAAAGTGCGCTAATTGCTGCAGCGCTGCTAAGTGCGGTTTGGGGATGGATGGGCTTGGCGCAATTGCTCACCAGCTGGCCGATTTTTTCACTGCTTGGTCAGTCGTCTGATCTGCTGCGATATGGCTGCTGGTACGCATTTTTATTGATTTTGCTGAGAGTGAACGTGGCCGACAAATATTCAGTGCGTGGCGACTGGATGGTATTCACCGCCGCCGGCTTGCTTTTTTTCGGGGTGGCGGCTTTGGGTTTAGACTTGTGGGACGTAAGTGTTTTTGGCGACGCCTCCAAGCTGATTCTGTTCAGCTCAATGACTATCACGGTTTTTGCCTTGGTCCTGCTGGAACAGATGTTCCGAAATGTGACTGAAGATTCGCGGTGGAACGTCAAGCCTCTGACTCTAGGCTTGGCTACCGCTTTTTTATTTGACCTATACCTGTTTTCAGAGGCGGTCCTTTTCAATCGCATCGATGCCGACGCACTCGCGATTCGCGGCGCGGTGCACGCATTGATCGTGCCGTTCTTATTGCTTTCAATCGTTCGACGCGCCGACTGGGTTTCAAAAATTCGCCTTTCACCCAAGGCCGCTTTCCATTCCGCGACTTTATTGATCGCCGGCGTCTATCTGCTGTTCATATCGAGCGTCGGATACTACGTGCGTTACTTCGGCGGTGACTGGGGACGTGCGCTCCAGTTAGGACTTGTCGTTTTCGCCTTGATCGCGCTGGTAACGCTGGCGATGTCGGGATCGTTGCGCGCCAGGCTAAGAGTTTTTCTCGGAAAGCATTTCTTTCGCTACCGGTTTGATTACCGTGAGGAGTGGTTGACGTTCACGCGCACGTTGTCAGCTAAAAATACGCCACAGGAAATGGGGCAGCAGGTCATCAGAGGTCTGGCGGATATGTTGGAGAGTCCCGCAGGCGGCTTATGGATGAAGATCGGGGCGGATACGGCTTTCAGTCAAACGGCACGCTGGAATATGACGCAGACGCTTGAAAAAGAGGATGTGGGTTCACCGCTATGCCAATTTATGCTGACAAGCGGCTGGGTGATTAATTTGGAAGAATACCGGTCGTTTTCGTGGCGCTATGGCGATTTGAAATTGCCGGCGTGGTTACAAGAGCTTGCGCAGGCATGGCTTGTCGTACCGTTGACGGTCGGGGAAGGATTGATTGGCTTCGTGGTTTTGGCTCGCGCGCGCACTCGAGTGGAAGTAAATTGGGAAGTCAACGATTTGCTCAAAACAGCAGGCCAGCAGGCGGCAAGTTTCCTCGCACAAATGCAGGCCACTGAAGCATTGCTGGAGGTCCGAAAATTCGATGCCTTCAACCGCATGTCCGCTTTTGTGGTTCACGATCTGAAAAATATTGTTACCCAGTTGTCATTGATGATGAAAAATGCTAAACGGTTAGGTGATAACCGCGAATTTCAACAAGACATGCTGATGACCGTGGAAAATTCGCTCGACCGAATGCGGCAGCTGATGCTTCAACTGCGCGAAGGAGCGACCCCGGCCGGCACCGCATTTGGGGTTGATCTCAACGCAATTGTTGGTCGTATCGCGGCGGTTGCGGCGGCCCGAGGCAGAACGCTCGAAGTCACCGTGATCGAGTCTGTCAAAACGCGGGGTCACGAGGAACGGCTGGAGCGAATCATTGGACATGTTGTACAGAATGCTTTTGACGCTACGGAGGTTGACGGATGCGTATGGCTCAAGCTTGACCGTGCCAGTGGCCAAGCCAAAATCGTCGTAGGAGATACCGGTCAGGGAATGTCTAAGGATTTTCTCAGAGACCGTCTGTTCAAGCCTTTCCAAACAACGAAACAAGCGGGGATGGGCATCGGCGCTTATGAAAGTTTCCAGTATGTTCAAGAGTTGGGCGGAAAAATTGAGGTCGATAGCGAAATTGATAAAGGGACAACCGTGACATTGCTTCTGCCCTTGTTTCAAACTCGCGCAGAATCAGACACGAAAACACTGGAAATTTTGTGACAATTGATAAGACGCGCTCGCTGTTGATTGTGGAAGACGATCTGGCTTTGCAAAAGCAAATTAAATGGTCGCTCGATCGTTTTGAATCGGTGACGGCTCACGATCGGGAAAGCGCTCTCGTGCAATTGCGACGAAGCACCCCGGCGGTTGTCACGATGGACCTGGGCTTGCCGCCAGATGCGGACTCGGTATCGGAAGGCTTTCGACTGCTTGAGCAAATTATGGCGTTCGATCCGGATATCAAAGTCATTGTGCTGACGGGACAAAACGACCAGGCCAATGCCTTGCGCGCCGTTGCGGTAGGGGCCTACGATTTTTTTGCGAAACCGTTCGAGCCCGAATTGCTGAACTTGACGGTCGAACGGGCCTTCAAGATGTTTGAATTACAAAGCGAGAACCGACGGCTTCGTGACTTGCACCAGCCTGACGCTTTGTCGGGCCTGATGACGCGCGACCCAGAGATGATGCGTGTCTGCCGTACGATTGAGAAAGTGGCCGGCAACAATGCCACAGTCATGTTGCTGGGTGAAAGCGGCACCGGCAAAGAAGTTCTGGCCCGCGGCCTTCATCAGTCGTCACCCCGACGGGCTGAAAAATTCGTTGCAATCAACTGCGCAGCCATTCCGGAAAACTTGCTTGAAAGTGAATTGTTCGGCTACGAAAAAGGAGCATTCACTGGTGCCGCCAAGACGACCGTGGGCAAGATCGAAACCGCCAATGGCGGCACTTTGTTGCTGGACGAGATCGGAGACCTGCCGTTTCCGCTGCAAGCCAAGCTTCTCCGATTTTTGCAGGAGCGCATTATCGAGCGCGTTGGTGGCCGCAATGAAATTCCCGTTGACGTCAGGATTGTGTGTGCGACGCATCAAGATTTGAATGCTTTGAGCAAAAGCGGTCAATTTCGGGAAGACCTGTATTACCGGCTGGCTGAAATAGTCATCAAAATTCCGCCCTTGCGTGAACGGGTGGGCGACCGGGCGCTGTTAGCACACGCATTTGCCCGTCGCTTTTGCCAAGAGCAAAATCGGTCGGCCATGACACTGGGAGAAGATGCCATCCGAGCTGTCGAATCGCATTCATGGCCAGGCAATATTCGAGAATTGGTCAATTGCGTCAAGCGGGCGACGATCATGGCGGAAGGCAACCAGATTACAGCCGACGACATGGGTTTAAAAATCACTGGTGAGGACGAGGTTGACGATTCGCTTAATCTGCGTATCGTGCGTGACGATGCTGAAAAAAGAACCATCATTACGGCATTGGGCCGGGTAAACGGCAACATGGTCAAAGCGGCAGAAATGCTGGGAGTAAGCCGGCCTACGCTTTACGATTTAATGCATCGGCTGGGCTTGAAGTAACTTCTGACTTATCAATTGACAGATCTGAACTGAAAATAAAATGAAATTCAAATTCCTGAATACCCGTGTGGCCGTGTCGGCATTGGTCGTGTCACTAATGCTTTGCGGCTGCGCAGACAGTCCTGAAACCTTGATGGCTTCAGCCAAAGACTACCTATCCAAAAATGATACCAAGGCCGCAATCATTCAACTCAAAAACGCGTTGCAGGCAAATCCTGACTCGGCCGAAGCGCGGTTTTTGTTGGGTACGGCTCTTTTGGACAGCGGCGACGCCGTAGGTGCCGAATTAGAACTGCGTAAGGCATCGGCCTTGAAATTTTCCGAAGATCAACTGGTTCCAGAATTGGCGAAAGCTATGTTGGCGCTTAATCAAGCCAAAAAACTGACCAATGAATACGGCAAGAAAGAATTAAATCAACCGTTGTCCAAAGCAAGCTTGCAGATGTCACTGGCAACCGCTTATGCACTACTGGGTATGCCGGATTCGGCACAGGCTGCGCTGAAGGCTTCGCTTGCGGCGGAGCCGAGCTATGCGCCAGCCTTGATTGCGCAGGCGCGCAACACGGCCAGTCAGCGCGACTTCGACACAGCGCTGGCGATGATTGACCAAGTACTTGCCAAATATCCCAAAAACCATGAGGCCTGGAAACTGAAAGGCGACGTCCTGCTGTACGCCAAAGGAAAGGTAGAAGACGCTTTGACGGCGTACCGTAAAAGTGTTGAAAACAAACCAGATTTTCTTCAGAGCAATACCTCGCTCATTACCTTGCTGCTACAGCAAGGTAATTTCAAGGCCGCTGAAGAGCAAATAGGCCAGTTGAAAAAATTTCTCCCTAGTCACCCGCAAACAAAATATCTTGAGGCTCAACTCGCGTTTCAAAACAAGGATTTCAAGTTGGCCCGTGAACTGCTTCAGCAGGTTTTGAAGGTGGCTCCGGATTACGTACCAGGCCTGCAATTGGCTGGAGCAGTGGAACTTCAACTCAATTCCAACGTACAGGCGGAGGGTTATCTGAGCAAGGCGGTCCAGTTGGCGCCTGATTATGCTTTGGCCCGTCGCATGCTCGTCATAAGCTATATCCGTTCAAGTCAACCAACCAGGGCGCTCGCCGTTTTACTTCCGGCGCTGAACAAGCCGGAAGTCGATCCTCAACTGATGACAATTGCCGGCGAGGTTTATCTACAAAACGGCGATATGAAAAAAGCGGAGGAGTATTTCTCCAAGGTCGCGAACCAGGATCCAAAAAATTTTAGAAACCGGACGTCATTGGCCCTAACCCGTTTGATGGGAGGGCAGATCGATTCGGCCTTCAATGAACTGGAAAATGTTGCCGCCTCCGACACTGGCACAAGCGCTGACTTGGCGTTGATAAGCGCACATTTAAAACGGCAGGAATTTGACAAAGCGTTAAAGACCATTCAGGGACTTGAGAAAAAGCAACCTGACAAGCCCATGGCCGCGTATTTACAAGGCAGAACGCTACTCGTCAAACGTGATCTTGCTGGAGCGAAACTGAGCTTCAACCGTGCGTTGGCGATCGATCCTGGCTACTTTCCGGCGGTTGCGAGTTTGGCGGCATTGGATTTGGCGGACAAGAAGCCGGACGAAGCCAAAAAGCGATTTGAGGCACTGCTTGCCAAAGATCCCAAAAGCAGCCAAGCGATGCTGGCGCTTGCGGACCTCGCGGCGAAATTAGGCGCTTCCAAGGAAGAAGTTGTCAAGCTCATCCGCAGCGCGGTCGCGGCCCAGCCTAATGAAGCAGTTGCGAGGTTGCTATTGATCGACTTTTATCTGCGCAACAAAGAGCCCAAAACAGCGCTTGCCGAAGCGCAAAACGGGGTTGTCGCATTGCCTGAAAATCCTGAGCTTCTTGAGGCACTGGGTCGGTCGCAACAAGCTGCTGGGGAATTCAATCAAGCTATTACGACTTATAACAAATTAGCCGGCATGTCTCCTTTGTCTCCGAGACCTTACATCATGATGGCGGATGCGCAAATGTCTACCAAAAACAATGAGGCCGCAGGCGTAAGTCTGCGCAAGAGCCTTGAGATCAAACCAGACTCGGTGGACGCGCAACGTCGCCTGATAGCGCTTAGCATCAGTGAAAAAAAATACCAGGAGGCTTTGGCGACGGCAATTGTCATACAGAAGCAGCGGCCCAAGGAAGCCAACGGCTATGTGCTGGAAGGAGATATTTATGCACTTCAAAAAAATTGGGAAAATGCGAGTCAAGCCTACCGAAATGGGCTGAAGCAGGTGAACTCAACCGAACTTGCGCTCAAACTGCATAATGTTTATCTGTCTTCCGGAAAGCAGTCCGAAGCGGACAAGTTGGCATCAACATGGCAGAAGGAAAACCCACGGGACGCAGTTTTCCTCGGATATCTAGGTGACGTCGCCCTCATGCGAAAAGACTATGCAGTGGGAGAAAAATTTTACCTGGGTGTGCTGAATTTGCAGCGCGACAACGCGGCCGTGTACAACAATCTTGCGTGGGTGACTGGAAAACTTAATAAAGACGGTGCCCTAGCGTATGCCGAAAGAGCCAACGTGTTGGCTCCAAATCAGCCCGCATTCGTTGACACTTTGGCATCCTTGTTGTTGGAAAAAGGCGAGTTCGCAAAGGCTGCGGAGCTCGTAAATAAAACGCTTGCTTTGCAACCAGAAAACACGTTGCTTAAATTTAATCTGGCGAAAATCCATGTGAAAAGCGGAAACAAGGATCTGGCCAGGAAAGAACTGCTGGACCTTGAAAAACTGGGCGACAAGTTCACTGCGCAAGCTGAAGTCGCCAGTCTTTTGAAAGCTCTGTAGTTATGTCGAAAATTTTTACAGTTTTTGATCAAGTTTGGCACACCGCTGAAAAAAGCTATTAATATCAACTTGCTTTGAATGCGGCACGAAGTATGCTTTAGTTCAGTAAAGTGTGAGCGTTTCACGCTTGAATCTTTACTCATGAATAGCAGGCTATCTTGTTGAGTGCTTCAATCCTCTCGTTGCTTGAAGAGGCGTGAGATAAGGTTGACCCGTTGTACTGTTATGAGGCTAATTATGAAAAAGTTCGACAAACAATCAGATAAAGTGGACGAGGCGCTCGAGGGCGGTGATGGTGGTTTGGCCCAATCAGTTCCCAGTTCACCATCCGTCATTTTTCCTGGCAACACAAGCCCACGAGCAAGCACTCAAAATTCCGAAGATACCAGCACGTTTTCGGCGCGGTCCTCTGGCGTTTCCGGGTCACGCCGGGTTTGGTTACGCCGGGGTGTATTGGCTGCATCTCCGGTGGTTGCTAGTCTCATCAGCATGCCGGTGCATGCTGGTTTGTGTATCAGTGCATCAGCAATGGGTTCTCCTGGCCCGAATAGTAGACCAGCGAAGTCTGTGGCTTGTAACACACTGGGACCAGATTCTTGGGTGAATAATTTATCCATATGGCCGTCCGGTACGACCGTAACCTCGAATCGCGGCGTTACCACTTCGATCCTGCTCAAAGATGCATTTGGCGTTTCTCCCAACGCCGAACCTGGACCTAACAATCCGACGCTCAATCAAGTGCTTCTTGGTGTTAATTCGCAGTTCGGCAGGTATGCAGTCGCTGCATACCTGAATGCCAAAAAGGGCATAGCGGGATTTCCGCTTACTGAGCAACAGGCGATAACCGTATACAAAAGCTACAGGCCAGGTCCCGTCCAGGCGCCGCTTGTGCTTAACTGGAATGAACTTGATGCGCTTGCTTGGCTCAAGGTACTCATGAGTTGAAGGCGCTGGATTGCTTCAGCATTTCGTCTGGCGTCCGCTTGCGTCGCCTGGACGATCAGATGGTTGTGTATGTCACCGACCGATTTGAAACTCATCTTCTTGATGAAAATGGCTGCGAGCTTTTAGAAGCTGTTTGCCAGATGCATGCGGTTGGGGAGACATGTTCTGTTTCAGCGGTTTACGCTTTTCTGACGGGCGAGTCCACTGCTGCCAGCGTAGCCGAAGTAGAGGAGAAAGACGCGCTCAACCAGCTGCTGAGCGAACTGGTTCGCATCGGCGTCTTTTCCACGTGACGTGGTGACACTTTCTTCCCTGCCTGACGTCGAATTGGCGCTTCGGCTTCGCGGGCCTGGGCTTCGGCTGCGCACCGGGCCCCTGGTTTTCAGCGTTCGTTCGGATCTACCACAGGTGCTCAAGGCACTAACCGCCTTGTACAGTGCTCACAGTATCGAAGACGCTGATGGCTTTGCCGATTTTCACGTGTCGGTCGATCGAGCCGGTGGGCTGCGACGCTGGCTTCGGCCCAAGCTTTATTTTCGGGTTGATGGCGAAGATCCTTTTGCGCCGTTGCCGGCCGACCAGGGTCTGCCAATGCTTGAATGGGGTATGAACTGGTGTGTGACCGGCCACTGTCACCAGTATCTGATTCTGCATGCGGCGGTGCTGGAACGCGACGGCCGTGCGCTGGTCATGCCAGCGCCATCGGGCTCGGGCAAGAGCACCTTGTGCGCGGCGCTGCTGTTTCATGGCTGGCGCCTGCTTTCCGACGAGCTTGCCATCATCGATCCCGCGGCCGGCAGCTTAATACCGTTGCCCAGAGCCGTGAGCCTGAAAAATGCGTCAATCGAGGTGATTCAGCGCTTTGCCGGTGACGCGGTGCGCTTCGGCTCGATCGTTCACGACACCAGCAAGGGCCGCGTCGGCCATTTCGCTCCGCCCATCGATGCTGTGCGGCGCTCGGCTGAACGGGCGGCGCCCGGCTGGATCGTATTTCCACGCTACCAGCCAGGCGCTGTAGCGAATTTGGCACGCCTGCCGCGAGGACAGGCCATGATGCGGCTGATCGAAAACGCTTTCAATTACAACGTCCATCGGCACACCGGTTTCGAGGCATTGGCAAATCTGGCGCAGGCCAGCGCCTGCCGTACCTTTGAATACAGCGATCTGAACCAGGCCGTGGCACTGTTCGACCGCATGGCCGATGGCCTGCCGCTGACCGATACGACGTCGTCGGCGCTGGCGGCATGAGTTCCCAAGGGCGCGACTGGGCCTGCTGGGCGCTACAGAATCTGGAGCGTTTGCCCCAGCTGACGCCCGCACAATGGGAACCTGTTATCCGCCAGGCACGGCGTGCCGACCTGCTGGCGCGCATCGCGGCGCAGCTTGAACGGCGCGGGTTGCTCGACAGCGTGCCGCCCGCACCCCGGGCGCACCTGATGTCGGCATCACGGGTGTGGCATGCCCAAATGCAGGAGGTGGGCCATGAGGCTCAGCTGATCGCCGACGCATTGCGTTCCCTCAACATACCGGTGGTGATTCTCAAGGGCGCAGCCTATGTGCTGGCGGACCTTCCCGCCGCCGAAGGACGCCTTTTCTCCGACATCGATATTCTGGTGCCTCGCGCCGCCCTGGCCGAGGTGGAAGGGGCTTTGCGCCTGAGCGGCTGGATGAGCGACTACAAAGACGCCTACGACCAGCGCTATTACCGCGAGTGGATGCACGAGCTGCCGCCCATGACGCATATCCGGCGCGGCACGACACTCGATGTTCACCACAACATTTTGCCGATCACCGTGCGCCACCCGCCCGATGCCGCATTGCTGTTGGCTCAGGCGCGACCGCTGCCCGCCTTTGCAGGGCTTTCGGTGCTGGCGCCGGCCGACATGATTCTGCACAGCATGACCCATCTGTTTCACAACGACGATCTAAGCCATGGCCTGCGTGACCTGTCGGACCTGGACCTGCTGCTGCGCCACCATGGCGGCGAGGCCGGCTTCTGGCAGTCGCTGATGGAACGCGCGCTTGAACTGCACCTGGCCTTGCCGCTGGCCTACGGCTTGTGGGCCACCCATGAGCTGTTGTCCACCCCCGTGCCGGACGCGGTGCTTGAACAATCCGAACTGGCCTCGGCGAGCAGGCTGCCGCGGTTGATGCATTGGCTTTGGCGGCGCGTGCTGCGTACTCCCCATCATGACGCCGCGCTGCCAGGGGCGGGACTGGCCCACTTTGCGCTTTACGTTCGGGCGCACTGGCTGCGCATGCCGCCGCTGTTGCTGGCCAGGCACTTAAGCATCAAGGCGTGGAAGCGACTGAGCCAAAAGCCGCAGGAGCTTGCCGCCGCCCAACCGCCGGCGTGAACCGCTGCGCTGCGCATAAAGCGCAGGCGGGGGCCGGTTATTTTTTTTCGCGCGCCAGTCGAATCAGCGGCATCGAGTAGGAGGGCCGGGCCGCTTTCTCGTCGAACGGGTGGATCAGGCTGCCGACCGACTTGAGGATGCGCTGCACATAAGCGCGCGTTTCCTGATAAGGCGGGACGCCGCGGTAGCGCTCGACCTTGCCTTCGCCCGCGTTGTAGGCGGCGGCAACCAGCGCCACGTCGCCCTCGAAATACGCCAGCAACCAGCGCAGGTAGGTCAGACCGCCGCGAATGTTTTGGGCCGGGTCGTAGGGATTTTTGACGTTGAATCGCTCGCTGGTCTGCGGGATCAGCTGCATCAGCCCCTGGGCGTTCTTGGGCGACAGCGCCTGGACGTTGAAGTTCGATTCGGCCGAAATGATCGCCAGCGCGAGTTGCGGCTCGACCTTGAACTGCGGCGCCATCTTCATCACCAGGTCAAAAATCTTTTGTGGCGCGATCAAGCGGTAGTCAACGCTCGGTCCCCGCCGCGAAAGCTCGGCCAGCTGCAGGTCGGCGACCGGCTCGAGGTCGCGCATGCAGTCGGGCTCTTCCTCGGCGACTGCGCCCACCACCTTCAGCATGCGCTCCGCCGCTGCAAAGCCTTGTCCCGCGGCCGCGTTGAAAAAATAAGCCGCCACCGGATCGCTGCGCTCCACCCCGCGTCCGTTGGCATACATCCAGCCGAGGTTGTATTGCGCCTGCGGGTCGCCGAGCCGGGCGCTCATGCAATAGAGATTCGCCGCCAGCAGCGGGTTGCGCTGCACACCTTCGCCGTGCTCGTAGGCAATCGCTTCGAGCCGCAGCTTCAACGCCGGATCCCCGTCGGCGCCCGCCAGCGTCAAGCTTTGCGCCTGCGCCGAAGTAGTGGCGCAGAAGGTCGCCATCAAAACCGTGACGATGCTTGAAAGTCGAAGATGCATAGCCGAAAGTATCGCAATTTTTGGCCGCGGTGTCATGCGGCCGAACGCAAACACGGTTACATATTCGCAAGCGGGTTAACCATTCATACCCGCAAGTGCTTCGCGCCATGGCCTGCGCGACGAATTAATCCTGATGATAAAAACTGTGGTTCGCGCAACACTGGCGGGCGCAGGACGCTATTTATTTCATAGCGTATAGGCGCGCTCAAGCAGCGTCGGTTACCAGGCGCACCAGCGGCGCTCCCGCCAGCCAGGCGCTGAGGCATTCCGTCACGCCCACGGCAAAACGCTCGAACACCGGCTCGGTCACAAAGCCCAGATGCGGCGTGAGCAGCACATTGGGGAGCTGCCGCAGCGGGTCGTCCGCCGGCAGCGGTTCGACGTCAAAAACGTCGAGCGCGGCGTAACCGGGCCGGCCCTGTTCAAGCGCCTTGACCAGCGCTGCCCCGTCCACCAGCGCCGAACGCGAGGTGTTGACCAGCAGGCTGTCCGGGCGCATGAGCGCGAGCCGTTCGGCGTTCAGCAGCTGGTGCGTCGCCGGCGTCGGCACCAGGTGCAGGCTGACGACTTTCGACTTCGCCAGCAATTTTTCAAGCGACACGGCGATCGCACCGTGCTGCGCCGCGCGCTCGGCCGTCATGCGCGGACTCCAGGCCGCGACTTTCATGCCCAGCGCCTGGCCAACGCGGACCACCCGCCCACCGATTTCGCCCAGGCCAATAAGTCCCAGCGTTTGCCCGTGCAGCACGCCCGCAAGCGGCAGCGCTTCGTCGGGCCGCCATTTGCCGCTACGCAGCAGCGCGGTCTGCCGCTCCAGCTGGCGGGTCGCCGCAAGGATCAGCGCCCAGGTCAGCTCGCAGGTGCTCTCCTTCGACGGACCCCATTGGGTGTGGCTGACCGGAACGTTGCGCGCTTTCAAGGCGGCCAGGTCAAGCGTGGTGTTGCGCGTTCCGGTGAAGACGACATAGCGCAGCTTGGGCAGCGCGGCGAGCAGATCAGCGTCGAAGGGCGTGCGGTCGCGCACCAGCACCACGGCGTCGGCGTTTTCAAGCGCTTCGACCAGCGCCTTGCCGCTTAGCGGGAGGTGGTGAATCTTCACATCGGCCGCAGCCTTGATGGCGGTCCAGTCACCAATCCGCCGCAGCGCCTGCTCTGCGTCGCCGACAACGACTATGACCGGTTTGCCGGAGGGATGTGAAGTGTTCATTGTGGTGTCCATCTTTCAGCCGCGCGGCACGGCCAGCGCTGCCAGGGCGCACATGTCGGGCGCATCGGCAATCCTCCAGCAGGCGCTGATCAACTCGCGCGTCGCCGCCTGGCCCAGCACGCGGTCCGACAGGCCGTGGAACTTGGCTTCCAGGTTGGCGTCGGTCATCGGGTTTTGCAGCGAACCGATGGCGTGCTCGACAAACACGTGAACGCGCCGGCCGTCTTTGAGCACGGCGGTCACGTCGGCGCTGGCCTCGTCGATCGAGTCGTCAACCGTCGCAACGACCTTGCGGCGCAACGCAACCATGTCGGCGCGATTCACCACCTCGTCCGAAAATTCGTCCTCCGCCGCCCGCCCGAACGTCAGCCCGGCGGCACAGCCGTGGTAAACGCTGAACTTCGCCTGCAGGCCGTCGCCGGGTTCCTTCTTGCCGGTTAGTTCGAGCACCAGCGAATGCACCCTGAGCTCGATGCTTTCGACCTGCTCGGGCGTGACGCCCTGGCGGCCCAGCTGCACACAAGCGTCGATGCTGGGGTGGATGACAATGCCGCAGGCAAAAGGCTTGAAGCTGTTGAAGGAAATTTCAAAACGCTGGCCGAGGTCACCCGTGATTTCATTCCAGTCATTCTTGGTCGATACCGTCTGCATCATGCCGCGCGGCGCTTCCAGCGCTTTGGGGCTGGCGGTGAAGCCCCGGCTGGCGAGCAGCGCCGACATCAGTCCGGCGCGCGCAGCGGCACCGGGGTGAAACGGCTTGGTCATGGTGCCGAACTGTTCGCGCATGCCGACCGGCTGCGAAGCGGCAATGCCCAGCGCCATCGCGGTTTTTTGGGTGTCGAGCTTGAGCAGCCGGGCGCATGCCGCCGCCGCGCCCAGCGTGCCGGTCGAGCCGGTGATGTGCCAGCCGCGGTCGTAGTGCTCGGGGTACATGGCGTTGCCGACGCGGCAGGACACGTCGATGCCCAGCACCAGCGCGTCGAGCAGATCGCGCCCGCTGGCGCCCGTGTGCTCGGCCAGCGCCAGCAGGGCAGAGGCCACCGGCCCGGCCGGATGGATGATGGTTTTGAGGTGCGTGTCGTCGAAGTCGAAAGTGTGCGAGGTGATGCCGTTGATCAGCGCGGCGCTGCCGATATCGACTTTTTCGGTGCGGCCGGGCAGGGTGGCCTGCGGCGCCGGCTGCAGCACCTGGACGGCGGCAAGCGCGGCGTCGGCGGCCTCGTGGTGCGCCGCGCCGACAGCGCAACCCAGCCAGTTCATAAAGGTGCGGTGAGCGTCGTGGTCAACGGCGTCGCTCCAGCCTCTCGACGGATGGGTGGCGACGAATTGCGCCAGGATTTGTGTGACGTGCGGGGCCTTGTGGTCGGCGCTGACCTGGGTATTGCGTGCCATGAATGTTTTTCCGGACGAAAGGGTTGAACGGGCTAAAAGTCTATGAAAAGTGAGAAATGCGAAATAGATAGCAAACTATGTAGACATGGCGTGCGGAAACTCGTGTTTTTATCATGATTTTTCGTTAATTTCCGGCGTTCGTCCAAGCGGACAGCGTTAACGCGGAGGGAGACGCCTTAACTGTCAAGCGCGATCTTGCGCTCCCTCGCAAGCTGGGTCCAGCGGGCGATATCGGTCTTGATGAACGCGGCAAAACGCTCGGGCGACATCGGCATCGGCTCGATCGCCTCGACCGCGAGTTTTTCGCGCAGGTCGGGCGCGCCGAGCACCGCCGCGAGCGTCTCGTTCAACTGTTTCACGATGGCGGCCGGAATGCCGGCAGGCCCGACAACGCCATACCACTGCTGCGCGTCGAAACCCTTGAACCCCGATTCGTCCAGCGTCGGCACGTCCTTGAATTGCGGATGGCGCGCCAGGCCCGTGACCGCCAGCGGCCGCACCCGGCCCGATCGGATATGCGGAATCGCCGCAGCCAGCCCCGGAAACATCGCCTGCGTCTGCCCGCCGATCAAATCGGTGAAAGCCGGCGCGATGCCGCGGTAGGGAATGTGCACCATGAAGGAGTCGATCTGCTGCTTGAACAACTCCATCGTGAGGTGCGTCAGCGAACCTTGGCCGGCCGAGCCGTAGCTGACACGGCCAGGGTTCTTCTTCACATAGTCAACAAATTCACGCACCGTCGTGACCGGAAGAGCAGCGTTGACGACCAGGACGTTGGGCGTCGCGCCGATCATGCCGATGGCGGTGAAGTCCCGGATCGGGTCATACGGCAGCTTGCGTGTCGCCGGGCTGGTGCCATGCGTCGCGACATAGCCCTGCATCAGCGTGTATCCGTCTGGCGCGGCGCGTACCGTGGCCTGCGCCGCAATCACACCGCCGCCGCCGCCCTGGTTGTCGACGATGAAGCTCTGTTTAAGCAGCGCGCCCCAGCGCTCGGTCACGGTGCGCCCGACCATGTCGCTGCCGCCGCCGGCCGCGACCGGAACGATGTAGCGGATCGGTTTGGATGGATACGCGGTCTGCGCCAGCGCCAGACCGGGGGCATAGACAAGCGCTGGCGCGGCTTGCAACAAGGTGCGTCGTTTCATGAAACTGTGTCTTTCGATCTTGAGTCGGAGGCGGCATTGGCCAAAAACGTGTTTTTCAGGGCAGGCGCGGATCGGCCTTGATCTCGCGGGCCTCGACATCGACCACCTGGCCAGCCCCGGGGGGTTGAGGCGCGTGCCCTGAGGCGGCTGGCCAAAAGCGATGCGGCGATTGGCGCAGGCCGCTCCAGATAACCGCGAACACCGGTTTCTTGCCGGTGATCAGCCATTTAACCGAGCTGATGGCCAGCGCACCGAGCGCCACAAAAAGCAGGCTGAGCGCAAAGACGGCGGCGAAAACCGCGAACATCAATTTGAACAAAAAACTCAAGATTCGACCGAAAAAATTTGGCACCTGGTGTTCCTTTAAGTTTTGTCAGATGAATGCGATCCACGCCGATTTCAAGCCATGCCCTCAGCCCAGCAAGGCCTGGGCAAACTCGCGCGCATTAAAGGTTTCCAGGTCTTCGAGCTTTTCGCCGACGCCGATGAAATACACCGCCACCGGCCGCAGCTGCGGCGAGGTTTTGGCCCGCTCGCGCGCCCACAACGCAATGGCGGCCAGCACGCCGCCCTTGGCCGTGCCGTCGAGCTTGGTGACGACAAGGCCGGTCAGTTGCAGCGTGTCGTCGAAGGCCTTGACCTGCGCCAGCGCGTTCTGGCCGGTGTTGCCGTCGATGACCAGCAGCACCTCGTGGGGCGCCGTTGCGTCAGCCTTTTGCACGACCCGCTTGATCTTGCGGAGCTCTTCCATCAGGTGCGGTTGCGTCTGCAGCCGGCCGGCGGTGTCAACCAGCACCACGTCTTTGCCGCGCGCCTTGCCGGCCGTCACCGCGTCGAAGCTGACGGCCGCCGGGTCGCCGCCCTGCTGGCTGACGATCTCGACCGTGTTGCGGTCGGCCCAGACGCTCAGCTGCTCGCGCGCGGCGGCGCGGAAGGTGTCGGCGGCGGCCAGCAGCACCGACGCGCCTTCGTTGGCCAGGTGGCGCGTCAGCTTGCCGATCGACGTTGTCTTGCCGGCGCCGTTTACCCCGGTGACCATGATGACGGTTGGCAGGTATTGGCCGATCACCAGCGGCTTTTCCAGCGGCTTGAGCAGCACCGTGATGGCTTCGATGAGCGCGTTTTTCACCGCGACCGGATGCGTCATGCCGCCTTCCCGAACGCGGCGCCTGACGTCTTCGAGCAGGTGCGCCGTTGCGCCGACGCCGGCATCGGCCATCAGCAGCGCGGTTTCCAGGTCTTCGTAGAGCTGCTCGTCGATTTTGCCGCCGGTGAAAACGGTCGAAATGCTCGAACCGGTCTTGCGCAGGCCCTGCTGCAGTTTGTCCAGCCAGCGCTGGCGCTCGGGCAGGGCGGTCTGGGCGATAGCCTGGTCGATGTCGATCGGCGTGACCAGCGCGCTGCCGATGAGCGATCCGCCAGTGCTTGCGGGCGGTTTGGGCCTTGCGTTGACGGAAGGCGTGGCCGGCGTGGGGAGGGCCGGCGGCGCCGCGTCAGTTACTGGCGTTGTCGGCGCCGAAGGCGCATCGGCCGGCGCCGCCGGAGGGTCGGGACGTAATTTTTTTTTGAAGAAACTGAACATTGAATAGTCTTGTAGAGTCCACCATTCTATGAAACACCCCATGCGCGCTCCTGTCCCGCCCACCCTGTTCGCCCCTGCGCGCCGCACCCGCGCCGGGATGGTTTTCGGCGCGGTGCTTGCCTGCGCGAACGCTTGCGCTCTTGCGCAGTCGGCGCCCCAGGTCGAGCAGTTCACGCTGGCCAATGGCCTGACGGTCATCGTCAAGCCCGACCACCGCGCGCCGACCGCGGCGCACATGCTGTGGGTGCGCGTCGGCGCGATGGACGAGGTCGACGGCGCCTCGGGCGTGGCGCACGTCCTTGAGCACATGATGTTCAAGGGAACCAAGGACGTCAAGGCCGGCGAATTCTCCCGCCGCGTCGCCGCGCTTGGCGGTCAGGAAAACGCTTTCACCAGCAGCGACAACACCGGCTACTACCAGCAGATTCCGGCTGGCCGGCTCGAGGAAGTGATGCGGCTTGAGGCCGACCGCTTCGCCAACAGCCAGTGGGACGACGCCGAATTCAAGCGCGAGATCGAGGTCGTCAAGGAAGAGCGCCGCCAGCGCACCGAGGAGTCGCCGCGCGCGATGCTGTATGAGCAGGCGGCCGCCGTCACCTTCCTGGCGTCGCCGTATCGCCGCCCGATCGTCGGCTGGATGAGCGACCTTGACGCGATGACGCCGGCCGACGTGCGCGCCTTCTATCAGCGCTGGTATGTCCCGGCCAACGCCGCCGTGGTCGTGGCCGGCGATGTCGAAGTGGCGCAGGTCAGGCGCCTGGCGGAGAAATACTACGGCGGCATTCCCGCGCGGCCGGTGCCCGAGCGCAAGCCGCGCAGCGAGCCCGAGCAGGCCGGGCAACGCACGCTCGACTTCAAGGCGACGGCCAGCCAGTCGTATGTCAGCATGGCCTTTAAGGTGCCGAAGGTCGAGCCAGCCGACCTGCATGCGGCGCCCGGCACGCCATCGCCGACGGCCGCCGCGAGCCGCGAAGCGCTGGCGCTGACGGTGCTGGCGGCGGTGCTCGACGGCTACAGTGGCGCCCGGCTCGACCGCGCGCTGGTGCAGGGGCAGGGCGGTGAGCGCGTCGCCGACAGCGCGGGCGCTTCCAGCGGGCGCGTCGGCCGGGGGCCGCAGCTGTTCATGCTCGACGGCGTTCCCGCCGCCGGCAAAACCACGCTGCAGGTGGCCGACGCCCTGCGCCGGCAGATCGCCGCGATTGCCCAGAGTGGCGTGAGCGACGCCGAACTCAAGCGCGTCAAGACCCAGTGGGCCGCCAGCGAAACCTACAAGCTCGACTCGGTCTTTAGCCAGGCGCGCGAACTCGGCTCGAACTGGGTTCAGGGTTTGCCGCTCGACGCCAGCATGCGCCTCATTGCCCGGCTGCGCACCGTCACGGCCGCCGAGGTGCAGGGCGTCGCCGCCAAATATTTCGGCGGCGACCAGATGACGCTGGCAACCCTCCTGCCGCAGCCAGCCGACCCGAACCGTGCGCCGCGCAGGGCTGCAGTGCCCACCACTGGCGACCTGCGCTGATGCGCACCTTGAACCGGAAAATGACCGATTTATGCTGAATGCTACAAAAAACATAGCTGTTCGCGCTCTACTGGTGTGCGCTACAGGCCTTTTTTATCACTTTAATGCGCTCGCGGCGATTCCCGTCCAGCACTGGACGCAGGCCAACGGCGCGAAGGTCTATCTGGTCGAAAGCCCGGCCATCGCCATGCTCGACGTGCAGATCGATTTCGACGCCGGCAGCCGGCGCGACCCGCCCGGCAAGGCGGGGCTGGCGAGCATGACGGCCAATATTCTTGAAAAAGGCGTGCGAGCCAGCGTGCGCCGCGCGGGGCCGCCCCAAGCAAGCACAGCCCCCTCGGGGGGCAGCGCAGTACGCGAAGCGACAAGCGTGGGGGCAAGTGATTTCAGCGCCGGGCCGCCCCAAGCAAGCACAGCCCCCTCGGGGGGCAGCGCAGTACGCGAAGCGACAAGCGTGGGGGCAGATGTTGCATTGGATGAGAACGCCCTGGGCGAGGCCTGGGCCGACCTGGGCGCGCAGTTCGGCGCAGGCGCGTCGGCCGACCGCATGAGCTTTACCCTGCGCTCGCTGACCGACCCGGCGCTGCTTGACCAGGCCGTTGCGCTGGCGGCGCGCCAGATCGCCGAGCCGGCGTTTCCCGACGCCGTCTGGCAGCGCGAACGCCAGCGGCTGGAGGCGGGGCTGAAGGAGTCCTACACTCGGCCCGGCAGCGTCATCGGCCGGGCCTATTCGCAGGCGGTTTACGGCAGCCATCCCTACGGCTACGAAATGACCGAGGCGACGCTTTCCAGCATCGCCTTCGCCGACCTCCAGGCGGCGCATGCGGCGGGCGTGGTTGCTTGCCGCGCGCGCATCAGCATGGTCGGCGCCGTCACCCGGGCGCAGGCCGACTCGATCGCCGCCCGCCTGCTGTCGCGCCTGCCGCAAGTGGCTTGCGCCAGCCTGCCGCCTTTGCCGCCCGTTGCCGAAGTGGCGCGGCTTGAACAGGCGCAGGAAAAAAGCATTGATTTCAAATCGGCGCAGGCGCATGTGCTGATCGGCCAGCCGGGCATCAGGCGCGCCGACCCGGATTACTTTCCCCTGATCGTCGGCAACTATATTTTGGGCGGCGGCGGTTTCGTCTCTCGCCTGACCAACGAGGTGCGCGAAAAGCGTGGCCTGACCTACGGCGTTTCCAGCTCGTTCTCGCCCGGTCTGCATGCCGGCAGTTTCACCGTCGGCCTGCAGACGCGGCCCGACCAGACCGCGCAGGCCGTCCAGATCGCGCGCCAGGTTGTGCGCGACTTCGTCGCCAGCGGCCCGACCGAGGCCGAGTTGAAAGCCGCCAAGGACAACCTCGTCGGCGGCTTCGCGCTGCGCATCGACAGCAACCGCAAGCTGCTCGGCAACCTGGCCGGCATTGCCTGGAACGACCTGCCGCTCGACTACCTCGACACCTGGACGCGGCAGGTCGAAAAAGTCACCGTCGACGACATTCGGGCGGCCTTTGCGCGCACGCTGCAGCCCGAGAAAATGGTGACCGTGATCCTCGGAGCCGCGTCATGAAGTACACGCCGAAAGCCGTCGCCGCGCCATCGAAGGCATCGGTCAAGGCGAACACCGTCAAACCCAAGGGCACGGCGAACCTGAAGCCACCGGGCGAAATCCGCATCATCGGCGGCATCTACAAGCGCAGCAAACTGTCGGTGCCTGACAAACCCGGCCTGCGGCCCACGCCCGACCGGGTGCGCGAAACCCTCTTCAACTGGCTGGGCCAGGATTTGACCGGCTGGCGCTGCGCCGATGTGTTCGCCGGCACTGGCGCGCTGGGTTTCGAGGCGGCATCGCGCGGCGCCGCCGAAGTGCTGCTGTGCGAGCAGGATCCGGCGCTGGTGTTGCAGCTCAAGGCGGTGCAGGCGCGGCTCAAGGCCGATGGCGTGCGGATCGAACGCGGCGATGGCCTGAGCGCGATCCGGCGCCTCGATGCGGGCAGCATGCAACTGGTGTTTATCGACCCGCCGTTCGACTCCAACGTGTTCGAGCCGGCGCTCAAAGCCGCCGCCGAGGCGATCAGCCCGGCGGGCTTGGTTTATCTGGAAGCGCCCCGCGCCTGGAGCGACGAGGCGTTATTGCCGCTGGGCCTGAAGGTTCACAAGCAGGCGAAGGCCGGCGCGGTGCATTTTCACTTGCTCGCCAGGGTCGAGCCTCCACCGCGATAATCGGGCCATGGCCACGCCGCGCATCGCTGTCTATTCCGGCACCTTCGACCCGTTCACGCTGGGCCACGAGGACGTGGTGCGCCGCGCCGCCGGGCTGTTCGACCAGGTCGTCGTTGCGGTCGCGGTGGCGCACCATAAAAAGACACTGTTTTCGCTTGAGGCGCGCGTGCAGTATGTGAAGTCAGCTATTGAAAGCATAGCAGGCGTCTGTGTGCTGCCGTTCGACGGCCTGATCATGAATTTCTGCGCCCAGCAAAATGCCTGCGCCGTCGTGCGCGGCATCCGCAACCTGACCGATTTCGACTACGAAGCCCAGATGGCCGCGATGAACCGCAAGCTGCGCCCGCAGGTCGAAACCGTGTTTCTGCTACCCGAGGCGCCGCTGCAGTGCATCAGCAGCACGCTGGTGCGCGAGATCAGCAAGCTTGGCGGTAACGTCGGCCAGATGGTGAGTCCGGTCATCGCCGCAGCACTCGCCGCGACCCACGCCGGCGGGGGACGGTGACATGGCCCTGCTGATCACCGACGAATGCATCAACTGCGACGTCTGCGAGCCCGAATGCCCGAACGAAGCGATTTTTCTGGGCCAGGAAATCTACCAGATCGACCCGAACAGATGCACCGAATGCGTCGGCCATTTCGACGAGCCGCAGTGCGTGCAGGTGTGCCCGGTGGCGTGCATTCCGGTCGATCCTCAGCGGGTTGAGAGCCGGGAGACGCTTTGGGAAAAGTATCGGCGCTTGCAGAACGTGATTCCGGTGGTTGTGGCGCGGGGCGGCTAGTTCTGCCTTCTTGTCTATTGGAGCCGAATGACCAAGGGTTACTGGATCGCACGGGTCGATGTCACCGACCCGGAGGGCTACAAAGCCTATATTGCCGCCAATGCCGAACCGTTCAAGAGGCATGGCGCGCGCTTCCTGGTCCGCGCCGGGCGATTCGAGAGTCCGGAGGGGTCAAGCCGCACGCGCAACGTCGTCATTGAATTTCCCTCGTATCAAGCCGCGCTGGACTGCTGGCGGTCGCCCGAGTATAAGGACGCCATCGAGCTCCGTTTATCGGCATCGACTGTCGACCTGGTGATCGTCGAAGGCTATGACGGCCCGCAAATCGCATGAATCGCCGATCGCTCGGCAGTAGATAAACGCCAACTGACCGCGTAAGATTTGCGCCGCGTTCGGGTTGACGCCGCCGGCTTTGCTGATTTTGATGATGAATTACCGCTTGGCCTAATAAACACCAGCGTGGCAAGCTATTAAAAGCGTAGCAAAAACGTCGCCAAGGTCACTCGTCGGCTTGCGCTTTTCTCTCCGGTTTGGGCCGCGGCGGCTGGCTGGTGTGAATCAGCATCGTGGCTTTTTCCATATCGCCGGCGAGCAAGTCCGGCACCGCCTTGATACAGCGCGCAATGCAGTCTTCGATGGCCGCGCGGTGTTCGGCCGAAGGCTTTTTCAACA
>Ga0136611_10000626_pt1 | contig 23737 bp, 25 predicted proteins | sample AntDrymUQ2232306_2_FD_106645 | JGI IMG/M metagenome (GOLD analysis project Ga0136611, IMG submission 106645) | Polar desert sand microbial communities from Dry Valleys, Antarctica - metaG UQ223 (23.06) | ecosystem: Environmental > Terrestrial > Soil > Desert | place: Antarctica: Dry Valley...
GCGCGTTCCTCGCGGCGCTCGAGGGCGGATGCCAGGTGCCGATCGGGGCCCTCGTCATGCCTGCCGCCGACGGCAGCAGCGGACACGTCCTGCACGGATTGATCTCGGATATCGGCGGACAGCAAATGGTTCGCGGATCGCGCGCGCTCGATCCCGCGGATCCCGAGCTCACGGGTCAGGAGCTTGCCGCGGACGTAAGGGCGCGCGGAGGCTCCAGCATTCTCGCGGAGCTCCGCACGGCGTCGAACGTTCTTCCTCCACAGCCGGAGTAACCTTGGCGCAATTCCCCGAAGCGAGGTCGCGGCGCTTGCGCCGCACGCCCGCGTTGCGGCGCCTGTTCAGTGAAACCGATCTGACGCCGGCGCGCCTCGTGTTGCCGCTCTTCGTTCGCGAGGGCAGCAAGGTCCGCAACCAGGTGAAATCGATGCCGGGAGTTTCGCAGACCTCGGTCGACGAGATGTTGCGGGACGTCGCGCGCGCGGCCGACCACCGGCTCGGGGGCGTCATCCTGTTCGGCATTCCCGAAAGCAAAGACGCCTCGGGGTCAGGGGCCTGGAGCGAAAAGGGCGCCGTGCAGAACGCCGCGCGGGCGATCAAGCACGAGTTTCCCGAGGTTGCCGTGGTCACTGATGTGTGCCTGTGCGAGTACATGGAGCACGGACACTGCGGGATCGTGCGCGACGGCGACGTGGACAACGACGCTACGCTCGACGTTCTCGCCCGCGTGGCCGCGTCGCACGCGGAAGCCGGCGCCGACATCGTAGCGCCGAGTGACATGATGGATGGCCGTGTGGCTGCGATTCGCTCGCGGCTGGACGCGGACGGATTTCATTCTACCGCGATCCTGAGTTACGCCGCCAAGCATGCGTCCGCCTTCTATGGACCATTCAGGGACGCGGCGGAATCGGCCCCTGCGTTCGGCGACAGGCGCTCATACCAGATGGATCCGGCCAACGCCCGTGAGGCGCTCCGAGAGGTCGAGGCCGACCTGGCCGAGGGGGCGGACGCGATCATGGTCAAGCCGGCGGGCCCCTGTCTGGATCTCATCTGGCGTGTTCGGCAAGGAACCGATCATCCGATCGTGGCGTACCAGGTGAGCGGAGAGTACGCGATGATCAAAGCAGCCGCCGCGCTCGGCTCCATCGACGAAAAGGCGGCCATGATGGAATCGCTGACGGGCATCCGCCGCGCCGGCGCGGACATCATCGTCACGTATTTTGCGATTGAAGCTGCTGCGCGACTGCGCGAATAGCGTGTTTGGCTCGTAAACGAACTGGAGCGAGAATGGCTAAGGCGACTTTTGGCGCGGGATGCTTCTGGGGCGTGGAAGCCTCGTTCAGGCAGATCGAAGGCGTGACGGATACGCGTGTGGGCTACGCCGGCGGGACGACTGTTGGGCCCACATACGAGGACGTGTGTTCAGGAAGGACCGGACACGCGGAGGTGGTGGAAGTGACTTTCGATCCAGAGCGCCTCTCCTACGAAAAACTGGTCGACGCTTTCTGGAAGATGCACGACCCTACGACCAGGGACAGGCAGGGACCGGACGTCGGCTCCCAGTACCGGTCGGCGATTTTCTACCACGACGACGAGCAGATGCGCTCGGCGGAAGCGTCCAAAGCTTCGCAGAACGATTCACGGCTGTACCGCGGCCCCATCGTCACGCTGGTCGAGCCCGCGGGCCCGTTTTACGAGGCGGAAGACTACCACCAGCGGTATCTCGAGAAGCGGGGAATGGTCAGCTGTAAGGTTTAATCAGCGCGCGCGGGCGACTTCGGCCTCGGCGGCGATGTAACCGAACGCCGCCCAGCTGCCACGGCCCGCTACCCGTCGAAAGACCTCCATGGCCGCATCGCGGCGACCGTTGTACATGTGCCAATTCCCCACGCCATACCCGATCGTCGCGTCACCGACCGGATCCGTCCCGACGGGAGCGAGCGAATCCAGAGGCAGCTCGCCCTTGTACATCAAGAGCAGCCGGTGGTACGCGTCGTTCTCGATTATCGTCAAGTCGCGCGAAATCGGGCGGAGCACCGCGCCGGCGTCCGCGTCACGGCCCAATCGGCGCAGAGTCATGTAAAGCCAGTGCGAGGTGGCAACCAGCATGTCCGGGTTGTTCGATACGCGCAAAGCTTCGCGGTAGGCCGGCAGCGCTCGGCCGAAGTCGCCTTGGAGATAGTGCGCGAGGCCGAGGTGATACCAGACATTCGACTGCAGCGTGCTCGTAGGAACGTTCAACGCGTTGGGAATTCCGTCGGGCTCAACCTGGTCGGGCTGCCCTCGCGTGAGCTGAGCCGCCCGGGTCAGGTCTGCGATGGCCCTGTCGAGGTCGCGGACCGTGATGTATCGGTGCCCGCGGTGGCGGTACATCCGTGAATCGTTCGGATGTTTCGAGATTCCGTGGGTGAAGATCCCGATCGCCTCGCGGTATCGACCGAGGTATGCAGTGCGGCGGCCGAGCCATATGATCGAGTCGGCGTTCGCAGGGGTCCGGTCGTAGGCGCGTCTGGCTTCAGCCAGGCGCTGCTCGTATGCGTCCCGCGTACCAGCGGGGATCGGGGGACTAACGAGTCGCTCGCCGGTTAGCGATACTGCTTCAGCGCCGTCGGCTGGGCGGGAGTCGGGGGGTAGGGGTGCGGTCCGGCACGCTCCGAGCCCGCAGACCGCGAGGACCCCGAGCGCTAACGAACGGCGGTACCAGCGGCTGAGTGCTTGCATAGTTGGTCCCGGTTCTGCTTCAGGTTGGCCGGCAGGCACAAACGTTACGTGGAGCGAATATGGCAAGAGTTGAAGATACAAGCACTTTGGGCGAGGCCGAGCGTCGAAAACGCGCAGAGGCGAAGGTTGACAAACTGCCGATGCGGGACGAGGACTGGGATCCAATGCGGGGAATTCGCATTGTTGCGATCCTCCTCAAGTCGGTCTCGGTCATCCTCGTCATAGTAATGTTCGCCCAGATCTACTTCACGCTTACGGACCCATCGGGGATGCCCGTCACTCCCGGCACGATCATGGGGGAGGCGGTGCGGCTGTTGGCGTTCGCGGCGTTTCTTTGGGGCGGCGCCGACCTGGCTTTGATGCTTACGCGATCGCACCACGAGACGCGAGCGACGCGTATCCTGATGCAGAGGCAGAACAACCTGCTCGGCAAGATCCTGCGTGGCGACAGGAAGATGGGCAAGCCTCCCGAATGACGACGAGCAAGGAAACAGACTGGATGAACCATCCGGTCCTCCGCAAGCTCGTGCATGAAATCAATGCGCTGACGCTCGCGGAGCGCGTCACGCTGGTGAAGGGATTGATACCCCGCATCGCCCAAGAGCTGAGCGACCGGGAGTACGAAGGGTTCGTGGAGTCGGTGCGTCTGAAGGGCGAGCGCTTTCACGAAGCCCAGGCGCACCCGGGCGAGGGTCGGGCGGCGCGAATGACGCCGGGCGAGCGGGACCTCGAGAAGCGCTGAGCGCCTCGGTACGCTGCTAGCTTTCTCCTTCGCAAAGGAGAAACGCACGATGCAATACAGGAAGTTCCCCGGCACCGATCTAAGCGTCAGCGAGATCGGTTTCGGTACCTGGACCCTTGCCACGGGCTGGTGGGGCGAGAAAACCGATGAAGAAGCGGTCGCCCTCCTGCGCGTCGCTCATGGCCGCGGAGTCACATTCTTCGATGCTGCCGACAGCTATGGCAACGGACGCAGCGAGCGGCAGCTCGCTACCGCGTTTCGCGGGATGCGCGACGAGGTCGTCTACGGCACGAAGATCGGCTACGACATCTACGACCCGGCCGCGCAGGCGGCAAGACGGGGCCAGAGCGAGCTTCCGCAGAAATTCGATGCGGCGTACATGCGCTTCGCCGTGGACCGGAGCCTCGAGCGCCTGGAGACCGATCGCATCGACGTGCTCCAGCTGCACAACGTCAAGATGGAGCACGTCCGTGACCGCGAGATATGGGAGACGCTGCGCGATCTCAAGCGCGAGGGGAAGATTCGCGCGTGGGGCGCAGCTTTCGGTCCCGCGATCGGCTGGCTGTACGAAACGGTCGAGCTGTTCGAGCGGGAGCGTGACATCGGCACGGTGCAGATGATCTGGAACGTCCTCGAGCAGCACCCGGGGGCCGCCATGATCGAGGCCGCTCGCGAGCACGCGCCCGATTGCCGGTTCAACGTGCGGGTCACGCACGCCTCCGGAATGCTGGAAGGGAAGTACACGGAGGACACCGTCTTCGCCGCCAGCGATCACCGCCGCCATCGGCCACGCTCGTGGCTCGTGAACGGGATTCAGAAAGTGCGCGAGCTCGATTTTCTCACGGCGCGGATGACGCTCGGCCAGTCGGCGCTCAAGTGGCTGCTCGCGGAGCCGATGGTCGTCACAACTTTGCCGAACGTCTACGACGAGCCTCAGCTCGAGGAGTTTGCCGCAGCTAGTGATTTGCCGGACCTGCAACCGGACGAAATGCGCCGGATAGCCGAGCTCGCATCGCGGAATTTCGGAGTCGAGGAGGAGTCGATGTCTTACAAGGGAACCATGGAGCGGGTAGTCGCTTGATCAACGCATGGCACGACCTCCCCGCCGGGGTACACCCGCCCGATCACGTGACGGCAGTCGTGGAGATTCCGCGGGGCAGCCGCAACAAATACGAGCTGGACAAAGTGTCGGGGCTGATCCGCCTGGACCGGGTGCTCTATTCGGCTGTGCATTACCCGGGCGACTACGGATTCATCCCGCGCACGCTGCACGAGGATGGGGATCCGCTCGACATCCTCGTCATGATCAACGAGCCGACCTTTCCCGGGTGCCACATCGATTGCCGCCCCCTGGGTGTGCTCCGCATGCTCGATCGGGGCGAGCCCGACGACAAGATTCTCGCGGTTCCCGTGAACGACCCGTACTACGGTGAGTACTTCGATATCGCGGATCTGCCCACGCACTTTCTCAAGGAAGTCGAGCACTTCTTTTCGATCTACAAGGATCTAGAAGGAAGGCGCGCCGAGATTCAGCGCTGGGAGAAAAGCGAGCTCGCCGCGAATGTCATCCTGGATTCGATGCGTCGATACGAGGAAAAATTCCTGCAGCACGGGCCTTAGCGGCCGGTGCTGCGGGATGCTTGGTCCGGGCTAGGCCGGCCTGACCGTTCCGTGATCCACGGGCTCAGGTCCGCCCCGCAAAAACAAATACTCGTATAGCAGCGCTGCCAGGACGGCGCCCAGTATCGGCGCTGCCCAATAGATCACCTGTCCCTCATAGACCCCGCTTGCCACGGCCGGCCCGAAAGACCGCGCGGGATTCATCGAGCCGCCAGTGATCGGTCCGATCGCGAGGATTCCCGCTGTGATCGCGAATCCGATCGCTAGGCCGCCGACGCGCGGAGCCTTCGGGTCCACCGCTGTCCCGAACACGACAAGCACGAACAGGAAGGTCGCGACGAGCTCGGCGACGAATGCCTGGGTGCCGGTGATGTCGAGCGAGATGAACTGTCCGCCGCCCCGGGCCGCCGCGAAGATCGGATCCGGGAACACGCTCTTGAGGAGGTACGCCCCGAGCATCGCGCCTACGAGCTGCCCCACGATGTAGACGCCGGCCATCATCGGCTCGATGCGTCGAACGGCTAGAAACCCGATCGTCACCGCGGGGTTGAAGTGCCCGGAGATCCGCATGAACGCCGTAACCATCACTGCGATCACGAGACCGTGAGCCAACGCGATCTCGAGCAGGCCGCCTTGCGAGCCTGAGACGGCGGTGCCCATGATGGCCGCGCCTCCCAGGAACACCAGCGCGAACGTACCGATGAGCTCTGCTGCAAAGTGCCTCAGCGAGTCCCTCATGCCATTCCTCCACTGTAGTGCCGGCTCGGCCGGCGTTCTGTATTCTTAACTGACCCTGCGCAACACGAGCGCGGCGTTTATTCCGCCGAAGCCGAACGAGTTGGTCAGCATGTGCTCCACCTTTCGCTCGGTTCCTGCGCCGGGAAGGTAGTCAAGATCGCACGCGTCGTCCGCGACTGAAAGGTTGATCGTCGGAGGGAGCCAGCTCTGGTCGAGCGCGAGCGCGCAAATTCCCACCTCGATCGCTCCCGACGCGCCGAGGGCGTGGCCGTAGTAGCCCTTCGTCCCGCTCAGCTTGAGGCGATGCGCGTGCTCTCCGAAAACACGCTTGATGGCCAGGGTCTCTGTGGAATCGTTCAGCGGCGTTGAGCTCCCGTGCGCGTTGATGTACTCGATGTCGGCGGGTGAGATGTCGGCGTCGGCCAGCGCGATGCGCATCGCGCGGGCGGCCTGCGATCCATCCGGAAGCGGCGCGGTCATGTGGTGCGCGTCGTTGGTGACACCGAAGCCGGCCACCTCGCCGTAAATCCGCGCGCCGCGCGAGACGGCCCGGCCGTACTCCTCGAGGACGACGGAGGCTCCGCCCTCGCCCATTACGAACCCGTCCCGGTGTCGGTCGAACGGCCGGGAAGCATGCTCCGGGTCGTCGTTGTTGGTCGACATGGCCCGTATGAGCGCGAACGCGCCAAAGCAGAGCGGCGAAAGTGGCGCTTCGGCGCCGCCCGCGATCATCACGTCTGCGTATCCGTCGCGGATCTGGCGGAACGCGTCGCCCACCGCGATCGCGCCGGACGCGCAGCTCATGGAGTTCGTCGAGTTCGGGCCCTGAGCGCCGAGCTCTATCGCGATGTTGCAGCTCGCCGACCCGCCGAACACCGCGAGCGCCAGCGTCGCATCCACGCCGCGCAGGCCATCGCGCAGGAAGACCTCCGCCTGCTGCTCGCCGTACGCTACTCCGCCGAGGGCGGTGCCCATCATAGCGCCGACCCGCTCGCGATCCTCGCTCTCCATTCGGATGCCCGCGTCGTCCAGCGCCATGCGCGCCGTCACGACCGCGAACTGGGCGAACCGGTCCAACCTTCGCGCGCGCTTGGAATCGAGGTGGTCGGCGGCGACGTAATCCGTTACTTCCGCGGCGTTCCTGCTTCTGAACGGCGTAGGATCGAAGCGACTCACGGTGCGCACGGCGGACTTTCCGGCCCGCAGCCCGCCCAGCAGACCATCGCGCGTGACGCCTATCGGCGTGATTGCGCCGATCCCCGTGATGACGACGCGTCGCCTGCTCACGCGCCCGTCCTTTCCGGGGGCGCTCCGCGCTCCGCGACTTTCGCGAGGCCCGCCAATGTGCGGCTTGCGATGCCGTGCACGAACACCGGTCCGATGACGGCCCTCGCTGCCACTACGCCTATCAGCGGCCACCGGGGGCCGTCCCATGCGTGCACGATTCGCACGCGTGTCCCGCCCGCGACCTGCTCGAAGCTCCACTCCACGTCCATCTCCTTCGTGATGCCCTCGATATGCCGGAAGCGAATGGCCGGTCGCTCGGGAATTATCTCCATGAGGGATAACCACCAGGTCGGCCAACCGATAGGACCAAAGCGACGGTAGGCGGACATCTCGACCACGGTCAAGCCCGCGCGCCCACGTTCGCGGATATGCACGTAACGATAGTGGGGAAGGTGCGCCGGCCAGCGCTCCACGTCGCGCGCGATTTCGAAAATGGCTGAGGGTGAGGCCGCGGCGATGCGCTCATCGACCGTCTCCATGGCGCGGCCGAGCGGCATCGGCCCGAGTGAGGCGGTTTGGGGAAGTGTCATTGCGGCGCCCAGCTGGTGGTGACCCTGAAGGCGAATCGCCTGTTGATGGTCGCTTTCGCGGCGACCGCGTCCTGCACCAGCTCGCGGAGCTCTTCAGGCGTAAATCCCCGCAGCACAGACGCCACGCCGTCGTGCCGGCTGATCGGATGGAAGCACAGCGGGAAGGACGCGACCCAGAGTCCGCCTGCGGCTGTCCAGCTGCGTCGCAGATCGCTGACCACCACGCGGACGCGCGCCACCCGGTTCATCTCGCGCAGCAGAGACAGACCACTCCTGCCCGGGAAGTGATGCAGCACCTGCGAGCAGGTGACCACGTCGACGCTCTTGTCTCTGAACGGAAGCTGTAAGGCGTCGGCGCACACGGCCGCGTCCACCCTGCGCGCGCTCACAGCGGCGAGCTCCGGCGCGATGTCCACGCCGACGGTGCGCAGCGCGACTCCGTGCGAGCGAGCTCGCTGCCTGGCCCGCGCGGGGATGTCGCCCAGCCCCGTGCCGATGTCGAGCAGCGTCGAGTCCTGAGCGAGATCACGCAGCGCGGGATCGAGCTCCGCCAGCAGCGCCGACGCACCTCCGAAAAGAGCGTTGGCTCGCGCGACATCGCTCATCGAGCGTCGTACGAGGCGGGGGTCGAGCCCGTCGCCGTCCAGTATCTCAGTCCCATCGCGGCGCGCGGGCGTCATCGTCATCGACATATTGCTAGCGCTCGAGCCTCGCGTAGCCGCCGCGGTAATACAGCAAGGGCGGCGCGTCGCTCGACTCCGCGGTCTCGACACGTCCTACGAAGATGGTATGATCTCCGCCCTCGTAGCGCTCCATCAACGCGCATGCGAGAGTCGCCGCAGCGCCCGTGAGCGCGGGAGCCCCGTTGTCGCCGCGCGTGAACGACGTGCCATCGAACCTGTTGTTGTCGGGATCGCTGAACTTGCGAGCGAGGTCTTCCTGGTCCACGGCGAGCACGTTGATCGCAAACGCGGTGGAACCGCCCAGGACGCCGTGCATCACTGTCTGGTGGTCGATGCACACGAGAACGAGGGGCGGCTCCAGGCTCAGCGAGCAGAACGCGCTCACAGTGATGCCATGATCGACGCCTTTGACGTCGACCGCGGTGACGACGGTCACGCCGCTGGCGAACCTGCTCAGCACGCTTCGAAAACGATACTCGTCCATGGCTACCGCCCCGGCGCGAGCAGCACGCCGAGATTCGAGAGCCGAAGCACCTCGCCGGGCGGCACGAAGTCCCCGGCGGCTCCCACAAAAAGGTCCGCGAGGTCGGTTCTTCGCGAGAGCACGCGCACTGCGCGATTCATCAATCGAGGGAAGGCGACAGCGGTCCCGACCAGTCGCTCCAACCTCCATTTCCCGCCGAACTCAGCGCGGCGCGCCCGGTCGTACGCCGCGAGTGGAGCGTCGCCGGTCCGAGGAGACGCCAGCGATTCCAGTAGATATTCGCTGAGCATTTCACCGCCGCGCAGCGCGGCATAAATGCCTTCGCCCGTGAAGGGATCGAAGAAATCTGCGGCGTCTCCGACTACGGCCGCGCCGGGAGCCCATGCCCGCCGCACGGCGGACGCGAACGGACCGGTCGCGCGCACGGGCGTGACCTGCCGCGCGTCGGCGAAGCGCTCGCGGAGATGGGGGCGGTCGTCGATCCATTCCTCGAAAAACTCGGAGCGGGCGCCGGCCAGGTCCCTGGCGCGCGAGACAGGGACGACGATCGCCACGTTCACGACGCCGCCGCCGACAGGCGCGAGGCCGAGGTAACCCTCGCGATCCACGTGCATCTCCCCCACCTCTCCGATTCCACTCACGCCGGAGTAATGCGCGACCAGCGCGACGCGACTCGGCCAGCGCGAGCGCCTGGCCAGCCCGAGCCGCCGTGAAACGATGGACCGCAGCCCGTCCGCGCCGACCACGACGCGGGCGCCGAGAGTCGTCCGCGCTCCATCCGCGTCCGTGACCACTGCGCCGCAGGCACGCCCGCCCTCGTCGCGAGCGAGATCGACGACCCGCGTATTTTCGAGAACCCGCGCTCCGGCGGTGCGCGCCTGGTCGAGCAGAATCGAATCCAGAATCGTGCGCCGGAGCGCAAGTCCGCGGTCGCGAAATCCGTGAAAGCGGTGTGCGCCGTTGAAATGCCCACGGAAGCTCTCGCCGCTGGGCGCGCGAACCAGCATTCCGGCGAGCTGCGCTCCGCCGGCGGCTTCCGCTTTCTCCAGAACCCCCATGGTCGCGAGGATCCGTGACGCCTGCGGGCTGAGATACTCCGCGCAAACCTTGTCACGGGGAAAGCGCGCACGGTCCAGGACAAGCACGTCGACTCCCTGCGACGCGAGGAACCACGCGGTGGACGCGCCGGCGGGACCAGCTCCGACTACCAGCACATCCGCATCGTTCGCGCCTCGGCCGTTCACGCGACCGCCCGCGCCATTCGCTGGAAGAGACCCATGTACCGCCAGTGCGGCCGCGGCAGGTGAAGCACGGACGCCATCCGCGTCAGATACGGCAAGATGAAAGAGCGCGAGTCAGCGGAGAACATGAACCGCGGATGACCGGCAGCAAACGCTCGTAAGCGCTCGACGGCGCTGTCAAAGCGCAGCGCGGGGGAAAAATAGAAGGTAGGCGCGAGCAGCGAGTCTCCCAGCGCGACGACGCCTTCATCGATCGCGATCCGGTGCAGGGTAGTTCCGGGATAGACGCGCAGTCCCACAGTGAGGTATACCGCATCGCCCCGACCGAGACGCCAGGCCGCGAATGTCAGCGTCTCTTCGAGCGTAGCTGGAGTTTCGCCGGGCCCACCCACGAGAAATATCCAGAGCGATCGCATCCCAGCGCGCTCGACACGCTCCGCGACTTCGCGCGCCTTGGCCGCGGTGAATCCTTTTTCCAGCCGATCGAGAACCTCGTCGCTGGCGCTCTCGGCGGTGATTCCGAGACTGCGAAAGCCTGCCGCGCGCATCGCGGACAGAAGCTCGCGAGGCGCCGTCGCCGGGGTGAAGTTCGTGGTCTCGAGCTGGAGCCCGAGCCGCCGCCGCTCGATCGCCTCGCACACCTCGATCGCGTGGCCCGGAGGCGAGTTGAACGTCGAATCGACGAAATCCACATGGCGCACGCCGGCGGTCCGGCGCAGCTCCTGAATCTCGTCCGCCACCAGCTCCGGGGCTCGCGTCCGGTACCCGAAGCCCTCGACGTTGCGATATGTACAATAGACGCAGCGGTATACGCAGCCGCGCTTGGTCTGCACGGGTACCGTCGCACCGTGCCGCTGGTATCGACCGAGATCGACCCATCGCGCGAGCGACAGCGGTGGCAAGCTGTCGAGGTCGGCGTCCTCGCCGGGAGGCGTAAACGTGATCGCCTCACCCGTGCGGCGCACGAGTCCCGGAATCGCGCCGGGTTCCCGGCCTGCGGCCAGCGCCGCGACGAGCGCTACGCTCGCGCGCTCTCCGTCGCCGGCAACCGCGTAGTCCACGCCGAGCTCGGTGAACAGAGCCTGGGGCGCGACGCCGAATGCAGCGCCGCCTGCTATCAGGCGCGATCCCGGCGGGGATGCCGCGCGGAGCGCATTCACCACTGCAGCCGCCTCCGGCGTGTAATGCTGGAGCGCGACCGCGTCGCTGTTGTCGATGTTGCGGACGGAGACTCCGACTACGTCCGGCTTGAATTCCGCCGCTGCATTGCGCGCCGCGATCACCGGTGAGCGCGCGAAACAGAGGTCCAGAAGCCGCACGTCGTGTCCGGCGTGCTCGAGCGAGGCTGCAACAGCCACGAGTCCGTTCGGAACGACAGGGTAGGGCTGGCGCTCGGTGTTCGTGCTGACGAGCAGCACACGGGCTCGCGAATCCGGGCGCTTCATCGCGGGCTTGTCGGGATCAAGCGATAGCGATGAATACAATCACAGCTATAACCGCGCCGGAAAGCGTAGCAAGCGTGTTGACCATGTCGTTCTCCATCCATCGTACGCCCTGAAAGATTTGCGTTGAGCTTCCGCACTTGTGAACGGATTGCTCGGTCGCGGTGCCGCAGGTCGGACAGATCCGCCGCACCTGCAGTGTCGCGCCGAGAATCGAGTCGATGATCATTCCGAGCACCCCCGCGAAAGCCGCGGCGATCGCCACGGGAACCGACCATCCGATAATTAGCACCGTGCCCGCGATTACGGCGGCCCCGGCGGCGCCACCCAGAGTCCCCGCCGCTGTCACCCCTCCGGAGATGCCTCGGGGCAACGGCGTTCCGCTGGAGATAGACCGCGGCTCACCGCCGAGCGCAACGCCGATTTCGGTAGCCCAACTGTCCGCTGCCGCAGCGGCGATGGCACCGGCACCGGCGGCGAGCCAAAAATCCGAGGGCGCAAGGAGCGATCCGGCGGCAGCGAACGCGAACACGCCCCCGTTCGAGAGCACCTGAACCGCGTCTCTATTGCCGGACTTCGCAAGCACACTACGCGTCAGCTCGTGTTTGCGCGTGGCGCCGAGCGTGGACAGTGCCGAGGTCAGCGCAAAGAAGACCACCAAGATGATGCCCCAGCTCCAGCCTGCGGCGACAGCCACAGCGCCGATGATCGCCGCGGCCGCACCGCCGGAGCCGGACAGGAGCCGGGCGCGTGCGGCTACGGTAACAACTATCGCGCCGAGCAGGGCGCCGAAGAGAGTTTGGAGGAGCATGAGCCTATCAGCGTTGATGCGTGTTCCGGCGCAGGTTAGCTTGGGCGCTCCCGATAGACGTGCCCATTTCCGCGATAATGCCAGTTACAGTCGAAGCGCTCCTTCCGCTCAGTCTCCTCGAATCCGTGCGCGGCGCCGACACGCCCGAGGACGCGGAGGACGAATATGTCCACGAGCTGCGGAACAAGCGACTCGGACTCAGCGACACAGTCTACGCCGAGATCCAGCGCTATACCGAGGAAGCCAAGAAGAATCGCAGGGTCGGAAACGAGAAAGCGGTCGCAATCGCGACGCTGATTGGGCGCCGGCCAGACGCCGATGCGGTGTTTCGAAGCGCGGGGACGCGCCTTGCCGGACAGATGTACCTGTCAGTCTCGGCGCCCCGCCGCGCATTTCTCCGCTTTCTCCCCTCTTTCATATCCCGGCCTCTCGCCCTCGGCGCGGGGCGCAGAGTGGCGAAGCGTTATCTGAACGGGTCGGTGAACCGCGTCGGGGGATATGTAATGCTCGCTGTTCCCGAATCCGCCACGGCGGGGACGGGACCCCGCGGCGTAGGATGCACTTTCTACGAAGCCTGCTTCGGGGAGCTCTTGAGGTCGCTGGTGGACGGCGGCGGAGCGATCGAGCACGTCCGGTGCGTTGACCGTAACGAAGGGTCGTGCGAGTGGCGGGCTGAGTGGAGATAGGGCTGCATTCCGGGTGAGACTGGCTAGCGCGGTATCCGTTGTCCGTTTTTCCGGTGTCCGTTGTTCCGTACCTATTTACTGCACGCGGCCCGCACTTTGGCGCGGAAGCCGCAGAGCATTCGGCGAGTGTTTATGGTGGCAACGCTCAGTTTGTCCCATTCACCCTGAGGAAGGACGCCGTAATCGCGTGCGAGTTGGAGCTGGTATTGGAGCTCAGAACTCGATTTGATGCTGATCTCAACGAAACGCGCGAGTTCGGGTTGGCTGACGGCTCCGCAACCTTCCACAATGTTGCACGCAATGGACTCCGCGGCAGTCGTCATTTGCGCTCTGAGTGACGCGTATCCAGTTCGCGGAAAACGGTTAGTGGCCTGCCTTACATCTAAGGCGAGCGCGTGCGCCAAGCTCCAAACCCTTAGCTTGCGGTAATCCTGCATGCGCAACGGAATGCTGAGAGATAGTTTCGCGGGACACCGAAAAATTTCCCTCTGGCTCAAAGGAACGCGCCGCGAAGCCGCAGTACCGCTTCAAACCGTCCTAACGGACAACGGTTGAACGGACAACGGATACCGCGCCCTATCCCCCCAACCGCTATTCTCGATCCCTTTTTCTTCCATATGCCTCAATGCTGACCCCCCAATCCCTCCCCTCCATTCAACACGCCATCAGCGAATCCGGCGTCGACGGCTGGCTGATATTCGATTTTCATGGCCTCAACCCGATCGCCGCCGGAATGCTGCGCCTGGAAGGGATGACGACCCGTCGGCTGTTCGCGTTCATCCCCAGCGAAGGGCAGCCCATCGCCATCTCGCATGCGATCGAGCAGGGCCCGTGGAAGCACTGGCCGGCCGAGTGGAAGAAAGTGGAGTACAGCGGTTGGCGGGTCCTCGAATCCACTCTCGCGGACATCGTCGGCGGGAAGCGAGTCGCCATGGAGTATTCGGCCGGCGACGCCGTACCATATCTCGATCGCGTGCCAGCGGGAGTCATTGAGATGGTCCGCGCGGCGGGTGCCACGGTCGCATCGTCGGCCGATCTGGTCACGCGCTTTTACGCGGTCTGGAATCCCGAGCAGCTCGCTTCGCACCAGCGCGCGGCGGAGACGATCGCGAGGATCGCGCACGAAGCGATGGCGCTCGCCGGCGAGCGGTCGAAAGCCGGCTCACCGATGAAGGAGTACGAGCTGCACCGCTGGATCCTCGACGAGTTCGCCAAGGAGAGCTTGGAGACCGATCACGGACCCATCGTCGCGATCGGGCCGAACGCCGCCAATCCACACTACGAGCCGACCGCTGGCGAATCGGCGCCAATCGATCGTAGCGCGATCCTCCTCATCGACCTCTGGGCGCGCGAGGCTGGGGGCGTCTACGCGGACCAGACCTGGATGGGCTCGCTCGGCGAGCCGGATGAGAAGAGCCTAAAGGTGTGGGAGGCAATACGCGATGCGCGCGACGCTGCTGTCGCCCTCCTGCGCGAGCGCATCGGCAGCTCGGCTCCCGTGCGTGGGGGCGAAGTGGACGACGCCGCACGAGCAGTCATCGAGCAGAGGGGGTTCGGGCCACAGTTCATCCACCGGACCGGACACTCGATCGACCCGCGCGACCTGCACGGCTCCGGTCCCCACATCGACAACCTCGAGACGCGCGAGGACCGCACGCTCCTGCCCGGCGTCGGCTTTTCGATCGAGCCGGGGATTTACATCAAGGGAGAAGTGGGAATGAGGACCGAGCTGAACGCGTTCATCGGGAGCGAGCTCATCGTCACGCCGGCGGAAATCCAGAAGGATCTGATCATCGTGTGACCGGGCGATTGGTTATCGCCGGCCATAGTGCCTTGTCTTCGCCGCCGAGTCCGTACAGCCCGAATTTCCGGATGCCCAGCCGCCGCGCATCGCGCACGAGCTCGGACACGAGCACCGCGTCGTTCACCCAGACCTCTCCGCGCCCGGGGGCGCGCGCCCGGAGCGTGCGGCTTGATTCATCGCGCACGAGGTCCGCGCCCCAGTCGTTTGCCGCGGCAACGGCTTCGTCAAAGGAAACGCGCGCCCGCGGCTCGCCATCGCGCCACAGGTAGCCGTCCGCGGGGATCAGCAGCATTACGCGGTGCGCGCCGATCTCGGCCGCGCGCGCTCCTACAAGCGCCGACATCCTGTCCCGCGGCGTCACGGGACCGGGCGAGGCAACGTCAAGCTCCATTCGCAGCGCAAGAAAATCGGTGAGCGGGCCGAGGTGTCTTCCAGGATAAGCCGCGGTGTCTGCGACAGGGATCACTATGCCAACGGGCGCTATCCCGTTCGCGCGCGCAGCGTCGCCCAGCGTCGCGACCAGCGCGACGAGGGCGCTTGCGTCTCGAGGTCCGAGCAGCCTGAAGTCGAGCAGCATTCCGTCGTATCCGCCCGACATGGCGAGGCTGGTGGCCTGCTCGGCGAAACGGTCGCGGCCGTCAGGCTGCGCCATCATGGCTCGCAGGACATCCGGCCTGTAGCCGTCCGAGCTCGAGTTTCCGGTGATCATGAGCTCGCGGTCGCGCTTCGGAGGGAGTGGGCCGCGCTCGCGACACTGCTCGATCACGAATGTCACGGGGTTCGGAGCAGCGCAACCAACGGCCACCGGGTGAATCGCCGACAGCTCGATGACGCGATCGCGGGCGGGTTCGCTCGATCCGGGGAATGCCACGAATGTCCACTCCTCGGGCGCGGGCGGCGCGGACCGCAGCAGCGCGCATCCGCACGCGACAAAAACGGCCAATCCCCCCGCGAGCGTTCGCGCACGCCGGCGCAACCTCGGGCGCCCCGAAATTTCAGCCGCTTCGGGTATCGTTTGTGCGTTAGCGTTCCTCAATGGCAATCGATAGCTCTCGGCCGCGCTTGGCGGCGCTCGCAGCGCTGGTTCTCGCGCTGACTTCGTATGGATGTTCACAGAGAGAAGAGCCCGCGTACGCGAAGACCCCCAACGCCGGCGGTCCCCGCGCAACGATCATCGCCGTTCCCGCGGAGCCGTACCGCCCGATCGCGGTCGCCAATGGCGCCCGGCTCGGCGGCACCGTCCTGTATACAGGCGCGCACCTGCAGGACTCGATGGTGACTCCGGGCCGCGATCAGAATGTCTGCGGCGCGGCCATCCGCGTGCCTACTTTGGCTTTGCAGGACAGCACGCTCGCCGACGTAGTCGTGTGGCTGGCGGACATCAGAACGGGACGTCCGCTCCCGGCGTCGAGGCGGTACGAGCTCGTCGCGGAGAAATGCGGCTTCACGCCGCGCGTGCAAACCGTCGCCGCCGGCGGCACCCTCAACGTGAGGAACGACGACGCGGTGATTTACAGAAACCACGTCGTCGATTCGCGCACCGGTGAGACCGTCACCGAGCTCCCCTTCACCGACGCGGGGCAGGTCATTCCGCTCGACCGTCAGCTCGCGGCTCCCGCGCTGCTCGAGGTCAAATCGACGTCCCATCCGTGGATGCGGGCCTGGGTAGCGGCGTTCGATCATCCGTACTACGCGGTGACCGGGAGCGGAGGCCGATTTGCGATCGATGCGGTTCCGCCAGGCACCTACACGCTGAAGGCTTGGCACCCTGCGCTCGGCGTTACCGCTCATCCCGTGACCATTGGCCCGGCGGGCGCATCCGTCTCGCTCAAATTTGGCGATTCGGCGTCGGCGGCCAGTCCGGTTACGGGCGCGCAATGACCCGGTCTATCGCCATCGCGAGGAATAGCAGCGCGAGATAAAGCAGCGAAAACCGGTACAACCACCAGGCGATACCCTTCCATTCAGCTGTCGCGCGCAATTTCAACACGGCACCCAGGAACACGGCGTTGAGGATCGCCGCGCTGCCCAGGTACAACCAGCCAAGCGCGCCGAAAGCTACCGGCAACACCGTGAGCGGGATCAGGATGAAAAGGTACCAGAGCATCTGATCCATGGTCTCGCGCTCGCCCCATACCAGCGGCGCCATCGGCACTCCGGCATTGCCGTAGTCCTTCTGCTTGAGCAGAGCAAGCGCCCAGAAGTGCGGTGGTGTCCAATAGAAGATGATGGCGAACAGAAACAGCGCCGTCAGGTCCACCTCGTTCGTGACCGCTGCGTACCCGACCAGAGGCGGAAACGCGCCTGCTGCTCCCCCGATGACGATGTTCTGCGGGCTCGATCGCTTCAACCAGCGCGTGTAGATGAACACGTAGAAGTAAAAGCCGCCCAGCGCGAGCAGCGCCGTGAGCACGTTGGCGAAGCGCGCCAGCAAAAAAGTTGCGGCAGTTGCCAGGGCGACGCCGAAGGCGAGCACGGCCGCAGGTGACATTCTCCCTGAGGGAATCGGGCGCAGCTTCGTGCGCGCCATCGTGTCGTCGATGTCGCGGTCGAAATACATGTTGACCGCGTTGGCGCCCCCCGCCATCAGATATCCGCCCACAAGTACCACGACGAGCAGCGCGACGGAGGGGCGTCCAGCCACGTACATCGGCGCGACGGTGGTCACGAGCAGGAGCAGGATGATGCGCGGCTTGGTTAGCGCGAGCAGATCCCGCCCGAGCGAGCTGATCGCCGACGTCATGCACGCTCCGGTTCGCGCGCGACCGCCGAGAACACGAACACCGTGAGCCACACGAGGGTTCCGAGCGCCTGGTGCAGGACTCGCAGATACAGCGGGAGTCCGGACTCCACCATCGCCGCGGCAACGAGGATCTGCGCCAGTGCCGTAGCCAATGCGATTCTGGCCCACAGCTTGGTGCCCGGAGGCTCGCTGCGCTTTCGCAGCGCCAGCACCATCCCGAAGAGATGGAGCAGCAGCGCGATTGCGAGAATGCGGTGGCCTGCCTGGACGATGAGCGGGGTCCCCCCGACGGCGATTTCGCGACAGTGTGGGAACCCGACGCACGAGGCTGCAGCACCGGCAACGTTCGCCGTCGCCCCTCCCATGAGGACCGCCATGATCGCGATGATCGCGGCCGCGGTCGACGCCCGGACGGTTCGCACGGACGTCCCCGGTCGAGCCTGCTGACCAGCGAGCAACCGGCTCCTTACCGCCGCCAGCGCCAGCGCCGCGATCAGCGCCATCGCCAGCGCGAGGTGGATCACGACCGCCGCTGCGTGCAGCTCCAGCTTCACGGTCGCCGCGCCGAGCAGCGCGGCCGCGACGACGAGCAGTGCAGCCGCGCCTGCCGGACGAACGACACCGCCGCGTCCCGCAATCCCCGGCGATCCCCGCGCGCGCCACGCGGTGAAAAGCAGCGCAAGGACCGCGAGCGTGAGAGTCGCGGCGGCGTACCTGTGCGTGACTTCTATGACGAGGTCGGCTCTATCTAGCGGCGGAAACCACCGACCATGGCACCGGGGCCAGTGGTCGCCACACCCCATTCCGGAGCCCGTGATCCGGACGACAGCGCCGAGAACCGCCTGCAGGTACGCGAGCGCGAGCGCCGCGTACGCGAGGCGCGTCAGTCCGGGAGCGCGCGCCAAGTCGCTACGAGCAGTGCGGCGAGTCCAATCGCTGGCAGCAGGGCCCATCCGATTTCGAGCTCCCGGGTGGACGACGGACCGCTGGCGGCCGTCCCCGAACGGCGATCCGGCCCCCACCGCATCCCTCCGCGGCGCGGCTGCTTCCTCCGGTCGTCGGGGTAATCTCCGGCCGCGCCCGTCAGGACGGACTTGATCAGAAGGCCGTGGGCAATGGCGCACGACAGCGCGGCAGCCCAGAAAATGATGCGCGCCAAAGAGGGGCTCATGGCAGGAAGGTACTCGCCGCCCATGCGCCTTTGCACTACCGTATGTCGCCATGAACTCCTCCAACGCTGAGAGATCGGACCTCCCGCGCACCATCGGGCTTTGGTCTGCAGTAGCGATTCTCGTCGGCTCGGTCATCGGGTCGGGGATCTTTCGTTCGCCCGCGGCGATCGCCGAGCGTGTGCCGAGCGCGAGCGGCATCATGCTCGTCTGGATTGCCGGCGGCGCGTTCGCGCTCTGTGGCGCACTGACTGTAGCAGAGCTTGCCGCCGCGTATCCGCGCAGCGGCGGACCGTACGTCTATCTGCGCGAGGCCTGGGGCAAGCTCCCGGCGTTCCTGTATGGCTGGGCTGAGCTAACGATCATCCGGGCTGCCGCACTGGGCGCGATCTCGACGACTTTCGCCGAGTACTTCATGCGGGCGCTTGGCAACGACCCGGCTGCAGCGCCTTACTCGGACCAGGTGCATTACGTAGCGGCCGCTGCGATCCTGATCGTAGGAACGCTCAATTACTGTGGCGTGCGTTGGGGCACGTTGCTGCAGAACACAACGACGATCGCGAAGTACGGCGCGCTGCTCGTGATCATAGGCCTCGCCTTCGCGGTGGCGCTCGGAGGGGATTCGACGGCGACTACCGCGCCCGCAACCGCCGTTGCGGGGGATGCGACTGTTTCGATCGGCGCCTTTGGCCTCGCGCTCGTGTCGGTCCTGTGGGCTTACGATGGGTGGGCCGACCTGAGCAAGGTTTCGGGCGAGGTGAAGGATCCTCAACGCGTTCTGCCGCGCGCGATCATAATCGGGACCGTCGCCGTGATCGTCGTGTATCTGCTGGCGAACCTCGCATACCTGTCCGTCCTGTCGGTCGACGGCATGCGCGCTTCGCGGCTCGTGGCCGCTGACGTGGCTTCGAAGGCGATGGGCCCCGCCGGGCTCGCCTTCGTGGTGGGCGCCGTGATGATCTCCACGTTCGGGACCCTCAACGGGTCCCTGCTGACCGGCCCGCGCGTGTTATTTGGAATGGCCGAGCACGGGTCGGTGTTCAGCCGCCTCGGGCGTATCCATCCACGGTTCCAGACCCCGCACGTCGCCATCGCCACGGCGACGATTCTGGGCGCAGCCTTCGTTCTCGTGGGGACTTTCGAGAACCTGGCGGATGCCTTCGTGACGGCGATCGTGCCGTTCTACGCCTGGGCAATCGCGGGGATTTACGTGCTGCGGCGCCGGGTCGGGTACCAGCCGCCCTTTCGCGTTCCGGGTTATCCGCTGGTCCCGGCGTTGTTCATCGCCGCGACTATCTATTTGCTGGGGAACGCTTTACTGGACCCTTCCAGCCGGCTGGCCACGCTCGCGGTGTTCGGTGGAATTTTACTTGGAATTCCCGTCTACTATCTCACGTCGAGAGCGCGCTCCGGATCTTCGTGACTCCGCCGGTACAATTGCTTGTTGCGACGGTCTGATCTATCGCCGTAGGTTATAGCCGCTTAAGGGCGCTGAGAGTTTTCCACCGCTCCCTGCGGCTCGCCTCGTCACTGCAGTATTCCACCCAGGAGTTATTTCATGAGTAGAGGTCGTCTGTTGATCACAGCCGCGATTGTCGCGGCATTCTCTCTTGTCGCGGGCGTACACGCCGGCGCGCAGTCGATCACGACTGGCGCTATCGGCGGGACGGTAAACCTCGCTAGCGGCGGCGCGCGCGCCGACGTGCGAATCGTCGCCGTGCATCTTCCTTCCGGGACGACTTATGAGGGAAGGAGCCGCCAGGACGGCCGCTATACACTCCCTGGCATGCGGGTGGGTGGCCCCTATCGGGTGACCGCTTCTGCGATCGGTCTCGAAGCCCAGACCCGGGACGACGTCTACGCCAACCTCGGTGGCATCACCGACCTCGATTTTACTCTGCGAGAGGCTGCGGTTCAGCTGGGGCAGGTTACCGTGACGGCTGAAGGGGAGACTGTCTTCAGCTCGAGCAGAACGGGCGCCGCAACCACAGTGACGCGGGAAGTCATCACCGGACTTCCATCGCTGACACGGCGTATCGAGGATTTTGCCAGGCTGACGCCTCAGTACGGCGGGAACCTGAGCTTCGCGGGCCAGGACAACCGGATGAACAACATCACGGTGGACGGGTCGTACTTCAACAACTCCTTCGGTCTGGCGGGACAGCCTGGCGATCGTACCAATGTCGCTCCGATCTCGATCGACGCAGTGGAGCAGGTGCAGATCTCGATCGCGCCATACGATGTGCGCATGGGCAATTTCGTAGGTGCCGGTATCAACACGGTGACGCGAAGCGGCACCAACCAAGTCCGGGGATCGTTGTACCGTCAGTGGCGGGGCGACGGTCTAACCGGAAAGAAAGCCGGGGACTTTCCGTTCAACCCTGGCCAGTTCGATTTCAGCAACGTCGGTGGCTGGGTCTCGGGCCCCATCATCCCCAACCGCCTGTTCTTTTTCTTCAGTTACGAAGACGAGGAGACCACGCGTCCCGGGACCACTTTCAGGGCGAATACCGGCGGGGAGACCGTGGCGGGAAGTGTCACCCGGGTACTGGCGTCGGACCTGCTGGCGCTGAGCAGCTATCTGGAGACCAACTTCGGCTACAAAACCGGGCCGTTTCAGGATTACCCCTTTCTCATACCGGGGCAGCGGCTGCTGGCGAAGCTTGACCTCAATCTGAACAGATCCAACAAGTTGACGCTCAGGTACAACCGGCTCGATTCGTCCAGCGACATTCTCGTGTCGAACTCCAACAGCCTCGGCGGAAGCACAAGCGGCGCAACCGGAAGGCGGAGCGGAACCGACGCGTTGAACTTCCAGGCCTCGAACTATGCCCAGCTGGAAGACATCAGATCGGTGGTGGGAGAGCTCAATTCCACGTTTGGGTCCAATATCTCGAACAACCTGATCGTCGGTTATACCAAACAGAATGAGGGCCGCGCATCCGCGGGCGAGCTCTTCCCCTTTGTCGACATCATGTCGTCCGGACGCGTGTACACGTCGTTTGGCACTGAGCCGTTCACGCCGGACAATTCACTCAAGTACAAGACGTTCCAGATCCAGGACAACCTTACGCGTTACGGCCAGAACCACACCATGACTCTCGGCGCGAGCGGAGAGTGGTACGAATCAGTAAACATATTCTTCTCGGGCCAGCAGAGCGTCTACGTCTACAACTCGCTTGCCGATTTTTACACCGACGCAAACGGATACCTGGCGAACCCGAACCGCACGACATCGCCGGTCAATCTTGCCTTGTTCCAGGTACGGTATATCAACGTGCCCGGCGTCGATAAGCCGGTTCAGCCGCTCAAGGTGTTTTACGGCGGCATCTATGCCCAGGACGAATGGCGTGCGAGCGACCGACTCAAGCTCACGATGGGGGCGCGGCTGGATGCACCCTACTTCGAGGAGACGGGCTACCAGAACGCGAACGCGGACGCCTTGACCTTCCGCGATGAGAATGGCAGGGCAGTGAAATACTCGACCGCCAAACTTCCCGATGCCAACCTGCTTTTCTCTCCGCGCATCGGCTTCAACTGGAACGCGCGCGGCGATCGTACCACCCAGGTCCGGGGTGGCACCGGTATTTTCACAGGTAAGCCGGCTTACGTCTGGATTTCCAATCAGGTCGGTACCACGGGCGTGCTTACGGGTTTCGAATCATTGAGCGGTACGACTACCCGGCCGTTTCATCCCGATCCGGACCGGTATAAGCCAACCGCGGCACCGACGGGTGCGCCAGCCCCCAGCTACGAGCTGGCGCTCACCGACCCGGATTTCAAATTTCCGCAGCACTGGCGGACCGACATCGCTGTCGATCAGCGGCTGCCGTGGGGCTTGACGGGGACGGTGGAGTTTCTGTACGGTCGCGATGTGAACGGGATTTACTACATCAATGCAAACCTGCCAGCGGCCCAATTGAGGTTCACGGGCGCTGATGACCGCCTGCGGTATACAGGGCTGTCGTGCTCCGCTGCGACACCGGGTCCGTGCGTTAACAGGATCAACAACGCGGCTGGCAACCGTGTTACGAGCGCCATCGTGCTCAAGAACAAGAACGGCGCCTATGCCTGGAACGCGGCGGCATCGCTGGAGAGATCCTTCCGCAACGGCCTGTTCGCGAAGGCCGCGTATAGCTACGGCATATCAAAAAACTCGGCCGATGCAGGGTCGATCGCCTTCGGCTCGTGGAATAACAATCCGCATGCAGGGGATCCGAATAACCCGGGACTTTCATACTCGAGCAATTCACCAGGTTCTCGACTGTTTCTCGCCAGCTCGCTGCGTAAAGAGTACTTCAGCTTTGGCGCGACCACGTTTGGCATCTTTTTGGAGAACCGAAGCCAGGGCAATACCAGCTACACGTTCTCGGGAGATCTGAACGGGGACGGCGGATCCACGAACGACCTCCTTTATATCGCGACCGATATATCGCAGATGAATTTCCAGACATATACCCAGTCAGCGAGCGGTTCTATTCCCGCGCGCACGTTCACAGCGGCAGATCAGGCCACGGCGTGGGAGGCATTCATTCAGCAGGATGAGTATCTCTCTTCCCATCGCGGGCAATACGTTCAGCGCGGCGCGGTATTCCTTCCCAATGTCAGCCGGGCCGACGTCAGTTTGACCCAGGAGCTGTTCGCCCGCACCCGCGGCTGGCGAAATGGCTTGCAGTTGAGGGTTGACGTCCTGAACGTTGGAAACCTGCTCAACAAGAATTGGGGCCTCGGCGAGCGCCTGGTTTCCAATACGCCCCTCATCGTTCCTTCGACCAGCCAGGGTGGCCCTGCCGACGCGCTGGGAAGACCGCAGTATCGCCTGCGGACCGTTATCGAAGAGGGTGCGCACAAGTTGATGTACAAGTCATTCGAGCAGACCGTGGGAACGGGCGATGTGTACCGGGTTCAAATGGGGATCAGATATACGTTCAACTAGCTGACAGGTAGGTGGAGAAGGAAAGCCCCCGGACTCACTGTCCGGGGGCTTTTTACAGTTGGATCAAAACCACGATGGCTAAAAAATGGTAAGGTTGATATAC
>Ga0136611_10000627_pt1 | contig 23702 bp, 16 predicted proteins | sample AntDrymUQ2232306_2_FD_106645 | JGI IMG/M metagenome (GOLD analysis project Ga0136611, IMG submission 106645) | Polar desert sand microbial communities from Dry Valleys, Antarctica - metaG UQ223 (23.06) | ecosystem: Environmental > Terrestrial > Soil > Desert | place: Antarctica: Dry Valley...
ATCAGGGATCAGGGATCAGGGATCAGGGATCAGGGAGCTTTACACGTCGCATTGCCTGCGGCGTCGGTGGCGCAGACGCGGTAGCGCGCCGCGCGATCGAGGTTCGCCGGCCACTCGGCGCGCCACAGGTATTCGCCGTACCAGCGCATTGGCGCTTCACGGCGCCCAGCCGGCGTGGTCCATTCGACGACCACGCTCTTCCACTCGGTTGCGAGGCTGGGACTCTTGCGATCGTGCACCCGCGCATGCACCACGAATCGCCCTGCCGTATCCTTCGTTCCGACCATGGTGATGGACGGCGCTGCAGTATCCGGCGCCAGCCCGCGCCCGAGGAACACGCGCTCGTCGACCGCCTTTGGGTGCTCGCCCTGCGCCTGGACCACATCCATCCGGCCGTCTCCATCCAGATCCGCCAGGGCAATGCCGAGCGTTCCGGGTGTCGGATCGCCATCGAACACATCAAGCTTCACCGAGAGCTGCCCTTTGCCGTCGTTGATCAGCAATCGATCAGGCCCGCTCAGCGAGCCGACCACGAAATCCGCGTCTCCGTCGGAGTCATAGTCGAGAAATGCCGCCATGTTGTCGTCTTCGCCAACGTTGGCGTCGAGTGGCCACCAGGCGTCGGTAGCGTCGCGGAACCGGCCCTTACCATCATTACGAAACACGTGCTCCCGGCGGCTCGAGCTGTTGCCGCGGACGATCTCGCCGTCGTTCATCGTCACCAGGTCCAGCCAGCCATCGCCATCGAGATCCATCGCCTCGAATTCGTAGTTGTTCGTGTATTGCGGCAGGCCACGGCCATCGTCGGTGAACGTGCCGCTGCCGTTGTTGCGAAGCAAATAGCTGCCGGGGCAGCGCTTGCAAGACACGAGCGCGTCGAGGTCGGCATCGTTGTCGACATCGGCGAGCTCGAGATCCCACGAGAAGCGGACACGCAGGTCGGGCATGCGCGCCGCGGTCGCATCGCTAAAGCGGCCGGCGCCGTCGTTCAGCCACAGGTGAGTTCGGCCGCCCTCGTTAGTCATGTTGTTGCCGGCGCCCCAGTCCGCGAGCATCAGGTCGAGATCGCCGTCGCCATCCACGTCGCCGGGCTCGAGATCCCCCACACTCAGCGGTTCCGCCGGCAGGTGGGTGGAGGTGACTTCAGAGAAGCGGCCTTGTCCGGTTCCAAGGAACAGGCGGCTCTGCGTTTGATACGTGGCGCCGATGATGATGTCGACGATGCCATCGGCGTTGAGATCGCGCGCCTTGATGGCGCGCGCGAGATTCGGCGTGGCGTCGAGCACCTCCGCGGTCGCCTCCCGGAATCGCACGCCCGGACCGCTGTTGAAAAAGACCTGACTCGGTTCCGGCGCGCCGGGAGTGGAGTAGTCGCCGCCATTGGCAAACAGCAGATCGGGACGGCCATCGCCGTTGAGGTCAGCGATCTCAACTTTGTTGGTCCAATACCTGGTGGCACCCAGGGTGGCGGTGGTGGCGTCCACCCACAGCGGTCGCACGGGCGCGGGCGCCTGCGAGAGGACGCTCGCCGCCGTGAGGATCAGGACCAGCCGCATCGCTTACTTCGACGAGGCCACGACCGCGAGATCCACGGTCGCGAGCGCCCTGTCCCACCACATCGACAAGGTCGCGCGGGTGTCGCTGACGTTGGTGAAGCCAATCGTGAACTGCTCGATCGATGCGTCGCCCGTGCGCACCGACATCGGCGCACGCAGCACGTCGAACTTTGCATCGTAGTTGGTGGCGCCAGACAGCCTGACCTTGTCATTCGGATCAAATTGCTCCTGCACCGGTTGCGTGCTGAGGACCAACGTCCAGTTGCCGGGCTTCAGATCGACGAATACGTTGTAAACGCCCGGCGCGATCGTCTGACCGCCGATTTGCAGCGGGACCTGCGTGGTCAGTCGAGTCGTGTTGTTGGCGCCAGCCCGCCAAACGGGCGCGCCGGCGTTGACAAACTTGCCGTAGTCGGCGCCGGCGCCGAAGATCTCTTTGCGCCCGCGCAGCAGCGGGCGGCCGTAGTCCACGGCAATCCACTTGCCGTCACGATAGGTTTGCCCACCCTCAGTGGTCTTGTCCCACTTACCGCCCACCTGGATCGCAGCCTGCCCTGCCGGCGACGGCGGCAGTTTCACCTCGGGCACTGCTTGCGCGGACACGACGACGCTAACGACACAGAACAGGGCAATCGACATCAGGGACCGGACTCGCATGCAGGAAACTCCTTGTTGAAAGCGACCGAACCATTATCCTTTCTTTACCGTCGCCATCGTTGGGCAACGCGCCGACTCGTGCTTATCGCGCGCCGTACACCTCGCCGATGTTGCCCGCGCCGATCGGCGAGAATCCGCGTAATATTCGATTTACGACATGAGTCTTACGACATGAGTCTGTCGGCGGGCACTCGGCTCGGACCTTACGAGATCGTCACGGCAATCGGGGCCGGCGGGATGGGGGAGGTCTATCGCGCGCGCGATATGAAACTCGGTCGCGATGTCGCGATCAAAATTCTTCCCGATCATTTTTCCGGCGACGCCGAGCGTGTGGCCCGGTTTGAGCGCGAGGCCAGGACGCTCGCCACTCTCAACCATCCGCACATCGCGCAAATTTACGGGCTCGAACAATCAGGAGCAATCTTGGCGCTCGCCATGGAGTACGTTGACGGCGAGGACCTGTCGAGGTGGATCGCGCGCGGTCCGATCCCGGTCGACGAGGCGTTGCCGATTGCCGGACAGATCGCTGACGCACTGGAGGCCGCACACGAACAAGGCATCGTCCATCGCGATCTCAAGCCCGCCAACATCCGGCTTCGATCCGACGGCACCGTGAAGGTCCTGGATTTCGGCATCGCCAAAGTCCTGCATCCGCTCGAAGCCGCGGCGGACTTGCCAACAGTCCATGCCACCGGCCGAGGCGTCCAGATGGGAACGGCGTCATACATGAGCCCGGAACACACCCGGGGCGCCGAGGTCACGCGGCGTTCGGACATCTGGGCGTTCGGCGCGGTGCTGTTCGAGATGCTGACGGGGAAACGGGCGTTCGCCGGTGAGACCACGTCGGATGTGGTCGCGTCGATTTTGCAGGGCACGCCTGATTGGGCGGCGTTGCCGCGGCAGACTCCGGCTGCGATCGCGCGACTGATCAGACGGTGCCTCGAGCGTGAGCCCAAGAGCCGTCTGCACGACATCGGCGATGCGCGACTCGAGATCGAGGATGTGCAACGAACGCTCCGGGGCGGGGATGACGGTGTCGCGCCGGCAGCGACGCGAGGCGCGTTGCCGGAAACGAAATGGTGGCGCGGCGCGCTGCCGTGGCTGGCCGGAATGGCCACCGTCGGGATAGCACTGGCAGTGTACCTATTGTGGCCGACACCGGAAACCATCGGCCGTGAGGTTCGGCTCCAAATGGCGCCGCCGCCGGGGATGCGTTTCGTCAGCGTCCCGGCGGTGTCGCCGAACGGTAGTCAGATGGTCTTTGTCGCCGCTGCCGAGGCGGGTGGCGCGTCGAAGCTGTATTTACGGCCGTTCGACGCCGCTTCCGCCGCCGAACTACCCGGAACCGAAGGAGGCATCTATCCCTTCTGGTCTGCGGACAACCGCTTCATCGGTTTTTTTGCAGATGGCAAGCTCAAGCGCGCCGCGATCGCCGGCGGCAACCCCGTGATCGTGTGCGACGTTGCTGCCGGTCGCGGCGGACTGTGGCTCGACGACGACACGATCGTGTTCGCGCCGTCGGGCAATTCGCCTCTCGTCCGCGTCAACGCCGCCGGTGGATCGCCATCGCCCTTTACGCAGTTGGCCGAGGACGAGACCGGCCACCGGTTTCCGCAGCGTCTGCCTGGGCGCCAGCTGCTCTATTTCGCAGTGAATCGCGCGCCGGAAAAAAGTGGCACTCGACTGATAGCGATTGACGATCCGCAGCGGACGATCAGCTACACCGTCTCGCGCGGGGCGGCGGAGTACGTCAAAGGCTTCCTTATCTATGTGGCTTTCGCAGCCGGCGGACCCTCACCGGTACTCGCACAGCGAATGACGCTTCCCGGCGGACAGCTCACTGGAGAACCGATCGAAATTGGCCAAACGCGCATCTCGGAAACATTGGGACGCCACGCGATGGCCACGGCGCCGACGGGTGTGATCGCCATGCTCGGGCCCCTCGAGGGGGTTGGCCAGCTCACCTGGATCGGACGTGACGGACGGCAGCTCGACACGGTCGGCACGCCAGTCAACAGCTGGGCGTCGAGCTCTCACCCGACGGACAGCAGGTAGCCACCTTCAGGTCCGGGGAGATCTGGACGTTGCACTTGGCGCGTCCCGCTCCGACGCGCGTCACACGAGGCGGCCCGTACCGTCATCCAATCTGGTCGCCGGATGGAAGCCGCATCGCCTCGACGTTTCAGGGGCGAGGACTCGGCGCATTCGATATCGTCACCACGTCGATGGCGACCGGAAAACAAGAGACCATGCACCGGCACACCACCATTGTCAAGCCGATGGGCTGGCTGGATGATGGGCGGTTGGTGTGGATCGAGGGGACCACTGGTGGCCATCCCGGAACGTCGATTTGGATGAAGCCTGCCACTGGGCCAGCGGTGCCTGTCATTCATGATGGCGCAGATGTGTTCGAAGCGCGCGTCACCCGCGACCAGCGTTGGATTGCCTACGCGTCCAATCGCTCCGGGCGGTTCGAGGTCGAGGTCGCCAGCTTCCCGGAACCCGGCGCGCGCTCTCCAGTTTCAGTTAGCGGCGGCGGCTATCCGCGCGCCACCGCGGATGGCGGCGAGTTGTACTTTCTCGCTGCGGACGGGCGTCTCATGGCCGCCTCGTTCACATCGGGAACGCCACCCGTGATTGGCACCCCGGTGCCGCTCTTCGAAGTGCGGCTGATCGCGCATCCGGATCGCGCGACCTTCGCGGCGTTCGAGTATGACGTCAACGCCGACGGGTCGCGCTTCTTGATCAACGGGATGATCTCTCCGCCGGACCCGAACATGACGGTGATTGTCGACTGGAACCCTCCTCGCTGAACGACCCGCGGGCACGATAGAATCCCCCGAGCCGCATGAATCAACTGTTCCAGCGCAAGCCAATTGCGGACCTCATCGTTGATGAGGCGGATACCTCTCGCTCGCTCAAGCGCGTCCTGGGCGCGGGCGATCTGGTCATGCTGGCGATCGGCGCGGTGATCGGCGCCGGCATCTTCGGGGCGATCGGCACGGCCGCGGCAGGGCAGGTCGCGCCGGACGGCACCGTGATCCGGTATGCGGCCGGGCCCGCGCTGGTCTTCAGCTTCATCCTGCTGGGCGGAGCCTGTGCGCTGGCGGCGCTCTGCTACGCGGAGTTGGCGTCGATGATTCCGCAGGCCGGCAGCGCCTATGCGTATTCCTACGCGACGCTGGGTGAGCTGGTCGCGTGGATCATCGGCTGGGATTTAATGCTGGAATACGCCGTCGGCAACGTCGCCGTGGCGATCTCGTGGGGTGACTATTTCAATTCGCTGATCGGCGCGGTCGGCATCGATCTGCCGGTGTGGCTCACCACTGGTTATCGCACCGCGCTGCTCAGCTCGAATCCGGACGTCAGCAACCTGCTCACCACTGCGCCGCAGTTGCTCGGGATTCCGGTTCTGGTCAACCTCCCGGCCTTCGGCATCGTGATGCTGATCACGTGGCTGCTGTTGCGCGGCGCGCGCGAGAGCGCGAGAGCCAACACGATCATGGTGGTGATCAAACTGCTGGTGCTGGCATTGTTCATCGGCGTCGGCGTCACGCACCTCAACCCCGACAACTACACGCCGTTTGCGCCGAATGGTTTCACCGGCATTCATCAGGGCGCCGCGATCGTGTTCTTCGCGTATATCGGCTTCGATGCCATTTCGACCGCCGCGGAGGAGACCATCAATCCGCAACGCAACTTACCGATCGGCATTCTCGGCGGTCTGGCGATATGCACCGTGATCTACGTCATCGTCGGCGCCGTTATTACCGGGATGGTGCCGTACACCGAGCTCGGCGTCGCCGACCCGCTGGCGCGCGCGCTTGAGTTGATCGGGTTCTCGGGCGTCGGCGCGATCGTCTCCTTCGGCGCCGTGATCTCGATGTCCGCCGTGCTGCTGGTGTTCCAGTACGGCCAGCCCCGGATCTTCTTTGCGATGGCGCGTGATGGCCTGCTCCCCGAGTGGGTCGCGCGCGTCGACAAGAAAACGCGCACGCCGTATACCGCGACGCTCGTCACCGGCATTCTCGTTGCCGTCGCCTCGATGTTCGGTGATGCCGCCGAAACCTATGACCTTACCAACGTCGGCACGCTGTTCGCCTTCGCGCTGGTCTGCGCGGGCGTGCTGGTGCTGCGCGTGATTGAGCCCGACCGGCCGCGTCCGTTCAAGGTGCCGTTCGCGTGGGTCATAGCCCCGCTTGGGGTGGCGGCGTGCCTGTTCATCATGGTCGGACTGCCGTACAAAGCGTGGGAGCGATTCGCACTCTGGCTTGTCCTGGGCGTGATCATTTACGCGCTCTACGGCTACAGGCACAGCAAACTGCGAAGAGCGAACCAGATCCGCTAGAATTGAGGATTGCCTCACAACTGGATTTCCGTACGTGGCGCTCGTGTCCATAATCTAAAGGACATCGACGTCGACATCCCGCGCAACAAGCTCGTCGTCATCACAGGCCTGTCGGGGTCGGGGAAGTCGTCGCTGGCATTCGACACCCGTACGCGGAAGGGCAGCGCCGCTACGTCGAGTCCCTGTCCGCCTATGCCCGGCAATTCCTCGAGCAGATGGAAAAGCCCGACGTCGACTTGATCGAAGGCCTGTCGCCGGCGATTTCCATCGAGCAGAAGACCACCGGTTCAAACCCGCGATCGACGGTCGGCACCGTCACCGAGATTTACGACTACCTGCGCCTGCTGTTCGCCAACATCGGCGTCCCACACTGCCCGAACTGCAGCCGCGAAATCGCCTCGCAGTCGCTCGATCGCATCGTCGACCTGGTGATGACCTATCCCCAGGACACGCGCATCAACGTGATGGCGCCGATCGTCCGCGGCCGCAAAGGCGAGTTCAAGAAGGAACTGCTGGCGCTGCGCACGCGCGGCTTCACCAAGGCCCGCATCGACGGCCAGATGCGCTCGCTCGAAGAAGACATCGCCCTCGACCGCCGCCGCAACCACAACATCGAGATCGTGATCGACCGGCTGATCGTCCGCAGCGGCATCGAGAAGCGCCTGGCCGAGTCGGTGGAAGTGGCGTTGACGATGGCCGATGACGTGGTGGTGATTAATTCACTCGACGCCGGCGATCGGCTGTTCTCGCGCAAGCTCGCCTGCGTGGTCTGCGGCATCAGCGTGCCGGAGATGTCGCCGCGGGCGTTCTCGTTCAACTCGCCGCACGGCGCCTGCCAGTCCTGCCAGGGGCTGGGCGCAACCTGGGATTTCGAGCCGCAGCGGATCGTTCCCGACGAAAGCCTGTCGCTGTCCGCCGGCGCAATCAAGCCCTGGGGCAAGGGCGACAGCAAACTGGTCGGCGAAGCGGTTGCGTCGATCTCGTCGTACTACGGCATCGATCCAAAGGTGCCGTTCGGCAAGCTGCCGAAGAAGCAACGCGATCTGATTCTGCAGGGTCCCAGCGCCGCACAGCGCGACAAGACAGACGATGCACCGGCGAGCGTTGCGAAGAAGCTAATCGTCAAGGCGAAGAAGGCGATCAAGAAGAAGCTCGGCGCGCCGGATCCGTTTGGCCGCGACTTTGAAGGCGTGACTCCAAACCTCCGCCGCCGTTTCGAAGAAGGATCGTGGACGGTCCAGGAAGAGCTCGACCCGTATCGCGCGCTGCGCGAGTGCCCGGTGTGCAATGGCAACCGGCTGCGGCAGGAAAGTCTGGTCGTCACGCTCAAGGGCAAGACCATCGCCGATTACGTCAACGAGCCGATCTCCGAAGCGCTGCCCTGGTTCGAGGCGCTGGAACTCCACGATCGCGAAGCGATCATCGCGACCCGCATTCTCAAGGAGATCCGCGATCGGCTGCGGTTCCTCAACGACGTCGGGGTCGGCTACCTGACGCTGGCGCGCTCCGCCGCGACCCTGTCTGGCGGCGAAGGCCAGCGCATTCGCCTCGCCACGCAGATCGGCTCAAACCTGACTGGCGTGTTGTACGTGCTCGACGAGCCGTCGATCGGCCTGCATCAGCGCGACAACCGCAAGCTGCTGGCCACGCTCGGCCGGCTGCGCGATCTTGGCAACACCGTGGTCGTGGTCGAGCACGACGAAGAAACGATTCGCGCCGCCGACTACGTCGTCGACCTCGGTCCCGGCGCGGGTGATCTGGGCGGACAGTTGATCTTCCAGGGCTCGCCGGCGGAGCTGATCGGCAATACCGGGCCCCGCGCCGGGCAGCCCGGAGTGGGCGGTAATGGTCATGGCTCGCTCACCGGCGCGTATCTCGGCGGGCAGAGCGCGATCGAGACGCCGAAAGCGCGCCGCAAGGAAGCCAAGGGCGAGATCGTCATCAAGGGCGCGCGCGCCAACAACCTCAAGGACGTCGACGTCAAGATCCCGCTTGGCCGCCTTGTCGCCGTCACCGGCGTCAGCGGCTCGGGTAAGAGCACGCTGGTCAACGACATCCTCTACAAGTCATTGGCCAGGGAGTTCTATCGCGCCGGCGACGAGCCGGGCGCGCACGACAAGATCGAGGGCATCAACCTGATCGACAAGGTGATCGAGATCGATCAGTCGCCGATCGGCCGCACGCCGCGGTCGAACCCGGCAACCTATACCAGCTTGTTCACGTTTATTCGCGAGCTGTTCGCGATGGTGCCCGAGGCGCGGACCCGCGGCTTCAAGCCGGGACGCTTCTCCTTCAACGTCAAGGGCGGACGATGCGAGGCGTGCCAAGGCGACGGCGTGATCGCGATCGAGATGCACTTCCTGCCAAACGTCTACGTGACCTGCGAGCAGTGCAAGGGCCGGCGCTATAACCGCGAGACGCTGGAGATTAAGTATCGCGGCAAGTCGATCGCTGACGTGCTCGAGCTCACCGTGGACCAGGCGCTGCCGCTGCTCGAGAATTTCCCGCCGATCGCCACTAAGCTGCGCACCTTGCAGAGCGTCGGCCTCGGCTACATCACCCTCGGCCAGTCGGCGACGACGCTGAGCGGGGGTGAAGCGCAGCGCGTGAAGTTATCGCGCGAGCTGTCAAAGCGCGGCACCGGCCGGACGCTGTACATTCTCGACGAGCCGACGACCGGCTTGCATTTCGAGGACGTGCGCAAGCTGCTCGATGTATTGATGCGGCTGGTTGAGCAGGGCAACACCATCGTGGTGATCGAGCACAACCTCGACGTCATCAAGTCGGCGGACTGGCTGATCGATCTGGGCCCGGAAGGTGGCGGGGGCGGCGGCAGGATCGTGGCTCAAGGCACGCCGGAACAAGTCGCCAAGGTGAAGGCGTCAGCGACCGGCCAGTTTCTGGCCGAGATGTTCAAAGGGGTCTGACCCCTTGGCGATTCTTGAAAATGTTGCCCAGGGGTCAGACCCCTTTCATGGGGCGAGAGCCCGTTCCGCCGAAGCGTCTTGGCGAAGGCCAGTGGCGGGTTTGACACACTTCGGGCCTTTGCCTCTGTGGCTGTTCAAACACAGCCATATATGGAGCAGTTTTGCGATGCTTCTTATAAGTCGTTTCAGTTCAATGGCTTATAAAGATTACGCCAGACCAATATTGTGGGCATCGACTTTGCTTCTGTGATGGGCACACGCTAAGTCGAATGGACGCACAACGAACTCTCAAACGTCAGATCTCGTGCGCAGGCATCGGGTTGCACTCCGGCCAGAAGGTGACGCTCACCCTCAAGCCCGCAGCCGCCAACACGGGGATTCGCTTCCGGCGCACCGACCTCGGGGTGGAAATCCCCGCCTCGGTTAGTGAAGTCTCCAGCGTCCAGCATGCCACGGTGCTCGGCAAGTCCGGCGCCACAGTTGAAACAGTCGAGCACCTGCTGGCCGCTCTCGTGTCCGCAGGCATCGACAACGTCGTCGTCGAGCTCAATCATCGCGAAGTGCCGATCATGGACGGCAGCAGCGCGCCGTTCCTGTATCTGCTGCAGGAGGCGGGCGTCAAGAAGCTCGCGTCGAGCCGCAAGTACCTGAAGATTCTCAAGCCGGTCCAGATTGCGAGCGGCGACAAGCGGATCGCGATTTTCCCGTCGGATCATTTCAAGGTCAGCTACACGATCAGCTTCGACCATCCGTTGCTGCGGCACCAGTCGCGCACGGAGCGCATCACCGAGAACACCTTCGCCGACAACATCGCCGCGGCCCGCACCTTCGGCTTCCTCAAGGAAGTGGAGTGGCTCCGCCAGAACGGCCTTGCGCTCGGCGGCTCGCTCGAGAACGCGATCGTCATCGGCGACACCGGCGTGTTGAACGCGCTGCGGTTTGACGATGAATTCGTCCGCCACAAGATTCTCGACGTGGTCGGCGACCTGGCCCTGGTGGGGTATCCCATCGTCGGCCATGTCGTCGCTCACCGTGCCGGCCATGCGTTGCACACGCAGCTGGCGTCGGAGATTCTCGCGGACCAAGACGCCTGGTGCCTCGTCGAGGTGCCGTCGGCCGTGCCCGAAGGGGCATTCGATACCGTGGGCGTGCCCGGAATGGCTCGCGCGCACTAGCAAACGTCAGCTCAGCCTCAACCTCCAACGTGAACGCATTGGCCGCGGGACGCCCCGCGGCCCTCTTTTTGTACGGCACGCCCACGCAGGCGCCACGCCTCAGCTTGACTCTCGTCCCCAATGGGCGTAATTAAGAAGGTATTGGAGGTGGCTTTATGCAGGATCCACCGCACCACAAAGGCGCCTGACCGTCGCACTACGGACGGCCACACGCTGCAATGATCTCGAGTAAGTGGCGAGAACGAGAAAGGAAGAACCGAAACGCCCGAGGCCAACACGGCTCGGGCGTTTCCCTTTTTATCCGCCTTCGCTCACGGCCTCGACGCAACAGCAACGTTAGTAGGTCACGCGCACGCGGTACTTCAGGACCACCGTCCCGTCAGCGGCGGCCGGCACCTTGAATTGCGCCGCCCATGCCGAGGTCTTGGTCCACTGGTGCGACGAGTTGAGCATCCGCCAGGTGCCGCCGATCGGCTCGTTCACTTCAACCTGGATCGCGGTCGACTTGTGATTACGGAGCGTGATCTCGTAATCGATGTCGTAGACGTTGGTGGCGATCTTCTGGAAGCCCGTCTGGTTGCGCTCGCAGATCACGTCGAACGCATTGCCGATCTTGACGTTCAGGGTTTCGTCCTTCGGCGTGTGCATGATTCGGTCTTCGCCGACGAACTGGGTGCCGCCTTTCGAGTCCTGCTGATAGACGCGCAGCACGCCTACCGGCATCGGGATGCCGAACCGCGCCTTCGCTTCGTTCTTGAATTGATAATAGACCTGCACCGAGTCCTTGAGCGGCGAGCCCGGGTGCATTTGATTGTGGTAGTAGTGGCCGGGCATCCATCGCTGCCTCAACTATAGCGGGTTCCCTCTGGCGCTGGTCTTGCACCGACTCGGCGTTGCGCGTCCGATCTGCGCGTGGGAGACAGAAGTATGCTCAGTGTGGGAATCATTCTCGGCAGCACACGTCCAAACCGCAACGGTGAGGCCGTGGCGAAATGGGTGGTCGATCAGACCAAGAGCCGGAAGGACGCGTCCTACGAGCTTGTCGACATCAAGGATTTCGACCTGCCGCTGCTGGACGAGCCGATTCCAGCCTCGCAGGGCAAGTACGCACAGCCGCACACCAAGCGCTGGGCGGAGAAGATCGCGTCGTTCGACGCGTTTGTGTTCGTCACGCCCGAGTACAACCATTCGACCTCCGGCGCGCTGAAAAACGCGATCGATTTCCTGTACCGCGAATGGAACAACAAGGCCGCGGGTTTCGTGAGTTATGGCAGCGCCGGCGGCGCGCGAGCGGTTGAAGCGCTGCGCCTGATCATGGGCGAGCTTCAAATCGCCGACGTGCGCGCGCAGGTGATGTTCTCGCTGTTTACCGACTTCAAGAACTTCTCTGAGTTCGAGCCGGATCCGCGTCATGAGGCCGAACTCGACGCGATGTTGAAGCAGCTGGTGGGATGGGGAAACGCGCTGAAGACCATGCGCAGCGGCGCGGCGAAATCATCGGCCTAGCTTGTTCACGCGTCAACGACGCGATCAGGACCCAGGCGGCTGGATAATAGCCGCCCAGGTCCTCTGCGAAAGCCGCTTAGAACTCGTAGCGCAAAGCAAACTGCATGCAGCGGCCGGCCTGCGCGTCGCAGGTCGCCAGCGTGCCGTTGTAGCGGCCGAAGCCCGAGATATCCGGTGTGTTTGTCAAATTCCCGACGTCGAACTTCGGCGTGTTGGTGGCGTTGAACACATCCCAGCGGAAGCGCAGCCGATGGTCCGAGATGCCGACCGACCACGCCTTGCTGACGCTGGTGTCGAGCGTGTAGTAGCCGTCGCCCCTGAAGATGTTGCGCAGGCCCACCTCACCCGGCAGCTGGCGACGGAATTTTGTCAGCGCGTTGACCGGATCGACGAACGGGCTGGGACGATTGTCCACCTTGTTCCTGGTCGTTGCCGTTTCCGGCAAGTCGTTGGGGTCCACCAGCATGGCGTTGCCCGTGATGTTCCAATTCGTCGCCCAGCACGATCGGCAGTTGGCGACGTTGAACGGGAACCCGCTGGTCAAACGCACCAGGCCGGCTACCGACCAATCGCCGATCAGGTGGTTGACGAAGTTGCCGACGCCGCCGCCAAAGCGCTTGCCCTGGCCGAAGGGTAGTTCCGCGAGCCAGTTGGCGTTGACCTGGTGGCGCACGTCGAAGTCCGACGTCCCGAAATTCGACTCCGGATCGAACGAGTTGACCAGGAATCCCGAGTTGCCGCCATTGCTGAAGTTGTTGCCGAAGCCGCTGCCGCGCTCGACCTGCGACCCCATGTCCTCGGACTTCGCCAGCGTGTAGTTGATATCGAACTGCAGGCCCTGGGCGAAGCGGCGCCGCAGCGTGAGGTTGAGGCCGTTGTAGTTGGAGCGGCCGATCGAGCTGATCGCCGCCAGCGAGTCGTACTGCTCGGCGAAGTAGGCGTAGGGCCCGAACTTGCTGCAGGCCGGATCGCACGCCGTATCGAGGTCATAGAGCGCCGTGATCCAGTCGGGACCGTTCTGCATGAACGCGCGGGCGATGGCCTGCGTGGCGGTCAGGCCGCTGCCGGCCGCGGCCGGGAAGATGTTCTGCCAGTAGGCAATCGCCGGCAGCCCGGCGTAGGCCGAGGCTGGCGAGTTGCCGCTGATGCCGGCCGCCTGGGCGGCGCGAATTAACTGCTGTGCGGCCGTGAAGTAGTCGGTGCCCGACGCCGTGTCCACGAGGTTGAGTGGCATGGCGATGTCGCGGCGCACCAGCAGGTCGCGGCCGAAACGGCCGACGTAGCCCACTTCGACGGTGTAGTTGCGCCCGAGGTCGAAGCCGACGATCGCGCTGGTCATGTGCGCCGAGGGCGTCACCAGCGTGTCGTCGACGGTCTCCGTGATGATGCCGGCGCGCCGCGGTGGCGTCTGCGGGAACCCGCCGGCCGGTGCGGCCGGCATGGTCGGCGGCATTTGATCGATGCCGCGGAAGCGCGCGTCCGGATTGGTTTCGTAGGCGGCGCCGAACGGGCTGCTGATCTGCGTCGACATGCCGTAGGCGAAACCCTCGTCGAAGTTAGTGGCAAGGCCGACGCCGACGCGATCGAACACCTTCGAGTAGCCGCCGCGGATGACCAGCCGTTCGGTCGGCGTCCAGGCCACCGCGATGCGCGGGGCGATGTTATTCTTGTCCCACTCGTAGAAGCCCTTCTTGCCGTTCTTCGGGCCGGCCAGGTCGAAGGTGATGATCTCGCTGGCGTTGGAGGGGATGCCCTTCAGCGCGTTGGCGGCGCGGGTATCGAACCACTGGCCCATGCTGACGGTCGGCGCCACCTGTAGCCCGTTGGTTTCGTAGGGCGGCGAATAGACGCTGTAGCGCATGCCGGCCGTGACGGTGAGGTTCGATCGCACCTGCCACGCGTCCTGCAGGTAGAACTCGAATTCGTCCGAGGCGAGCTCGCGTGCGACCGGCGAGCCGGGCGCCTGCGGCGTGCCGTCCTTGTTGTAGTTGGCGCGCAGCGTCGCCTGCGAGAGCACGCCCAGGATGTTGAGCCACGTGTCGGCGTAGCCCCCTTGAAACGCCGTGGCGACCGCCGGCAGGGCGCAGCCCGGCACCGTGCAGAAGGAACTGCCCGGCATGTTGCGCCGACCCACGCCGGCGACCCAGGACGGGTTGACCGTCGCGCTCAGATACGACGTCTGGAAGCGCTCTTTCGGCACGCGCGTGAAGCGGATGTTGGTACCCACCTTCATGGTGTGGCGGCCCTTGAACCACGACAGGTCGTTGACGAAGTTCTGCGTCGGCGTTTGCCGGTTGTCGGTGAACGACGTGCCGAAGCCCTCGTAGGGCGAAATGAACCGGAAGGTCGCGTAGTTGGCCTTGGTCAGGCCGGCGTTGTTCTCGTCGATCTTCGTGAACCCGTAGCGGAAGCTGTTGGTGAGCGTCTTCGATAATACGGTGTCGTAGCCCACCGCGCCGCCGTAATTGTTGAACAGCCGCTGGCGCAGCGGCGCGCCGGCTTCGAATTGCGGCGCCGTGTTGATAGTGTCGTCCTGCTTGCCGAAGCGGCCGAAGAAACTGTGGTTGTCGGCCGCCTTGTAGTCGACCCGGCTGATCAGGTTGAGGAACTCATTCTCGATCGGCGCGGCAAACCGGTAGGACATCAGGTTGCGGCCATCGCGGCCTGGGTCGTTTGGCGACGGATACTTGCGGAAGTAGGCCAGAGCCAGCTGGCTGGGACCGATCCCCAGGGGATCGATCGCCGCGATCTCGGCGGGGGTCATGCCGTAGAAACCGGCCTCCACAGTGTGGTTGTTGCTGATGCCGCGCACGGTGCCTCCCGGGCACAGCGCCGCCACCGCGCATCGATACATGAGCACGCCGTCGCGCATCGAGTTCGACGGTACGTTGCGCAGCACCGGCGCTTCGCTCTGCTCCCGGAGCGCTTCGACGTTGCCGAAGAAGAACAGCTTGTTGCGGCGAATTGGGCCGCCGAACGAGCCACCGAAGATGTCCTTGTCCAACTTCGGCGCCTGGCTGGGCTTGTCCGACGACAGCTGCGACAGTTTGAGGAAGTACTCGTTGCTCGACGTCGCCGTCCGGCGCGCCGTCCAATAGCCGGAGCCGTCAAACTGATTGGTGCCACTACGCGTGACGAGCGAGACCTGCGGTCCGCTCGATCGCCCCATCTCGGCGTTGTAGTTGGAGGTGCTGACGCGGAACTCCTGTAGCGCTTCCTGGGTCATGCGGATCGCCGAGGTGTAGGCGGTGGCCAGCTGCGGATCGTTGACGTCGATGCCGTCGAGCGTGACGCTCTGCTGGTCCGCGCGCGCGCCGGCCACCGACCCGTAACGTGGATCGACCGTCGCGGGATTCGCGGTCGGGATGAAAACCGCACCGGGCTGGAGGCTGAGGAGGTGGACCACGTTCTGCGCTTCCACCGGCAGGCTGCGGATCTGCTCTCGCGACATGACATTGCCGACGCTGGCATCACTGGTGTTGAGGGTCGTTGTTTGTGACACGACGCTGACCGTTTCAGTGATGCCGCCGAGCTCGAGGGTCACGCTTTCGCGCGTGACCGTGTCCACCTGCAGGTTGACGCGCTCGACGACGGCGGTCTTGAACCCGGCGAGTTCCACCCTGATGGTGTAGCTGCCCGGCTGCACGTTACTGAGGCGGAAGTTGCCGCGTTCATCGGTCGTGGTCACCTGCGCCGTGGCGGTCGCGGTGCTCGTCACCGTAACCGTCGCGCCGGGGATGACCTGCTTCTGTGCATCGGTGACTTCACCAACCAGGGCCGCGGTGCCAGTCTGCGCGTGCGCAGGACCAGCCGCGAGGAACGGACAGATAACGACGAAGACGGCGACAGTCCAGGCGCGCAGCCAGGACGGGCGGGGCTGTGTCAAGGCATCCTCCAAAAAGAAGCGGTAAAAGGCAGTTGGTCCCTGCCCGACGATGTTCAAACACGAAAAAGCCGCGATCAGTCACATTGCGGTACGGCTTAAAATGGCGCGGACTTCATCCCATGTCAAGCAAATGCATGCGTTGGCTCATTTGCGTCGGCGTGCTGGCGGCGGGGGCCGGCGGCGCCGCGCGGCAACCCACCTTCCGCTCAGGCATTGAGCTGGTCACCGTCGATGCCGCCGTGCTCGACGGCGACGGACGGCCGGTGCGGACGCTGCGACCCGAGGATTTCCGAATCGACGTCGACGGCCGTCCGCGCCGCATTGTGTCTGCGCAGTTTATTGACCAGAGCGTGGAGAACGACGCGCGGTTGCCGGCGTCCGGCGCGCATTTCAGCTCGAACGAAGGCGCCGACGACGGACGCATCGTCGTGGTCGCCGTCGACCAGGCGCACATCAAACGGCTCGAGGGCCGGCCGGCGCTGGCCGCCGCGTCGCGGTTCATAGAGAGTTTGCCGGCGATCGACCGGATTGGCGTGGTCGGGTTGACCAGCGCAACCAGCGTCACTCTGACGCGCGATCGCCTCGCGCTCCGCAACCGGCTCGGCGCGCTGATCGGCCACGGCGATTCGTTGAGCGGTCAATTCAATCTCGGGATCAGCGAGGCGCTGGAGATCGCCGACGGTGGGCGCGCGCGGCTCGCCGATGCCGTGCTGCGGGAGTGCGGGCGGTCGCTGGCGGACTACGTGAACACCGCGCGCGCCGGGGACGATGCCGCGACGGGACGCGACTCATGCCCGGAACAGCTCGAGCAGGAGTCGCGCGGGATGGCCCAGCATGCCCATGCGCAGGCGCGGATCTCGCTCGCCGCCCTCGAAGCGCTGATCGTGCGCCTCAAAGAGCTGCCTGGCCCCAAGACGATCGTGCTGCTGTCGGAAGGCATGATCGTCGACCCGCGGCGCGTCGATGTGTCGAAGCTGGCCGCAGATGCGCAGGCGGCGCGCGTCACGATCTATGCGCTCGCGCTCGAAGTGCCGGAGTTCGACGCCACGCAGCAGCGCGTCGCGCCCACCGCGACGCGCGATCGACAGGTGCGTCACGACGGCATCGAGCAGGTCGCCGGCGCGGCGCGCGGCGCGGTTTTCCGGCTGGCCGGCGACGATCCGTCGCCGTTTGCGAGGATCACGCGCGAGTTGTCGGGGCATTATCTGCTCGCGTTCGAGGCCGCCGACAGCGATCGCGACGCTCGCGCGCATCGCATTCGCGTCGCGCTGACGCGCGGCCGCCACCAGTTACGGGCGCGCTCCCGTTTTACAGTCGCCCCGGTGGCACCGCCGGCGCGAGGCGCGCAGCTGAGCGGCCTGTTACGCACCCTGGCGCCGGCCAACGAACTGCCACTGCGGGTCGCGACCTACACCTACGCAGAACCGGCGCGACCCGCGCTGCGCGTGGTGATCAGCGCGGAAGCGGGTAACGGCGAGGGTGCCTGGCTCGGATTCGTGTTGATCGACGAGGCCGGCGTCATTGCGGCGACCGCCGCGCACGAGTCACGCGCCGGGCAGTATGCGTTCAGCGCCGTTGTGCCCGAAGGCCGCTACACGCTGCGTGCGGCGGCGATCGATGGGATGGGGCGGCAGGGGAGCGTCGAACGCAGCTTCCTCGCCCGGCTCGGAAGCACGAGCGGGTTGCGCGTCGGTGACCTGATGCTGGCGCCCGTGCCTGCGACGCCCGCTGCCCCCCTGTCCCCGATCGTCGATCGCGCGACCGGAGATGCGGTCGTCGCGTACCTCGAGTTCCAAACCACTTCGGACGTCCGCCTGCCCGAGGTTCGCGTGGCGATCGCGCGGAGCCCGTCCGATTCGCCATTGGTCAGCGCCGTCGCTACCGTGACGTCTGGCGCCGGCGGCTGGGTGACAGCGCAGGCTGTCCTGCCGATTGCGGGCCTGGCGTCGGGTTCCTACCTGGCCAGTGCGGAGATCCTCGTCGCCGGCGCAACCACTGGTCGCATCGCTCGCCCGTTTACGATCGGAGGCCGATGACATAGGATGCGGACCATGCTTCGTCACAGATGTGCGCTCGCCGCCGTTGCCATCACCTTTCTGACCGCGCAGCCGTTCGCGCAAACCGGCGCCGATGCCGCGCTGATTCAAAAAGCGCGCGGCATTCACGATCGGGTCATCACGCTCGATACGCACGCCGACATCAATCCCGAAAACTTCACGCGCCAGAAGAACTACACGCAGCGGCTCGATACGCAGGTCAACCTTCCTAAGATGGTCGAGGGCGGCCTCGACACCGCGTTCTTCATCGTCTACGTGGGCCAGGGCCCGCTGACGCCGGAGGGCTACGACAGCGCCTACAAACAGGCGGTCGCCAAATTCGAGGCGGTGAAGCACCTAACCAGCGAGATTGCGCCCGGGCAGATCGGGCTGGCACTCACCGCCGCGGATGTTCCGCGCATCGCGAAGTCGGGAAAGAAGGTCGCGCTAATCGGCATCGAGAACGCCTACTCGCTCGGCACCGACCTCGCGCGCGTCAAGGAGTTCCACGATCGCGGCGGCCGCTACATGTCGCTGGCGCACAACGGCCACAGCCAGTTCGCCGACTCGAACACCGGTGAGCGCGACGGCAAGTGGCTGCACAACGGCCTGAGCGACATCGGTAGGCAGGTGATCGCCGAGATGAACAAGTGGGGGATCATGGTCGATCTCTCGCATCCCTCGAAGGCCGCTAACCTGCAGTCGCTGGCGCTCTCGAAAGCGCCGGTGATTGCGTCGCACTCCGCCGCCCGCGCTCTTGCCGATCACAGCCGCAACATGGATGACGAACAACTCGAAGCGCTGAAGAAGAACGGCGGCGTCATCCAGACGGTGGCGTTCGCGAGTTACGTCAAGATTGCGAAACCGGATTCGCCGGAGCGCGCGGCCGCGATGCTGGCGTTGCGCAAGGAGTTTGATTTGCCCGCGCCGGGCGGCGGCGGTGGCCCCGGCACCGGCGGCGGCCAGGGCGGCGGCGCGATGAACCGGCTGACGCCGGAGCAGCGCACCCGGTTCATCGCGCGCATGGCGGACCTCGACAAGAAGATCCCGGGCGATCCGCGCGCGACCGTGGCCGACTTCGTCAGTCACATTGATTACCTGGTCAAGAAGATCGGCATCGATCACGTCGGCATCTCGTCCGACTTCGACGGCGGCGGCGGTGTGACGGGTTGGAACGGGGCCGACGAGACCTTCAACGTGACGCTGGAGCTGGTACGCCGCGGCTATACCGAGGAACAGATCGGCAAGATGTGGAGCGGCAACCTGCTGCGCGTGATGGCCGACGTGGAAAAGGTCGCACAGCAGATCCAGTCGGGTCAAAAGTAAACCGGTGATTCACGCCGCGCTCAGCCGGGATCTCCAGGACGCGATCGAGTTCCACCACGCCGTTCTCGCCGAAGGCGGCAAGGCGCTGGTTGGCTACGACACCGCCAAAGCGGTCGCCAACGTCGTCCTGCTGTCGGAGATCCCGACCACCTACGACAAGCGATCGGAGCGGCAGGTCAATGCCGGCAACCTGCTGCTGCGCGGCGTGCCGGGCGTCGGCAAAACGTTCTTCGGCGTCATCCTGTCCGCGATCAGCGACGCGAAGTTCGCGCGCATCCAGGGCCGCGCCGATCTGCAGCCGACCGAGGTGGTTGGTTTCCAGATGATCAATCCGGCGACCGGCCAGCTGGTCACGGAGTTCGGCCCGATGGCCTCCGCCGAAGTGATCCTGCTCGACGAGATCAACCGCATCCCGCTGAAGTCGCAGAGCGCGTTTCTCGAGGCGCTGCAGGACCGCACCATCACGGTCGGCAAGCAAACCTACGACCTGCCGTTATTCAGCTTTGCGATCGCGACGATGAACCCGATTGAGCTCGGGCAGGGCACCTTTCCACTGTCTGAAGCTGCCACCGACCGGTTCGCCGCGATGGTCAACATCGGCTACCTGCCTCCGGAGGAAGAAGAGAAGCTCGTCAACTTCGACTTCAAGCAGGTCCGCCTTAACCCGCTGATGTCGAAGCAGCGCATCATCGAGCTGCGCGCGCTGATCAATCAGGAGGTGTTCCTGCACGAGCGGCTCGGCAAATACATCCAGCGGCTGGTGGCCGCGACGCGTCCGTTCAACGCCGACACCGACTGGAAGCAGCGCTCGCCCTCCGAGCTCGTAGAGCGGGGCGTTGATCTTGGCGCCTCGCCACGCGCGATCATCTGCTGGAGCCGGCTCGCCAAGGTGTGGGCGCTGCTGCAGGGCGGCCGCGCCGAAGTGTTCCCCGAAGACATCCAGGATCTGGCGCCGTTCGTGTTGGGCCATCGCATCTGGTTGGGGCCGCATGCGGCCGCTCATGGATTGACGGCGGAAGAAGTGATCCGCGATGTCATTCAACAGGTCCCGATTCCATGACCCGCGTCCTCGTCCTTCTTCTCTTGTGGTGTCCAGCCTTAGCCGGATCGACCGCGCAGCACGAAACCCACCAGCCAGCGCCCTCTCGCGCTGCCGCAGTTCCGACGCCCGCGCCCGAGAAGGTGCTGGGGTGGGAGCCGATTCGTTGCTGGCGCCAGGCAAGTGCCGGCGCGATTGCGATCGGCGAAACGTTCTCGGTGGTGGTGACGTGCGCGGTCTATGAAGGCGACAATGCGCAGGTCGTCCCCGATGAATCGCGGCTGAACGTCGCTTCGATCCAGATGGCGCCATTCGAGATCCTCGGCGGCTCGCATCCTCCGGATGTGCATCGCGGCGCTCGGCGCTTTTTCCAATACGACTATCAGCTGCGCATCATCGGGCCCGATGCGATCGGCGGCGACGTCAACATTCCGGCGCTGCCGATCTCGTATCGCATCCATAGCCGCGTCGGCGCGGCGGCGACCCTCGAAGGCCGCGACCTGTCGTACCTGCTGCCGATGATGCCGATCAAGGTGCTGTCGATGGTGCCAAACGATGCGTCGGACATTCGCGATGCGTCGGAAGCCAGCCTGGCCGCGGTTGATTCGCTGCGCTTCCGCTCGAGTCTGTTCCGGGTGTTGACAATCGTGTTTGGCGCGCTCGCCGTGGTGATGCTCGTGTTGGCGCTGGTGCCGCTGGCGAGATCGACGTCGACGGCGTCGAGCGCGGAGCGCGGCCGCGTTCCCGATCGCGCGGTGCTGAATCGCGTGGCCGACGAGCTCGGCGAGCTGCAAAACCGGGTCGCCGGTGGCTGGACTGACGATGAGGTGGCGCGTGCGCTGGGGCTGACGCGCGTGATTGCCGCCGCGGCGATCGACCATCCGATCAGCCAAAGAGCGTTTGCCGGCGGAGTAGTGCCCGAGGGCCGGCTCCGCGTTCAGCACGGACTGATCAAGCCGATCAGCGTCACGGTATCGAGTCCCGTCACCGCGGGTGACCTCGCGGGGGCCACCACGCAGGCCAATCCCTTCTCCACGACGCGTCTGCAGCAGCTCGAAGGTTTGCGGTCGGCGATCGACGCGTTGACCAACGCACTGTATCGCAAGGAGCCGGTGCGCGATTCCTCGACGCTCGATGATGCCGTCCGCCATGCGATCAGCGTGGCGAGGGAGCTCGCGCAAGAACGCAGCTCGCTAAGGCTCCGATGGGCGAAACGCTGACCGCGTTTGCCACCGGCCTCGCCGCCGAGTGGCGCTTGCTGGATTTCTCGAACCTCCAGTACTGGCGGCGCGATGTGGCGCAGCTCGCACTGATCGGGCTCGCGGCAGCGGCGGTGCTCGTCCTGCTGGCGAGGGCGGCGATCATCCGCAAGGCCGGCCGCCATCAGGTCGTCGTGCCCGCCATCCTCCGCGGCTGGCCGCGGTCGCGGCTCGCCTGGACGCGACACCTCCCGGCGGCGCTGTTCGTGGCCGGGCTCCCGTTCGCGGTACTGGCGGTTGCGGATCCGTATTCGTCGCTGGTCGCCGAGAACGTCACCTATCCCGGACGACGCATCGCGCTGATGATCGACGCCTCCGACAGCATGCAGACGTCGTTCAAGGCCTCGACGCTCAACACCCTGAACGAAGTCCGGCCGGCGTTCTTCACGACCGTGGCGGCCGCGCAGCGGTTTGTGGAGCTGCGGCGCAAGGGTAAATACCGCGACCTGATGGCGCTGGTCGAGTTCGGCAGCCGCGCCTACGTGATCACGCCGTTCACGAGCGACTACGACAACCTGCTGTTGAGCATGTCGCTGATTGGCGATCCGGTGGAGTTTTCGATGTTCCCCGAGTCTGGGACCGTGATCGCGAGCGCGCTCGAAGAGAGTATCGAGATCTTCAAGGCGTTCGACTTTCTCGAGGCCTCGGGCAACCTGATGGTGATCTTCACCGACGGCGAAGACACCACCTCGATTGTGAACGGGCGTAGCCTCGACGACATCCTGAAGAGCGCCGTGGACAACAAGATCCCGCTGTATTTCGTGCGTACCAATTACGACAAGGAATTCGGCGACGGCATCCCCGACGCCAAGTGGCGCGCGGCGGTCGAGAAGACCGGCGGGCGCTATTACGTCGCCAAAAATGAAGCCACCCTGATTGCCGCGATCGACGACATCGATCGCGAGGCCGTCGGCGCGATCTCGGCGCGGCAGTATACGAGTCAGCAGCCGCGCTTCACGCTGTTCGCGCTCGCGGCGTTTGCTTTCTGGACCGGCGCGGCCGGTTTGAAGGTCGGCACTCCCTGGTTTGGACGAATCCCATGAAAACCACTTTGTCGCGCATGTTCATTGCCGCTGTGTTGGCCGCGTTCGCATGGCTGAGTTGGTCCGAGTCGCGGCTCGCCGCGCGCGTGGCCGATGCGAAGCACGACGTCGCGACGTTCAATCACGAGAACCTCGACGCGCTGACGCCCGCGCGGGCGATCTCTGATTACCTGCCTGGCGATCGCCGCCACCTGTCCGATGAGATCCGCATCGCGAAAGCGCGTGTCGCCTACTGGCTCGGTCGATACGGCACGGTCGCCGCCGACACGGACTCCGGAACAGCCGACGCCGACATCCTTCTCGCCGCCGCGAACGCCGCGTTTCGTGACGCCCAACGCAATCCGGCGACCGGCCCGGCCGCCGTCCAGAAACTCGATGGTGTGCTGCAGGCGTATGCCGCGGCATTGAAGGCCACCGGACCACCTTGGCCCGCCGAAGCCTCGGCGAAGGCGGCCGACGCGGCGTACAACTACGAGTTCGTGGCGCGGATTCGCGATCAGGTAGCGCGCTCCCAGGGCAAGGTCGCAAGGATCGGACCGATCACGCCGGCGACGCCGAGGCGTGGAGGTGATCTGCCGCTTGGCGCGACCATCCACGGCGGCCCGGGCGCGCCGCCTCCCGACGCCAAGATGGAAGAACTGCAGATGATCGCCCCGATGGAATATGGCGATCGCGAAGCGCAGCCCGAGGCCACGCCGGGAGTCAGGCGCGAGCGCAAGGGGTGAGCACTATGGATTTCGGGGCGCCACTGTTTCTGTGGCTCCTCGCCGCGCCCACACTGTTGCTGGTGGCATGGCTATGGCGGTTCTGGCGGCGTCTCACCGATCTGCGGCGCCTGCGCGATCGTCGATCGGTGCCGATCCGCGAGCGGTTTAGCGTCGGCGGCGACCTATGGCTCTGGTTGTTCCTGACTCTGTCGTGCGCATCTTTCGCGATCGCCCTCG
>Ga0136611_10000628_pt1 | contig 23685 bp, 21 predicted proteins | sample AntDrymUQ2232306_2_FD_106645 | JGI IMG/M metagenome (GOLD analysis project Ga0136611, IMG submission 106645) | Polar desert sand microbial communities from Dry Valleys, Antarctica - metaG UQ223 (23.06) | ecosystem: Environmental > Terrestrial > Soil > Desert | place: Antarctica: Dry Valley...
ACGCTGAGCGCTATTGGCAGGGTTTCCTGCTCGATATCTCCGAGAAGAAGCTCGCCGAGGAGCACCTGATCTACCAGGCGTTCCACGATCCGCTCACGGGGCTCCCGAACCGCGCCCTGCTGATGGACCGCATCGCGCACGCGCTGGCCCGCGGGCAGCGCTCCGGTACGACCGTCGCCCTGTTGTTCGTCGATCTCGACAACTTCAAGGTTGTCAACGACAGCCTGGGGCATGAAGCGGGCGACCATCTGCTGGTCGCGATCGCCGAACGGCTGGCTGGCTGCGTGCGGCCTGGAGACACGGTCGCGCGTCTGGGTGGCGACGAATTCACGATCCTGCTGGAGGACGTCTCGATCGATGGGGAAGCGGTCCAGATCGCGCAGCGCGTCTCGCGGGCGCTCGACGACAGCGTGACACTCGACGGTCATCGGCTCCAGGTCACCGCCAGCATCGGCATCGCCACCGCCGTGGAAGGCAACGCGCTCGCCAGTAACCTCGTCCGTAACGCCGACATGGCCATGTATGATGCCAAGCGCCAGGGCAAGGCCCGCTATCAATCATTCTCGCCAGCCATGGCCGCGCGCGCCCACGAGCGACTTGACCTCGAGATCGAGCTGCGCCGGGCGCTCGACCACGATGAACTGATGGTCTACTACCAGCCGATCCACGATCTGGCGAGCGGCGTCATCTCAAGCGTTGAGGCGCTCGTGCGCTGGCAGCATCCTGAGCGTGGAATCATCTTCCCGGACGCGTTCATTCCGGTGGCCGAGGAGACCGGGCAGATCGTGGAGATCGGCGACTGGGTGTTGCGTGAAGCCTGCCGTCAGGTGCGCGCCTGGGATGAGGACTATGGCGATGAGCAGCTCGCGGTCAGCGTCAATCTCTCGCCGCGCCAGCTTCAGCAGGAAGTATTCGTCAGCCGGGTCGCGGCTGTCCTGAGCGAGACCGGCCTCGCCGCCGAACGGCTGAAGCTGGAGATCACCGAGGGCGTCATCATGGAAGACAGCGAAGCGACTATTGCCATGTTGACAGCGCTCCGAGCGTTGGGTGTGCGGATCGCCATCGACGACTTCGGGACCGGCTATTCGTCGCTGGGGTATCTGAAACGATACCCGGTCGATACGCTGAAGATCGACCGCAGCTTCATCCACCGCCTGGGCGAGCAGCACGAAGACGCCGCCATCGTCGATGCTGTCATCGCGTTCGCCAGCTCGCTCGGCCTGCGCGTCGTCGCCGAAGGCATCGAAACCCTCCAGCAGCTCGACCACTTGCGCGCCCGCCACTGCCACGAAGGCCAGGGCTACCTCTTCTCCCGCCCCGTCCCCAGCGCCGCCCTGCTCGACCTGCTCCGCAACCAGACTACGTGAAACGCGCTGACCGCAGCGCCCAGGGTGTTCGGGGAGCGGCTGCCGATCCTCACGGACAGATGCAATAGCGCAGATAGACGATGCCGCTGCTGAAACGGCGTTCATCGAGCAGTTCGAGCTGCAGGCGGACATGGTTGGGAAGCGCCCGATTGCCACCTCCGACGACAACGGGCACGACGAACACGTGGTACTCATCGACCAATCCGGCTTCGATCGCCTGGGCGGCGAGGTTGGGACCGCCCACGGTGATGTCGCGATCCGCCGCCGCTTTTATCTGCCGCACCGCGTCAGGGTTAAAGTCACGCTCAATCCGCGTCCTGCCGCTGGGGACCGTCTCCATCGTCCTGGAGTACACAATCTTTTCAGTCGCCTGCCACAGTTTGGCGAAGTCCCGCATGACGGGTGCCTCGTCAGGGCCGGTATCTACGGTCTCCCAGGCAGCCATCACGTCATACATCCGACGGCCGCAGAGGTATGTGCCAACTGACCGCTGCACATCGTTGATGAAGCGGTGGACCTCATCGTCCGGTACCGCCCAGTCGAAGCTGCCGTCTTCATCCGCGATGTAGCCATCGAGCGACGTGAGCATCGAGTAGATCAATTGGGCCATACTGAGCCTCTCTTTCCAGTTACGGTGGCATTTTGCCAGCAATCCGACCGCCTCAGTACACTACTCCGATGACGACCACTGCAATGCAGACACCAGCCATGTGTGGAGCATCGATGCAGCAGCTTGACGGCGCGACCCTGATCGTAGACGAGATTCCCGGACGCATTGTCGGCAACGATGATGACCCACCGGGCCGCCGACAACCTCGGCCCGGTCTACTGCCAGCGCCTGAGCAACGGGAACACACTCGTCTCGATTCGCGGCCTGATCAGGGTCGTGGAGTTCGACCCAGGCGGGAGGATCGTCTGGGAGGTCGGCAGCGATCTCGTGCTGAACCAGTGTTCGGCCGTGCGGCTCCCAAGCGGCAACACCCTCATTGCCGACACCGGACACCACCGGGTAATCGAGATCGACCGCAATCGCAACATTATCTGGGAGCAGTCGGGGCTTGGCTATCCGGCCAAGGCATATCGCCTTTGACCGCCCTACTCCGGGTGCTGCGTGGTTCGGACAACGGCGATCACCGATAGTCAACCAGCACCTTGGCCGGTCGCCGATCCGTCGTCGCTAGCCGTTCGAACGTGACGGCCAACTCGTGTGCGGCAATATGCCAGCCGTACAATCGTTCCAGAGAATGTGGCACCTCAACCGTCGTCCGGCGCACGGCATCGAAGAACCAGCGCGCGTGGGTCGGGTAGTTCCAGCCATCACTCGATCCAACGATCAGGAGCTCTCGTTCGTGAAACACCGGAGTCAGCGTCAATGGCTCCAGGTTGCCGTCCGCCAGGATGCAGATGCGACCGTCCGTCCGCAACGCGTGCTGCAGCAGCCCGAAAGCCATGTCTCGGCTGGAGCACTCCAGCCCTGCGTCATACGGTCCCAGGTGGCGCGCGTCCTCCGGGTCGAGGGTGAGTGTCGCGCCGAACAGACGGGCCAACGCGTGTCGCTCGCCATCCGGCTCGATGACATCGACATGCTCCACGCCCAATGCATGCAGCGTCCAGATCGCCAGCATCCCGATCGTGCCGGCTCCGGTGATCAGCACTGACTCGCCAGCTTGCAGCGCCAGCTTGCGGATCCCTTTCATCACGTCGCAGGACAGGATCGCAAGCAAGCCCAGCGCGTCGTCGATGTCGTCAGGGATTGGGATGACCTTCGCCGCTGGCTGGCTCCAGATTGTCCGGAGGCCATAGAACGCAACGACGCGCTGGTCGACCTCAATCCCTGTCACAGCAGTACCACGGGCGACGACCCGCCCGGCGCTCTCATAGCCAGTCATCATCGGGAAGGCATCCGGAGCGCTGTGCCTGGCATTGCCAATGTAATGTGGCAGCTCGCTACCGATGCTGATCGCTCCAGCCGTTGTCTGCACCAGAACGTCGGCGGTTCCGAGTTCCGGCAGCTCCTCATCGACCCAGACGACCTGGCGCGGCGCGGTCAGCAACAGCGAACGTGCAAGGAAGGGGGCAGACGGTCGTTGATTCCGAACATCACGCATCCCGCAACCGCACGCTCCGGACACGCAACTCGGGCAGGCGTAGAAGTCGACCATCATTGGTCAGAAGTTCGGCGTTCAGCACGAACGCCGTCGCAGCAACGATGGCGTCTGGCAACTTCAGACGATGCTCGCGGCGGAGACGGATTGCGGAGTCGCGTACCTCCGGAGTCAGAGCGATCACGATCACCGAAGACAGAAACGCCGCTGCTTTCGCCTCCTCGTCCAGAGTCATCTGTGGATACGACAAGACTTCGATCTCGGTGATCACTGATACGAGGATGTCATTTGTGGGAAGCGGCTGGGCGAGTCTTCCGCCCAGATAGTAAATCGATATATTCGAATCGAGGACGTGCGTCATTCCTGATCCCACTCTCGATCCCATTCGGAGCGAATTCGGCGTTGATACTCAAGCGGGTCCTCAGTGATCCGAATCGTCCCAGCGAACTTCGAAAGATCGACTCGGCGCGGTTCTGGCGGCTGAATGTCGAGCAGCCGCTCGATCTCCAGCCAGTCCGCGTAATCGATCTGCACTGCAACCGGTTGGTGGTTCTCATCGGTGACGATCTTCTTGACGATCTTTTTATGGACGGTAGCCATCGCGTCAACCTTTCCGTGGAGCCCATGTCGCCCGCACGACGCTTGAACACTATTGTTACCAATTCGCACCGCCACTGTGCACTCAGTCAGTCGAGTGTGATCAGCCCGTTGAGCGCCGGTCGCCAGCCAGTCCCAGCCAGCGCCGGGCCGACGCCGAAAGCGACGCGTGGGCTGTAGAGAAACAGCCAGGGGGCATCGTCGTGGACGATGCCGGAGACCTGCTGGTAGATGCGTTGCCGCTCGGCGTCGTCCACCGTCGCGGCGGCAGTGTCGATGAGGCGGTCGACCTCGGGGTTGGCGTAGCCTTGCCACCAGGGACCAGCGACGCCGGAGTGCAGCTTCTCGCGCAGCACTCGGAAGGTGCTCAACGGCGAGGAGTCGAAGCAGCAGGCGTCGTCGATCTGCTTGGCGCGCACCATCTGGGCGTAGCCGAGCCGGTCGGCGAACTCGCGCACGGTCACCAGCACGCTCAGTTCCGCCCACTCGTCCGCCAGTCGCCGCGCCAGCTCGCGCGATTCATCCGGCATCACTTCCGGCACGTCGAGCGTGATCTTCAGCCCGTCCGCATAGCCAGCCTCGGCCAGCAGCGCGCGCGCGCGTTCCGGATCGAAGGGATACGGCGCAAGGCCAGGATCGTAGCCGATGGCGAGCTGCGAGAGCGGACCGTTCGTGCGCGAGGCCGCGCCGTCCGCGACATCGGCTACTAATCGTTCAACGTCAGCTCCGTAGTTCAATGCCTGCCGCACTCGTCGGTCGGAGCAGACGCCCTTGTTCACATTGAACAGGAACGCGACGCAGGTACTGATAGCTGCCTCGACAACGGTCGCCGTAGCCGCCGCTCCGACAGCCTGCGTCCCGGACGCATCGAGGTCCGTCACGAGATCAGCATTACCCGCCAGCAGCATGGTCGCCCGCCGCTCCGCGTTCGGCTCGGCACGCCAGCGGATCGCTGGAAATTGCGGCGTCCTGTTCCAGTGCTCCACGAACGCTTCCATTAATAAGGCATCGCCGCCGGATGAGAGAACCCGATATGGCCCCGTCCCGTTCGGAACATCATCAGAAAACCCTGCGCGCACAATCGGAACATCAACCAGCAGATCGAGCAGGTCGGCCAACGGCTCGGCGGTGACGATCTCGACGACGTGCTCGGACACCGCCGTGAACGACGCACCGGCCAGATAGACCGCGAACACCCCCTGCGTCGCCATCTCTCCGCGCATGTCCGGGTCGCTGACCCGCTCCAGCGTCGCGACGACATCAGCAGCCGTCATCCGCTTGCCGTCGTGGAAGACGACATCCTCCCGCAGCCGCAACGTCCACGTTCGTGCATCAGCCAGGCAGCTCCAGGCGGTCGCCAATCTCGGGACGAACGCGCCGGATTCGTCTCGCCGCACCAGCGCATCATAGACTGCGAAACGCACGCTCAGCCGGTCGCGATTGTCCGTATTCACATGCGGATCGCCCAACACGACCTGCGATTGGACAATGTGGAGTTCACGCTGCTGGACTGTCATATACGGGCGACCTTTCATCGATACGACTGTAATCACCTGCTCGATGCGGACTCGATGGTAGCAGTATCCGGGCAGGTGATGACTGACTGGCCGGATACCGTGCCTGGAGTGCAATAGATTCTGCTCTCCGAACGAATCAGCGACATCATTCGTGTCATTGAATGGGGTGTCGTCTGTCATCCACATGACGCACGATTGGGTTCACATGGATGTCGATTGATCGACCTGAGCGATCGAAGTCGTACAGAATGGCACACTGCTGCGGTGAGCGGAATCCGACGTCGGAAGTCAGGAACAGGCGAGGAGCAACGACGATGCGGACGTATCGGTTGGGTGTGCTGGCAGGCGATGGTATCGGCCCGGAAATCATGCGGGCCACGATAGAGATCGTGACGACGGCGGCGGAACAGGAGCCTGACATCGGCATCGACTGGATCGAGCTGCCGATGGGCTGGGATGGCATCCATCAGCACGGCGCGGCAATGCCGGAGGACACGAAGCTGGCTCTTGCGACCTGCGACGGCTGGATTATGGGTCCGCACGACTCAGCGGCCTATCCGCTCGAACACCAGGAGCAACGCAATCCCAGCGGGGAGCTGCGCCACTCTTTCGATCTCTTCGCCAATATCCGGCCCGCCAGAACCTATCCCGGCGTTCCCGCCGTCATTCCTGCCGCCGACCTCGTCATCGTACGCGAGAACACCGAGGGGTTCTACCCCGACCGCAACATGCACCTCGGCGGCGGGGAGTTCATGCCAACCCCGGATATGGCGCTCTCAGTTGGCGTCTTCACCCGCCGCGCCGCCGAGCGCATCGCACACACCGCCTGTCGCCTCGCGCTCAGTCGGCGGGGGTACGTGAGTATCGTGCACAAAGCGAACGTCATCCGCCTCGGCACTGGCCTCTTCCGCGATGTCTGCCAGGAAGTGATCGCGACCTATCCCGACATCCGAGTGGACGATTACCACATCGACGCGATGGCCGCGCACCTCGTCCGGCGACCCGCCGACTTCGATGTGATCGTCACGATCAACATGTTCGGCGACATCCTGTCCGACCTGGCCGTTGAGTTGACCGGCAGCCTCGGACTCGCGCCGTCCCTCAACGCGAGCGAAGATCGCGCCATGGCCCAGGCGGCGCACGGGTCAGCGCCCGACATCGCGGGCCAGGACATCGCGAACCCGGTCGGCCTGCTCTTTTCGGCCACCATGCTCCTGCGCTGGCTGAGCCAACGGCAGGCTGATGACACTCTCGCTACACTAGCGGACCGGATCGACGCTAGCGTCCTGCGAACCTGGGACGCTGATGTCCGTACGCGCGACCTCGGCGGCACCTCCGGGACGGTTGCGTTCGCGCAGTCGGTGATCGCCCATCTGTAAGCCTGGTTTCACCGACCACGTCAACCGTCCACCTCGTCAATGACACCGGGGCCGATCTCCCTGGCTATCGCGTCGAGTAGCTCCTGCAGGTCGAAGGGCTTTTCGAGAACCGCGACACCTCGCGTGCGTAGCTGCTGCGCTTTGGCGGCGAGGAAGGACGGATCGGCGGAACAGAGGATCACCGGAATCGCCCGCGTTGCTGGATCGAGGCGCAGCAGCTCGAGTACTTTCAAGCCCTCGTCTGGATACTGGAGCCGAACATCCAGAATCACGAGGGCTGGCCGGGTCTGGTTGATTACCTCGTGCGCGGTGGCACCCTGCAACCAGGGGATCATCTCGTAGCCGCCGATAGCCAACAGGTGGACCATGATGCGCAGGAACGCCTGGTCATCGTTGATGACGACAATGGTTGGTCGCATGGAAACCTCGCGATCCATCGAATACTCCCTCTTGTCCCTTGTGCGAGCGTAAAAGATGCATACACTACGGTAAGGCCAAGGCGCTGATAAGCCAAATAGATCGCGAGACGCTGGAACATGGGTTGGGAGAGCGCCCAATGGCTCACGAATTCTCTGACGAAGAGATCCATGTGTTACGTTCAGCACTGACCGTCATGCGCGGGTACACGCAGGTGCTGCAACGGCACTTGCGGCAGCCGCGCGCTCCGAAGAGCCGCCTCAGTGACTACGCCAATGGGCTGGCCGAAGAGCTCGTGCGACTGGAACAGGTGCTTCGACCGGTGCTGACGTCCAACGCAGCGCCAACATCCAACGCCGGAGATGGGGCCGATTCAGGGGGCGAAACGCTCTACTAGCCCGGACGATGTCCACCGCCCTCGTCGAAGTCGGCGACCAGCGCGAGGTCAGTCATTAACCAGGGTCATCACGTGGTTGGAGCGCTCGAACATCGGCATCGACCGCTGCGAGGGAGTAGCACGAACACTCCTGATACGCCACCATCATCACCGTTGCCTCTTCCGACGCTACCATGAATGGGTTCGCTCAACGACGAGTGCCTGACAACGCCAGGGGGTGCGTATGCCGACCTCGATCTGCCGGTCGCATCCACCCCAACCGCATCGTCGGCGCTACCATCTTCCAGTCGTAGCGATCGTCACCGCGACGAAGCACGGTGAGTCCGATCATTCTTCGTACACGCATACCGACGCATTGTCGAATTCCCCTCATACTGTCCGACTACATAGCAGAAGCAGTCTGCAACGCGGATGCAGCGGCTGCCGCGCAGAGAGATACGTGAGGAGAACAGCATGCCGCAGCCGATCGCCCCATGCCTCTGGTTCAATGGCAATGCCGAGGAGGCCGCCAACTACTACGTTTCGATCTTCAAGGATGCACAGCTGCTGCACGTCGATCGGTTCAGCGATGTTGGCCCCGATCCAGACGCGCCAGTCGTGTTCATCGAGTTCCAGATCAACGGGCAGCCCTTTCAGGCCATCAACGGCGGCCCGGAGTTCCCGTTCACCGAGGCAGTGTCGTTCGCCATCGAGTGCGCCAGCCAGGACGAGGTCGACTACTACTGGGACACACTCGTGCAGGACGGTGAGCCGAGTCAGTGCGGCTGGCTCAAGGACAAGTACGGCGTGTCGTGGCAGATCGTGCCGCGCGTCCTCAACGACCTCCTGCGTGACGCGGATCGGGAGCGAGCCGGTCAGGTGATGCGGCGCATGCTCCAGATGGTCAAGCTCGATATCGCCGAACTGCAGGCTGCCTACAACGACTAACGACGACATACTGCGGGACGATTGATCGCTTCATTAGATATAGAAGGAGATTCCCATGGCGCAGGTCAGCACCTACCTCAATTTCGAACGACAGACCGAAGAGGCGTTCAACTTCTACGAATCGGTCTTCGGCACCGAGATCATCGGTATCGCGCGCTTCGGCGAAATCCCAGCGCAGGAAGGTGAGCCATCTCCGAGTGACGAGGACAAGGATCTGATCATGAATATCCAGCTACCGATCCTCGGCGGTCATCTGCTGATGGGGACGGACGCACCCGAGTCGATGGGCTTCTCGCTCACCAAGGGCAACGATACGTACATCTGCCTGCTCCCGGACACCCGCGAAGAGGCCGACACGCTGTTCGCCGCACTCTCCGAAGGCGGCACCGTCGAGATGCCATTGGAGGACCAGTTCTGGGGCGACTACTTCGGCACCTTCATCGACAAGTTCAGCACCCGCTGGATGATGAACTACACCACGTCGTTGTAGCGCGCTGATCGACCGGCAACTGGCGTGTGTCCTCAGCGTCGTTACAAGCGTTGAGGACACAACCGTTTGTCATTCTGCGTACTGAGTACTGCACCACAGTGAATGTGCCGCGCATCGGGTTCACGGGTAGGGACGGGTTTCACCAACCAACCCGTCACGTGCTGTGCTGGGAAACCCGTCCCGGTCTTGGCTCGGAACCGCATCCGTGGGCCACGATCGTCGGTTCTCGCTGACATCGGGACGGGTTTCCCAGCACGTTCGCTGGCCCAGTCCTCGGTGAAACCCGTCCCTACAGCGAAGGACAACCAGTGGCGAATTCACTGTGGCCCGCTACTGAGTACTCAGCAAGACAAGATCGGTGTGCCCCGATCGGCGCGATGGGTTGTATTCCCGTCACCCGTCACCCACCTGCATATCCATGGTCGTGGGGGGACTCGTCGTGTGTGCGATTTCTTCGGTGGGTCGGGCCGCGTTCCAGCGGTCCCGCAGCAGGTTGTCGATGCTGCTCGGCGGGAGTGGCTCGGAGAAGAGGTTGCCCTGCGCCGATTCGGCTTCGCGCAGACGCAGATGGGCGAGCTGCTCGGTCGTCTCGACACCTTCAGCGATGACGGAGATGCCGAGGGTCTTGGCGATTGCGATGATCGTGTCAACGATGGCCGTGTGCTCGGCGTCCGACCCGATGCCGGAGACGAAGGAGCGGTCGATCTTGAGGATATCGACCGCGAAGCGCCGCAGATGGGCCAGCGACGAGTAGCCGGTGCCAAAGTCATCAATGGCCAGCGTCACGCCGATGTCTTTCAGTCCATGCAGAATCTCGGTCGTCGCCTCGGCGTCTTCCATCACGACCCGTTCGGGGATTTCCAGCTTGAGCGTCGCGGGCGGCAGGCCGGTCGTGGAGAGGACGGTGCGCACGTCGTCTACCAGGCTCGGGCGCAGGAACTGACGTGTCGAAAGATTGACGCTGAGCGTCAGCGGCGGATCGGTCGGATGGGCGAGATGCCAATCGCGCAATTGCCGACAGCTGCGCTGGAGCACCCATTCGCCGATCGAGAGGATGAGGCCGGTTTCTTCGGCAACCGGGATGAACGTGTCCGGCATGACCAGCCCACGCTCCGGCGATTGCCAGCGCACGAGCGCCTCGACCTCCGCGAGCCGCCCCGTCTCCAGATCGATCACCGGCTGATAGTGCAGCTCGAACTCGCCGCGCTCGACCGCCCGTTGCAGCGCGATCTCCAGCTCGAAGCGGTCACGCGCGCGATCGAGCATGCGCGTCTCATAGACCTCGAAGCGCGACCGGCCCCGGCGCTTGGCCTCGTACATGGCGGTGTCAGCGTTGCGCAGGAGCTCGTCAGATGTCTCGAGCGTGTCTGGCGAGGAGAGTGCGATGCCGACGCTGGCAGTCACCGCAACCTGACGGTCGCCGATCGAATAGAGCGTCAGCGACTGTTCGGCGATGCGCTGGGCCACGCGGATCGCATCAGCGATGCCGTTAATCCCTTCGAGCAGCACCGTGAACTCGTCGCCACCGAGCCGCGCGACGGTATCCCCCGGTCGGACACAGCCCTGGAGCCGTTGCGCCATAGTGACCAGTAACTGGTCTCCAGCGCGATGGCCGAGGCTATCGTTGATGACCTTGAAGTTGTCGAGATCGAGGAACAGGACGGCGACTGGATCACCGCTTCGGCTGATCCGTGCCAGGGCGTGCTCGACGCGGTCGGCGAACAGCGCGCGGTTCGGCAAGCCAGTCAGCGGGTCGTGAAACGCCTGGTGGAGGAGCTGTTCTTCAACGCGTTTGCGCTCGGTGATGTCAGTGACCTGCGCGATGAAAAAATCTGGCTCTCCAGCAGCATCGCGTACCAGCGAGACAGAGAGCATGATCCAGAGCGCGTGGCCGGCCCTATGGAGGTAGCGTTTCTCCAAGACGTAACTGTCGTGTTCCCCGGCCAGAGTTGCGCGCACGGCCTCGAGATCGGTTTCCAGGTCGTCCGGATGGGTGATCTGCTGAAAGGTTCGACCGATAAGGGTCGCGGAGGAGTAGCCGAGCATCTCCGCGAGTGCGTTGTTAACACGTAGAAATCTGCCGTCCAGCCCAACAATCGCGATGCCGACCGTTGCGCGCTCAAAGGCGTGACGATGCCACTCGGCGTTCGCGTTCACGGCCACGCCGATTCGTGGTTGGGCATCCCTCGAATGCTCGTCACGCATGTGTTCGATTAATGCTTCACCTCGGCGCGGCGGGTTCCCAATCGGTCGTTCCGGGTTCCTGGTTCCTGGCTACCCACCGCATGCAATCGCCAATTCCGTCGGGCATAGCCCCACGTTCGCAAGTTATATGCCGAATGGTCGCGACCCGCGCGTGACCTGCGTACTGGGGAAGCATAGACAATTGTTCCTACGTCAGCTCGGTACGCGGTTGAGACGTGGGACGTGGGACGTGGGACGCAGGACGTGGGTTCCGAAGACAGTTGGTCGGGTGCGACGCGAGGGCCGGGACAAGCCGCGGCCCCTCCGACACGTTGGTCGTGTCCGGTTTGCATTGGTGTCGTCCCGTGGCAGAGAGTGTTGGCAACGCTACCATTGTGATCGGACATGACCAACGTCTCGGAGGGGCCGCGGCTCGTCCCGGCCCCCGCGTCGCACCCGACTAACACCGATCCGGCGAACGCCGTCTCCAGCTACGCTACCACCAGCCGTCCGCCGAGGCTTTCGCCGCGCCATTGGGGCTTGTAGTAGGCGTAGGCCTGCGAGGCGACGGGTTGGGCGCGGACGGGGTAGAGGGCGCGGGCTTCGAAGGTGAAGGTCAGCGATTCGCCCGGTTCCATATCTTCGATGTAGAGGATGACCTTGCGACCGGCCAGATCCCAGCGCTTGAGCTGTGGCTCGGAGGTCAGCAGCGCGTCGATGGTCGCTTCGACGGGCGCGAAGCCGGTCGGGATGGCGACGTCCATGACGATCATGCCAGCCTGCATCGGCATCGCTTCCGGTGGCGTGAAGCGGATGCTGGCGATCACGTCGATGGTGTCGTCGACCTCGACCTCGGCGGCGGAGTATTCGACGGTGAGCTCGAAGATGGATTGGTCCGCGTCGGTCGCATCCGGCAGATTGTAGCGGCGCACCGCCTGACCCATGACCTGTCCGTTGCCGCTCGTTTCGATGGTGAGATCGCCACCAGCTGGGACTTCGAAGACTTGCAGGATGTCGGCGTTTTCCGCGTTGATCTGCACGTCACGGCTCCAGTCCTCGACCATCAGGAAGACGGTCGCGTCGATGTCGTCGCGGGCGTCGCTGGCGGCAGTCGTCATGGCCTGGAGGGCGACGATGGTGTCCTGGGTCGAGCCGAAGCCGCCGGACGAGTTGCGCTGTGCCGCCAGCCAGCGGATGGCCGAACTGGCGTTGAGCTTGTCGTCCGCCGTCAGCAGCGCGAGGGCCGCGTAGCCGGTCATCTCGATCGCGGCGCTGGCGACGCCGTCGGGTGGCTGTGGCCCCGGCTTGCCGGGCAGGATCGGCTCGTCGCCAAGACCCTCGCCGTCCTCGGCCAGCGGCATGATCGAATCGCCCCAGTGGATACCTTCCGGCGATTCCTGGGCGCGGTCGACCAGCATCGTGATGGCGTCGGCGGCTCGACCGCTGCCGGTCAGGCCGAGCGCGTAGGCGACGAGGGCGATGGCGTAATCGTCGTCGAGGTCGTCGAGTTGGCCTTCCAGGTATTCGGCGGCGGAGCGCGCGCCATCGGCGTCGCCGGCCTCGTGCAGGGCGACCGCAACGAAGGCGGTCAGCGCGACGTTGCCGGAGAGTCCGCCGAACAGCTCGGCGTGATGCACGAAGCCGACCATTGCGTAAGAGCCGTCCGCCTTGCGCTGCCCGCGAATCCAGTCCGCCGTTGTCGTCAGGACGGTGTCATCGACGTAGATGACATCCTGCGCCTGGGCGAACGTTTTCAGGACGAACGCCGACAGCCAGAGGCTGCCTTCCGGGTCGGACTCGCCAAAGGCGGAGAACGAGCCGTCGTCGCGCCAGTAGGTCAACTCGCGCTGGTAGCCGGTCAGCATCAGCGTCTCGGCCTTGGCCACGATCTCCGGCTTGAGCTGGTTCGTCGCGCGCAGGTAACGGGTGACGAAAACGTCCGGCGCGAACAGGAGCATGTTCTGTTCGCCGCAGCCGTAGGGCATCTGGAGCAGGCTCTCCAGCCCGTCGATGGTCTGGGCCAGCACGTTTCCGGTGATCGCCACGAAGGCGCGGCCCGAGCCGTCGATGGCGTCGTCGGGAATGGCGAGTGTGACGCTGCGCTCCTCGCCGGGCGTCAGCACCAGGTTCTCGACCTCCTCGCGCCCGACTCCCTCTGGCTCGACCAGCAGTTCCTTGATGATCGCGTCCGCCTCGCGCGAGCCACGGGCGCTGATCTCCAGCTTGCCGACACCGAGCGTGGTGGCGCGGATCGGGAACGAGGCCAGCCCGACCTCGCTGGGGCCGACCGTGACGGTCTGCGTGTCGGAGTCCAGCAGATCGAACCAGTCTCCCGGTGTTAGCGTGACTTCGTAGGTGTCGGACTCGCTGCCGTAGTTATAGAGGGCGACCGCCACCGGCAGTTCCTCGCCACGGATGGCCGAGAACGGCACATCGACGGCCACGAAGAACGGCTGGAAGACGCGCAGCTCCGCCTCGCCGATCCCGAGGCCGTGTTCCTTCGACAGCCCGACGGCGCGGAACATCCAGGTCGTGATGCTGTCGGGCGCGGTGACGCGTTCGGTCGCGCGGCCCGCGTCGTCGGTCGTCAGGTCGCTCCACAGCCAGGTTTCCGGGAAGAATTGGCGCACGCGCTGCACCTCGGCCAGACTCGTGGCATTGTTGTTGGTGCCGTCGGTTGGCGCGGCCTGCCCAGACGCGGGGACTGCCGCGCTCTCCTCATCGGCGGAATCGTCGTCCCCGCCGCCAGCAGCGTTCGCAGCGAACATCATGTTGCTCTGGATGTCCTTGCCCTCCGGGACGCGCCGGTTCGTGATGACGACGACGCCTGCTTCCTCGAACAGTTCCTTTGCGCCGGGAATCGTGCCGCCGCTGTACGGATCGAAGCCGCCTCCGAAGCCGATGTCCCCCATGGGCATGCGCATGTCAACATCACCCATGCCCCCTTCGGCCTCATGCAGCTCGGCCTGCGGCAGCAGCGACAGGCGCTCCAACTCGTCGAACACCTGCTGGAGGTTCAGCCGGTTCTCGGCCAGAATGAAGACCGAGCGATCGACCGCCGCCAGCCCGACGCGCGCCGCGCCCTGAGTTTGGACGGACACGTCGAGTTCCGCGCCGGGGCGCACTTCCTCCACGGCCATCTCGATCGAGACGGCGTGCGGGTAGTCGCCCGTTACCGAGAAGGGCAGGTAGTCCGCCGCGACCTCGCCCCCCGGCAGGATCTGGTAGACCAGCAGCCGTGCCGCGGGAGCCATCAGTGGCGTGAGCGTGATGTCGATATCCGGCGACTGCGACACGTCTGAGAAGACGACCTTGCCGCGCCCGATGACTTCATAATAGAAGTTCGACGCCTCACGAGTCGCCGCGACGTTGAAGCGCGCCGTGTCACCGACCGCCAGCGGGCCGGAGCTACTGCGCGCCGCCTGTGTAATATGAATGAAGGTGTTGCTTGGGGAGTAGCCAGCGCGCAGCGTCAGGTAGGTCCATGCACCGCCCTCGGCGTCCGTGCTGGCGTCGAGGCTGAGCATGGCCGCGTCGTCGGGGGGAGTGACCTGGAGCGTGCCGATGCCGCCGCGCACCTGAACCCGTTCGGTGTCCGTGCCAGCGCCGTTGAACTCGTCATCCTGCCAGTTGAGGTTCACCGTCACATCGGCGTCGATCGGCTCGCCATCGGGGGATTCGGCTACCAGCAGCAGCGCCAGCGGCAGGGTCGGCTTGAAGGTGTTGCTCTCGGGGATGATGCGCGGCGCGATCGGCGTGCTGGCGATCGTCACCAATTCGGTCGTGCGCTCCTCGTAGCCGGTCGCCTGCTCCCGGACGACGGCCTCGATTTGCACCTGACCCAGTCCGCCCGACTCCGGTGAACCAGCCACGAACTCGACCGGCGGCAGCTCGAACGTCGTCGATCCGCCGTTGATCGGCTGCGTGATGCGGGCGTACTCCTCCCAGACACCCGCGTAGCGCGAGGCGATCACCTCGGCCACGCCATCGACCGGCTTGCCGAAGGCGTACTCGGCGGCGATGCGTCCGGAGATGCGTTCACTCGCCAGCTCCCAACCCGACTCCAGCTCGACGCGCACCTCGTACTTCGGGAGCACGTAGCGCTCGACGCGCACATCGAGCTGCGCTGAACGGTCACCCGCCGTCGCCAGCAGCTTCCAGACGCCCAGGTTCGGCTCGGTCGAGAGCGGTAGGTCGAGGCTGGCGATGCCGAAGTCGTCGAGCGTGACCACCTTGCGGAAGATGCGTATACTCTTGGCATCCAGCGCCTCGACGACCGCGTTGCCCGCCACTGGCCGCAGTTCCGGATCGAGCGCCAGGACGCGGATATGCACCGTCTACCCCGGCTTGTAGATCGGCTTGTCGGTCTCCAGAAAGAGGATCGTGCCGTCCTGCACCTGGAGCTGCGCCGACTCGGCGAACCCTTTGCCGGAGACACGCAGGGTGTACTCCCCGGCCGCCAGCACCGGCACCGCCAACGGCACGGCTGCCCGCCCCGGCACGTACCCGGTTGCCTCAGCGAAGATGACATCCTCCTGATGCAGCACCAGCCGCACCGTGCTGCGCGCCGGGAGGTCGTTCTGAAACAGCGCGAACGACACATTCTCTACTTGTCCAGAACGCAGCACACGCGGCGCAACCGCCAGGAATCCCTCGATCTCTTCATCTATACGTGGTTCCGTGGTTATCTTCGTCGGATCCGGCGTCGGCACCGGCAGCGCCGACCGCCGATCCGGCTCGTCGTCATCGAACTGAGTGGTCACGACCACGCCAGTCGCCCCCGCCGCCCCCGCGAGCGCGGACGCCTGCAGGAATGTCCGCCTGGTCAAACGCATCTTGAATGTCATCGCCGGACTCCCTTCGTACGCCGTCAGTCATCGGTGACTGTGGTAGAGGGACGTTGAGGTCGGGGCAGCAGTTCCAATGGGTAGAGGTTCTCTTATCATGCGCATGGCGGACACATCCTTGGGGACTTGCCCCTGCGACTGAAGGAATGAGGCTCCACGGCAGCATGCTTTCATGCAGCCAACCGTGAGTCAAGTTGACTGGGAGGTGTAGAATCCAAGTAAGAAATACACATTCTCACATTGGATTCCGGGAATGGAGGCAGCATATGGCTATCACGCAAGAGACGCGGGACAAGGTGCGATTGAGTCTGGATGTATCACCAGAACTCAACCACCTGTTGGAAGAGCTTGCCGATCAGACCGGCACCACCAAGAGCGATGTGCTTCGCAAGGCGATCGCCCTGATGGACGTTGCCGTCGACGCGAAGCGCGAGGGAAAACGCGTATACATCAGCGATCGAGCCCCCGAAGGCGCGTCACGGGAGATCGTCGGGATTTGAATGCTGGCGGAAGCGGAAGTGGGAAACTCGATCTCAATGATCTGGTCGCGAACCGCCGGCTCACCGCCTCAACGCTGTGACAAAGAGGAAGTTGCGTAGGATTGGGGTACGGCGTTCTACTGTATACCTCGCAGGAATGTCCTCAGTTGCTCTGGTTCACTCTTAGATCCGGCGAGCGATAATCGTTCTCGCGGTCCCATCGATATCCAATACGTCCCAGAATCAGCCTTCTGGCCTCCGTGTTGCAGTGCAAATGTCCGAGAAGCTAACAGGTCAGCAATCGCAACTGCTGGAAACGTCCACCATTTAAGTCCGTCGACGGAGAGTCCTACACACAGCAGCACATCGTATTCAGGTGCGATAGCTTCACGATTCATCGTCCAGGGATGTCGAATCTGCTGGAATCGAGGCTTAGCTTCAGACAGAGCCTTCATCTCGATCCTGATTAGCCTCACATCCACTTTTGGTGTTCGGCCAAAGACGTAGAGCGCGGTGTTTGGCATCTTGGAGAATCTGTCTCCAGCATCGGCGAGCCACAACTGAGTCGCGATTTTCTATTGGTGGACAGCAACGAGGAAGTGATGGTGACGATGGCCAAACGATTCTCTCATATCCCTGAGACGGAATTCTTTGGGTTCGAACCTGTTGCATTTCGAGGAGTTACACAACCCGTCCTGCTCTAACTGGGATAGAATATGAGCATTATGGCATGCGCAACTGGCATCAGTTGGGCGATGCTTCTTGCTTTGACCGCAAAGTCATTCCCCAGAGTCCCCCTGCCAGTGCGCAACCTCGGTTATGACTCTGGGGTTTCGATTCAGGTATATCCACTCATTATGCGAACCGCTCCAGTCCTGTGCTTTTCGTCGCTACGTATGCCTATCCCCGTGTGCTAACGCCCCGCTAACGCCCCTCCCCTATCCTCCTAATACAGACGCTGGACTACGCTTGTCGGTGAGGTGAATCACGTTTTGCCAATCTGTCCATTCGTGGTTCAGTTACGACATGCATTATGTACAGAAGGGGAAAGAATATTGCGAAGACGAGTGCTATCATCGGTGTCCGTGATCGTCGCGATGCTGCTGGCGGGCGTGGTGGGGCTGTTCGGGACGCAGGGGGCGGGCGAAGTGCTGGCGGCGTTCCCTGGGAGCGACGGCCTGATCGCGTTTACGAGCAACCGCGATGTCGCGGCCGGTGAGATTTATACGATGACGCCTGGCGGAACAGCCACCAGGGTCACGTTTTCGAACGTGAGCTCCGATCCGGCCTGGTCGCCGGATGGCAGCCGGATTGCCTTTATATCGACCGATTATCAGATCTTCGTGATGAACGCGAATGGCAGTGGGCGGAAGCAGCTCACGACCGACTCGCCACCCAAGTCTCAGCCAGCCTGGTCGCCGGACGGCGCCAGGATCGCCTACGTCTCCAACAGCTCCGACATCGACGGGCAGACCGATTTCGAGATCTGGACGATCAACGCAGATGGAACCGGGCGCACGCAACTCTCCAACAATACCGATCCCGACTCGCAGCCCGCATGGTCCCCGCTGGGAGACAGGATCGCCTTCGTTGGCACGCGCACCGGTGACAGCGATCGGAACGTGTACGTGATGGACGCCGACGGGAGCAACGAGGTGAACATCACACGAAGTTCGCTGCCCGGCTGCGGAGCGCGCTGTTACCAGGGACATGATGACAATCCCGCCTGGTCGCCCGATGGGTCGAAGATCGCGTTCATCCATGGCCGATTCATCAATGGAGGCGGCCTGCCGGACATCTGGACGATGGACCCCAACGGTGACGGCAAGATCAACATCACCGACGACGATTCCACGTCGGATCTCGAACCGGCCTGGTCACCAGACGGCAGCCGCATTGTTTACAAGGGGATTGCGGCAGATAACGACGCGAACATCTACCTGATGAACGCGGACGGGTCCGACCGACGACCGATTGAGACGACCGTGGCGAAGGATGAGAAGGCCGACTGGCAGCCGATTCCGGTCTGCACCATGACGGTCAACGCCAACAACGATCCCCTCGTCGGTACCGTTGGCAACGATGTCCTCTGCGGTGATGGCCGCAACAATATCATCAATGGGAGCAGCGGCAACGACATCATCCTTGGCCGAGGCGGCAACGACCGGCTCATCAGTGGGTTCGGCAACGACATTCTGAACGGTGGCCCCGGTACCGACACCGTCTCCTACGTCGGCTCCCGTCCGGTGAAGGCCAACCTGACTACGGCCTTCGCCACTGGAATTGGCCTGGACGTGCTGCTCGCGGTCGAGAACCTGACCGGGTCGAGTGCGAACGACCGGCTGACCGGCACGGGCCGCGCGAACGTGCTGGTCGGCGGCGGCGCGGACGCCCTCAACGGTCTCGGCGGCCCAGACACGCTCAACGCCCGCGACGGTGTCAGCGGCAACGACACCGTCAACGGCGGTAGCGGCAGAGACACGTGCCGGACGGATGCCACGGAGGCGTCCGTGAGCGGCTGCCCTTAGGAATCAGATACCACAACGCAGCGCACAGGGCTGAACCAGCATATCGGTCCAGCCCTTGTTCACGTTCGTATATCTCCGCAATCGACCACGGCGGTAGCGCAACCCACTGTAGGGGCGGGTTTCTTCCCCGAACCTTGGTTCATCGACCAACCTGCAACCCGCCCGCGTCGCCACCAGACAGGTCAGGGATCCGTGACTGTGTCGCCGTGCTGACATGGCCCACCGGCGCGTCCTGTTGCTTCCCTGGCGGGTGACAGGTTGGTCGCGTCCCTGGCACTCGGGGAAGCCCCCCTACCGGAGAGAACGAGGGGCCGGCAGATTCACTGTGGCGCATTACTGGTGTGTGAAGCGAAGAATCTCTCAACACCGGGAGATGGGCACGTATCAGTGCGCGGACGGTCCACAGATCGTTTCCTCGTCGGACATGCCGGGCAATCGAAGAAGCGATTCTTCGGATCACACCTCAGGATGACAAGGCGTAGCGTACTTCTCAATCATCAGCGTGATCCCGGCCCGATCTCGCGCACGGTCGTCTCGACGCGGTAGACGCTTGTCCGGGCGGTGAGGTAGAGGGTGGTGAAGTCGGGACCGCCGAAGGCGAGGTTGGCAGGGATTTCGGGGAGTTGCAGGACGCCGAGGCGCGTGCCGTCCGGGGCGATGACCCAGACGCCGCCTGCGCCAGTTGTCCAGAGGCGACCCGCTTCGTCGATCTTCATGCCGTCCGCGCCGCCGGGGCGTGGGTCGGCGCGCATATCGACGAACAGGTCGCCGCCGGTCAGTGTGGCGTTTGGTTCGACGGTGTAGCGGCGGATGATGCCGTCGTTGGAATCGGCGATGTAGAGCTGCGATTCGTCCGGGGAGAAGGTCAGGCCGTTCGGTTGGGTGAAGTCGCGCACGACGCACGACACATGGCCATCCGGCGCGACGCGGTAGACGCCCTGGCACTCGATCTCCTGTGTTCCTCCGAAATTGCCCATCGTCTGCATCGTCATGCCGTAGGTCGGGTCGGTGAACCAGAGTGCGCCGCTGGCATCGACGACGATGTCGTTCGGCGAGTTGAAACGCTGGCCATGATGTCGGTCGATGCTGCTGCTGACATCGCCGTCGTACGGAGCGCGCGAGACACGGCGGTTGGCGTGCTCGCAGGCGAGCAGCTGGCCATCGTGATCGAAGGTCAGGCCGTTGGCGAAGCCGCTGTCGGCGCGATAGACCTCCGCCTCAGTCCAGCCCGGACGCCAGCGATGGATGCGGCTCTGCGGGATGTCGGTGAAAAGCAGGCAGTCGTCCCACGGCACCCAGACCGGTCCCTCGGTGAAGTCGAAGCCAGTACAGATTCGCTCAGCGGCGTCGGGCTGGACCAGTTTCGACAGTCCGTTGTCGTTGAGGATCGTCAGCATGGATGCCTCCGCAATGGTGTGACATGTCATGGAATGTATGCTGGGATTGTCGCACGTTGTGAAAGAGCGTTGATGACTCCTTCTCACGATCGTGAACGAAATAGACGTTGTCGCCTCTGCAGACGGCAGCCATGCCGAGACGCAGGTTTTCTCTGGTCTGCTCAAGGTCGCTGTCAGGCAGGATGACGACCGTTGCGCCGTTGGGGATGTCGTGCAGCAACGCAGGGTCGTCAAGCACTTCGCCGAGCAACTTTAAAGCCTGGTCGATGTTGTTTTCGGCTGTCTCACGTTGCGTGCGAGTGAGAATGCTCATCTAGCCGAACCTTACAAGGAATGTCGCACGGTAGCGTTCCCAATTGTTGCGAAGATCGGTCTGTGCGATGGTTAGTGCATCACGATGATTGAGATGATCGGGTAGCCAGTCTTTCGTAATTGTCTCCCCTCGTGCGTTGAGGGAGTCGCGGTGCCCGCGCCTGTGAGCATTATCGTAGCGTACGACCGGATACCAGTGATCGTCAATCAATGTTTCGTACTGCACGGCGAATGTTGTCACTTCGCCGTCTCTGATCGTCATATCGTCATACGCACGCGCAGCCGGTCGTGCTCCGTGAATTCGCTCAGATAGTCCCGCTCTGTCGTCGGCAACGCACGTTCCTGTCTTCTCGATATGATGATTGATGATGGTCCACCAACGAGGAGCGACGGTCAATCAGATACACGTATAGCCGGTTGGCGAACCGTCCAGCATTAGCCAGCTCCGCCAGCAATCGCACGGTCGATGATGAAGAACGTGCCGGTCTGTCAGACTGTGCCGGAGCGCGCGGGATGTTCCAGCCGATGTCGAACGACCCTTGGAGGTACTGGATGATGACATCGATTGCCAGCCCACCGACGACGGCCATCAGCATATCGTGCCAGTGGTTCATTCGCCGATGGTCGCGAATGTCGCTCATGCGTGGAGGATACCGAACGGGCGTGATTCAGCGTTCCACTCGGATGTCCAGGCATAACCATCGAACACGTTGTCGTCTTGTCATGTTGTCGTGAAACGTGTGGTATACTACCGGCATCGGCCACAGAGATTCAGGCGCTGATGTCCCCGAGGCACTAAGGGCGTGCCAACAAGACACTCGCTGAACCACCTGTCCGGAACCAATTATCGAAGCTCGTCCTCTACGTTTGGATGGACGGGTATTGTTCAGCGAGGAGACACCACGCATGTTGGCGTACACAGACAAGACGATCAGCTGCCGCGATTGCCGGAACGATTTCACGTTCACGGTTGGCGAGCAGGAATTCTACGCGGAAAAGGGCTTCACCAATGAGCCCACCCGCTGCCCAGACTGCCGCCGCGCCGCCAAGGCCGCGCGCGACGGTGGTTCGAGCTACCGCAGCAGCGGTGGCGGCGGTGGTGGCTACGGATCCGACCGCGGCGAGCGCACCATGCACGCAGCCATCTGCGATGCATGCGGCAAGGAGACGCAGGTCCCCTTCGTCCCGACCAGTGGCAAGCCAGTCTACTGCTCCGATTGCTTCCGCAATCAGCGCGAGCAGCGCTCCTTCAGCGACCGCTGGTAGGAACCTCGTGGTCAGCCTTGCGCTGATTGCGATTAGCTAGCCTTTCACAACAACGCCTTCCAGGAAGCCCTTTCCTGGAAGGCGTTGTGCTGTCCGTCCCTTTTTGGTGGAGCGCGTCGCTGCCCTCGTGCGATTAGATCCGGATTTGCTCCCCAGTCATCCCAGCCGGTTTCCGACCTGAGAATGGCGTTGATCGTGCGACGGACTCCCGCACGGGACGTGCGATTCTTGCAGGAGGAGCAATACGTGAAACCAACGCTTGGCATTGGCTGGGATGTGCGCGGCTGGCTCGGGAAACAGCAGGCGGTGGCGGCGGTGACGTGGTCAGGAACGGAACTACGTTGGCTGGGGAAACCGCATTTGTTCGATATTACGGCGCTACATCACTCACGTGGTAGCCTGCGGGATTTCATCAGATTGGCCTGGCCAGATGCTTCTGACGACGTGCTTCAAACGCATCGCGTCGTCGTTGCGATCGATGCGCCGCTCGGCTTTCCGGCAGCGTTTCGCGAGTTGTTAGTTGGAGAGACGTCGTTCGAGCGCCCGCTTGGCCCTGAGATCGAGAATCGCTTTGCCTATCGCGATACCGACCGTCATATCTACGGGACGTTCCGGAAGAAGCCGCTCTCCGCGTCGTTCGACAAGCTCGGCAACGTCGCGACGGTCGCAATCTGGCATGCGCGACGCTGGTCACAGGAGCCGAATGTACGTATCGTGCCAATCCAGGCGGCGCAGGATACTGACCACGCCATCATCGAGGTGTATCCGGCGCTTGCAAAGCCGAGTCGACTGAGCGCGTGCCATCTACCGTTCGGGGCATTGTTACCGAGCGACGTGCCGCTCGGTACAGACGAGTACGACGCGGCGATCTGCGCGGTACTGGCGTTGTCGTTCGGCATGAACGGGACGGAACCGAGCCTTCCATTGCTCGTCCATCCGCATGGAGTCTCGGCGGACGATCTGACGACTGAAGGATGGATCTACTACGCTGAGGCGGAATGGTTTACGGCAGCCGATCAGGCAGCGTCTCGAATCCAGCCATCCTGACATGGTCGCCAAAGGCGGACGCGTCAGCGAGGTGTTTCGCTGTTGCTGGAAAACGCGAGGGTCGTCTCGCCGTCGTCGATGCGTTTGGCCTGGTACATGGCGGAGTCGGCGGCGCGCAGCACGTCACTGCCACGCTGCGTATCGGAGTGACTGAGGGCAACGCCGATGCTGGCGCTGATGGTGACGATCTGGTCCGGATGACCAGGGAGCGGGAATGGGTCATTGAGACACACGCGCACCGCCTCGGCCACACGTTCGACATCCCGTACGTCCGTCACTTCTTCGATGAGAACGGCGAACTCATCACCAGACAGCCGTGCCGGTGTATCGGCGGCGCGGATGCAGTCGTGCAGGCGCTGGCTCATGGCGCACAGGACGTCGTCCCCCGTCTCGTGGCCGAATGAGTCGTTGACATCCTTGAAGCGATCC
>Ga0136611_10000629_pt1 | contig 23673 bp, 20 predicted proteins | sample AntDrymUQ2232306_2_FD_106645 | JGI IMG/M metagenome (GOLD analysis project Ga0136611, IMG submission 106645) | Polar desert sand microbial communities from Dry Valleys, Antarctica - metaG UQ223 (23.06) | ecosystem: Environmental > Terrestrial > Soil > Desert | place: Antarctica: Dry Valley...
ACGTATCAAACACAGAAACGCAACATTGACGGTTGGTTTATTGACATTCTGCCCGACTTTAATCAGGACGATGCGGAAGTCGAAAAATATCTGATTCAAAATTCGCTTTGGTGGCTGGAAATGAACGGTTTCGACGCGATTCGGATGGACACACTGCCGCACGTTCCGCGCGCATTTTGGCAAAAATGGGGAAGCGCAATTAAGAAAGAGTATCCGAATGTAAACATTTTAGGCGAACTCTACGACGGCGATCCGGCTTTGATTTCTTATTTTCAAACCGGACGGCGCGGACACGACGGCATTGATACGCAGATTGATACGCTTTATGATTTCGCGCTTTTTTATCCGATTCGCAACGCTTTCGGGCAAGGCAAAAACGTCCGCGAAATTTCGCAGATATTTTCAAAAGATTGGCTGTATCCGAATTCGGAAGTTTTGACGACCTTCCTGGGCGTTCACGATATGCCGCGTTTTATGAACGAGGAAGGAGCGACCATCGAAGGTTTGAAATTGGCGCAAACGCTGATTATGACTTCGCGCGGAACGCCGCTTCTTTATTACGGCGACGAACTGGCGATGCGCGGCGGCGGCGACCCCGATAATCGGCGCGATTTTCCGGGCGGTTTTCCGGGCGATAATCGAAACGCCTTTACAAACTCGGGCAGAACGGCGGAAGAACGCGACGTTTGGAATCATTTGGCTTTGCTCGGAAAATTACGGTTGGAAAATGCGGCATTGCGGCGCGGCAAATCGCTCGATTTGTTGGACGAAGAACAACAGATGGCGTATGTCAGAATGACCGAAACCGAAGCCGTTCTCGTAGTTTTCAATAATGACACGAAAGCCGCAAACGTTTCGTTCGACGTTTCGATGATTAAAGCATTTGCGCCGAACGCGACTTTGACGGACAGACTCGGCAAAGTTTCCGATGCGAAAATAAACAACGGCAGGGTTAGTTTTTCGATGCCGACGCGAACGGCGGGAATTTTTACGGTCAAAAAATAAGCCGTCGAAACTTATTATAGAATTATAAAAAAAATGAAAGCACTTTCGCTAATCGCCCTCTTTTTCGCCGCGTTTTTAATCTTTTTGGGCATTTCATCCAGAAAAACGTCGGGCACTTTGAGCAATACCGTCATTATCGGCGGCGCGATCATCGCCGGTTTCGTCGCAATTATTTGGGCAATTACATTCATTAAGGAGAAAAAAGGAAAGTAGTTCCGATTTCCTGAAAAAATTTATGCAAAACAAACCACAATTAAGTTTTTGGCAAATCTGGAATATGAGTTTCGGTTTTTTGGGAATTCAATTCGGCTGGGGCTTGCAGATGGCGAATATGTCGCCGATTTACAAATATCTCGGCGCGGACGAAGCGAACTTGCCGTATCTCTGGCTGGCAGGACCTTTGACGGGTTTGCTCGTCCAACCCGTTGTCGGCGCGATGTCGGACAGAACCTGGAATTCGCTTGGTCGCCGTCGCCCGTATTTTTTGGTCGGCGCGATTTTGGCGAGTATTTGTTTAATTTTAATGCCTAATTCTTCGGCGGTTTGGATGGCTGCCGGCTTGTTGTGGATTATGGACGCGAGCATCAACATCACGATGGAGCCGTTTCGCGCTTTCGTCGGCGACAAACTGCCCGAACAACAGCGCACGCTCGGCTTTGTCATGCAGTCGTTTTTTATCGGCATCGGCTCGACGCTCGCTAACGCTCTGCCGTATATTCTGACGACTGTCGGCGTGGTCGGCGTGTTGGCGAGCGGAATTCCTTATTCGACTTTGATTGCGTTCGTCGTCGGTGCGATTGCTTTCTTGGGCGCGGTTCTGTGGACGGTTTTCACGACCGATGAATATCCGCCGGAAGATATGGAAGAATTTCGGCGCAAACAGACGGAAGGCAGCGTCGTCAGAAACATTTTTAGTGAAATTGTCGAGGCAATCAAAGATATGCCGACGACGATGAAGCAACTTGCGGTCGTGCAGTTTTTTACCTGGTTTGCGCTGCCGTTTATGTGGCAGTATTACGGTTTGACGGTAGCACGGCACGTTTTCGGCTCGGTTGACGATAAATCCGAAGCGTTCAAACAGGGAACGGAATGGGGCGGACTTTCTTTTGCGGTTTACAACCTGGCTTGTTTTCTCATCGCATTTGCAATTCCGCCGTTGGCAAACAAAATCGGTCGCAAAGGCGTTCACATCGTTTGTTTGACCTTAGGCGGATTCGGATTGCTTTCAACGTATTTTGCGACAAGTCCGTATTTTTTATGGCTCGGAATGGTCGGAGTCGGCATCGCCTGGGCTTCGATTCTCTCGATGCCGTATGTCATCCTGGCGGGCGCGATTCGCCCGGAAAGAATGGGCGTTTATATGGGCGTTTTCAATCTTTTCATCGTCATTCCGCAGATCGCGCAGTCGCTGATTGCGCCGCAGATTTACAAAACCCTGCTCGGCGACAATCCGCTAAACGCCGTGATGCTCGGCGGTTTTAGTATGCTCTTAGCGGCAATCAGCGTGTTGATTGTTAAAGATGTCGGCACAGCGAATATTGACACAACCGTTCCAAGCGCAAGTGCCGTTGCGGGAAATGAGTTGAAATAAGTAAACATTAAAACGAAACGAATTTTTATGAAACACAAAATTTTGCGTGTATTTATTACAAAGATATTTGCCGCCGCCCTTTTGACGACAAATATCTTTTTCGTCGTTTTTGCCCAACAGCCAACGCGCGATTTTTCCAAAGAAAATGCGCGTCCGTCGCAGGATTGGGTGAAAGATGCCGTGATTTACGAAATTTTTCCGCGCCAGTATTCAAACAAAGGCGATTTTAATTCGATTACGGCGGATTTAGACCGTTTGAAAAACTTGGGCGTAACGGTTTTGTGGCTGATGCCGATTCATCCGATTGGGCAGGAAAAAAAGAAAGGCACAATCGGTTCGCCGTATGCCGTCAAAGATTTTTACGCGATAAATCCCGATTACGGCACGGCGACGGATTTGAAGCGATTAATATCGGAATCGCATAAACGCGGAATGAAAGTTATCATCGATATTGTTGCCAATCACACGGCTTGGGACAGCGTGATGATGAAGAATCCCGCATTTTATACGAAAAACGACAAAGGCGAAATCATTCCGCCGGTGCCGGATTGGGCGGACGTTGCCGATTTGAATTACGACAATGCGGAACTGCGGAAATATATGATCGAGATGTTGAAAACGTGGATTCGTGAGTATGATTTGGATGGTTTTCGCTGTGATGTCGCCGGTTTTATTCCGACCGATTTTTGGGAAAAGGCGCGGGCGGAAGTTGATAAAATCAAGCCCGATACAATTTGGCTCGCCGAATGGGAATCGCCCGATTTGCTCGTCAAAGCATTCGATTTGGATTATTCGTGGGCGAATCATTCGGCGATGATGAATGTTTTGCAGGGAAATCTGCCCGCGTCGGAAATCCGCAAGATTTGGGAAGCCGACAAAGCGAAAATGCCGAAAGGCGCGCTTCGGATGCGCTTTTCCGACAATCACGACGAACGTCGGGCGATTGCCCGTTTCGGCGAAAAAGGCGCCCTTGCGGCGCAGGCTTTAGCTTTTACTCTGGACGGTGTGCCGATGTTTTATAACGGGATGGAAAACGGCGACACGACCGAATCGGGTTACCCGGCATTGTTTGAAAAAATGCCGATATTCTGGCAGACGGAAGTTCGCCGTCCTGAATTTCCGCGCTTTTACAAAGCAATGATTGAACTGCGAAAAAATTCAATTGCGCTTCGGCGCGGTGATTTGACGTGGCTCAAAAATTCCGACGAAAACCGCGTCGTAACATTTACACGAAAATCCGGCAACGAAGAAATTCTCGCGGCAATCAATCTGTCGAACGCGCCGTTTTTCGGAGCCATTGAACTTTCGGGAAATTACGAGGAAATCACGCCGAATATCGGTGCGACGATGCCGCCGGACGATGATAAGCTGAAAGCGAAATCACAAACTAACGTCGGTCTGCCCGCGCTGAGTTTGGATTCATTCGGATTTCGGATTTTTAGAAGAAAATAGTTTGGGGTGAAACTATGGATATGAAATGGCTGATAATTTTGATCCTTGGTTGTTTATCGTTCAATGCTTGTGCGGGAACGGTGACGCAAACCGTAAATCAGACGGACAGCGGAAAATCGGCGGGCGCAAAGGTTGAAAGCAATATAAACGGGGCAACCGTAAATTCAGCGGAAAACGAGGCGGAAAAGATTGAGTCAAACAAATCCGAAACTGCCGAATCACAAACCGGACAGCCGCGAACCGTCCGCGATTTTTTCAATCTTTTGCCGCAAAAATATTTCCTTTTAGAAGGATGTGAACCGCAAAAAGACAAAAATTGCGACAAAGCGCGAAAGGAATATGTCAAAAAGTATCTGGAAATCGAGGACACGGCGAACGGCTTTTGGAAAAGCGGCTGCGACGGCGCACAGAGTTGTTTGCAGATGGCTTTATTCAAACGTCCCGACACCGGTTATATCGTTGCCGTTCAGACCTTGGACGAGATGGAAGAAACCAATTATTTTCTCGAATACAAAAACGGCAAATGGTTTGACATTTCGGCGCAGGTGATTCCCGAATTCAGTAACAAAAACATCTACGAACTGCCGCGAAAAGGAACGACCATCGAGGTTTTCAAAAAGAATTTTCCCGAACCGAACTACAGCGAACGCGGAGCGAAAATTTATGATTTGGAATGGAAAGGCGGCAAATTTACGATTAAGAAATAATAAAGAAGGAATCAGCCACCGATGAATAAAGATAGACACAGATTTCAAAATCTAAATTTAACCTTACTATTTTTGCCTTTTGCCTTTTTACTTTTAACTTGTTTGAGTTTTGCTCAAACACTTGCGCCCGGTGCGCCCGGCAAAGACGCAAACTGGGCAAGCGCGGGCAAACAAGGCGTTGGAACGAGCGCGAGTTTGGAAAGCAAAGTCTGGTTCACCCTGCAAGGCGGCGCACTGACGGAAGTTTATTATCCCGATGTCACGGTGGCGAATGTTCATCTTTTGCAGTTTGTCGTGGTTAATCCGAAGACGCGCAAAGTTGAAACCGAACGCGACGACGCGAATCATCAAATCAAGGTTTTGCGTCCTGATTCTTTAACTTTTCAGCAAATCAATACGGCAAAATCGGGCGAATGGACGCTTACGAAAATCTACGCGACAGACATTGAACGCGACTCGATTTTGATTGATGTTCAATTCCAGACGAAAAATAAAAATCTTAATCTTTATGTTTATTACGATCCATCACTCGGCAATTCAGGAATGGGCGATATTGCTATTGCAGCGACATCCACACTTTTCGCAGATGATGGAAATTTTTCGAGTTTGATTTTTACTAATCCGATTGAGGAAACAACGAGCGGGTTTTATCAAATAAGCGATGGTTTAGAACAGTTAAAAAAGTTTGGAAAAATTACAAATCCTTATGAACGCGCAAGAAACGGAAATGTAGTGCAAATGGCAAAAATTGTCAATCCTCAACGCTTTACGGCGATTTTAAGTTTTGGAAAAGACATCAAATTGGCGACAGCTAATGCGATGGCTTCACGAAACAAGAGTTTTACCAAATGCCTTGCCGAATACGAAAAAGGCTGGAGCGATTACGTCAAAACTCTCCGCCAAGTCGAGCCGAAATATCAGGCGCAGTTTAATATGGCGGCGATGATTTTGAAGGCGCACGAGGACAAAGCGAATCGCGGCGCGAATATCGCTTCTTTGTCTGTGCCTTGGGGCGGCGGCGATAATGCGAACGAAAATAATGTCGGCGGTTATCATCTCGTTTGGGCGCGGGATTTGTATCAGGTGGCGACGGCATTTATGGCTTTGGGCGACAAAGCGGCGGCGATTCGCGCTCTCGATTTTCTGTTTAAAGTTCAGCAAAAAGCGGACGGCAGTTTTCCGCAAAATTCGTTTCTCGACGGCAAGCCGTTTTGGGGTTCGCTGCAACTCGATGAAGTCGCGTTTCCGCTGATTTTGGCTTATCAACTCGGACGCGATGACAAAGCAACTTACGAAAATCACGTCAAACGGGCGGCTGATTTTATCGTCAAAACGGGAGCGAAAACGCCGCAGGAGCGTTGGGAAGAAGAAGGCGGTTTTTCGCCTTCGACGATTGCGGCGGAAATTGCCGGATTAGTCTGCGCGGCTGAAATCGCCCGCAAAAACGGCGATGAAGCGTCGGCGACAATTTATTTGGCGACGGCTGACGATTGGGCGCGAAACGTCGAACGCTGGACGGCGACGACGAACGGAAAATACGGCGACGGCAATTATTATCTGCGAATCACGGGTAGCGGAAATCCCGACAAAGGCGAGAAAATCGAACTCAACAACGGCGCGGGATTTTTCGACGAACGCGAAATCATTGACGCCGGATTTTTGGAATTAGTCAGGCTCGGAATCAAATCGCCCGACGATCCGCTGATTCAAAAATCCTTAAAAGTGATTGATGAAATAATTCGCGTTAAAACTCCGAACGGCGACGCTTTTTATCGTTATAACCACGACGGCTACGGCGAAATGGACGACGGACGGCGTTGGAATTTCGACGGCAAATACACCGGAAAAGGCAGACTTTGGGCGTTGCTGAGCGGTGAACGCGGACAATACGAATTAGCGCAATCGGCTTTTCTTCAGAATAAATCAAATGTTGAAACCGATGATTCGACGAAAGATTGGTATTCCGTCAGAAGTCGCGCCGCCAAAGCATTGGCTGAAATCCGTCTCGAAGATATACAGAAATTCGCAAACGACGGTTTGATGATTCCTGAACAAATCTGGGATTCGCCGAACGTGCCGAAAAATGCCGACAAACAATTCGTTCCAGAATTGAAATTCGGCGAAGGCACAGGTTCGGCAACGCCGTTGGCGTGGTCAATGGCGCAATTTATTCGCCTCGCTGTCAATTTGCAGGAAGGCAAAAATTTGGACACACCCGACATCGTTTATAATCGCTACGTTAAAAACGGCATCGGCGGACAAACCGGATTTAATCTTTCGTCGCCAACGCCCGACGATTTAGCCAAACTCAAAGCGGGCGAAACTTTCACCGTCAAAGGAACAGCCCAACCGAATTCGACAATCGCTTATTTGCTCGGCGAACAACGCGCATCGGCAAAAGTCGGCGCGGACGGTAATTTCGTTTTGACCGCGAAAATGCCGGAAAAAGAAACGCCCGGATTTCTGGCGATAATCACGCCGGACAATTCTTCGTTCGTTTCACTAAACAAAATCGGCGGTGTGCAAACGGAAGAAAAACTGTCGGCGGAAATCGTCGAAAAGGTCAAAAACGCGAAAACCAGCCCGATTATCGTCGGCAATAAAGCGATTTTTATTTATCGCGGCACGGCGAAACAAGTGAGGCTTGCCGGAGATTTTACCGGCTGGCAGCCGCGCGGTGCGATTCTGCAAGAAACGGGAGAAAATTTGAAAGCTGCCGCGATGGAATTTCCGGCAACTACCCGCGTCGAATACAAACTCATCGTTGACGGACAATGGATTTCAGATCCTTTGAATCCAAACAAACTCGACAATGGCGTGGGCAGCGAAAATTCGGTTTTTACAATGCCCGGATACAAGCCGACGAGTTGGGACAAGGGCGAAGACACTCTTTTAGATAATACCGGGTTCAAAAGCCGAGTCTTTAACGGCGTTCGATTGCTGCAAACCTACGTTCCGAATGAATGCTCTAAGAAAGCCTGCGCGGTTCTCTATTTTCAAGACGGAACAGATTACATCAAACGCGCCAAAGCCGTTCAAGTCCAACAAAATCTTGTCAAAGCCAATAAACTCAAACCTTTTATAATGGTATTTATTGATCCGAAAGAGCGCACGAAAGAATATTGGGCAAGCGATGATTACGCGAAATTTTTAGCGACGGAAGTCGTTCCCGCGATTGACGCGAAATATAACACAATAAAAAATCGGGATGGACGCGCAGTTTTAGGCGCAAGTCTTGGCGGAATTACAAGTGTTTGGGTCGGGCTGAAATATCCTGAAGTTTTTTCGCGCATCGGCGGACAGAGTTCATCATTTTGGGTTGATAACGAACGAGTCGTTAAGGAATTATCAAAACTAGAAGCAGACAAAACCAAATTCAAATTTTATTTTGACGGCGGCGGTTTTGAAGGTGTTGAAGACAGCCGCCGCGTAAATGTGATGCTTCGCGGAAAAGGTTTTGAAGTAACGTATATCGAAGCCGAAACAGGTCATAATTGGACGAGCTGGCGCGATAGATTGGCGGATGCGTTCATCGCTTTGTGGAAATAAAGGGCACTGTTTCAGATTTTTTGCCGACTGATGTCGTTAGCTAAAAACTAATAGCTAAAGAGGTTTATCTTTCCCGGTTTATCAGCAATTTCCTGCGCGTTTATATTTAAAAATGAACATTCCAAAAAACAAGACAAATAAATTGGGGCAGAATCCGGCAGGCTTTCGGCGGAGGCGGATTCATTAAGTTTTGCCTCAATTAACCTTAAATAATCTTAGCGAATTAGCACTCTACTCTTTAATTTAAAAATGCCATATTTACATTCCCAAAGGCGGTTCAACTGCCGGTTCAGGAATTTCCTTTGCTCTTTCAGGATTGAGCGCGGTCAGTTTTTCTTTTGCATCGCGGGCGATTTTTGAAAGCGGAGTTGCTTTGCCGTCTAAACCCTTGGCTTCGGCGGCAGTTTTGGCAATGTTGTAGTAAATGTCGGCGGCTTCCTGCGTTTTGCCTTGTTTTTCGTAAATTTTCGCCAACTGAAAATTTATCGTATCTTTAGCGATAATCGGATTTTCCATCGCCGCTAATTCCTTATAAAGCGCGGCGGCTTCGTCCGGCTTTCCGTCATCCGATTTAGCTTGAGCGAGAGCGAATTTTGAAAGTTTACCGACTTCATCATTAGATGTCGCCAGATTTTCCAGTTCCTGTATTCCGGCGGCGCGGTCAATCGTTAAACGGTTGACGGCGACAAAATATTTGGCTTTTTGCGCTACATCGCCGCTGTATTTGTCAGCGACTGCTTGAAATTCACCAATCGCAGCCGTGGCGCGTTCATTTTGGGTTTTGAAGGTTTTGGCAGTAGGCGCACCAGCCGGCGGAGGTGTTTCGGCGACAGCCGCTTGCGAGGTTTCGATGGCTTTTCCAAGCGCGGTCTGCGCCGCTGCGCCGGAGCGGTAATTCCACAGCAGGAAAATACCGATTAAGACGACCAAAACCGCAATCGCGCCTAACGCGTAAAGGATATTCTTTCCTTTGCCTTCAAATTTTCTGCTCGCGTAGTCTATCTTCCGGTTGACGTTATGCTGGAAAGCGTCTTGATACTGGACTTTTGCCTGCGGTTGGTCGGTTGGTAAAACGGGTTGTTCGATTATTCTCTTTTTTCTAGTCATTGTTTAAAACTTGCAAATTTTTATTACTGTATCGTTGTATAATTGCGCGGAAAAGGATTTTTTCCAAAAGAGTCAATTTATCTTAAAAAGTCTGTGAGAGCAAGTAAGTTGCCAACAAAAGTGTAAAGTCAACAGGAAGAGGCAAATATTAAAAGCTGTAAACGCTGGTTTCAAACAACATATTTATTGAAATATTTATTGAAAAATTCATTGAAAAAAAATTTTGGTTTTCGGGAACAAATTCAGAAAAGCGGTGTCTAATATAATAGTTCGCCGGAAAGACGCGGATGAGCAATTGGAATTTTTCTCTGACAGAGAAGACAAAAAGGCGGAATATGTTCTTCAGTAAGTCAATCACGCTTGACGAGGAAGACCTGGGAAATGTCGCTTTGGCGGCAGGCGCAAATTCTGCCCGCTCGACCGCCGAAATCCGGTTCATTGAAAAATTACAAGCGGGCGATGCCGGGGCTTTCGATGTTTTGGTAACGCGCTATTCGTCGGACATTTACGCGCTGCTTTGTCGTTTGACGGAAAACGCTGAAGAAGCGGGCGATGTCACGCAGGAAACTTTTCTAAGCGCACTCAAAGCGATAAAAAAGTTTCGCGGCGAAGCGGATTTGAAAACGTGGCTTTTTCGGATTGCCGTCAACGAATCGCGCAACCGCCACCGCTGGTGGAAACGAAGAAACCGGCAAAACACGATTTCTTTGGACGCTCCGGTCGGCGAAGCTGAAACGCCTTTATCAGAAAGTTTTTCGAGCAATTCGCCAAACCCGGAAGAAAATACGCTCCGGCGCGAACGCGAAAAAGTTTTGAAAAAAGCTCTGCTGGCATTGCCCGATATTTTCCGCGAGGCGATTATTTTGTGCGACATCGAAGGTTTCAGCTACGAAGAAATCGCGCAGGCTCTGGAAATAAATATCGGAACGGTGAAATCGCGCATCGCCCGCGGACGCGACGAATTGAGAAGAAAGTTGAAAGATATTTGAAAAATTCAAGATTCAAGATTCAAGATTTAAGATTGAAAAAACTTTGAATCTTGAATCTTAAATCTTGAATCTTGAATCTTGAATAAGTGAATGATTGACTCGCCCCGGTTTCAATCTTTGAAGACAAAAATCGGTGCCAAACGAAAGGTCGAGAGGAAACGAAAAGTTTGGTGCGAGTTTTGAAAAAGCGATTTACAGTTCGGCAGTTATTTGAAAACAGACCAACAACAACCGATTAATTGCCGAAATTAAAATTGCCAATCAAAACCCGAACACAAACGAAGCGTTGTTTTCTGCGAACAGAAAACACCGGGGTCAGTCAGTCATTCACTTATTCAAGATTCAAGATTCAAGATTCAAGATTCAAAGTTTGTTTTTCAATCTTGAATCTTGAATCTTGAATCTTGAATTTATTTTCAAAGACCGAACAAAAAAATGAAGTGTGAAGATTTACAACTTAATTTGCCGGTTTACGCCGATGATATTTTAAATAACGACGAACGCGCCGCCGTTGAAGCGCATTTGTCGCAATGTCCTCTGTGCCGACAAAAATTAGCCGATTTTCAGGAATTGCGAAACGGTTTGCGTTCTTTTACGCGTCCTGAAATGTCTTCGCAATTATTAAACTCGGTGCGAACGGCGGTTGCGGCGCAGTTGCAGACGACTTCTCCGCAATCGAAATCCGTTTTTTCAGACGACTTCAAAGAATGGCTTCAAATGCGCGTGATGCCTTACGGAGTCGGCGCGTTTGCGTCTCTAATCTTAGGTTTTACGTTATTGTGGAGTCTGCTTTCGGCAGCGCGTATCGAACCGGTTAATAATTCGGCGCAATCCGGTTCATTTCCGAATTCAACCGTTTTGCTTGCCAACGCCAATCCGCAAAATAATCCGAACGGCTTCGATTTAACACCTTCGGAATACGCTCAAACCCGCTTCGCATTTTCTGCCGAATCGCCGAGCATCAATCCGCAGGGCGCGTTGATTGCTCTGACAAAATCCTTAATGCGCGGCGATATGAAAGATGAAGAAGTCGTCGTCGTCGCCGATGTTTTCGGTAACGGTTTGGCGCAAATTGCCGAAGTCGTCGAGCCTTCACAAAACCTTCAAGCCGTTTATGAATTGGAAAAAGCCCTGAAAACCGATTCCGATTACGCGCCTTTTGTTCCCGCCAATCTTGACCGACGCTCTGATTCCGTGCGCGTTGTTTTCAAAATTCAAAGCGTTAATGTCAAAACAAACCTGCAACCCGTCCAACAATAAATCTGCCAATTGAACCTCACTTTCTTTTTCACTTATTTTTTCACTTATTTTTTCGCTTATTTTTCGCTTTTCAGTTTGCTTCAATTCACTCAAAATTGCTATAGCTTTAAATATAAACTTTTTATAAAAGCCGGTAATAAATATGAGTGAACAAAAAACTTTTCAAGATTCGTTTCAGGAATATAGAGAAATATTGGAGAAGACCGCGCACGACTTTCTCGAAGGCGTGGCGGATACGTTTGTCGGCAAAGCCGATTCTTTGCGCGACGGAACCGAACTCGATGCGGTAGAACTGCCGCGCGATTTAGCGGCGCACAAAAACGCGCAAACCGAATGGTGGTATTACACCGGACACGGCACGACCGATTCGGGCAAGCGTTTCGGATTTGAACTCGTTTTTTTCAAACGCCGCACCGATTTAGATAAGTTTTCGCTTGTTCCGCTGCGTCTGCTCGGCAACCCGATTTATTTCGCCCATTTTGCTTTGACCGACATCGAAGAAAAGAAATTTCGCTACGCTCATCGCAAAAGCGCAAACGGCTGGTTTGATTATCCGGCTTCGGCGAGCGAGAAACATTTTCACCTGCGGCTCGGCGATTGGTCTCTGCGCGAATCGCACGGAACGCATATTTTGAGAGCGACGACGAGTCAGGACGTAGTTTTTGAAGCTAATCTAAAACCGAAAAAGCCGGTCGTTTTGAACGGACGGAGCAAAGACGGCGTTTCCTTCAAAGACGAAGGCGAAGCGTCGCGTTATTTTTCCTATACGCGGATGGAAATGGAAGGCGACCTAATTATCAATGGTGAAGCCGAGCATTTTACCGGCGCGGCGTGGATGGATAGAGAATTCGGAACGTGGACCCCGACCGAACGGCAGAAAGGATGGGATTGGTTTTCGATTCAACTCGACAACGATTGCGAATTAATGTGCTATCAACTGCGCGACAGCGCGGGCGGCATTTCCGACTTTTCGAGCGGCACATTCGTTGACGAACACGGCGAATTCACGCCGCTTGACCACGAAGATTTTTTAATCGAGCCGACCGGATTTTGGAAAAGTCCGCGCACGAATGCGACTTATCCGAGCGGTTGGAAACTGAAAGTTCCGAAGCTCAATCTTGATTTGACGGTCACGCCCGTAATGCCGGATCAGGAACTCGATACGCGCGGCACGACGATGATTGTTTACTGGGAAGGAGCGTGTGAAGTTGCGGGAAAAGCCGGAGAATGGGATGTTTCAGGACAGGCTTATGTCGAACTAGTCGGCTATGACCGTTCGCACGACCAACCAAATCTCGCCTTCTTTTTGATGGGCAGCAGCTTTGAATTTCCGCCGAAATCATTTTTCAGTTGATTTAAGGCAGATTTTGATTAGTATAAGGCGGAAGCCAGCGTGTCAACAAGAGACATTAGCAGACGCGCAGGGTTTTCCGCCTTTATTCTATTTTTTGTCAATCACTTCTTTTAATTTCGCCGCTAAATTTGCGTCTAAATCGAGCAAAGCAGTATACTGCTGACGCGCTAAATCATCCTCTTTCAAAAACTTGTAAAGCGAACCTAAATTATATCGCGCTTTGGAAAATCGTGGACTTAATTCCAAACATTTTTTATACGCGTCAACCGCTTTTTTATATTCGCTACTGGAGGTGTAGGCATTTCCTAAAAGATAAAAACCGTCGGAGTATTCGGGATTATTACGGGTAAATTCCTCTAATCCTTTGACAGCTTTCTGGTAATATTTCGCTGCTTCATTCGGTTTGTTGGTTGAAGCGTAAGCGAATCCGAGATAGAAGTTGGTTTCGCCGTCGTTCGGAGATATCTCCAGCGCTTTATTGCAAGCATTTATTGCCAGCGGAAATTGCTTCGTATCGTTATAAGCGCGGCATAAATTGGTATATGCCAAACTTTGTTCCGGCAAAACGCCGATGGCGGACTGCGCGGCTTGAATTGCTTTGAAATGACTGTTATTCAAACTGTAATACCAGCTTAAATCGGTATTGATATTGCCGTCGTTCGGGAAAAATCGCAATCCTTTGAGAGAAATATCAATCGCTTCCTTATAGCGGCTTTGATTTCGATAAATATCCGCCATCGCCCGGTAAACATTATAAATATTATCTTTTGACGCTAAGGCTTGCTGATAGGCTTCGAGCGCCTCTTTTGTTTTTCCCGATTTTTGCAAACTGTCGCCGACTAAATAATAAGCCTCGCCGACGTATTTCGTCCCTTTTTTTATAGCGGCGGCGGCGGCGGTTCCCTGCTCTTGCGCGTCGCCCGCGCCTGCCGCGCTCTCGGCGGTAAAATAAAGAATATCGCCGCTCGTCTGATTAATCTGCGCTGCTTTTTTATACGCCGCGAGTGCGGTTTGATAATCTTTTTTCGTGCGGCTGATGTCGCCCAAAGCTATCAGCATTGTGAAATTATTCGGTTCGATCTGTAAACCTCTCCGCACATCCGCGAGCGCTTCGTCGTAATTATTCTTCTGATAGTTTAGAAACCAGCGCAATTTATAAATTTCGAGCGGTTTGTCGTAGTTTTGCCCGGCAGCCAGATTTACTTCCGTTAAAGCCTGGTCGTATTCGTTCAAATAATAATGAGCGTAGCCTTTCCAAAAATGCGCTTCGGCGTAATTTGGCACGGCGACTATCGCTTCGGCGTATTTATCAATCGCCAAACGGAAATTTTTTGCGACAAAAGCCTTGCTGCCGTCAGCCGTCAATTTTTGCGCTTTGCGTAAATCCTTTTTATTTTGGGCGTTAATTTCAACTGTCAGAGCAAAAAAAGCTGTCATTAACAAGCTGGACGTAATAAATTTCAACAAAATCTTTTTTGTCATATCTCTCCTAACTTCTCTCCTGACTATTGAAGAATAATCGGCGCGTCGGGTTTTTTGCCCGTCGGTTTAACCGAAGGCTTGACCGCCGGAGTCGGTTTTGTTTTCGGCGTGTTTTTGACCGCCACTTGCGGTGTCGGTTTCGGCGTGACGACCGTCTGCGGCGTTGGTTGCGATACTTTTACATTGCCGGTTATCCTATTTGTCGAAATGCTTGATAAAGAATTCGTTTGACTGTTGGTATTGCTCAAAACAACTTCCGAATTTGAGTTACCCGCCGAATTCGTATTCGTTTGAATTACGACTTCGACAGTCGGCGCGGGTGTCGGAGAAAATTCGATACTCGGCATCGGCGTCGGTGTCGATTTTTTGACCGGAGCGGCGGCATAATAATTATTATAAACAAACCAACCCGCACCCGCCGCGCCTAAAAACAGCACAAACAATGCAAAAATTCCGCCGACAACCATCGCCGCTTTGCCGAAAGATGGTTTCACCGCAGGCGGCGGCTGAGATTTAAATTGCTCATCCCGATTACTTTTTTCCTGTGGAATTTTTTCGTCTGAAAAATCTTCTTCAGAATAACTGCTTGCCGGAGTGTATGTCGAGAAGTCGTCGGCTTCCTGCCGAACTTGCGAAGAACTGTAAAACGCCGAATCAGCGGGCGGATTTGAAAGATAATCCGTTTGATTATCAGCGGAAAACAACGGCACGTCGTTCAGCGCGTAATCTTTTTTACTGCCCTCTTTTTCACTACCCGTAAATGAATTGTCGCTGTAATCTTCCGCCGGGGGAAAGTTTTCACTTTCATTAAAAGTTTCTCCGGGCGCGGAATTTTCCTTGTTTTTATTATCCTTATTTTTATCAAATAATGAAAAATCGGTTTCCGCCGGAGGAATCAGCGGCGCAGAACCGGCAAGAAATATTTCTGTTTTTACATCCGACTGCTTGGGAAAGGAATCTACCGGCGGTGTTTCCATCCGCAAAGTCGCGTCAAAATTCGGCTCTTGAACCGGATTCGGGGTTTTGAGAGTACTCGAATTTTGTTGCGCCGACCAATTATAACTGTCGGAAGGCAGCGGCGATTGATTTTCCGAAGTATTTAATACAGCGGGTTTTTCGGGCATCGGCAAATCCGGCAAAACGCTCGGCTGAACGGCTTGCTCATCCTGCACATTAAAAGCGACGGTTTGCGCCGTCATCGAGGTTTGTATCAGGGCAAATGATCCGCGCAGAGCCTTCTGCATCTCGCGGGCATCAGAAAAACGCCTGTCCTGGCTCAGTTCCATTCCCTTTAAAATAACGGCGGAAACCGTCAGCGGAACTTCCGGATTGATTTCGCTAATCGAAGTTATCGGGTCTTCCATCCCGTTAAGCAAAGCATCGGCGCGCGTTAAAGCGTCAAACGGAATGACATTGGTTAATAGTTGGTAAAGCGTCGCCGAAAGCGCATAAATATCGCTTCGCGGATTTGTTCCCGTGCCGCGAATCTGTTCCATCGGCGCGTAATGCGGCGTGTAGCCGACGACGCTTCCGGTGCTGCTGTTGCCGCCGGAAATTATCGGTTGGGTATCGCCCTCGGTATTTTTCGACAATCCGAAATCGAGCAGAATAATACTGTTTTCTTCGGTTAGTTTTAGGTTTTGCGGTTTGATGTCGCGGTGTATAATCGGCGGTTCGTGCGTGTGCAGATAAGCCAGAGCGTCAAGCAATTGGTCAGCCCAGAACAACACCCAACTAAGCGGAAAAGGCTTCTGCGCCGCTTCCAGACGCTTCGATAAATCGTCGCCCGAAATATGCTCCATTATCAGAAACTGGACATCGTTCTCGGAAAAATGGTCGCTCACTTTGGTCAGAACCGGGTGACGCAGCCGTGCCAAAGTTTTCGCTTCGCGTTCAAAAGCGTTGCCGAATGTTTCATCATCGGAAAAAAACGTCCTTTTTAAAGCGACGGCGCTGCCCAAACGCTGGTCAACCGCTAAATAAACATCCCCCATTCCGCCTTTGCCGATTAAATGAACAACCAGATAGCGATTTTGTAACAAAGTATTTGGAGCTAAAGCTTTCATTTTCACTTCCCGTCAAAAAAAATTTATTTTGCTGAATTCGTTCGGGTGAACTCGTTTCGCATCAATTTTCTTACAAATAGATTGAAACGACAATATCCCGAAAATATTTTTATAATTATTTAAAGAAACCGCCGATAACTAAAAGCGAAAAAATTTGATATTTTCCGCTCACCGGCTGGCAATCAATTTGTCCGGCGTCAGAATTGCCGGCTGACCGACGTGCTGCCAACAGCGTCCGCCGCCTTTGACGCGCCGCGAACAAGCCGTTGACTTTTTTGTCGCCGCGCCGCAGAAATAAACCGATTCGGCTAAATTTAGTTGATTGTTCGCCGCTTCGGGTTGCGCGTTTTTTGCTGTCAATGGCGACATCGGCGTTTGTTGACGGCGTTGAATCTGAACTGTAGAAGATGACGACAACGGTTGAACATTTGAATTCGTCTCAACCGAAACGGCTGCCGTTTGATTCGACAATTCCCTTTTCGCCGGCGACAAATTTTTCGACAAACTACTTGTCGAAATCTTTAAAGGCTTTTCGGACTTTTGAAAATAACCTGCCAATCCAACGAGACCGATGATTAAACCGAGCGCGACGATTAGACGCGGAATCCATTCCTGCGAAACAAATTCCGTTTCGCATAATTGGCAAAACCGGCGGCTCGTCCTTAGATTCCACTTAACACGCTCGATTTTTTCGCTGCAATTACAACAGTATTTCGGCTTATAAAACATTATTTCCCTCAACGCCGATTGTGAAATGAAAATTTATACTTGATTTTACGCTCGTTTCAGTCTTTCTTTTTCAGGCTGAAACCAATTATAGACTATAAATCAAGTAATGTTAAGATGTTTTTGAAATTAAAGGCGGTGCAACCGCGCCTATAAAATGCGCGTCTATTTATCATATTCGATTATGCGTTATTCAAAAGTTTTTCTTTTTACATTAATTTTTCTTTTTAGTTTTCTCGATATTTCGGCGCAGGATGATGACGTCATCAAAGTCGATTCATCAATCGTGCGTCTAAATGTCGGAGTCGTTGACCAAAAAGGCAGACCGATTACCAGTCTAACCAAAGAAAATTTTACGATATATGAAAATGGAGTCAAGCAAAATATCGCCCGGTTCGAGCCGACGGTGGCGCCGTTCAGCGTCGTTATGATTTTGGATATGAGCGGCTCGACGAAAAGTTTTCGGGACAATATAAGATTTTCCGCCCTGCGATTTCTCGACGCTCTCGCGCCGGACGACCGCGTGGCGGTGATTGAATTTTACAAAAAAGTTAATTTATTAAACGATTTTACAACTGATCGAAAAACCGTCGCCCATTCAATCGGTGCGGCGAACGGAGTCGGCGATACACAGCTCTACAAAGCATTAAAACTCGCCCTTGAAAAACTTGCCAAAGAAGGCAGCCGCCGCAAAGCCATAGTTGTTTTAACCGACGGCGTGGACACCGAATTACGAAACAGCGACCGCGACATTCTCAGCAAGTTTGACGACGCGCAGGTTTTGACAGTTCTTAAACCCGAAACAAACGAAATATTAAACCGAACCTTAAATCAATCGGACGCGGAAGGCGTAACGATTTATCCGCTGGCTCTGCCGACCGGCGACCCGGCAAAATTAGCCGACCCGACACCGCGCCAGATTGCGCTGTTCCAAGCAGCGCGCGCGCGTCTTGAGGTTCTGGCGAAACGAACCGGCGGAACTTTAAATAAAATCAATCGCCTGGAAGAAATGAGTCGTCTATATGCCGAAGTAGCGGCTGATTTGCGAACGCTTTATACGATTGAATATCAATCGAGCAACGACAAACGCGACGGCAAATGGCGCGATATAAAAATAGAAACGAGCAGTCCGGAATTGATTTCCAGAACTCGGCAAGGCTATTTTGCAAAATGATTTGTGGAGAATTCGATTGACATACTTGACACTAAACCACAAGATTTGTAGTCTAAATATTCGTTTTACGCACCCGTAGCTCAGCTGGATAGAGTACTTGACTACGAATCAAGGGGTCGCATGTTCGAATCATGCCGGGTGCATTTTATTTACTTCAATAATTGCAATAGTTTAGAGAATGAAAAAGACAAGTCAAAATGCTTGTCTTTTTTGCTTTGTGTGCCTAGAGTGTGCCAACTTCCGAAAAAGTGTGTATTTTCAGCCGAAAAGCATTTTTCCGAGTTTGCTTGTGGCTTCTTTCTGCATATCGGGCAAAACGTGGCTGTAAGTGTCTAAGGTTAAAACGATGCTTGCGTGTCCAAGACGCTCAGAAACGATTTTCGGGTTGATGCCTTCGGACAAAAGCAAGGTTGCCGTGCTATGCCGCAGGTCGTAAAGCCGAAAGCCTTTTAAGTCCGCTTGTTCTAAAATCTTGGCAAAATTCCTTTTTCGCAAGTTTCTCAAACAAAGCGGTTTGCCTTCATCGGTTGCAAAAACAAAATTATTTCTTTCGTAAGACTGACCAAGTTTGAGCATTTGTTCGGCTTGCCTTATTTTGTGGCTTTTTAATTTAACAAAAAGGCTTTCGGGCATTGGTAAGGTTCGCCGTGATTTTGCCGTTTTCGGTTCTGAAAAATACCAACCGCCGCCTTTTCGCCAAATTAAAGTTCTTTGCACGGTTGCCGTGTTTTTCTCAAAACTAATGTCTTTCCATTGCAAAGCTAAATACTCTTCGGGACGCATACCGCTTGCCAAAGCAAAAGCAAAAATTAAACCGTGCTTATCATCCTTTGCCGCTTCCAAAAAGTGTTGGGCTTGTTCGGGTGAAAAGGCTTTCATTTCTTTTTTTTGTTGACGTGGTAAATCTACGACATTGCACGGATTGACGATGAGCATCTGCCATTTGACCGCTTGCGAAAAAGCAGATGTCAAAATCGCGTGAACATATCGGACGGTTCGCGCCGAAAGACTTTTTTCGGTCAATTGATTGTAGAGTTTTTGCACGTCAAACGGTTTGATGTCTGAAAGTTTTCGGCTTCCAAGTCTTTCTCGAATATACAAACTTGTTAGATAACGATAGTTTTCAAAAGTTGCTTCTCTAAGGCGTGGCTTTGCGCTTTCTAAAAGCCACTTGTCCAAGTATTCATTCAAAGCTATTGAAGCGGGTTCAATGAAAACGCCTAAATCTTTCTCACGCATTTTTGCCGTCAAATACTTTTGCGCGTCTTTTTTTGTGCCGTGAATCGTTTTGTTGAAATAACGCCGTTTGCCGTTGGCATCTCTTCCAAGAAAGATTCTTACAAGCCAAGTATTTTCGTTTCGTTTTTTAATTTGTCCTGCCATAGTTTTTGTTTTGGATAAGGACACGCTTTCTGATAAAATCGGCGTGTCCTTTGGTTAGTGATGTTTCCTTTGGATTAATTGGGCTTAGGGAAGTTGGTAGCTTTCCTAAGCCTTTGCCTTTTATGCCGTTTGTTGTTGCCGGGCAAGTCCGATGTGTAGGCTTAATGCGCTAACCGCGTGGTAGCACACAAGACCTTTTTCCGCGCCTTTGCAAGTGCAAGCTACTGTTTTATAACCACGTTCGTCTTTGCGACAGATAACCGTGTAATAACCTTTCGAGCCGGAAACGCGATAGCGTCCGAAACGATCAAATTCGACACGCGGGCGAATTTTAAGAGCCTTTGCAATCGCTCTTTCGAGTTGTGTTTTGTCTTTCAAAATAAACATTTTTCTTTCCTTCCTATTTTTTGAATTTGTCATTTCTGACTTACATATATCTTAGCGGAAACGCTAGGAGATTGCAACTAAAATCGTTGCTTTCGCGCTAGGATTTTGATAAATTATTTACACTATGCTTGAAGGATTTATTACAACTAAAGAAGCCGCCCAAATTCTTAATGTATCTGAGGGGCGAATACGTCAACTTGTAGCTGAAGGTCGGTTGCCAGCCGTCAAAGTTGGTCAAACAAATCTTGTTAAAGAATCTGATTTAATACTTGTCAAAGAACGAAAAAGAACAGGCAGACCGAAAAAACAAACTTAGTTTTTGAAAAACTCTTCAAATCCTTGTGTTTTTAGAATTTCCCGAAAACTTTTAAGTTCCTTGTCGTAAGTAAAACCTAATACGATATTTGTAATGCCTTTTTCTTTACCGATTTTATTGATAAAGACTTCGGCTTCCTTTTCATCAAAAGCCATATTTCGCATCTGCAAATCTGTCATTTCATCTGCAAAATCAAAACCAAACAATTCAGATTCTTTTGTTTCCCAAGCCACAATATCTAAACCAATTTCTTTATAAAGCGAGCGTGAAGTTTTAACGCTAACGCAATAAAAGTAAGCACTAAGCCTTGCGGATTCATAGAAAAAGTTGTCTTTTTTTCTGCTTTTAGTTGTCAGTTCTTTCTTTACCGCAAGAGATAACCAAAACATAGCGTCCCGGCAGTGTTTCAATCGTTGGACAAGCTGCACAAGGCGTATTTTGAGAATTTGTTCCGCCTGTAAAGCAAAATCCGGCTTTATCCAATCTTCGTTCGGAGTCGCCAGCCTAATCGCGTCCATTTCGCTTTTGTCATCGCGGTTTTCCGCCGCATCATACAAAATGAATCTTTCACGCTTGGAAAGTTTGTCGTAATTTTTTCTCAGGCTTTTGATATTCATTTGTTTTGCTTCCTTAAATTCATTGCGTTTTCGATTGCTTCAAGCCGTTTTTCAAATTCACCGACTTTCAAGGCTTCGATAAAGCCGTGTGCAATGGAAACAATAAGCCGCCCGCGCTGAATTGAATTATCTAAGCCGACAGATTCTTGCAAAGCGTAATCTAAGACAATCAAAACACTTTCGATGTTTCGGATTGACGAAGGCAAAACAGATGCGTCGGCAAAGTGTGGTTTCTTTGTTGCAAGTCCGCCGTTGCGCCGCGCAAGTGCCTTTTCTCTGCCTTTGGTTGCGTCGTGCATAAAGCACACGCCGTTTTCATTCGCAAACGCCTTACATCGCTCGCCTTGCTTGTTGTTCGCCTTACATTGCTTCTTGTCTGACATAAGCGTTAGTTACCAAGCCTTAACTTACTTTGAGTTGTATTTAATGCAACAAAACCTCTCGTTGTTACTCAAGAGATTTACTCTGTTTCCAGACTTTCGCCTTTCGACAATCTTTCGCATCACGAAAATATGAATCTTTTGAAAAACCGAGCGATTTGTCTTTGTAAAAAAGTTCGCCGCGAAGTTTCAGCATTTCGAGAAATCCGCAAAGGTTCATCGCCTTTCTTGTCGGAAAGGTTTCTAAAAGGTTTTCAAGATTCGTTTTGTCGTTCGTTACCAATTCAAAGAAATTGAGACTTTTGAGAACATTGAACATCACAAAATCAGAAACGTCCTGAGTCAATAAACTTTGTGTTGTTTTGTCCGGCAGCGATAATTCCTTGACGATTGAAGCAATTGCGTAATTTTTCAAAAGGCAGTGTTCAAAACGTAAAATTCCTTTGGCTATTTTGATGTTTTCCGGTTTTGAGTATTTTCTACTCAAGACTTCCCGAAACTTGCCGTAAATGCGGATTTGTCTGGTTTTAGCTTTGAAGTAAAGTGTCGAATCGTTGTAAAGAAGTTTGTCCATTCTCGGCAAAATCTTATCGGATAGCTTTTTTATCACTTGGAAAACTTTTGCTTCTGACAAATAAAAATCTTTTGCAAAATCAATGCGGCTAACCGTCGCCGTCTTTACGTCAAAATGCAGTCCGCTAGTTGCTTCGACATATTGAGAAATCATTTCCAAACCTTCAAAGACTTCGACTTGATTCGGCAAACGAGCGTTATGTCCGAAAAGCATTTTGGGCAAAGACACTTCCGCCGAAAGATGCCAGATGCCGTTTGGCGTTTGAATCATCGTCAAATTAGGCAGAGCTTCCGAGCCTTTCGCGTTTAGCGTCCAGGTCGGATTTCTCGCCTTTGACAAATAAATCCAATGCCTTCGGAAATCATCGCAAATCAAAGACTGATAGAAATGTTTTATTCCAACGGTGTCGAGCATTAGTTTTCGCTTGCATTTTGTTTAACTTGGTTTCCGCCGTTTTCAATCCAATTCGTCAGAGCCGTTTCTGAGTATCTGTATTGCCTTTCGCCGATTTGCACAAAAGGAATTTTCTTTTCCCGCGTCAGTTCATAAATCCGCGCTGGTTTCAAATCCAAAATCTCGCTCACTTCTTTAACCGTCAATAATTTTCGTGTCATTTCCAAAATCTCCTTAAATAAAAAAATCCTCACCGAATGAGATAAACTCAAACGATAAGGACAATTTACACGCGGCGTTTGTTTCGTTCGTCGTAAAAAGTAATCCGATTACCTTTTAATACTTTTCACTACTTTCTCTCTTTCTCCCTTTGTCTAACTATTTCACGCGCCTCATTAAGTATCTTTGAACTATCATAACCAAAATGTTTAATGCGTTTGTTGTATGTGTTCTTTTCAATTTGTAACTCTGTGTAAATATCAATTGCCTTCACTTTGTCTTTTTTTTCGTATAATCGGACGGCTGTATTAATAATTTGTTCTAAATAGTGAGGCGGATAACTATTGGTTTTCTTTGGCTTTTGTTTACCAACTTCACTCTCAGGTTTCGCCAAACCCGAAATTTCTTCAAAAAAACTATATTTTATCGGCTCCCAAATATCGCTTTTAGGAAATTCAAATGGTCGTCTTGCCTGTTTCAATCGCCATTCACGGAGAAATTCAGATTCAGGTTTTGAAGCCGTCAGCGAATCTTTATCAGTCCATTTTTTCTCAATTTGCCGGTCTTGCTTTTGCGCTTGCAATATTCTGGCTACGTCCGGCGCTCTTCTATCAAACTCTAAATTATTGAGTTCTTCATCATCGCTTTCCTTATCACGAAAAGCGTTAAGAATTATAGAATCTCTTAAACGATTCAGATTATCCGAAACAACTTTCAAATGTTCTGGTTTTGAAACTAACGCGGTTGAAGAAATTTCTGGATTTGAAAATGTTTTTACCGGCTCATCTTTTTGAGATAAATAGTTTAAGGCGCAAATCGCATAGGGCGAACGCATTAAAATTGTTAATCACCTACTTTTATTCAAAGCCAAGTAAAACAAAGGGCTTTGACATTTTTTCCCCAGATGTAAACTAAAAAAATAGAAAAACATTTCGTTGAAAA
>Ga0136611_10000630_pt1 | contig 23610 bp, 39 predicted proteins | sample AntDrymUQ2232306_2_FD_106645 | JGI IMG/M metagenome (GOLD analysis project Ga0136611, IMG submission 106645) | Polar desert sand microbial communities from Dry Valleys, Antarctica - metaG UQ223 (23.06) | ecosystem: Environmental > Terrestrial > Soil > Desert | place: Antarctica: Dry Valley...
GACCATGGGTGAGATGAAGCTTGGTGATTTGGTGAAGGGTATAGCGGGTTTGGCCGCAATGATGACAATTCTCGCTCTTGCTCTGAACGCTATGACCGGTACCGCTGCTGGTGCTGCTGCTCTTCTTGTGGCCGCAGGAGCGTTGCTGGTTCTCACCATTGTGCTGAAGACCCTTGCGGGTATGAGCATAGGTGAACTTGTCACGGGTCTTGTTGCTCTCGCCGCCATATTCGTTGTTCTTGGTGTGTCTGCAGCTGTTCTTGCTCCAATGGTTCCCGCACTGCTTGCCCTTGCTATAGCAATGGGTGTGCTTGGTGTGGCAATGGCACTATTTGGTGCAGGCGCATTCATGATAGCAAAAGCCTTCCAAGTGATGGCCCAAGCCGGTGTCATAGGCATGAAGGCAATGGTAGAAGCGATGAAGATATTTATCACGTTTCTCCCTGAGCTGGTGAAAGCGTTGGCACGATCTCTGATTGAGCTAGCGGCTGAGCTTCTACGAGCAGCCCCGATGTTGCTTAAGCTTGTCACCATATTGCTCGTTCAGATTCTCGACACCATCATCGAAGTTGCACCTAAGATTGCGGAAGCATTGGCAGCGATCATCACATCTGCGGTTATGTTGCTCAGGACGAAGTTCCCGCTCATCGTAACTGCTGCCTTTGAAATGCTGATGACGTTCCTCAAGGGAATTCGAGACAACATCGCACAGATTACCACTCTCGCTGTCGATATTCTTATCAACTTTGTCGATACGCTCACGAACAACGCATACAGGCTTGTCGCCGCAGGGATCAATTTCTTGCTGGCTTTCTTGAATGCGATTCGGGACAAAATTGGCGACGTTGTGACAGCAGCGTTCGATATTCTGATGGCCTTCATTGAGGCTATCGGTCTGAACCTGTGGAGAGTGGTTAATCTGGGCGGCAAGATCATCGAGAATCTGGTCACCGAAATCGGTCGAAAGGCTGGTGAGATTGCCACCGCTGCAGCAAACACCATCATCAAGTTCGTTGAAGAACTCGGGAAGAACTTGCATCGAGTTACTACCGTTGCTGTCGATGTTGCTCTTGCTTTCATCAAGGGCATATCTGACAACACGCAGCGGTTTGTCAACTCGGCTGCTCAGTTGCTCATCGATTTCCTCAATGGATTGGCCAACACTATTCGGGACAGGTCTCAAGATCTTCGTAATGCTGGTGGGAACATTGCCTCCGCCATTATCGAGGGTTTGACTGGTGGTCTGAACAATGGTGGTGGACCAGTTGGTGCAGCCATGGGTCTTGCTGGTAAAGTGGTTGGTGCGTTCATGGGTAAGATCAACGCCAGCTCACCATCCAAGCTGTTTATGAAGATTGGTGGCTATATTACACAAGGTTTGGCTATGGGTCTCGACCGAGGCACCCACGCTGAGAACAGCGCTGTTGCTTCGGCTGAGCGCATCATATCTGCCTTCCAAACCACATTGAATCATATCCCTGATTCGCTTGAGGGGATGGCAGAACTGAGCCCGGTCATCACACCAATTCTCGACTTGACTCGAGTTCAGGCAGAATCTCGGAATCTCAGTCGTCTTATTCCGTCCTCACGCATTTCTGCTGGCGTTTCATTTGGGCAAGCTGATCAGATTGCTAGAACGTCTGAGCTTGGCACCACGGCTGGAGAATCATCTACGGACGGTTACGACGGTCCTAAGGAAGTGAAGTTCGAGCAGAACATTTACTCTCCGACCGCATTGTCGACGGGCGAGATCTACCGCAACACCAAGAGCCAAATCGCACTAGCCAAAGAGGAGTTGAGCATTCCATGAGAGTGACTTCAGTCGATATTTATGCATCCAACTCCAGCAACTTCATCAGCCTCAGCTATCGAGACCCTGCGTCCAAGAATCCATTTCAAGTAAAGTCGATTCTGGGTCTTGATGCTGATGAAATCACACCAAAGTTTTACCGAGTGGGCAGCGGAGGTATGGGTAAGTATTACGATCTCACTCTTTCTAAGCGTGATGTCGTCGTGCAGATTGCCCTGAACCCAACGTTCGCTCTGGGGAAGTCATATTCCGGGCTTCGTGATGAACTCTATAAGTTGATCTCATCGTCTAGGACTGGGGTTGTTCAACTACAGTTCAAAGACGGTGCAACTACGGTTGCCGCAGTTTCAGGGTTCATCACGAAGTTCGAGTCCCCGCAGTTTGCGCAAAGTCCTGAGGTACAATTGACGATCGAGTGTGGCGACCCAATGCTAAGGGCCCTTGCCGAAACAGTGGTTCCCATCGCTGGACTGAATCCTCAATCGACGGTTGTCACTGACGCTCTATCGACGGCGCCTCATGGGTTTCGATTTGGTGTCAAATTCACAGCGTCAACTGTCAGTTTTTCGATTAAAGACGCCGTCGCTGCATCCTGGACCTTTGCGGTTGATCTCACAGGTAGCCCACTGGTCCAGTTTGCTGCAGACGACGAGTTGCGTCTGTCGAGCGAGTACAATAATCGATATTTGCATCTGATCCGAGGGGGCGTCACTACCCATTTGGTTGATCGAATCGTCCCTAATTCAGTATGGCCGGTTTTGTTTCCTGGTGCGAACCCCCTCGTGTGTTCGAATCTTGTCCAGTGGGACCACATTAAGCATTTCCTAACTTACTGGGGGGTGTAGCATGGATGTGTTTAAATTCATCAATCCTGTGCACCCCACAAAGCTGGAACAGGGTCGACTCATCAACGGTTTGAAGTCGAAACTGTGGATCGAGCGATATCGTGACGTTAGCGAGTTTGAGTTCATTGCTGACGTCGAAACGGACATGCGTAACATGCTGCCCATAGGGACGTTGGTGTCGCACGTCGATACTGATGAAGTCATGGTTGTCGAAAATCATGAGATCAGAGAAGACAGCGGTCAAAAGACAGACATCAAGATCACGGGTCGAAGCTTTGAGTCATTTTTGGAGAACCGTATTGTTGGCGCCAACAAAGCGTGGCCAACCACAGCATCAGCAACGACCGAATACGTGCTCGGTGCTTCATACACGTGGTATCAGCTTGTGACCATGATCCAGGATCATATTTACACGAGCAAGGTCATAGATCAGAACGATACTGTTGCCAACGTGGTTGTCATGACCAATGTTCCTGGAGCAGGTGTCGTCGAAACTAGACCCATCACTCGAGGCGATCTATATACTCGATCGATAGAGCTTCTGGACGTCGACAATCTCGGCATCAAGACCGTTCGACCGGGATCTCGATCACCGCTTGGTGCATCCGACCCCAACATGGTTATCTTGGTGCACAAAGGGCTAGATCTTAGTGCGCAAGTGGTGTTCTCCTCAATTACTGGCGAAATCGAAAGCGCCGATTACTTGTGGAGCAATAAGAAGGCTAAGAACGCCATATTGGTCACGGGTCGATGGATTGAGACGGTAGTCAAAGATCCTGGTGTCGGTTATTCTCGTCGAATGATGTTCCTCGAGGCCTCTGACATCGACAGTGCATATTCGGCTGCTCCAACTGGTGCGGCTAGAGATTCGGTTATTGCGCAGATGCAAGCTCGTGGACGAGCAGCCCTTGCCGCTCAGAAAGAGCTGACGCTGGTAAAGACTGATGCGAACAAGAATGCGTCGACATACAAGTATCGTGAACACTTCGAAGTTGGCGATATTGTGACCGTTGAGGGCTCGTTCAGCGAAACAAGACCGATGCGAGTTGCGGAGTACGTTGAAATCGAAGATGAGACAGGTCAAAGCGGATACCCAACCCTTACTGCCCTTTAAAGGAGCTCAAATGAAACTCACTAAGTCAGCACACGACGGTTTGACGAAGTTGGTGCTTGTGATCTATCCGGGTCTGTCGGTCGCAGTGTTTGTCATGTCCTATATTTGGGATCTGCCTTACGCAAAGCTGATCCTCGGTATGGTGGCAATGGTGTCGTTTGCTATCGGATTGTATCTTAATCGTAGCGAACATGCTTACGATGGCAAGATTTTCGTGACGGCTAGTGACGAAGGAGGGAAGCTTTTCACTCTTCAGCTTGACGGAGACCCTGAGGAGCTTGACCAGAAACGGGCGGTATCCTTCAGGGTGACGAAGGATGAACCAATGGCTGAGGTGGATCTGTAGGCTCGCAAGCAATACATTGCTTATGATGAGACCTACAGAAAGGAAGGCCGTTGAAGTTCAGAAAGAACAAGGACGACGAAGCCCTTGATGCACTCATCGACTGCGTACTGCAAGAGATGCAAATGGTCGGGAGATGCTCAGAAGAGTACTCGAAACTGATGAAATCGCTGGAGCGACTTCACGAGCTAAAGGCAAAAGATCGCCCGAAGCGAGTGAGCCGTGACACGATCGTCATCGTTGCCGGGAACCTTCTGGGAATCCTCCTGATCGTCGCATACGAGCATGCGCACGTGATGACAAGCAAGAGCTTCAGTCAACTACCGAAGCTGAACCCGAAGCTACCCGAGACGTAAGGAACGGCATAGGTGTCGTGTGAACCCCACACGGCATCTATGTTTTTCCTCATATTTGCCCAAAAGGCTCATGTTCCTACAAGGATTGGTGTTTTTCCAAAAAAATTCCCCGGGGGAAACTTTTCGGCGAACTTCCTGAAAAAACTACCCTCTCAGCGGCTCAGGAAGCGGCTATCTCAAGTAAGGATGGGTGTTCATACCAGAATTGGGGTCCAATCCGTTAGAGAGGCTCTCAGGGGTGTCTCCGTCAAAATCGACCTTTTCGCAGGATCTACAGGGCGTATAATGAGACCCCTACTAACAAGGAGACATTCGACGATGCTTTACCGCATATGGCGACGTCAGCTCAACGATATTCAGGAGAAGATCCAGGCGTACGACGAGGACCCCGTTCATTACGAGAACGAAGACCTCACCGACTACTGGAAAAACCGGAAGTCGTTGACAGACGAGCTAGAAGCGCATTACGCAATCGAGAGTGAGGCCACATAGTAAGTCCACAGTGAGACGCCCTAACAAGGCTTCTCGTTTTTTCTGCCTCGCAGGATTTACACGTAGTGTAATGAGAGATCCCCCTACGAAAGGAAGAGACAATGGACCGAGTCAAGAAGACCGCCGCTGCCACGAAGAAGTTCGTTGCGGACCACAAGGTCGCCCTCGCCGTGATCGCCACAGCAGCTTGCTGCTTGACGTTCCAGGTGAAGGTGATGAGTGGCCACAACGACTTCCTCAAGGAGCGGGGGCTGTACGACGAGTTCTACGCCGACCCCGAAGACGCAGAGATCTAACCCCAGTGAGAAGCCCCTAACAAGGCTTCTCATTTTTTCGTCGCAACTTCTACACGTAGTGTAATGAGACCACTACCAAGGAGATCCGAAATGGACCACGCCCACGACAAGGACACCCCTGGATTTGTTGGAAGAACCGTCGACATCGCCGGCGTCGTCATGATCGCAATTTGCGTGATCAAGGCGGCCAAGGGATGGAAGACGTTCACCCAAGGAGTCAAGGAGTCCCTCGCCGAGAAGGCCGAGCACGACAAGAACCTGAAGAAGTAATCTCACAGTGAGAAGCCCTAACAAGGTTTCTCATTTTTTGCTCTCGCAGGAATTACAGGGCATGTAATGAAGAAGACCCTACGAAAGGACTGACATGAACACGACCGCCAAGGAAGTTGTCACCATCGTCACCAAAGGACTTCTGACAGTTTGGAAGAGCTACAAGAGCACCGCCGCTACTCGTCACCAGGACCCCATGACTGCGCTAATCCGCAGCATGTGTGGTACCGAGATGAACGACGTCGAGGCCGCCAAGTACCTCGCCCAGGATGTCAGTGAGATCCGGAAGGCGCTGATGGTGAAGAAGACCGACCGAGCGTTCAAGAAGATCGTCAAGAACTCATACTAGGAGAACCTGAGAACGAGGAGCCCGTAACACGGCTTCTCTTTTCTTCCTCGCATCACATACAAGGCTCATAATGAGACTTAATCCACAACCGAGGAGAGAACGATGAGATTCAAGCACCAGATTGAGACACCTGACTTTGAAGAAGTAAAGGAGCGCATCATGGAGAACCGACTGACCCCAGTCATCGCCGTGGCCGCTACTGCCTTCTTCGCCGTCATGCTGTCCAACCGGAAGACCAACATCAACATCAATATCACCACGACCAACGATTGAGCACAAGTGAGAAGCCCTAACAAGGTTTCTCATTTTTTGCTCTCGCAGGATCTACACGTAGTATAATGAGAAGAGAGCAGGCTGATACCTGACTAAGAAAAGATTGCCCGGAAACCGAAAGGTGGCTGAGAAGAGCATCCTCTTCTTTTTTTTCTCGCAAGAATTACACCTCATGTAATGAGAGACCCCAACAAAAGGAGAACACATCATGTGGAAAGACAAGCTCAAGCAGCAGTGGAACGAGAACCCGCTTGCTGTCATCACCGTCGCAGCTCTCGCCGCCACCTCGGCAGCGAAGATCATCGATGCGATGTCAGCAGCGCAGGGCCGTAAAGCCTACGCCAAGCAGATCAACCACAAGACCCGCTACCCCCGTAATTGAAATCTTGAAGAGGTGCCCCTAACAAGGCATCTCTTTTTCCAAGCAGCTCGCATATTCTACATGCCATATGATGAGGAGATCGAAAACGCTAACACACGAGATGTGTGAGCAGACTCGAATCCCCTCGAATGAGTTACCTGAATCAGAAAAGGCTGATCAACTCATTCTTTTTTTCCAAACCAACCAAAGGAGCTTAAATGACAGTGCGTGAACTCAAAGAGATGCTGAAGTTGGCGGATGATGACGCGCCCGTCGTGTTCGAGGTGCAGACCAAGGGCGTCCCCGGCGACACCAGCTGGTCCATCGATCGTTCGGTCGAGCGGCACGGCTTTCTTATTCTGGTCAGCGACGTCTAACCTCGCACGATTTACACCTCATGTAATGAGAAGAAGGTAAGACACGAATGTGTGAGTGAAAGACTCACCTACCTGGTGCGGGAGCAAAACCGCTAAATCACAGTTTTCGATGGGCTGTGAACCCACGTCTTCTCATTTTTTTCTGCCCACCCCCATACCAAAGGAGAAACAACATGGCAGATGAACTTAAGGGAACTTGGATCGTGGTCCAAGAGTTCCATGACGCAGAACACGAAACGGCTTGTGTCGCCACCGGTCCATTTCCTTCTCAGGACGAAGCGGTCGACTGGATGGATTCTCAACTAGAGAACCAAGAACTGTTCGACGCAAGCGTCTGGTTCCTCAACACGCCCACGCCAATTGAAGGAGAGTGAGCATGCACGAAGTTCAAACTCGAAACGAAGCCGGCGCTACGCCTACGTACGAGACAATCGACGCAGCGTTCAAGGCAGCTGAGGAAGACGCAACCATCTGGAAGATATCCTGGACGGACGCCACTACGGGTGAGCGAGTTCGATTCGTCAAGCGTGATGACCACCGAGGCCATATCCATTGGAGGTACGATCCCATCGTCATCCAGATGAAGCAAGGAGAGTCGGTTTAGGTCGCAGGATCTGCAAGCCTTGTAATGAGAGAGTCATGTGCCCCCGCAAGGAGCCATGGCTTCTCATTTTTCCCCCACACCCACAAGGAGAAAGATGGAATACGTGACCACAACCCGCACGACAACCCGCAGAGGAAAGAAGTACGGCTTCTTCGCATTTCTGTTCGACCTCTTCATGATCTGCATCACTGCTGGCTTCTGGCTGATCTGGATCTTCGTCCGTGAGATGAGGAAGCTCTAGATCATGAACTTCAAGGAGCTCGCCAACAAGGCCCTAAAGGAAGTAAAAAGCAACTCGCCAGAGCTTCTTACTGCCATCGGTGTAAGCGGCGTAGTGACGACTTCATTTCTGACGGCCAAAGCCTCTTTTAAAGCGGCTCGCTGTCTAGGTGAAGAATCACCATATTTGTCGGTGAAGGAGAAGGGCAAGATCGTCTGGAAGCTGTTTATTCCCCCCGCCGTTGCGGGAACAGTGACGGTCGGGTGCGTTATTGGTGCGTCCAAGACCAGCGCCAAGCGTACTGCAGCAGCAGTGACCGCATATTCTCTTACCGAGCGTGCCTTCTCCGAGTACAAAGAGAAGGTGATCGAGCAGATCGGTAAGGGGAAAGAGCAGAAGATCCGTGATGAGTTGGCCCAGAAGAACGTGGACGGGAATCCCGTTGGGTCCAAAGAGGTGGTCGTTATTGGCTCAGGTCAAGTCCTGTGCTGCGAGCTTCTCACCAAGCGATATTTCCGTAGCGACATGGAGACGCTTCGGAAGGCTCAGAACGACATCAACGCTCAGCTCAACAGCGGTGTGTACGTAACGCTCGAGGAGTTCTACGACCTCATCGGGCTCTCGAACACATCACAGTCCGACCACCTAGGGTGGGAGTCAGACAAGCAGATGAGTCTAGACTTCAGCACGGTTCTCTCAGATGCGAAAGAGCCGTGTTTGGCGTTCGACTACAACTACGTGAAACCGGTCCGATGAAAGAGGGAATATGAAGAAGTTCTTCAAGGTCGTCTTCGGGTCTCTGTACCGATTCGGTAAGTGGGTCGGTCGGAGAGAAGAAAAGGGAGAGCGCAAGAACAGGTAGGTCGCAAGTCCTACACGTCATGTAATGAGAGAGGGGGGTCTGAACAACTCCTCTCTTTTTGTCCAACCCAACCAAAGGAGAAACAATGGAACTGGTAGTCAAGACCGATGACAACTCGGACGAGCCTCCGATGCAACACAAGTTCGCAAAGATGCTCGTGGGCGCTGTCGTGGGCTTCATCGCCTCCGGCCTCGCCGAGAAGATGTACGACAACATCCTGAAGTATCGACAGGGCAAGACCACAGTCGAGCTCGAGAAGTAATCCCGAAAGTCAGAAGGCATGTGCATCCCACGCATGCCTTTTGATTTTTGCCCAACCAACAACCGTAAAGGATCACACATGCTTAAGCGTGCCATCAACTACGAAGACTTCGAAGGCAATGCCGCCACTGAAATCTTCTACTTTAATCTTTCCGAGCCCGAGCTCATCGAGCTTGAAGTCGAGTACGACAAGGGGTTCAAGGCGATGCTTGAAAGCATCATCGAGTCCAAGGACCACAAGAACCTCATCAAGCGCTTCAAGGAAATCGTACTTTTGGCATATGGTCAGAAGTCTGAGGACGGCAAGCGGTTCATCAAGTCGGATCAGCTACGTGAAGAGTTCTCGCAGACAGCTGCGTATATCTCTCTCTTCATGGAGTTGGCCACTGATGACAACGCTGCTGTCATTTTCTTGAAGGGTGTCCTGCCCAAGAAGCTGACTGGCGCTGACTTCGACAAGGCCGTCGCAGAAGTTTCCCCTCCCGCAACCAACTAACGTAAAGGACGACAATGCCTGATTATCAGGGTAACGCCAAGAAGGACCGAGCGGCTGCAGAAAAGCCGGAGAAGAACATCGAGCGGGTAGTCGTCGGGGAGGTTATCGTTCAGAAGCCGACGCTTGGACAAAAGTTCAAGGGTTTGTTTACTCGGACAGACCCAAAGACGGTTATCACCTACGTCGCTGCTAGCGTTCTTCTTCCCGCAGCCAAGAACATGTTGTATGACGGTCTCAAGACGACCGCCGCACACATGATATTTGGTGAAGCAGCAGCTCGACGTCAGCAGATGACAGCCGGTGGCGGTTCTCGAACCGTCTACAACAACCCGGTCAGTCGAGCTCGTGAAGGTATGGCTAGGCTTGCTCCTCCAGTTACACAAGTGCCTCGAGCATTGTCTCGTCAGCACGTCCACGAGAACTTCATCCTGTCATCGAGGGATGAGGCCGAACTCGTCCTGGAGCGGATGAACGATATCATCGAGAAGTACGAAGTCGTAACCGTCGCAGATCTCAATGATCTCGTCGGCCTTCCCACTACACACGTTGACAACAAGTGGGGTTGGATATACCTGGCTGATGTCCAGGTGCGACAGATCCGTGAAGGCTTCCTAATCGACTTCCCTCCTGCGGAAGCGGTTCAGTAACACCCCATATTCATCCACTAATCGAAAGACAGGTCAAAACTAATGAGGCTAGTACCGCAAAGGTTGGGTATGACAGTTGCACGTAAGGTGCTAACGGTCAAGAGGAACTCGCCGCATATCTTCTTCGCAGGGGGTGTTGCAGGCGTCGTCGGTAGCGCATTTCTTGCTTGCCGAGCAACGTTGAAGCTTGAAGAGAAGCTCGACGGGATCAAGACTGAGATGGACGCCGTTACGCCGGTAACAACTCCGGTTGAGGGGGGAGGATATGTTCCGGATCAGGAGCAGATCAAGGCGTTCGGGCAGGTCTGCATCAAGAGCGGTGTGGTTCTGGGTAGGCTCTACGGTCCGGCGGTTGTGTTGGGTGGCGTGTCTATCGCTGCCTTGACTGGATCGCATATCCAGTTGACCAAGCGCAACACCGCTCTTACCGTTACGCTTGCCGCCATCACGAAGGCGTATGACGAGTATCGAGTTCGTGTCCAGCAGGTTGTGGGCAAGGAAGCAGAGCTCGATATCTACCGAGACGTCAAGGTCGAGTCCGTTATGGTAGATGGAAAGAAGAAGGCCGTAAAGGTCGTCAACGGTACCGAGTATTCTCCGTATGCCCGTTTCTTTGATGAGACGTCAAGGGAGTGGGTGAAGGACGCAGAGATGAACCTCTATTTCCTTCAGTGCCAGCAGACCTACGCCAACCATCAGCTTCGTGCTCGTGGTCATATCTTCCTGAATGAGGTCTACGACTCTTTGGGTATGGAACGTTCTGCGGCTGGGCAAGTCGTGGGATGGGTCATAAACGGGGAGGGTGACGGGTATGTCGACTTCGGTATTTACGAAGCACGTAGTAATCGGTTCGTGAACAACCTCGAGCCTCGAATCATCCTCGACTTCAACGTAGATGGGCCTGTTCATCACCTTCTTGGCGATGCGCCTCTGCAGATCGTCCGTCACACTCCCGTGGCTGGTGAGTGATGGGCGCCTTGAGGCTTAGAGTTCTAGGCACTCCTCTGCGTGCTTCTATATCTGTCGGCGTTGTAGCGTTCGCCGCAGGTGCAGGCGTAGGGTTCGTGTTTGGGCGTCGCCCGAAGAGCACGGTTCCTCACTATTTCCCGGATGGTTTGGACGTACACCTCACCGAAGGCGATCTCGATAAGATGAGGGCTCGTAATGCGGCCAAGCGAAAGAAGGGCACTGTCGTTATTCCTTCGCTCAACCGTGATGTTCCGTTGACGGCCGATCTGGGGAAGGAGTTTGTCGAGCAAAAGCTTCAAGAGGCAGAGGCTCCTGATACTTCCGAACCTTTGCGTGAGTACACCACGAGAAAGCCCGGTGAGCGAGATACTATACTTGCGCCTCCGAAGACTGAGGTTGAGGTTGTGACGCATTCGGTTTTTGCTAGCAACGATTCCGACTGGAACTATGAGCTAGAGCTCTCCAAGAGAACTCCGGTAAACCCTTATGTCATCCATAAGGACGAGTTCTTCTCGAACGAGTTTGACTACTCGCAGTCAACGGTGACATTTTACGCCGGTGATGCCATCTTGGCCGATGAGGACGAGACACCGATGTACAATCACGCCGGTATCGTTGGCGAAATCAAGTTCGGACACGGATCGGGCGACCCGAATGTCGTCTATATTCGTAACGACAAGCGCAAGGCTGAGTACGAGGTTTTGTTCGACCCGGGTTTGTTCTCAGAAGAAATTCTTGGGCTCCAGATCGAGCAGAATGACAGAAAGCAGGACCTGCAGCACTCCAATCAGAGAAAGTTCAGGCCTGAGGAGTAAGCATGGGCGGGCCAATTGAAAGTGAATACTTCGACTGGCTCTGCGCAAAGGTGGTAGACATACACAGCCATAGCTACATAGATCTCTTTCGAATTCTGTACACAAGAGAGTTCGAATGGTCTGTGTTTGGCGACAGAAATCGGAACGAAGACGGGATTGAACTCAGATACAGCTTTGCGAACGAAAGCGGATGGGAGAGAGACCCAGATTGGTTTAACGAACCTTGCTCCTTGTTGGAGTTATTCATAGCCCTCGGGATGAGGGCTTCGTTTCAAACCGATATTCCTACTAAGAAGTGGTTTTGGACGTTCCTGTCCAACATTCTTTTGGATGAGTATCGGCAAGTTTCTGATTCAGACATCCCCGTAATCGAGGATATTCTGTGCACGTTTGTGTGGAGAAGGTACGATACGTATGGTCGTGGAGGGATTTTTCCATTGGACCAAACAATGCAAGATCAAAGAGAGGTGGAGATCTGGTATCAACTCTTTGAGTACATCGATGACCAAGGACTAGTCTAGAAAGGCAGGGTTAATGGATTTCTACACCATCATTGTGAACGAAAAGAAAGACGGCACCCTGCAAATCAGACCGGATTGGACGGTCGGTCGGTCCAAAGATCTGATGACTCGTGGTGGATCGTTCTATGCGATCTGGGATGAAGAAGCGGGTCTTTGGTCTACCGATATTTACGATGTGCAGCGTCTGGTAGACGCAGATTTGGTACGATACGCCAACGACATGGAGGCAAAAACCGGAGTCATCTACAAGGTGGCTCGGATGCAGAACAACGGCACAAAGCTGTGGGACGAATTCCAACGATACCTCCGGAACAGCGGCAACAACTTCCACAATCTCGATGAGCAGCTCATATTCGCCAACACCGAGGTAATGAAAGAGGCGCATGCTAGTAAGAGGCTTGATTATTCTCTGCATGAAGGTCCTCATGATGCTTGGGACCGAATCGTGGGCACGCTTTATAATGAGGAAGAGCGTGCTAAGATTGAGTGGGCTATTGGTGCGGTGGTTTCTGGAGATTCTAAGATCATTCAGAAATTCCTCGTGTTTTACGGCCCACCAGGAAGCGGTAAATCCACAATCCTCAACATCGTTGATAGACTCTTCCGTGGTTATACAGCTGTATTCGATGCACGAGAGCTTGCCGGTCAGAACAACGCATTTGCCACCTCTGCCTTCAAGTCGAATCCGCTCGTAGCGATACAGCATGACGGAGACCTCTCCAGGATCTACGACAACACCAAGCTAAACTCGATTGTCGCCCATGAGACGTTGTCTATCAACGAGAAGTACAAGGCACCGTTCGAGCAGCACAGCAACGCGTTCTTATTTATGGGCACAAACGTACCTGTCAAGATCTCGGACGCTAAGTCGGGCATCATTCGTCGCCTCATTGACGTGGTTCCCACCCAGAAGACGCTCGACCACGACACGTATCATCAATTGATGGACCGTGTTAACTTCGAGCTAGGCGCAGTCGCTCAGCATTGCTTGGATCGTTATATTCTGATGGGCAAGAACTACTACAGTGGTTACCGCCCAACAGAGATGATGCTCCAGACCGACGTCTTCTACAACTATGTCGAGTCGTGTTTCGACATATTCAAGTCTGAAGATGGCGTCACCCTGAAGCGAGCATGGGCTCTCTACAAAGAGTACTGCGCTGAAACCGGTATCGAGAAAATGCTTCCTCAGTACAAACTTCGAGAGGAGTTGAAGAACTACTTCTACGTATTTGAGGAGCGAGCCAAAGTGGAGGGAGTCACAGTGAGGAGCTACTACCACGGATTCAAACACCTGAACGTTGGTCCCTCGACGGAATTGCCCATCAAGCCCGATGGTCTTTACCAAATCGATCTGACCGAAGGCCCGTCGATATTTGACGAGCAAAACCCGGGGCTTCCCGCTCAGTACGCAAAAGAAGACGGGTCACCCAAGACCTACTGGGCAGATGTAACGACAACCCTTGCCAACATTGACACGAGAGAGTTGCATTACGTGAAGGTTCCTTCGAATCATATCGTGATTGACTTCGACCTCGTGGATGAGAACGGCGAAAAGGACCTGGAGTTCAATCTGCAAGAAGCGTCTAAGTGGCCAGCTACGTACGCCGAGCTAAGTAAGAGTGGACACGGTGTCCACCTTCACTATATTTACACGGGAGACCCCAAGGACCTAGCTTCGGTTTACGATGTTGGAATCGAAGTCAAGACTCTTCTTGGGGACAGTTCGCTTCGTCGGAAATTGACCAAGTGTAACACGATCAACATCACTCCGATTGATGGAGGATTGCCGAAGAAGGAGAAGTCGATGGTAAGTGATAAGAGCATCCAAAGCGAAAAGGGTCTACGGGAACTGATCGCTAGGAACCTACGCAAAGAAATTCACCCGGGGACAAAGCCATCGATTGACTTTATCAACAAGATTCTTGATGACGCATACACATCAGGAATGTCGTATGACCTAACGGACATGCGGTCGGATATTCTCACCTTCGCTGCGAAGAGTTCGCATCAGGGCGACTACTGCATGAAGACAGTGATGTCCATGAAGTTTGTCGGCCAGAACACGATGCCCGAAGTGACAGATGAGGATATTCCTCTGACTTTCTACGACGTTGAGGTCTATCCCAACCTCTTTGTCGTGTGTTGGAAGAACGAGGGTTCTGACGAAGTGATTCGGATGATAAATCCGAGTTCTGCTGAAATCGAGCCTTTGTTCAAGATGAAGTTGGTGGGGTTCTACAACAGGCGTTACGACAACCATATCTTGTACGCTCGCTATCTGGGCTTCTCTGTGGAAGATCTTTATCGTCTCAGTCAGAAGATGACTGCGGCAGGTACCACAGACAAGAACATATATTTCGGTGAGGCGTACAACATCTCGTATGCGGATGTCTTCGACTTCAGTTCAAAGAAGCAGGGCCTAAAGCGCTTCATGATCGACTTGGCTATCCATCATGTAGAGCTCGATATTCCGTGGGACCATCCGGTTCCGGAAGATCTCTGGCCCAGCATCATTGAGTACTGTGTCAACGACGTCATCGCTACGGAGAAGGTATTCCAAGCAAGGAAGCAAGACTTCGTCGCAAGACAAATCCTTTCTGAGTTGTCTGGCCTGTCAGTGAACCACACCACCCAGAACCACACCGCCAAGATCATATTTGGCGATGAGCGTTACCCACAGCAAGCGTTTGTGTACACCGACCTTAGCGAGGACTTTCCTGGCTACGAGTTTAATGGAAAGGAAAGCACATATCGTGAAGAAGTCACAGGTGAGGGTGGATACGTCTACGCAGAGCCGGGCATTTATCAATCTGTGGCAGTTCTGGACGTTGCGTCTATGCATCCGACGAGTATTGAGGTCCTCAATCTCTTCGGGGCTTACACCGGCCGATTTTCGGAGCTCAAAGAAGCACGTATGGCAATCAAGCGTAAGGACTACGAACGCGCCGCTAGCATGCTTGAGGGTAAGCTCGGCAAGTTTCTTGTCAATGATTCATCAGACAGTGCGAGTGCTGATGACTTGGCATACGCACTCAAGATCGTCATCAACATCGTCTACGGACTGACCAGCGCCAAATTCCCTAACTCGTTTAGGGACAATCGCAACCGTGACAACATCGTCGCCAAGCGTGGTGCGCTGTTCATGATTGACCTCAAGCATGAGGTGCAAGACAGAGGCTTCCAGGTCGTCCATATTAAGACCGACTCCATCAAGATCCCGAATGCCACACCCGAGATCATCAACTTTGTGATGGGGTTTGGGGAACGATATGGATACGAGTTCGAGCATGAGAACACTTACGAAGTGTTCTGTCTTGTCAACGATGCGGTTTACGTGGCTCGAGAAGGCGAGAAGTGGACTGCGGTTGGGGCACAATTCCAGCATCCGTACGTCTTCAAGACGCTGTTCAGTCACGAAGATCTTGTGTTTGACGACTTCTGCGAGATGAAGAACGTGACACAAGGCACCATGTACCTCGATTTCGAGGAAAGTGGTGAGGTAGAAGACATGGTTCACCTTGGCCGGACGGGAAGCTTTGTTCCTGTGATGGACGATGGCGGAACTATGTGGCGTATTAAGGATGGAAACAAGTACGCCGTGTCTGGCACTAAGGGTCATATTTGGATTACCCGTGACGTTGCTGTTCAGAGAGAGAAAGCTGGAGAGCTGAAGATTGACATGGATTATTTCGACGACCTGAAGCGCAAGGCAGCAGATGCCATTACTAAGTTCAACGAGCATGAGGGGGTTATTGACCTCGGGTTTGTCTACTAAAAGGAAGACGGTGATGTAACATGAACAAGCTAACGTTCAAGGAGTACTACACGTGGGCATTGCCGAAGCTGGTGAAACACCCAGACTTTAGCTCTGTGGCCATGCGTAAGGTCAACACGATCACAGAAATGACATCCAAGCAGCTCGAACGACTCAACGTAAAGGAAAGCACCTAAATGGCTACAGATGACGCAAAGACGTTCATGATCGAGGATGCTCGACTCGTCTACCGGAATTTTGAGGGAAAGGAGACGATGTTCAAGCCGGCAGGAACTCGTACGTTCGCCGTAGTCTTGCCTAAGGGCGTGGCCGACGAAATGGCGGCTGACGGGTGGAATGTAAAGTGTAAGCCGGCTCAGGAAGAAGACGCAGAGGAGTTCTGCCACATCGAAGTAACCGTTGGTTATAAGCTTCGACCTCCGAAGATTGTGCTTATCACCGACACAAGTCGAACAAATCTAACAGAAGAGACTGTAGGCACGTTGGATTGGGCGGCTATTCGAAACGTCGACCTTATCGCTAGGGAATATTACTGGGAGGTTGGTGTTAAATCAGGCATCAAAGCATATCTTCAGACGATGTTTGTGACGATCGAGGAAGACGAGCTCGAGCGCAAGTACGCCGTGAACGATCCGGATAACCAGTAATGAGTCGATATTCTTCCTGCGATATGTATTGCATTAAGAGAGAAGAGCACAACCCGCCGCATGAGTGTTGCGTTCGAATTGGTGGTGTTTCTGCTGTCGTATCCCCAGACGCTGAAAGAACCATCAACGCCAAAGGTGGTTCTCAATCACACATCCCGGTTCGATTCGACTTGATCGATGGAGAAGCGCTCTTTGAGATGGCGAGGGTTCTTCATGAAGGAGCAGTGAAATACGGAGAAAACAACTGGCGAAAGATTGACGTTCCAGACCATCTGAACCATCTCATCATGCACGCTTACGCATATTTGTCTGGAGATCGGAGCGACGATCATCTTTCGCATATCATGTGTCGAGCAACGTTCGCCCAGGCAGTAGCTCTCGAACAAGGAGGAGATCGATAATGACCGATATCGTCTTCAGAAGCGATATTGTCGCTGAACATCGGGACCATATGGGTGGGGACGAGTCCATTATCGAAGCCATGCTTGTGTCAAGCGATAAGGATCAACTTATCCAAGAGATGCTGGAGATCCCAAAGACGGAGGGACGAATTAGGTTCCTCATGCGAATGAAGCACGGGACTCCGTTCGAGCACAACGCTTTGAAGTTCTACGTTGAGGCGCCTATATTTGTGTTTCGTGAGTGGCATCGGCATAGGATTGGGTGGTCCTATAATGAACAAAGCGGTCGTTATAGTGAGCTTCCGCCGATGTTCTATGTGCCGGGGCCTGAGCGACCTTTGGTTCAGGTTGGTAAGCCTGGGGCGTATACATATGTCGCCGGAAATCTGTGGGATTATAATTGGTTAGTTAAAGATGTAAAAGAGCAAGCAGAGTGGCAATATCTGTCATATCAAATGAGACTCAAACGAGGAATCGCCAAAGAAGTAGCTCGTATGTCTCTTGGTGTGAACACATATTCCAAGATGTACGCCACATGTAACGCCAGAAGTCTGATGGCGTTTCTGTCGCTTCGAACAAACGAGCCAACCGCAACCTTTCCATCAACACCAATGTGGGAGATTGAGGTCGCAGCTCGAATGACAGAAGAGGTTCTACAGCAGTTGTTTCCCCTGACGTACAACGCTTGGGTGGAATTCGGCCGTGTCGCTCCATAATCTACCTAATAGATCGGACAACTAATAATGGGACAAGCAATGATCATTCTGGAGTTCCCTGACCCAGAGAATCCCCTAGAGATGGGGTTATTTGTGGCGAAAGCTCAGAAGGCTTTTGAAGGAACCCCAGATATGCGGATGCATCTTGCGGTGCGAGGGGCTGCAGAAAAGATTCTCGCCATCGTGAACCCTCCAAAGATTGAACTCAAGCAACTTGACCTCAACACCAACAACACAAAGGATCAAACATGACCACCTACGTTCGCAAGCCATTTCTGGTTGACGCCGTCGAGATCACCGACAAGAACATTTCCGAACTGGCGAGTCTTGTCGGAACTTTGCAGAACAAGGATGACGGGACGATCTATATCCAGGTTGATCGTCGTCTTGTCCCGAACGTGTTCCGGGTTTACCCGGGATTCTGGATGACCAAGATGGACGGGAACATCCGCTGCTACTCCAAGCAGATCTTCGATAAGCTGTTCATTCCGAGCAACGTCGAGCTCGAGGAGTGGATCGCTCAGCTGAACGCCCCTGCGTGATGGACGAGAACTGTAGTATTTGGGGGGACGTTGATTTTGGCCACGGGACTGTAGAAGTTCGGTGCACCAAGACTGGCGTCCATGATAGTCACAAATGCGAGGTCGTGCTTAACGCTCAGGAGACAACTCCCGTCGTTGAACACACAAGCGACAACATATTCGACCACAAGAAGTCACTTGAGACCGGAAGCATTGTCCGGCAGAAACGACGATATTAGGTCGCAGGATTTACACGTCATGTAATGAGAGAGGAATGAAGAACCCGTACTTGCCCCAATAGTGCAAGACGCTTCATTCCTTTCTTTTTTTCCACGAAACCAACCAACAAGGAGAAAACGATGGAAGAGACCGAGAAGACCGAGACCACCGTCACCGAGGAGACCACGAGGAAGGTCCCCGAGGTTCTGGAGACCCGAGAGGAGCACCGCATTTCTGGTACTCCTGACACCGTCGACGAGACCAAGACCACCACCGAGGTCACTGAGACGAGCTAATATTTGCGGGTGATAGAGGAGAAGCTCATCCCCCGTGAGGGTTGATCCGGCTAACGTTTCTTTCGTAGGGGACAGTTAGGGAACCCGCATTTAATTTCCCGTATGATTGCGGTGGTGAACAGGTAACATCCTTAATCAAACGTGTGAGGTATATGCGGGTTCGAATCCCGCCCCTTTCATACGGGTACCCGTTCCTAAAGCGGAACTCTTTAGGAGTGTCAAGTGAAAGCCTTTGTTCGGAAGAAGCGGGTTTGCTGTAACGGCTTATGCGTGGACGAGAGGATGAACCACTTGGCTTGAAGCGGAATCGTCCCGATGGGTTTGTGGATGGTGATATCCAGCCTTGCGAAAAGGGAGTTTCGACTCCTTAGCTGTGAAAACCACAACGAGTCACAGGGCAAAGTACCGCCACGTCCCGGATATGCTTGCGGGACACCACCAAGACATCGACCTTTTAATGAAGGAGACGCCAATGAAAGTTGGAGATAAGTGTCTAGTGTTTGATACAAAATTGTGGAACCGGAAAGACGTTGGAGACAACAGCCAGTTCTTTAAAGAAGCAACAATTCTTGAGATTGACTCGCCGGGACGTGACCAAACAGCTGTTGTAAAGTTTGACCACGACGAAAGAATAAGTCGTGGGCATTTCACAAGCATGATTTCTTCTTTAACTTCCTAACAGAAAGTTGAGAATAGATGTTCGGCAAACGCACACTGATTGTTATTGCTTCGATCCTTCTATTGCTCGGAGCAGCGACACCAGCACAAGGACATGAGCAAAGGGGTGGTCCATCTAGAAGTAGAGCACCTGGGCAGATCAACGGACATCCTTGTGGGGGTGATCTACCGCCGTGCTTTGTTCTATATCGTGAGTCGAAGGGCACCAACGTCAAGAACAAGCGCAGCAGTGCGTCTGGTTTTTGGCAGGTGATCAACGGCACTTGGAAGGGATACGGGGGGTATCGACGGGCTATGGATGCTCCCGGTAACGTTCAGGATGATTTCGCTCGAAAGCTTTGGCGAGAAGGCAAGGGTTGTAGCCATTGGAACGCTTGTAGACGTTAAGGGATACACTTGCTGGGCATCAAGTAAAACTGCTCACCACCAACTAACAAAGGAGTTTCAAATGTCAGATAACGTCAGATACATCATCGCCGCAATCTCGGCCTTTCTTATCGTGGTCGTCGTGATTCGGTGCATCACGGCACAGAAAGATGTCTCCGAAGATGAGTGACGCTGTAGCACAAAAAATGAAGGCGTATTCAGATGCGAATCAAGATGAGCCTCGTCCTTGTTTCTACTGTGGTGCTCCGTGGTTCGTTATGTCTCTTGACCCAGACCACAAGCTGGACTGCCCAAGTGTCACGGGCGTATATCCTGTGCTTCTGAGAGAAGTAGAGCCACACGGCTTCTGCTGCCCGAGGTGTAATGTCGATTTCAAGGTCGGCGATTTTTACAAACGTGTTCAGGAAGACGACTCAGACGATGTCTGTAGCGTGGTCTGTCTCCCATGTCTGAACGACTAGTGCCTCCAGTCGAATGGGTGAATTTCCCAGATCCTCAGTACGACACAGCTTGCCCGACGTGTTCGGCTTTGGTCGAGAATCGTGCTGTTCATAGGGCTTGGCATATTGCTATGGTTGAGAAGACCGAACAGTATGTTGAGCCTCCGAGGTATGGGGGATGACCAAAGCACAAATTTCATGGTTACGCAGATTTGCTTTGGTGCTTAGCACAGGCGGCCTTTCGCTTTTGAGTAACGAACAACCCTCGGAGCAGCATAAATACATTTCGACCGCTTGTTATCATGACAGACACAACAACTGTCGACAAAATTGTAAGTTTTGTGCAAGGCAATGTATGTGTCAATGTCATAATCAGAAGGAGGACACGTGGGTAAAGTAACACGACGAGGACCGACCGTGAAGCCCGTAGAGAAAGAAGACGGGTCAATCGATTGGATCTATATTCACCACCGACTTGATGGAGGATCATGAAGTCCCCTTGGGATACCAGAGACGAGTACTTCAACCTTCGTGAGGAGTTCGGCAAGCTGATCGCCTGTAAGATCTCAGGCGTTGATCCTCTTGCTGTTATTCCGAGCGAAGACGATCTCACACTAGCGGACCTTCTCGGCACGATGATTGAGAAGGAAGCCGAAAGTCGTGAGCGGATCAAGCAACAAGATCCGTAGTCCAAGCGGGTGTGACCTGAGCGGCCGAACGGTCCGGGCTTTTAACCCGAAGGAGCAATCCCATCGTGGGTTCGAATCCCACCACCCGTACTAGGGTTTTTAACCAACTAAAGGAGAAACAATGCACTACGTTATTGTCCGACCTACCGGCGCCGATTGCTCTTGCGGATACGAGATGTCCGCTATGACTGGAGCCCAGGCGCTTGGGATGGGAAACCGACATGCTCATTTGAGCATCCGAAACGACGAGCCGGCTCGTGTGTGCGACACTCGGCTGTGCGATAAGGCGTGTCTGGAAGGAAAGGACAAGCCCGAGTTCGCAGATCGGCAGTGGCATCATCCCGACTGCTTCAATCACACCTCTGCTTGTTGTCCTCGACATGCCTAGAGGGCGCAAATCCGACAAACTCGAACGACTTTAAAGGAGCGATATGGGCTTTCCAGAAGTAGTGTTTAGAGATCGAGACGGAGACGAACTCTCCGTTGTGGCAAGAAGTGGAGAAGGGAACCTGGTTCCCGACCCGCTCATATCCATCACTAAGTCGGCCGGGACAAAGTACGAGCGGACACAAAGTGTGGTGTTCGTCGAAAGCGAAGCTCCTGATCTGATCGTGGCGATGGTCAAGAAGCTAAATCTGACTGAAACGCAGATTCACGAGATCATCGAGAAGTTGAACGTTGAGTTCAACGGACAGGTTACACCGGTTACAATTGGGTGCATCATTTGTGCCTCGACTACCACGTCGAAGTGGTGGAAGTGTTGTTCGGCGCATGCTTCAGAGCAGGGTTCTGATCTTGTGTGCCATGAGTGTTCGGAAAGACTTCATCCCGACAAGCCTCAACTAAAGGAGCCAGACAATGAAGACGAAGCGAAAGAACCAACCGATCCTGGGGTACTGCGCTCTGTGCCGGAAGGTGATGTACTCGGGGACCAACTTCGACCTTAACAACATCGGCGGAAAGATGAAGGCCGTTTGTAAGGGAGGATGTGTTGCCGAAGCTTAAGATGCCGTGCCATAGAAAGGTGTATAAGAAAAGGCCCGACAAGAAGACCGAGGACGGAAAACTCTACGACCGTCTTTGGGAGCTGTGCAAAGAGCGACGGATTACGGACTACACCTACGACGGCTCAGGTAAGTGGCGAATAACGTTTGGTGCTGCGGCGCCTACGAAGATGACAACGCAAGAAGTCCTGAAGACGTTCGGGTAACTTGCGCCGACGCCACCGAATATTCCGTCCAGTCCCTCATCCGTTTGAACGATGCGGTTGTTATGATTGCTACGAAGTTCGAGACATCAACGACCTAGTAAGGGAGTTCATGAACTGGCGACAACTTGCGTGTCAAATCCCGAGGCAAGAGGAAGCACATGCGTAACAACATGAATGAGGTATGACTATGAACGCACAGTTTCCTGCTGAACCGATGGCGGCATTCTTTGCTGCTGTCACCGCTGTAGAAACCGGTCAAGTAGGTGAGGTCGAACTGATGTTCACCTACGAAACCGAATCAACGTCAATGGAGCGGGGTCATTCCGTTTCTATGGCGATCGAGATCCGGAAGCACCCTCAGCCTGTTTTCCATCCATTGCTGATGCGGCAAGAAGGGGCACCCGATGAACAGACGTGACGTAGTCCAAGGGTTTTTGCTCTTTCTAGTAACGGTTGCTCTGATCTATCTTGTGCTATGGGGCACATGTCAGCAAGGCGCAGCCACGATTGCTCCCGTCGGAAAGACCGCACAACAATGCGCTGATGATTACCGGGCAATGCGTCGAAACGCTCAGGGTCTATGGACGAGCTCAGAGGCGTTCATCGATGAGTGTGTCCAATGACCATTTGGTTTACTCGAAAGCGCATTCCACCACACGACGGTATTTTCTGGCATGAGTGCGAAACGCCAGGATGCGTCAAGAAGGTTGAGTTTGACGACGAGCCCTTCTGTTTCATGCACACCCCGAACGCCGGACACATCGAGGGTTATTCAGCCTTCGTGAAGGCTCGAAACCCAGAAGGAGAACACAAGATCCTTCAAATCCCACAGAGAGCCCTGGCCAACCTGACCAAACGAAGATCACAATGACAGATCTTGCGGTACTAACCTTAGTCGCACTCGTTTTCTGTGCGGTGTGCTGGGAAGCAAACGTCCGGTCAGAGGTCTTCTTTGTGAGTGCGATCACACTCGTCGCATTATTGCTTGGGTTTGCTGTCGCATGCGCCGGGCTTGCCCAAATGGCCATACGGGTCCTCTAAGGACCAAACGAAAGGAATGAAATGAAGAACAAGTTCAACAAGCGACATAATACATAACGCTTACTGCGCCACCTCTTTCTTCATAGTGACGGTCCTCGAATGATCCTACCATCGTGTGCTATGAAGAGCTAGGTGGAATAGTACGCCTCGCAGGATCTACATGCCTTGTAATGAGAAAGAGGATAACACTTCTGCATAAACGAGCAGTCGACTCTTTCTTTTTTTTCTTCCACTCACCAACAAAGGAGACCATCATGGGGAAGACGAAAGAACGCAGGCCGTTTCTTGTCTGCAACGTAAAGGGCA
>Ga0136611_10000631_pt1 | contig 23605 bp, 22 predicted proteins | sample AntDrymUQ2232306_2_FD_106645 | JGI IMG/M metagenome (GOLD analysis project Ga0136611, IMG submission 106645) | Polar desert sand microbial communities from Dry Valleys, Antarctica - metaG UQ223 (23.06) | ecosystem: Environmental > Terrestrial > Soil > Desert | place: Antarctica: Dry Valley...
ATTTCGGCCGCTCCGTGGGGCAGCGCCAGCATTCTGCCCATTTCGTATCTGTACATCAAGATGATGGGCGCCGACGGGTTGGCGAAGGCCACGAAGGTGGCGATTCTGAATGCCAACTACATCGCCAAGCGTCTCGAGCCACACTATCCGACGCTCTATCGCGGGGCGAATGGGACGGTGGCTCACGAATGCATCATCGATCCGCGTCCGCTCAGGCAGTCAGCCGGGATCGAGGTCGAGGACATCGCGAAGCGGCTGATGGACTATGGCTTCCATGCGCCGACGGTGTCGTTTCCGGTCGCGGGCACATTGATGATCGAGCCGACGGAGAGCGAGTCGAAGGGAGAGCTCGACCGGTTCTGTGACGCCCTCATCTCCATACGGGACGAGATCCGTCAGATTGAAGGCGGCGTGTGGGACAAACGCGACAATCCGCTGAAGAACGCTCCGCACACAGTGGAGAGCGTGCTGGTCACGGAGTGGACGCATCCATATACGCGCGAGCAGGCGGCGTTTCCGACAGACTTTGTGCGAGCGCGGAAGTTCTGGCCGGCGGTAGGGCGGATCGAGAGCGCGTATGGAGATCGCAATCTCGTGTGCTCGTGCCTGCCGACGGATGCGTATGCGGAGGCGGTGGTGGGGGAAAGCGCGTAGGGGTGTCATCCCGCAACAGCGAGCGCCAGCGAGCCCTGTCGGTACACGCAGGAATGTCATCCCGCAGCAGCGAGCGACAGCGAGCCCTGTCGGGATCTACCTTACGGTTCTAGTAGCCGGCCACGAGGAAGGGCCAGTAGATCCCGACCTTCGCTTCGCTCAGGCGGGATGACACTCCGAGGGAGAGTCCTACCCGCCGATCTGTTTCTGGTAGGCGTCCGCGCTCAACAGGGAGTTCTGTTCGCTGGAGTTCTTCACCTTCATGCGAATCATCCATCCGTCGCCATACGGATCGCCGTTCACCAGCGCGGGCTCCTTGTCGAGACGCGCATTCACTTCGACGATCTCACCGGTGAGCGGTGAGAAGAGTTCCGATACGGCCTTGACCGCTTCGATGGTTCCAAAGACGTCGTGCTTCTTGAAGCTGGCGCCGACCTTCGGCAGCTCGACGTAGACGACGTCCCCAAGCTCTCCCTGCGCAAAATCCGTGATGCCGATCGTAACGGTATCGCCGTCACCGGCCTTCACGTATTCATGGTCTTCGGTGTAACGGAGATCGTTTGGAACTTGGGCCACGAGCGTATCCTGCGTGAAGGAATCGAGCGGAGAGGACGCGGCGAGCGAGAGCGGCCGCGCGAAGGGTGCGGCGGGAGTCTAGCCCGGGCGTACGCCGGGGTCAAGAAACTGCCGTTTTCTCCTTCTCGGATGCTTCCGCGTCGAGCGCGATCCAGATTTCCGTAACCTTGGCTTCGAGCGCCGTGACCGTGGAGTCATTGTCGACGCAGAAATCGGCGCCAGCCCGCTTGAGCTCGGCCGGCATCTGCGCGGCGATCATATCCATCGCCTCCGTCTCCTTCAGGTTCCGATCCTTCACCAGGCGCTCGAGGCGGAGCGGACGCGGAGCATCGATCAGGACGATGCGATCGAAGTCGGCGCTCAGGTTGCGTTCGAAGAGCAGCGGGATGTCGCACACCACCAGGCGGTCCCCCCGATCGCGTGCCTCACTGACGAGACGGTCGCGAAGCTTGGCAACTTCCGGGTGCACGATAGCGTTCAGCTCATCGAGGGCGTCCGGGTCGCTGAACACGCGCCGGCGCAGCGCCGCGCGGTCGAGGGAGCCGCCGCTTTGCAGTACCGCGGTTCCCCAGCGCTCAACAATCTTCCGGTAGGCCGTGGTGCCGGTTTCCACCGCCCGCCGAGCCAGCACGTCGGCGTCGATGATCGTTGCGCCGCGCTCCGAAAACAGGTGGGCGGCAGTCGATTTTCCGCTGGCGATGTTACCAGTGAGGCCGACGAGGAGCATGTGCGAGAGATCGGATGTGGTGTGTACGGCTTCGTACCAACAGGTACGCGCCAAGGTAGGTTCTAAATGCCCAAGGCGCAACATGCGTGCTTGCGTCGGTGAGTTCGGCCGATATCAATACGCGGCGACGTGGTAGAACGCAGTGACTCTAACAGGAAATCAGACTGTGGCGCGTAACGGAAAGCGAGGGGCTGGCGGGAGCACTCCGAAAACGGGTGGCTCCGTTCGCAGGATTGGGGTTGGGGGGACCATTCCGAAATCGGGTTCTGCGCGCAGGAGTGGGACCGACACCCGCCCGGACCGCAACGCGACGGGTGCGGTGTCCGCTAGTCGGCACGTTCTCGATGCGCATCCCGTGGAGAGCAATGCGGCGCTCGAAGACGTCGTCCGGCGGCAGTTGGCACTCATCGGAGAGAATCCAGAGCGGGAGGGACTGCGCAATACGCCGAAGCGCGTGGCCAAATCGCTGCTCTGGCTGACTCGCGGCTACGAGATGGACATCGCGGACGTGATCGGTGAGGCCGTCTTCCAGGAGCAGCACGACAACATGGTGATGGTTCGCGACATCGAGCTCTATTCCATGTGCGAGCATCACATGCTGCCCTTCTTCGGCAAGGCACACGTTGCCTACATCCCGAACGGCCGGATCGTCGGGCTGTCGAAACTGCCGAGAATCGTCGATGTGTACGCGCGGCGTCTTCAGGTGCAGGAGCGTCTCACCGACCAGATCGCGTCCGCGATTCAGGTTGCGCTCAAGCCGCTCGGGGTGGGGGTCGTGATCGAGGCCTACCACCTGTGCATGATGATGCGCGGGGTGGAGAAGCAGAACTCGAAGACGATTACCAGTGCGCTTCTGGGCACGTTCCGGAGTGACGCGAAGACCCGGGATGAGTTCCTGAGGCTGGCGAATCGGTAACAGTATTGCGTACTCCGTATTGCGTACGCACCGCGTGCGCCGCGGCATTTCGCCATCAGCATTCACACAAATGACGCGGCTGACTAGCTGCCTCCGCCGAGCAAGTCACCCTGCGCCGCGTCGTTGCTCGGCACCTGGTGACAGTGCCTGCATCGCGCCTCATAGGACTCCGCGCTACCAACCATGATGACCGGGGAGTCGTACGGCGCCGGCACCCCGCCGATGAGTCGCTGATTCCGGCTGGCAGGATTTCCGCAGCAGACGCAGATGGCGTGCAGCTTGTCCACGATCTCGGCGACCGCGAGCAGCTGCGGCATGGGACCGAACGGCTCGCCGCGAAAGTCTGTGTCGGTGCCAGCCAGAATCACACGGCGTCCCCGGCGCGCGAGCGCGGTGGAGAGGGACACGACATCGGGGTCGAGAAACTGGGCTTCGTCGATGGCGATCACCTGCGCCGTCGGATCGACGCGGCTGCCGATCTGCGCCGCCGAATCCACGGGGATGGCTTCGACCGTCCGGCCGTCGTGACTGGACACGGAAAAAATGCCGGCGTAGCGCTCATCCAGGTGCGATTTGAACACCTGCACCCGCTTCCGCGCAATAATGGCGCGGCGCACACGACGAATGAGCTCTTCGCTCTTGCCGCTGAACATCACCCCGGAAATGACTTCGATCCATCCGCCGGCGCCCTGGTACATCTCGGTCACTAGCGGTCGGAACCCGAACTTCCGCCGCGGTCAGGACCGCGCTTCGGGTAGCTGTCGCGGCCAGAGGGCCGGTCTCCGCCGCCGCGCGCTGGGTAGCTATCCCGACTCGGCGGCCGGTCCCGACTCGGGGGCCGGTCACCCCGGTCGCGCGGCGGACCGCGGCCAGGACCACGATCGGGACGGCCGCCTCCCCCGGAACGCGGCCCGCCCGCCGGACGCTCTCCGCGCTCCCGCTCGGCGCCTGGCTCGCGTTCGGTGCGCACGACGGCTGGACGGCCCTTGATCATCTTGCCATTCACGGCATTGACTACCGTCTGTACATCTGACGAGGCAATCTGAACGAGCGAGAATCCCTCGCGGATGTCCACTTTTCCCACATGCTCACGCGCGATGCCGGACTCGTTCAGAATAGCCCCGACGATGTCGCCGGGTTGGAGTCCGTCGCGCGAGCCAACGGTGATGAAGATGTTGGTCCATCCCGAAGCCACGGCCCCCGCCCCCGCGCCAGTGCGCGCCTGACCTTCCTTGTAGGCGCCGCGCGCTGCCGCCGCCGTCTCACGCGTGCGGTCCAGCAGATACAGTGCGGCGGCCGCGATCTCGATGCCGTCGTAATCGGAAAGCAGCGGCTCGAGCGCGAGCAGCTCGCGTGACGGCGCGCCGCTCACGAGCGCGGCGCGAATTTCGTTGCGCATGGATTCTTCTCGACCGCGCGCATCTCCGACGGCCCCTGACAGGGGAATCGGCGTAATGCCGCCCCCTGCGGCGAGCTCGCGGACGAGCGCGAGTTGCCGGGGCCGCGCGAGCGCCACTACCTGCTTCCTGGCAAGTGATTCGCCGATCAGCGTGCGGAGCTCCTGCGGATTGGCGGGCAGCTCATAGAGCACGATGAGCGTGGCGTCGGATCGTGCCGCGCCACGAGTCACCTCGACGGAATCGTCGTCGCCGCCGTAGCCGAGGGCGCGGAGCGCCTGTCGAACCTGTAATTCGCTCTCTTCGGACCGCACGAAGATGGTTGCCTTGAGAGGATCCAGGGTGTCGAGCACGCGTCGCAGCGCCTCGCTTCGTGAGCTCGTTGACACTGTCACGTAATGGATCGGCGTGGCGCGCGCCTCGGCTTGAGCAGGTTCCACCCGCCTCGCACGCCGCACATACCGCTCGGCGAGCGCTTCGGCTTCGGGAGTGAGGCGCGACACGACAAGCACGCGAGCCGCGCCCTTCTGCACTTCACCCATCACCGATTCCAGTGCCGCGGCAAACCCGGCGTCGGGCGCGTCGTCGATCCACGCGAGAATCACGGTGTTCAGCTGATCGAGCTTGAGCGTGGATCCCTGCAGCAGTGTCAACACCGTCTCGGGGGTACCGGCCACTGCGCGAGCGTGCCGGGTACGGAAGGTCCGCGCGGCGCGGGCCAGATTTGTGAGCGGCACGACATCGACGGGCCGCTCAGCCACCATCGGATGGGAGGCCGCACTGACGGCTACGGCGGTTTCGGAGTCCGGCGTGATGATCAGCAACTGGGTCGCGGCACTGCTCTCGTCGATGCGCTCGAGCGCCGGCGTCAGGAACAGCGCAATTGCTGCCGCATCATGTGGCGCGACATGGATCACGTTCTGGCTTCGGGTCACTCCCGTCGCCTCCCGCTCTTCGGACTCCACTGGGACCTCTTGGTTATCTGGGGGCCGCGCTCGCCGTGCGAGCGTCGAACGCGTAATCTATCCCGGTCGCCCTGTTGCGACGATAGCTCTTTCCCTGTGCCTTCTTCCTGTGCATCGACCGCCGTGACCATTTCACTTTCGTCGAACATTGTGGCTTTGAAGGAATCGGCGACGATTGCCGCATCGGCTCGCGCCAGGGCGTTGCGGGCGGCAGGGCGGCCGATCATCGATCTCGGGGCGGGCGAGCCCGATTTCGAGACGCCGCTCTTCATTCGTGAAGCCGCTCGGCGTGCCATCGAGGCGGGGGCGACGCGTTACACCGCGACCGAGGGGATCGCGCCGCTGCGGGAAGCGATCGCGGTCCAGGCCACGCTGCTGTCCGGAGGGGGGCGGACGGTGGCGGCCGGCGACGTCGTTGTCAGCACTGGATCGAAGCAGTCGCTCTTCAATATCTGTTTCGCACTCTTTGGCGCAGGCGACGAGGTGCTGATCCCCACACCGGGCTGGACGAGCTATTACGAGATCGTCTCGCTTGCCCGGGCGACGGCCGTGCCTGTGCCGGGCGACGACGAGGACAGTCTCAAGGTGACGCCGGATCGGCTCCGGGCCGCGGCCACGGACAAGACGCGCGGCGTGATTCTCAATTCCCCGTGTAATCCCACCGGCGCCGTGTATTCGCGACCGGAGCTTCAGGCGATCGTCGATCTGGCCGTGGAGCGCGGCTGGTGGGTCATCAGCGACGAGATTTACCGCGAATTGCCTACGGCGGCGATGCGCCGTCCATGATGGAGGTGGCGGGAGCGAGTGACCGGGTCATCGTCGTCGATGGCGTCGCGAAGGCATTTGCCATGACGGGTTGGCGCATTGGCTGGGCCATCGCGCCACGGGCCATCGCCGCGGCCATGACCGCCCTGCAGTCGCACACGACGTCGAACGCGTCGTCCGTATCGCAGCATGCGGCGCTCGCGGCACTCACTGACTGCGAGGCGGCGGACCGGGCCATCGCCGACATGGTGGGTCAGTTCCGCCTGCGACGCGATGGGGCACTGGCCACCCTGCGCCGCGATCCGGCGCTGCGGGTGATCGAGCCAGGCGGTGCGTTCTACCTCTTTCTTCGCGTTGCCGACACCGAGCCCGGCAGTGACGACGCGGGCTCGGTGTTTGCCACCCGCCTGCTCGACCACCATGACGTCGCCATTGTCGCCGGTTCCGCGTTCTTCGCGCCGGATTGGGTTCGCGTCTCGTACGCCGCACCCGCCGAGCAGGTGCAATCGGCTCTCGAGCGCATTCTCCTCGCGCGCCAGGGGAGGTCCCGTGGCCACTGACTGGCCACCGCATTGTCCGGCACTATGTTACTCACGCATGCAACGTTTCGGGCCTGCAGCCCGCGGTGGTTGCGCCGAGATTGCGGTTCCTTCAGGGGGAGTGATACGATGAGCATCATCGTCCAGGTGGAACCTGCGAGCGGCACGCCGCCCGACGTCGAATACCGGTGGGATGCGGATACCGACATACTCACCGCCAACCTGCGCGCGGGTGCAGTGAGTGAAGGCATGTCCGGGTCCGTGGAGCTTACGGGCTCCGATGGCTCGTGGCTCGTACTGGATGTAGCGAAGGGTCGCATCAACGGCGTCGAGGTCGCGGTCTGGCCAGATGTACGCACTCGCTCCGCGCTGGCGCCGCCATCAGACCCCGAGTTTGCGACGGTGACGGTTCCGTCGCGCCGATCGCAGCCTGGCATTGCGTCCGTGGAAGTTGGGGGTGCGCTGGTTGCCGAGGCGGACGAGGCCGAGCGCACCATTCACTTCCGTCTAGGCGGCGCGAAGCAGATCAAGACCGTCCGAATCGCCCGTGATGTCCTGCTCGACGTCGATCACCGCAACCGCATCGGCGGCGTCTGGCTGCTGAATGTCCCACCCTTTCCCGCCAACTCGTGATTTCGACGATCGTGCTCATCAAGGCCGAGCCCAGACTCATCCGCCAGTGCGCCATGAAGCTGGCCGGTATCGACGGCGTGACCGAGGTGTATTCGGTCAGCGGAGAATGGGACCTCGTCGCCATCGTGAAGGTGCCCCAGTTCGAGGATATCGCGAAGGTGGTGACCGAGCAGTTCCCGGAGGCACCCGGCCTGCTTCGCACGCAGACGCTCACGGCCTTCCGGGCCTACTCAAAGAAGGACCTCGAGCAGGCGTGGGATATCGGAGTCGAGTAGGTGGCCGACCCCACCGGCGATTACATCGCGTCCCTGTTCGCACGCGAAGACGCGGTCCTGATGTCGCTGCGCGAGCAGGCCGATCGCAGCGGGCTTCCGCCCATCGCCATCTCGCCGGATGAAGGAAGGCTGCTCCAGGTGCTCCTCCGGGCCATCGGGGCCAAACGCGTGCTTGAAGTGGGGACCCTTGGCGGCTACTCGGCCATCTGGATGGCGCGGGCGCTGCCGGCAGACGGGATACTGCTGTCGATCGACATCGATGCCGATCATGCGGCATTTGCCACCCGGTTCATCGCGCGAGCCGGGCTGGAGTCGGTGGTCACGGTCCGCGTGGGGCGCGCCCTCGATGTACTGCCGTCGCTGGACGGCGAGCAGTTCGACGCCATCTTTCTCGACGCCGACAAGGAACCGCTCCCCACATACCTCGACTGGGCGCTGCGGCTCGTGCGACCTGGAGGAATGATTATCGCTGACAATGTGCTGTGGGGCGGGAAGGTGCTCGACGCCAGCATCGACGATGATGCCACGCGCGCGGTGCGCGAGTTCAATCGGCGGTTTGCCGAAGACCCGCGCATCACCGGCATCGTGGTCCCGACGCATGATGGCGTCGCGGTCGGCATCGTCAACGAGTAGAGGAGGGAGGATGTTGCGTCACGCCATGTCCGGAAGCGGCTACCGTTCGGCCGTGTTTCTGTGCGTCCTGCTCGCATTACTCACATCGCGCGGCGGCGCTCAGGCGGTCAGCGGCGTCACCGGCGTCACCGCGGGCATTCGTCCTGCACGGCTGGCCATTCGCAACGCGATGGTCGTCGATGGCAACGGCACGCCGGCCTCGGGACCCGCCGACATCCTGATCGAAGGCAATCGCATTGCCCGCGTGGTGTTTCTCGATCCTGTCGCGGTCAAAGCCGGCTACGCGGAGCGTCCGAAGGCCGACGCGGAAATCGATGCCACGGGAAAATACGTGTTGCCGGGTCTGATCAACGCGCATGCGCATCTGCAGGACGAGCGCGCGAAGATCGCTCAGCCGTATGAGTACACGCTGAAGCTCTGGCTCGCCTCGGGCATCACGAGCGTCCGGGAGGTTGGCGCCGACACGACCGCGAAACTCATCGCGATGCGCGACCGAGCCGCACGAGGTGAACTGGCGTCGCCTCGGTTGTTCGTGTATGCCCGGTTCTCGAACAAGCCAGTGCCAACGACGCCCGAAGAAGCGCGACTCCGCGTGCGTGAATTGAAGCGGGGCGGGGCCGATGGGATGAAAATCGTGGGTCTCGACCGCGACATCATGGCCGCGGCTCTGGATGAATCCAGGAAGCTGGGGCTGCGCGTCGCGCATCACGCCGGCGTCGAAGAAACCAACGCGCTCGATGACGCGCGTTTCGGCACCACGACCATCGAACACTGGTACGGTGTTCCGGACGCCGCAATTCCAGACGGGCGACAAGGATTTCCGTCGTCCTACAATTACCGCAACGAAGTCGATCGCTTCCGGTGGGCCGGGCGCCTGTGGCGTGAAGCCGACCCGGCGCGATTGCGCATGGTGCTGGACACGCTCGTGACGGCGAAGGTGGCCTGGGTGCCAACGCTCGTCATTTACGAGGCGAGCCGCGATCTCCAGCGCGCCCAGACACAGCCGTGGTTCGCCGACTACCTCCACCCTACCCTCGAGGATTACTTCCGGCCCGACGCGGCCAATCACGGGTCGTACTTTTTCGGGTGGAGCTCTACCGACGAGACATTCTGGAAGGAAAACTATCGCCTCTGGATGTCGGCCCTGCGCGACTTCGAGCGGCTGGGCGGTGTCATCGGCACGGGCGACGATGCGGGTTTCATCTACCAACTGTACGGATTTGGACTGATCCGGGAGCTCGAGCTGCACCAGGAGGCGGGCTTTCAGCCCATGAAGGTCATCCAGCACGCCACAGGTAATGGCGCGCGCATTCTGGGGCGCGAATCAGATCTGGGTCGTATCCGCGCCGGCTACCTTGCCGATCTCATCGTGGTGAACGGCAATCCGCTGGAGAATCTGAAGGTGCTGTACCCGACAGGCGTCGACGAGCTGCGCGACGGCAAAGTGGTGCACGGTGGTGGCGTCGAGTGGACGATCAAGGACGGAATTCCGTACCATGGCCCGACGCTGCTGGCGGAAGTGAAAGCGCTGGTCGCCGAAGCGCGTGCGCGGAGAGGCGATCCAGCGGCGCGTCGCAAATGACCGGTGTGCGTCCCTACCGTCCTCCTCGCTGATCCAGGCACCAACTTGGCCGGCCGCGGAATACCTCAGTCCACTGACCGTCGCGGAATCCAAGAATCATGAGGTAGGTATCGCCACCAGACTTCCACCCTTCCAGCACGATCTCGTCAACGCCGTCGCCCGTGAGGTCGAGGTGATCGACATATCGCCGGTACTCCGCGGTGGTGGCAGATCCGTTGGCGGCGTGCGAAAAACTTGGTGTGTAGACTCCCGACGCATCCGCGTCGCCCAACGCAAAGACGTGCGCCACGCGCGAACGGCCGGCATCGGCATCGGCCTGCTCATTGATGTGACTCGCCATGATCGTGGGTCGCGACGAGGCTCCGGTCGCGATCGCGAGCGAGCGGAAATTCAGCGCATCAAGCTCCGATTTGTCGATGCCGGCGTCCGTGGCGACCTTGCTTGCTACCGTACGGGCGGCCTTGGTCGTCGCGCCTTCCGTCGCGCTGGATCCGGCGCTCGCACGGCCGAGCTTTGCGTTCCCAGCCATGAGCTCGAGAGTAAAGCCAATGTCCCCGGGGCTCTGCACGCCCACGGAGGCCAGCGGCGTCAGTCGACTGCAGTTTGGAAGGGTGTAGAGGGGCTCGTCTTCCTTTTCCCACATGCCCTGGCGCACCTGTACCGTGCCGGCCTTCTGACCATCGCGATACAGCGTGTAGCTTGCTCCGGAGCGCGTGTACAATGAGTCGAAGACCCGCCAGCCATTTTCGGTCAGCTCGATCGGCTCGATGCTACCGCGTTTCAGCGCGGCAATCGGGATCATGCGCGGGTCGTCACGCTCGCCAAACACCTGGAAAAGAATGTCTGGACGTTCCGAGAGGTCGAGCGTAGGCGCGGGCGGGACCGCTGCTTCAGCGGAACTCTCGCCAGAACCCAAACTCTTTGCCTTATCACAACTTGCCGTGACCATGAGCATGGCCAACAGCAGCGTGCATCGTCGCATTACGCTACCTGACACCGGGGTCCGCTGGCTGAATCATGGCGAACCGACTATGCCTGTGCCGAGTCGGCGAGGAGGGAAGATTAAGCGGTGCTAACCTACCACCCCTCTGGAATAGACGCAAGTTTCCGCGGCGCCCAGCGCGTCCTCACCGCGGCACTGCCAGAATGCACTCATGCCGACGGCAATACCACTCTTGATGGACCGATGGCGCTAGAGCGACCGCGGACAGTGCAGTCCTCCATCGTCGAGGCCGGTCCTTACTGTCGTCAGGTGTCCGGCGAACCGGTTGTCGCCTTCCGCGCGTTTCTGGATGGAATTCAGCGCACGAGAGTGCTCGGCTACCTGAACGGCATTCCCCTCATTTATGGGACGATTGCCGCCGTCGTCCGGGCACGGATTGACCGCAAGCTCGTCACATGGCGCTCGCCGCTCATCGAACGCCGGCTCTATGTGCCCGAACGGGCGCTGCCCGCGTACGCACTGGACGCATTGCGGAATCACTTCGACATTACGGACACGGCAGCGGACTCGGACGGTGCGGTCGAGCGACATCCCATCGGCCTCATGGAACGCGCGGTGCCGCTCGTTCAGACCGATCGGTCGCGGCTGGAGAAGCACCTGGCTGACGCCTGGTGCGCCGACGAGACGGAGCCGGTTCTCGTGGATGGCGGGATTTCGGGCAGCGAGCGCGCCGCGAAGTCCGGGCTGGCGGTGGGGGCGATCAAGACGCATCGCACGCTCTATCTGGACGGCGACGCGCTCAGCGCGGTGTTGGCAATGCCTGCCGGTAACCGGTCGGCGGCATTCCGCATTTCGAGTGCGCGCTCACCCGTGGTGAGCTGGTATCTGCGACTGCGCGATGCGGGCGGACACGATCCGATGTGGGGGCTGCTGCGCGTGGAGATCGCCGAGAGCAATTCGCTTTCGGCGCGCGCCGATGAAGTATCGCGCTGGCTGCTGGCGGAGCGAACGCCGCTGGCGTTGCCGGACGGCCGGTGGGATCGCATGACCTATGGTGTGCGTGGATGCGAAGAGTATCTGAGGGCCATTCTGTGAGCGAGAACGGGGTTCCGCTCGGGCGTGTCGTCGCCACCGAGCGCAAGCCGAACACACCGCACGAGTTTCATTTCTGGACGGCGCTCGATTCGCCTGTCGGCATTGGCACTATTGTCCGTGTGCACGGGACGCATGCCGTGGAAGGGCACATGCCGGTCATCTACGGCATCATCGTCGATGGTTTCAGCTACACGGATCTACAGACGCCGCTGCACGACGTCATCGGCCACGATGGCTCGCCGGCGCAGGGGGCATTTGCGGCCACCGAGCGCGCGGAGATCCGGCTATACACCGCGCATGTGCTTCGCCAGCTACCGGAAGAACCGCTACAGCCGGTGCCCATGGGCGACGTGTTTCTTGCGACCGAGGCCGACGTCGAGATCGCGCTGCGAATGGACGGCTACCTCCGGCCGGAGGCGCGCACCGGTATTCCGGTCGGCATTTACCGGGCTGGCGGCACCGAGTCGCCCATCTACCTCGATGCCGACTTTCTCATGGGTCCCGAAGCGGCGCATCTCAATATCACGGGGGTGTCCGGGCTGGCGACCAAGACGAGCGCGGTGGAATGGCTGCTGTCGTCCCTGTTCGCGCACTTTCCCGCGCAAAAGGGCTCCATTGCCGCCGTCTGCTTCAACGTGAAGGGTCCGGACCTCTGCTACCTTGATCTGCCCTCCGTGCTCGAGGAGTCCGACCTCGCGATGTACGAGCGACTGGGGGTGCCCCCGGAGCCGTTCGCCAAGGTGGAGTATTACGCGCCGTACAAGGCGGACGGGCGCTCGCTCAACACGCTCCGGTCGAATGAAGCGCTGCTGCACAACGTCGTTCCGCTCACGTGGGGGCTGCGTGAGGTGCTGCAGTTCGCCGAGGTGCTGTTGAACAAGGATGATGTCGATGCCAAGGCCGATGCGCTCATCGACTTCATCAAGGAACGCGTGCTGGATCGCGACTTCAGCGACGAGATGCTGAAGAACCGGCACCGGGTGCAGTCGTTCGCGGATCTGGAGGCGTTTTTCAAGGATGTTCTTCGGTCCATGGAATCCGCGCGGGGATCGGGGCAGGAGAGCTGGCGCACGCACCATGTCGCCACGATCCGGAAGGTGCGGAACCGGCTCTCCAACATCTCGACGCGCTGCGCTGGTCTCGTGGCCGATGACGGGGCGGTCAGCGACCTGCCGTTCGGTAACTTTGAGGACCGCAGGGTGTATGTGGTGGACGTTGCGACGCTCGAGGAGGACGCGCAGGATCTCATCTTCGCCCGGGTCGTCTCCAAGCTGCGTGAGCATCTCGAACGGCGCGACCTCGGCGTGAGCCACGTGGTGGTATTCGTCGATGAGCTCAACAAGTATGCGCCTGCCGATGGACAGGACACCTATGTTCGCAAAATGCTGCTCGATATCGCGGAGCGGGGCCGGTATCTGGGACTGGTGCTCTTCAGCGCGCAGCAATTCCGGTCACAGGTTCACCGGCGCGTAGTCGGTAATTCGGGGACGGCGCTGTTCGGACGCATGGACGCCGACGAGCTCGCGACGCCTGGATACAGCGTGCTCAGTCCGGCGACGCGGACGAAGCTCGCGACACTGGAAAAGGGACAACTCATGGTGCGCCACCCGCACTTCACGCAGCCGATCTTCGTTCGATTCCCGCGCCCCGCGGTGTTGCGCGGGCGCGATGGTGCCGAACGATATCCGCAGGCGGTGGATGTGACGCTGGACATCGCGGTGCATCGCTCGCTGCGAACGCTCGACTCGTCAATCACCCTCAACTGGGTGAAGGACGCGATCGTGCTGCACGATGATGGCGTCGTGCTGGAAGCGATGCGTGCGGCACTGCGCGAACGACCCGGCAATGTGAAGGAGTTCTTTCAGCGCCGATTCCGCTCCGTGATCAAGTCGCAGTCCACGACGCGAGCGGCGCCACCAGCCGCCATTCAGGCTCCCCCGGGTGAGGATCCGTACGATTTCTAGCCGCTCCCTGCGCGATACGCGCACCGCTCGGCTGCCGGGTGTGTGGCGGCGCTGCCTCGCGGTCATCGCAGCGGTGGGCGTTACGGTGCCGCTGACGGCACAGACACCGGTGTCCGCTCGCATCGCGGGCCCGATGCGATTCATGCTCGAGATTCGCCCGAAGGCGGGTGACACCGTGCACATGCGTCTCGATCAGCAGGTGCTCATGACAGGCACCACCAGGGTTGGCCGGAGCGATTCGACCATGAGCGTGCTTACCGGGACGCACGTCCGTGCCCGGGTCATGGTCGAGGGTTCCGGTCCGGCGTGGACTAACGTGCTCACCGTAACGGATTCCATTGCCGTGACCTCGCGCGGCGGCCGGTCTCAGAAGCGCGGCGAGGAAGCCAGGCGGACGCTAGAAGGCAAGCGCCTCCGGATGCGCGTCTCACCTGAGGGAAACGCCGAAATCACCGAGAATCCGGACGGGCTGAGTGATGAGCTCGCGCTGATTGTCGGCCAGATGCCGGCAACGCTACCGAAGCATTCCGTCTCGGTCGGGCAGACGTGGACGCAGGACATCGGCGTTCCCCTGGCAGGTCAGACGGGGAGTCGCGGTGCCGGAATCCTCCACACCACCTTCCGACTCGACTCTCTGTCGCCGGAGCAGCGCATCGCGTATATCTCGATGAACGGCACCTTCACACGGGACTCGCTGAGCCAGGGTGACCTGCCGATGGGTGCGAAGCTGACGTCGAGCGGTATTCTCAAGGGTGAGATGCGCGTTGACCGGATGCGCGGGTGGATGACGGATTCACGTGCGACGATCACGGTGAACTCGCTGCTCACGCCACCACCGGGTACGTCTGACCAGCCGATGCGCTTTCACATGCGAATCACACAGCACATGCGGGCGGTGGATCGCCCGTAGCAACGAACCAGAGACCCTCGCACCCGGTATTGTCCTAGCCCTTTGCGGCTCGTTCACCTCTCCGATCTCCACCTGGGCTTTCGCCAGTACCAGCGACTGACTCCGGGCGGGATCAACCAGCGGGAAGCCGACGTGGCGGGCGCGTTCAAGCGTGCGCTCGATCTCACGGTCTCGCTCAAGCCCGACATCGTGCTGCTGGCCGGCGACATCTTTCACACGGTCCGGCCGACCAATCCGGCGATTTTGCATGCCTTTCAGCAGTTCGCCAGACTGCGCCAGGAGTTGCCGGACGCCGCCATCATCATGGCGGCCGGCAACCACGATATTCCGAAAACGGCCGAAACGGGATGTATCCTGAGGCTGTTCTCGCCGCTGGGAATCCACGTGGCTGATCGCAAGGCCGAGCTGTTCGATGATTTCGGGCAGCTCGATCTCTCGGTGCTCGCCGTTCCAGGCGATCCAGCGCTGAGTGATACGACCGAGTTCAACCACAACGGTTCGAAGCGGTACAACATTCTACTCTCCCACCTCCTGCTCCCTGAGGTGAAACCGCACTACCTCGGTAGCTCGGATCGGGCGTCACTGGAAATTAGAAAGGAGGACCTGAACGCCTCCAAGTGGAGCTACATCGCCCTCGGCCATTATCACGTTCACCATCAGATCGCGCCGAACGCCTTCTACGGCGGCTCCATCGAGTACACGAGCTCCAATCCCTGGGGAGAGCTCGATGAGGAACACGACCGTGGGCTGCCGGGGAAGGGCATCGTCGAGTTCGATCTGGACACCGGGGAGTACCGATTCCATCACGTCCCGCCGGCGCGACAGCACATTGACCTGCCGTTCATCGCTGCCGCGGCGCTCAGCGCGAAGGAGATCGACGAAAAGATTCGACAGTGCGTCGACGACTGTGCGGGCATTGACGACCAGGTGGTGCGGCTCGTGATTCGCGATCTGCCGCGACATATCATGCGGGAGCTCGACCCAAAGGCCCTCCGCGAGTTCCGCCGGCGCGCGCTGCACTTTCATCTCGACACCCGTCGTCCGGAGATTTTGCGAACGGCGGCACACGGGGCACCGGGCCGTCGTCCGTCGCTCGCCGAGATGGTCCGCGAAAAACTCCAGTCGCGCATGCTGTCGAGCGATATCGATCGGGAGGCGCTCGTCGCCCTGGCCCTGCACTACCTGCAGGAGGTCGAGCGCGACGAGAGCCGGCTCGCGGAGTCGGTTCTTGCGGATGGGCTGAGCTGATGCGCCTCAACAGCCTGCGGTTGTCGAACTTTCGGCAGCACGCCGACACCGCGATCTCGTTCGAGAGCGGGATCACCAGCATCATTGGGCCGAATGGCGCGGGCAAGTCGACGCTGCTCGAGGCCATTGCCTGGGCACTGTACGGCAATCCGGCAGCACGGGGCAACAAGGACTCGATTCCCTTCCTGAGGGCGCCGGGTCGGGTCGTCGTGCGCGTCGAGCTGGAGTTCGAGCTGGGCCGTCACCGGTATCGCATCGTCCGCGAGCCGAACAAGGCCGAGTTCTATCTCGATGGCTCGGCGGTACCGATTGCCAACTCAATCAGGGGCGTATCGGAGCTGGTTCAGCGCAGGCTTGGCATGTCGCGCGAGGAGTTCTTCAAGACCTATTTCACGGGTCAGAAAGAGCTGAACGTCATGGCGGCGATGACGGCGCCGCAGCGCGCGCAGTTTCTCTCGCGCGTACTGGGATACGAGAAGTTGCGCGACGCGCAGGAGCTCGCCATCAGCCGGCGGCGCGAGATCGTGGCGACGTCCGAAGGATTGCGTAGTGGGATGCCGAACGCCGACAACGTCGCCCGGATGCTTGCCGAAGCGAGTGCACGACTCGACGCCGCGCGCGTCCGTGCCGCGGAGGCCGACCGGCGCCGCGAGGAAAGTGAGAGCAACCGCGCCCGCGTCACCCCGCGCTGGGTTGCCGCTCAGGCCGAACGTGACCTGCACCTCGAGATTCAGGGGGAGCTTCGTGTTGCCGAAAACGAGGCGGCATCCTTCGCGCGCGATGCGGAACGCGTTGCGCGGGAGATCGCGGAGGTGACGGCGGCCCGCGACGAGCTCGACAGGATCGCGATAGAGTTGGTGCCGCTGGGCGCGATCGCTGCTGAGCTCCAGGAGGTTGAGGAGTTGTACCGCGAGGAGAGCAGGCGGAAGACGCTGCTCGACACCGAGCGCGCGGTGGCCGAGGAGATGGGACGGCTCGCGGAGCGTCTCGCGAAGATCGAGAATGCGCCGACGCTCGAAGAGCAGGTGACCGAGGAGCTCGAGAAGAAGCGTCATGAGCTCGACGAGGCCGAGGGACGGCTCGAGGCACGACGTACCGAATGGGTGCGCGACACGCAGGAGGCAGACACCAAGCGCCAGGCGTTGCGGTCGCAGTACGCGGAGCTGAAGGTCCAGCGTGAGCGTCTCGTCGCTGCTGGCGAGAACGGCATCTGCCCGACGTGCGCGCGCCCGCTGGGCGGTCATTTCCGGACGGTGCTCGACCTGCTGGACAGCCAGCTGGAAACCGTGCGTGTTGACGGTAACTACTTCAGGAACCGGCTCGAGCAGCTGACCGAGATGCCGGAGGACGTGAAAATGCTGGACGAGCGTCGCCGCGCGACCTTCGACGAGGTCGGCAAGCTCGAGCGGCGTCTCGCAAAGGTGCAGCATGCGGTGCAGGAGCTTGGGCAGCTTCGGCGCGAGGTCGCGGCCAAGGAACAGAGGCAGGAGTCGCTGCGCACCGATCTCGATGCCTTGCCCGTGGGCTACGACTCCGTGCGACACGACCAGCTGAAGGAAGCGGTGAACCGCCTCCGTCCGCTGGGTGCGCGAGCCGACCGGCTGGGTGCCCTGCTGGATCGCGAGCCGCAGATCCGCCAGCAGGAAGGGTTGCTCATCCGGTCCACGCTGGCCGTGCAGAATCGTCTGAAGGAGTTGCGTGAGCGGCGGGAGCAGTCGGGGTTCTCGCAGGAGCGGTTCGCGGCGTTGCGCACGGAGCACGAGCGCACGATGGAGATGCTGCGGATCGCGGAGTTCAGCGCCATGTCGGCGGAAAAGGATGCCGAGGCGGCTCGCAACGACCGTCTGGCGGCGGAGCGGCACCGCGCGGATCTCGTGGAGAAGCAGCGAAAGCTCCAGGCGCTTCAGCAGGAGCAGAAGCTGCACGAGGAGCTCGACCGCGCATTCCGCGACCTGCGCACCGATCTGAATTTTCAGCTGCGGCCTGAAATCTCGGAGCTGGCCAGCGCATTTCTCTCGGAGCTCACGGACTCGCGATATTCCGAGATCGAGCTCGACGATCAGTACAACGTGGTCGTGCTCGAGGACGGCGTGCAGAAACCGGTGATCTCCGGAGGCGAGGAAGACCTCGCCAACCTCGTGCTGCGTCTGGCGATTTCCCAGATGATCGCCGAACGGGCGGGACAGAGCTTCTCGCTCCTGATTCTGGACGAAGTGTTCGGCTCGCTCGACGAGGCGCGCCGGATACACGTGGTGGAGCTGCTGCGCAAACTGGGAGACCGATTTGACCAGATCGTCCTGATCACACACATCGAATCCGTGCGCGACGGCGTGGATCACGTGATCACCGTGCGCTACGACGAGAGTACGGGGGCGTCGCAGGTAGAGCAGAGTGACACGACGCTGTCGCTGCCCTTCGGTGGGACCGACGTGGCCGCCGACTAGCGATGGCTACCGCTCGCAGCTGGACGCGCAGCGCGCACGCAGAGGGGCCATTTCAGGCGAGTGTCGATGACATCCCCGCCCTGAACAAGGTGTTCAGCGAGGCGTTCACCGACCGGTACCGCCGCGACGGGATGGTGGGTGTTCGCGTGCCGCAGCTCAACCCCGCCATCTGGCGCTACGCCATTGAGGACGCGGGCGCTGGCGCCATGCTGTGGCGCGATGAGCGCGGGGAGATCGCCGCGTTCAACATGGCACATCGCTCGGGGATCGAAGGATGGATGGGGCCACTGGCCGTGCGCACCGACCGTCAGGCTGGTGGTGTTGGCAAGGAGATGGTCCGCGAGGGTGTGGAGTATTTGAAGCGCTCAGGGGCGAAGGTCATCGGCCTGGAGACCATGCCGCGCACGATGGACAACATTGGCTTCTACTCGTCGCTCGGATTTCTGCCGGGGCGCCTCACCGTCACGTTGACGCTCGACGCTGTTGCAAACGACACGCACGCCACCGTGTTCGGGCGGCTGCCCGCCGCGGACCGCGACGACGCACTCGGCGAATGCCGAACGCTGGTAGACGAACTCATACCTGGTTACGACTTCGCCCGCGAGATCGAGCTGACGGATGAGCTGTCACTGGGCGACACGGTCCTGATTCACCGGGGCGGCGCGCTGGTCGGCTATGCGCTGTACCACACGATGCCATTGGTGGAAGGTCGCGTGCGCGAGGAGCTTCGGGTACTCAAGCTCGTGCTCGCGAGCGATGATCTGCTCCCCGAAATGATCCGCGCGCTCACGGACCTGGCGCGAAAGAGCGGGACTCGCCGAGTCGCGTTCCGTCTCCAGGGAGAGTACCTGGAGGCGTATCAGCGCGTGTTTGGTGCGGGAGCCCGGGTGCGGTGGACTGATCTCAGAATGGCGCTCGCCGACTTTCCCGAGCGGATCGTGCGTGGAGGCGTGGTGCTTTCGAACTGGGAGATTTGAGAAACCATTGCGTATTGCGTATTGCGTAGGTGGTGCGTGGTGCGTGGTGCGTGGTGCGTGGTGCGTGGTGCGTGGTGCGTGGTGCGTGGTGCGTGGTGCGTGGTGCGTGGGAAGGAGCTGACCGAGGTCAGTTACGCAATACGCAATACGCAATACGCAATTACTTCTCGTCCGAAACCATCGCCATCCACTTTCCGTCGGGGCTCACGGCCAGACGCTTGAGCCCCTGAAGCGCCGAGTCCCTGAACGTCGTCACTTCGCTCCACCCACCGCCCGGCGCAAGTGAATTCCAGCTGTACAGCGTCGCGCCACTGGCCATGAGAATGAGGCCGGCCGGCGTCCACGCGTAGTCCTCGCTGCCCGGGATGGTGCGTACGAGGTCGGAGATCGCGCCGGTGTGATGATCGATCTGCCGAATCCACCATTCCTGCGCCGATTTCTTGTGCACGAAGCTTACGGCCGCACGGCCGGGAATGCGATGGATCGAGCGCCCCGGATTCTGCACCAGGGTATCCACGCCGCGCCGGTTGAGGCTCGCACGCTGTAATGTCGGCGGCTCACCAAGAACGAACATGACTATCTCGCCGGCGATTCCCCACGCATGATAGCCGACCGGTTTAACGTCCCGCAGCACAAGGCGCGGACGCGAGCCATCATGCTTGAAACGCCACAATCGCTGGGTGCTATCGCGCTCCACACGAATGACGGAAAAGCCCGAGCCATCCGGCAGCGGCGTCGCGGAATACTCACTCTCGCCCGTTCGCGTCACCTGCACCGAGCTGTCCATCGCGGGCACGTAGCGATAGATGTCGGTTTGCCCCTCACGCTGTGAAGTGTACCAGATGCCCTTGCCGTCGGAGGTGAACGAGGGCTGGTTGTCGTAGCCCAGCCGTCTCGTGATGTTCTTCGGCGTTCCCACGCGTATCGAGATCCCCCACTCGGCGATCGGCGCGAGATGAATCTCGGTGCCACCCTGCGCCATCGTGGTTGCGGAGGCGCCAGCCAGCATTACCAGAACGGTTCGCAGCATGGGCATCATCGACCTCTCCCTCCACGCGAGCGCGCTGCGGCAACGTCCGCCTCGGCCGCAATGAATCCGAACGACGGCCATTGGCCGGTCGCCAGAATTCGCCGATGCAGCCGCGCCGCCTCGCTCGAACGGCCATTGTACGCGTGCCACGTTGCGACCCCGTATGCCAGCGCGACGTCTGAGATGGCGACGGACGTATCGGTCGGCACAAGGGAATCCGCCGTGACCTCGCCCTTGTACAGCATCAACAGCCGGTGGTACGCCACATCCTCAACGATGTCCATGTCGCGCGAGATGGGAACCAGAACGTCGGCGGCGTCCTGTTCGCGTCTCATCCGCCGGAGCGTCATGTACATCCAGTGCGATGCTGCAACACGCATGTCCGCATTCGTCGAAACGTCCACACACGCTGCATAGGCATCGAGGGCGCCGCTGAAATCACCGCGGAGATACCGCGCGAGTCCGAGGTGATACCAGATGTTGAACTGGAGGGTACCGGTGGGAATGTTGCGCGCGTTGGGAAGCCCATCGGGCTCAATCTCATCCGGCTTCCCCCGGATCAGTGCTGCCGCGCGCTCGAGGTCAGCGACTGCGAGATCGAATCGCCGGATGGTGATGTACCGGTGACCGCGGTGCCGATACAACCGGGCATCGCCAGGATGTTTCTCAATCCCTTGAGAGAAAATTGCAATGGCTTCTCGAAACTGCCCCGGATACGCGGTGCGTCGGCCAAGCCAGAGGATGGAGTCAACGTTATCGGGCGTGTGCGCATACGCCGCCCGGGCCTCGGCCAACCGAGCACTGTGGCGCGTTGCTGCCGCCTCTGCGATCGGTGGCGGGAAGAGTGGGTCGCCGAGCAGCGAGGTGGCCTGAGCGCCCGGTGGCAGCGGCCGATCGTCGATCGTCTCCGGCGCCCGCGCGGCGCCGCAGCCGGACGACGTGACAAGAATGCAGAGTACCAGCAGGATAGTCTGAGTCACGCTTCGACATTAGCGAGCGGCCGAGCCACCCGCCAGCGCCCGCCCTGGGAGAATCCGGAACGCCGCAAGGTAGTCGCCAGAGCGCCCGGCATCTCACCCAGCCTATGGGAATAGCCAACCCGGCATTTGCCCCAGCCCGTGGTAATTGCCAGGCTCCGTGATCCAGATGTCGCGCGTGGAGCGGCTATTCCCCTGTCGAGTCGGTCCTCCGGGTCGGCGGCGCTTCTCGATCACCGCGCACCACAATGCCCCACATCACCATGAAGACGCCGAAAACCAGGAAGAAATGAAGCCAACCCGGCGCCGGGTTCATGAGCACTAACCCAACCACCCACACCAGGAGCATTGCGATCCCAGAGGGAAACGCAACGTTCGCCAGCGTACTCCCACGCGCCTCAGATTTCACGTTGACGCCCCCAGTTCACTTATTAGATTTCCTGAAGGAACTGCCACTCGAAGTGAGAACGAAGAACTCTAATTTTTGAGCCAACAAGTCCATTGAGTGGGTGCAATAATCTATACCGACGTCATGCCCCAGTGCGGGGAAGGCGGAAGGTGTGGTGCGGACCTCATACATTCGATCGGGCTTCAAAAATCCTCTTCGTTCTCGTTACTTGAAAGCTCCGCCTCGCGCGGAGCTTTCTTTTTTTCGGTATCCCGATGCCCAACGTCACCGTCACCCGGCGCCTGAAATTCAACGCCGCCCACCGCGTTCACAATCCTTCGCTCTCCGACGAGGAGAACACCCGCCTGTTCGGGCGGTGCAACAATCCGAACTGGCATGGTCATAACTACACGCTCGACGTCTCCGTCACGGGACCGGTGAGCGAGCGTACCGGCTACGTCCTGGATCTGGCCGTCCTCAAGCAGCTCGTCGAAGAGCTGGTGGTGGACCGCGTCGATCATCGCAACATGAACATCGATGTCGATCTGATGCGGGGCATTATCCCGACTGCCGAGAACATCGTGGTGGCTTTCTGGGGTGTGCTCGCTCCGGCAGTGGCGCCAGGCCGCCTGACGAAGCTGGTGCTCTGGGAAACGGACAACAACTATGTCGAATACCGTGGCGAATAAACCTGGTGCGCCGCGCAGGGCGGTGGTGACCGGCGCGTCGGTCGGCATTGGGCTCGCAACGGCGAAGGCACTCGTGACTCACGGATTCCGCGTCGCCCTCGTGGCACGTAATCGCGAGCGCCTGGAAGACGCGGCGCGAACCTGCGGCGGAAACGCGTTCGCAATTCCGTGTGATGTGGGTGAGACCGAGAGCGTGGATCGCGCGCGCGTACAGATCGTGAAGGAGCTGGGCGGCGCGCCGGATCTCGTCGTGAACAATGCCGGTCAGTTCCGCCTCGCCTCCGTCGAGCACGAAACGGCCGAGGATTTGTCCAGCACGCTCGAAACGAACGTCGTCGGGGCGTTTCGCATTCTGAAGGCCTTTCTTCCGTCAATGCGGGCTGCAGGCTCCGGGCATGTCGTCACCATTGGGTCCATCGCCGACCACGTCGCGTTCCCGGACAACGCCGCCTACGCAGCGAGCAAGTATGCACTGCGCGCGTTGCACACCGTGTTGCGGGAAGAAACGCGGGGCTCTGGGGTCCGGGCGACACTCATTTCTCCCGGCCCGGTAGACACGCCTCTCTGGGACGTCATCAATCCCGACGCGCGACCTGGGTTCACGCCTCGCGCCAAGATGCTCTCGGCCAGCGCGGTCGCCAACGCTGTCCTCTGGGTGGCAACGCAACCCGCCGAGTGCAACGTGGACGAGCTGCACCTCTCACGCAGTTAACGCGCCGCGCGCGTATTCGTCCTCCTCCGTCTCGATCAGCACGTGTTCATCGATCTCGTTGACGTCCTTCGCTGTCCGCGACCGCACGAGGATAACTGGCTCGTGCTGAGTGCGACACGCATGCTGGATCGCCAAGTCGTCGAGGGGGACCTCGGTTGTCATCTGTGCCGTGCCCACTATCCCATTCGCGGTGGTGTGGCCCGTTTCGACGAGGCGCCGTCCGGGAGCGAGCCCGCGGCGGCGTCGGCTCCGCGAGACGACGCCGTGCTGCGGCTCGCGGCGCTTCTGGGACTCGCGGAGCCAGGGGGCATCGTGCTTCTTCTGGGGCAACATGCCGAGTTGACACCTGACCTCGCATTGATGGTCGGCGAGACGCAGATCGTCGTGATCAATGCTCCCGTGATACCGCTGGCAGCGGGTTCCGTGTCATCACTGATCTCCGGCCTCCGCCTGCCACTCGCGACGGCGAGCTGTCGCGCCGCTGCGGTCGATTCGGAACGGGCCGGCGAGGGGATGCTTGCGGAGATTGCCCGAGTCCTGCGCCCGGGCGGGCGCCTCCTCGCCCC
>Ga0136611_10000632_pt1 | contig 23591 bp, 23 predicted proteins | sample AntDrymUQ2232306_2_FD_106645 | JGI IMG/M metagenome (GOLD analysis project Ga0136611, IMG submission 106645) | Polar desert sand microbial communities from Dry Valleys, Antarctica - metaG UQ223 (23.06) | ecosystem: Environmental > Terrestrial > Soil > Desert | place: Antarctica: Dry Valley...
CCGCCGCGAAAGGACTCGATCGGGGCGCAGTCCGCGCCCTATGGGCCGGCTAAGGTCGAGGTCTATGATGCATCGGGAAAAACCGTGGCCTGCGCCAAGACTGAGGTCGCAAACCACTGCTGGGTCTCCGGACTGCAGCCGGATACCGAATACACCTACAAAGTGTTCGTGAAAGGTCAGGAGTGGGCGAGCGGCGAGCGCTGGGACTGGTCGGCGAAGGACAAGGCGTTGGTCCAGACCGGGGCGCAGTATGACAATCGCTTTCACACCTTCCCGGATCCCACCGCGTCGGTGTCAAAGCTGTCGTTTGCGGTGATCGGCGACTTCGGAGTGGGCGTGCGTCACGACCGGCCGAATCGTCGCCAACAGCAGGTCGCGAACTCGCTGCGCCGGATGGTCGATCAGGAAGACGTCCGCTTCGTCTTGACCACCGGCGATAACATTTACGCGCGCCAGCGCGTGCTCGGCGTGGCCATCGGCGGCACCGGCGACGAAGACGATGACTGGTTCTTCACCTACTTTCAGCCCTACCGCTACGTGCTCAACCGCATCCCTGTGTATCCATCGATCGGCAATCACGATGCCGACGAAACCGAGGAGCACGACGATCGCGCCCAGGTCGAGGATAACTTCTACCTGCGCGAGCGCATCGGATCGGAAGAGGCTGCGGGCCGGGCGTCCTTCTCCCCGGGCTTGTTCTATCGCTTCCGCTTCGGCGCCGACATCGAGTTCGTCTGCATCGACACGTCGAAGGAAAGTTTCTTCAAGGGCTATCGGCTCTACGAATTTCCAAAGCACTGGGATTTCGTCGAGCAGTCGTTCCCGGCGGAGGGGCCGCACCCGAGGTGGCGGATTCCGTTCGCGCATCATCCGCTCTACAGCGCGGGCCCGCAGCATCACAACACCCGCGGGATGGAGGTGCTGTTGCCGCTGTTCGAGCGCGCGGGCGTACGGGTGATGTTCACCGGACACGAGCACAACTTCCAGCACTCGCGCACGCCGCAGCTCGACCACTTCGTGACCGGCGCCGCCGGCAAGGCGAGGCGATCGACTCCCGACGGGTTCGGCCCCGCGCATACCGTGTCCTGGGCGACCGACTGTCACTTCCTTCTCGCGCAGATCGAAGGGCACAGCATGCGCGTGCGCGCGATCGGCGCGATCGACGATCCGCAGCAGGCGCCGGTCGATATCGACCGCTTCGCTCCCAACGGCGATCGGGTCGGCGGGGTCGTCGAAATCAACGCGGGTTCTGACTAGAATTTCGCGGTGAAAAGAATTCTGGTTTCCGCGATCGTCGTCAGCTCGGCGATCGCGGTCGCGCGCACGTCCTTCGACTCCGCTCAGGGCAAGCCAGTCCCGCCACCGTGGGCGTATACCGTCAATCCGCCGCCGGCACCTGGCGCCAAGCCATCGCCGCCCGATCCGGCGCCGAAGCAGGTGCCGGGCAGCACCGTCTCGCTGACGATGGCGCAGACGCGCGATGCGTTCAATCCGCCCGACTGGCATCCGACCGGACATCCGGAGATGCCGGACGCCGTCGCGCATGGCCGCCAGCCGGAGCTGCGCGCATGCGGATTTTGCCATCTCGTCAATGGCCAGGGCCGTCCCGAGAACGCGTCGCTCGCAGGCCTGCCCGTCGCCTACATCATCCAGCAGATGGCGGACTTCAAGAATGGAGATCGCAAGAGCGCGGAACCCAAGATGGGGCCGCCCAACGCGATGATCCAGGACGCCAAGGTCGCGACAGACGACGACGTCAAGACCGCTGCCGCGTACTTCGCATCGTTCCCGTACAAGAAATGGGTTCGCGTCGTCGAATCGAAGGACGTGCCGAAGACACGCATCGCGGGTTCGATGCATGTGCCGACCAACGACGGCACCGAGCCGCTGGGGCAGCGCATCATCGAGATGCCTGAAGATCTCGCGCGCACCGAGCTGCGTGATGCGGCGTCAGGATTTGTGGCCTACGTGCCGCCGGGCAGTATTAAGCGCGGCGAGTCGCTGGTGAAGACGGGCGGCGCAAGAACGGTCGCGTGCGGAACGTGTCATGGCAGCGATCTCAAAGGTCTCGGCCCGATCCCGCCGCTGGCGGGCCGATCGCCGAGCTACACCGTGCGTCAGCTGTTCGATCTTCAGCAGGGTGTTCGCAACGGACCGTGGTCGGCGCTGATGAAGTCGGCAGTGGAGAAGCTGACGATCGACGACATGATCGCGATCGCCGCTTACACGTCGTCGCGAGAGCCGTAGGCAGGTCGTCAGGCCGTCAGGCCGTCAGGCGGTCGTTACTGCCCGACGCGGACGCGGCTGGCCTGCATCACGAACGACAGCTCGCGCGCATCGCCGGGGCGATCGGCGGACGGTGACACCGTGTCCGCCGTGAGTGCCAGCTGATTGATTCCGGTTCGGGTCATTGATTCGGGTAAATCGATCCGGCATTCCGTCCAAGCGCCGAACTGCAGCGTGCACGATCCTGCCGGGGAGCCATTCGCGGCCACCTGCAGCGTCGCGCCGTTGACACTCGCGGGCCTCAGGCGCAACACCATCCGGATCAATGCGGGCTTCTGCATTCGCCATGTCAGCGTCGACGTCCGCGTCGACCAGCGGAATCGCTGGGTGCCGCCGCGTTCGCCGAGGTGCCAGCCCGCGCCAAACCATCCATCGTGCTGGGCGTCAACTTCGAGCGCGCCGGTGGCCGGCAAAGGAGGAATGGTGGATTGACACAGGCGAACAGCGGTGACGTCGCCAGGTGCGAGCGTCGCAATCGCGCGCAAGGGCGCGGGTGGCATCGCGAACTTGAACACTGCCCGGGTGCCGCGAACCGGATCGATGATCAATAGTGACTGCTGAACATCAATCGCCGCTTCGCCGCGGCCGTTTGCACGGCCAAGCCGCCAGCTCGATGGCGGCGCGTCCGTGTTCAACGTGAGCACGGCTTTGCCGGTGCCTTCGACCGTGGCCCACGATCGGCCATCCGCGAGAATCGTTGTGAGATCGGCCGGTTCCCCTGGCCGCAGCACCTGACACGGCATCTCGCCGCGTAGCACGAACGGCGTCGGCGGCAAGTCCACCCCGGGGGTTTCGTCGAGAGCAAACGCCCAATGCCCCAGGAGCTTCCCGTCCGGTGTGAACGCTGCGGCGACGATTCCGCGATCACCGACCGCAGCGACATCGTCCCCCCACAGCACCAGCAGCCCTTCGTTGTTGGCGGTGATCCTCAGAGTTCGGCCATCGGGGGCATTCAGCGTAACGGCGATGTCAGTGTCGTTCTGATCGAACGAACGGTAGAGCGGCTCTCCGGCGATACGGACCGTAGCCGAATAGTTCGCCGGACGCTGAGAGCGAGCCGAGTCAGACTGCCACTCGAAGGGCATTGACACGCCCGCTGCAGCGGCAACGAATACCGTGCCATGGACCTGTTGTTCGAGCCACGGGAGAAACGGCTGACGCGCAATCGCTGTCGGCTCGAACGCAATCCTTCGGCGTTGAGCAACTGCGTCGCGCCTTCGAACGCGTAGACCTCGAGGCCGTCGGCAACCGCTTGTCGCACTTTGGCTGCGTCGCTGTCGAGCACGCGCGGATTCGGGTCGGGCTGAACCTCGCCTGAGAAGTGCATGTAGTTGACGAGCCTGGCGAGCCAGTAATTTTCGGCGACGATCGCGGAGCGCGCCGGCAGCTGCGCGTATATCGCGCGTACACCCGGGCCCTCGCCCGGCGTTCTCAGCAGCTCAATCCTGGGGCGATTGGCGATCACGTTGGTGACCGGCGCGATCATCGCGATGACACCCGCGGCGGCAAGCACTTTAGGGTTCGCCGACAGGCGGGTCGCCACCGCCTGGAGGCCGAACGCAGCCAGCGGCCACAACTGCACGCACACCGGCGTGATGAAGCCGACGACATCGCCCCACAGGTTGGCGATCATCCCCAGCGTGCCGGCCGCCGCGCCGAAGATCAGCAGGACCTCGGCATTCTTTTTCCAGATGCCGATCGCGATCGCGATCAGGGCGAGGACAATCGGAATCGTCCCCATGTTGACGCGAATGCCGTTCAGCAGCATCGGTAATTCGATCGCGGCGACGGCGCTCTGCGCCTGGTAGAAACGCGCCCACGACACATCGCGCGCGATGATCACGTCGAATATGCCCATGATGGTCGTCGCCCGCGCCTCGAGATACGGGGCGCCCTGCATCGTGCGGATCGCGATGAACCAGTACTGCGCGACACCGATGATGCCGATAATGGCCGCGGTGATCGCGACTCGTGGCCGCAGCACCGATCGATCCCGGACGATGCCGTAGACGACGGCCACCGGCAGAATCGCGACGATCGTCAGGTGGTTGCCGAATCCCATCGCCCACATCGCGCACGCGGCATACAGCCGCCACGTGGCGCCGGTTTGCGCAAACGCGATCAGCCAGTAGACCGCCATCGCGGACAACACCGCCGCGAGCGTATAGACCTCCGCGGTGACGCTGTTGCTCCACACCGGGTAGCTGGTCGCCGCCGCGAGCGCCGCCGCCAGCGACAACGGCGTCGTGACCCTGAGCCGGCGAGCGGTCAGGAAGATGCACATGCACGACAGCGCGCCGCACACCGCCGAGAACAGGTTGACGCGATACGCAAGTGTGCCGAGATCGATCCGAGTGAACAGCCAGGTGGCCATCACGTAGAACGGATAGCCGGGCGAGTGCGCCGTGCCGAGCGCCTGCCCGATGAATTGAAATTTCGGAGAGTCTTCGGTGCCGCCGAGGTCGGGGCGGAGCGTGACGAGGAACAAGGCGAGCGTGACGGCGGTGGTGACCGCCGCCGACGCGAGATCTCGCCTGGTTAAAGAGGGACGCACGTAATAGGCGCGGTTACTGGCTGGCGGGCTTGCGTTTCTCCAGATACGCGGCTTTCAACGCATCAGTGAATCGCTGATCGACGAGGCCGGGGGGATTGCCCTGGTAATTCAGCTTCCGATCGGCGCGGAACTTCTCCACCGCCGCAATCGCCTCATCGTCGTAGATCGCGTACTCGCGGTTATAGACGGCCGAGGCCTGGCGTGCTTCGGCGATCGCCTTGTCGTAAGCGGTGGGATCAGTCTTGCGCAGCTCCTGCATCTTCGGTGTGTTGGCGTTGGGCGGCGCCGCGGGGAAAGCCGCGAGCGACGGGCGCCAGTAGCCGAGCGTGTGGAGCATCCGCTTCAGCTCGATCACGTCGGCGCCTTCGACGCGCGAGAACGAACGATAGCCGAGACGGCGGCCGGTGGTGTAGTAGATGCGCTTCAGCTCGCCGACTGGTTCTGCGTGCTCGCCGACTTCGATCGCGAGCGTGATGTGATCGCCGCCGCGGCCCGGATCATTGGGATCGGCGACCTTGATGGCGGCCGATTGCAGGTTGCCCCAACGGCTGTCGCCGCCCTTGGCCTGGCCGGCTTCCATCGCGAGGATCATGCGCTCGGCCAGCGGCATGCCGGTGCTTTCACTGGCTTCAAACGTTGCGGCGACCGCGTCCACCACTTCGGGCCCGACCATGATGTTGGCCTGCACGGTGTAGTTCTTCCCCTGCCTGCTGCCGGCCCAGAAGTTATTGCCCTTGCCGGTGTGAGCCGCGGAGCGGCCCTTCATGTCGATCATCCCGAGCTGGCGCGATTCGCGCTGCTGGTCGTCTGACAGCAGCTGGGCGATCGCCGCCGACGGCTCCACGCCCTTGGCCATCAGGTCGAGCCCGCGCGCTCCGTACTCGACCATGGTCGAGGCCTGGGTGCAGACGGCGCCGACGCCGGCGCGCACATGCGGCACCGCGCGACCGACGAACGGGACGCGCGTCGTGACGCCGGCACCCGATTGCCCGGTCGCCGGATCGATCGCGCACAGCGAAAACGTCGAATATTGCGGATTGCCCTCGTCGTTGATCGTGACGCCATCCGCGGCGCGCTGCTGTTGCGCGAACGCCGTGCCGGCGCCGAACAACATGAAAATCAACGCAAGCTGTCTTTTCATCGTCTTTCCCTTGGCACGTTACGCACTGTACGCACCGTACGCACCTGTTATCTGACCCACAATTCGCGTGTAATCGTCGGCGAGCCGCATGATTCGAACCAGTCGACGCCTTCCGCCACCAGGTCGAACTTCAGCGCGTAGCGGCCCGGTTTCTCCGGCGCCGTCACTTCGATCCTGACGTCCGCGGAGCGGCCTGGACCGAGGTCGCCTGGCAACCAGGCACGGGCGTGATCGAGGTTGATCAGCGCCCCCTGGTCGTCGATCAGTTGTGCGCCAAGCCGCACGACGCGCCGGCCCTGAGTGGCCTGTGCCCGGAACGGACGGCCCGACACGTTCTTGACGTGCGCGGTGAGCGCCACCGGCGTCGATGGCCGCGCCAGGAAGGGCAGGTCGGGAAGCACGGTGTGGACGTAGATCTCGGCGCGCGGTGTCGCGCCTGGAATCGCGTTGCCAAGACCGCTGTTGTCCCAGATCTCGTGGCGGATGCGATCGTAGTCAGGTGTGCCGGGCGCGAAGCGCCGCGAGAACGAATCCTCGGGATGGTCGGTGATTTCCCAGCACAGCCGATCAACGCCGTATTCCCTGGCCATTTCACGCGCGCGGCCCATCTCTTCGTCCGAGTCGTTCCACTTGAACAGGATGTAGCGCCAGTTGACGAACGGCAGGTCGCTACCCGTCTTGGCGCGCTCGTCGAGCAGGAATCGCAGGTTCGCGATCGCCTTGTCGAAGTTGCCGCGCTGGCGATACTTGACGTAGTTCTCCTGCGACGACCCGTCGACCGAGAACGTCACCTCGTCGATGCCCGATCGGGCCAGCTGGCGAACCTTCTCTTCGGTGAAAGCGAGGCCGTTGGTGCTGGTGTACAGATAGATGTGCGGGAATTTGTCCTTGATATATTCGCACATCTCGACGGCGCGCTTATGCAGGAACGCCTCGCCGTAATTGAAGAAGTCGATGCGCCCGAGCGTCGGGCCGGCTTCGTCGATCACCCTGGTGAATAGGTCGAAGTCGAGCATCCCGGCCTGGCGCGTCCGCGTGATGCCGGTCTCCGGCGCGCAGATCGCCTGGTTACAGGAAATGTTGCACGCCGCGGTGCACTCGACGTAGAGACGGCCGGGAATCGGGTTGACGTTGAGATCGCGCTGCGGCGGCTGCTCATCAGGCCCGAGCGGCAGCTTCAACGGGCAATCGCCGCAGAAGCTCGAGCCGCCCTGGTTGAGATCGGCGCGCAGCTGCGATGACACCGGGCCAGTCCAGATGTCGGCAATCGAGGTGGTGCGGGCGTCGCCGAGCACGCGCTTCGCATACGGGTCGGCGCAACCGCATACCATCCGGCCGTCGCACAGCATGACGCCGATTTGCCACGGCCACGAACACCTGTAGCGCGTCGCTAAATAATTAAGAGCCATGACGATTGCAGATTTCGGATCTCGGATTGCAGATCAATTTCAGATCTCGGATTTGCCGATTTTACGCAAATAGGCTTCGAGCTTGTCGTTCTCGTACTTGACCTGGTTGAGGAACAGACTCTCCGCGAGGTAGGCCTTCTTTTCGTCTTCCGTCAGCTGATCGATCAAGTGATTGATCTCGCGACTGATGTCCTCGAACGAGCGCTCGAGCTCTTTCCGGGCCGTGACTTCGTGGTACAGCGCTTCGAGCACGGCCAGCAGGTCGCCGTCGAGCACGATCTCGGCCCCGGACGTCGTCTTGATGCTGCGCATGGCTAGCTCCCGAAGCTCTTGAGCGCTTCCGCCTCGTCCGGAAACATCTTGAGGAAGTTGTGGGCGCCGGTCATGGTCAGCATCGTTTCGACGCGCTTGTTGACGCCGGCCAGCCGCAGCTCGCCGCCGGCCGCCGTCGTCTGCCGGTAGAGGTCCATCAGGCAGCCGATCGTCGCCGAATCGACGTAGGTGACCTTCGACAGGTCGATCATCACCTTCTTGTCGCCGCCGGTCAGCAGCGACATCACCGCGCCTGAAAAATCCGCCAGCAGCGGATACATCAGCCGCGTTTCGCCGATGCGGACGATGGCGATGCCTTGTGCGCGATCAGTCGTGAGATTCATTCCGATGTCCCTTCATCTGTGGCCCGAATTCGTTGCACCTGTCGCGCCAGCTCGGTGCGGCCGCGGTTGATGCGTGATTTGACCGTGCCTTCCGGCAGTCTCAGTTGATCAGCGATCTCCTGGTAGGAGAGCTCCTGGATGTCGCGCTTGACCACCGCCTCGCGCAGTGTCGGCGGCAGCTCCGCCATCGCCTTGCGCAACAACTCGACGCGATCGCGCTGCTCGAGCGCCTGGTAGGCGCTTTGCCCCGGCGCCGCCGGTGTCAGCTCGCCCGCGTCGACATCGCGATCGATCGTCTCGCGCTCCTTGCGCACGCTGCGATAGTGATCGATGCAGAGGTTGCGGCTGACGCTGACCAGCCAGGTCTGAAAATTCGCGCGGCGATCGAAGGTGTGCAGCGACTTGAAGATCTTGAGGAAGATATCCTGCGTCAGGTCCTCTGCCTCGTCGTGGCGGCCGGTGAACTTATACGCGATGTTGAAGACCTTCCTGCGGTGCTGTCGCACGATGTCTTCCCACGCGGTCTGATCGCCGCCCAGGCAACGCTGGATGAGCGCATCGATCGCGTCAGTGGATACCGGCGAAGGGTCAGACATCTCGTAGAATTCGGGGGAAAACCGTCTTCCCCGACCCCAAATCATACCATCCGCCCCGGGGCGGGCTGATAAGATCATCCGCAGTGGCGTCCACCACTCCATCACTCAAACCAGGCCTCCGCACGTCGCAGCTAAGCGCTATCGCCGCGTCGGCCGGCACGCCGTGCTACGTCTACGATGCCGCGGCGATTCGCGCCGCCTATGTCACGCTCGACGACGCCTTCGACGATTATCCTCACGCGATCCATTACGCGCTCAAGGCCAACTCGTCGCTCGCGATCGTCCGGTTGCTGCACGGGCTGGGCAGCCATGCCGATGCCAATTCGCTTGGCGAGGTCGATGTCGCGATGCGCTGCGGCTTTCGTCCCGATCAGATCGTCTTTACCGGTGTCGGCAAGAGCGCGGCCGAGATCGATCGCGCCGTGGCGCTCCGGCTGCTGGCGATCAACGTCGAATCGCCGGGCGAGCTCGATCGCATCGATCAGCGCGCGATCGCGCAGAACCTGAGGGCGCGGGTCGCACTGCGCGTCAACCCCGACATCGACGCGAACAGTCACCCACACATTTCCACCGGGTTGAAGTCGAACAAGTTCGGCGTGCCGATCGACGAGGCGCCGGCGTTGTTTCGCGAGATGTCACGGCGCCGCGGGCTGTTGCCGGTCGGCGCGCACGTGCACATCGGCTCACAGATCACCACGCTCGATCCGCTCAGCAAGGCGGCCGAGGCCGTCGTGGCGCTGGCGCGCGATCTGCGCAGCGAAGGCGTCGAGCTGCAGCACCTGGACATGGGCGGCGGACTCGGCATTTCCTACGACGGCAGCCCCGTGGTCGACCCGGCCGCCTACGTTCGCGCACTCGTCACGGCGACGCGTGGCAGCAGACTGAAGGTGGCGATCGAGCCCGGTCGCGTCCTCGTCGGCCCGGCCGGTGTCCTGTTGACCACGGTCGTCGACGTGAAACAGTTCCCAGGTGCGAAGCGATTCGTCGTGCTCGACGCGGGCATGACGGAATTGATGCGGCCGGCGCTCTATAACGCGTTCCATCGCATCGAGCCGCTGATTCGCCGGGACGGCGCCGATGCACCGGTCGATTTGGTCGGGCCGATTTGTGAAAGCACCGACGCCTATGCGCGCGATCGCAACTTTCCCCCTGTCGAAGTCGGCGATGTCATCGTCGTGTGCGACGTCGGTGCCTACGGCGCGGTGATGGGCCACACCTATCTGCGACGTCCGCTGCCGCCGGAAGTGCTGATCGACGGTCACGAGTGGCGTGTGATTCGCCGCCGCCAGACGCTCGACGAACTGCTCGCGCTCGAGACGGAATGACTATGGCAGGCCAACAGGCCAACAGGCCAACAGGCCAACAAGGGCATCTGATCGCGTTCGAAGGCTTGGATCAAAGCGGCAAGCAGACACAGGCGGAGCGGCTGCTCGAGGCGTTTCGAGCGGCCGGACACCAGGCCGAGTTCTTGACGTTTCCGGAATACTCGACGGCGCTCGGCACCGAGATCGGCCGCGCGCTGCAGGGTGAGCGCGACTATCAACCAGACACGCTGCAACTGCTCTACATCGCGAATCGCTTCGAATTCCGCTCGCGTATTTCGGCGTGGCTCGAGTCCGGCACGATGGTCGTGTGCGATCGCTACCTCGCCTCGAGCATCGCCTATGGCGAAGCGCAGGGAGTGGATGCGGACTGGCTGGCTGAAATCCAACGCTTCCTGCCCCAGCCGTCGCTGACGATGCTGCTGGATATCGCGCCGGACGCGTCGCTTAATCGCAAGCGCGTGGCGCGCGACACGTTCGAGCGCGATCTGCCGCTGCTCGGCCGCGTGCGCGAAAGCTATCTGCGCCAGGCCGCGGCGTCGGATTCGTGGGTCCGGATCGAAGGCGGCCAGCACAAGGACGCTGTGTCGCAGGCGGTGCTCAGCGCCGTTCGCTCACGACTCGGGCTGCTGTAAGCGCTCGAACTTCTCTTACGCCATTCGCCTTCAGCACCCGCGCGCACGCTTCGAGCGTGGCGCCGGTTGTGGAAACGTCGTCGACCAGGACGGCGATGCAGGGATCGGGGATCAGGGATCTGGGATCAGGGCGAAATGCGAAGGCATCCTTCACATTTTCCCGGCGCTCGTGCTTTGGGAGCTCAATCTGTGAGTGGGTGTGTCTGACACGAGCCAGCATCCTCGCTACTGGGATTCCGAGGTGCACGGCCAGATCCTCGGCTTGGTTGAATCCCCGTTGATACTCACGACGAGGATGCAGCGGAACGGGCACGACCACATCCGCGCTGCGCAGTAACTCGGCGCCCCGCTCGCGCATCAAGCGGCCGAGCGGCGGCGCGATCGATCGGCGCCGTTCGTACTTCAACGAGTGGACGATGTCCTTCATCCGTCCTTCATAGCGGTCGACGGCACACGCCCACTCGACCCCGTGGCTGGATGGATAGCGCTCGTGAAGTGGTGGCGCTAATCGAAGGCTGGACCAGCACGCTTCGCACACCGCGCCGGCAAGCGGGTGCAGCAGTCGCTGCTTGCAGGCCGCGCAGGGCGGCTCGAAAAGTATGGAGAGAAGAAAATTTGCGGCAACCGACAAACCTGAAGGTTTGTCGCCACGCGCGGCATCGCTGTTACGCGAGGTCTGGGAATTCGTGGCGCGTGGCGCTGCCCCAGAGGCGATCGAGACCGTAGAAATCGCGGGCGTGCTTCGAGAACACGTGGATGACGAAGTCGAAGTAGTCGAGCAGGATCCATTCCGCGCGCGAGTAGCCTTCCACCAGCGACGGACGCTGCTTCTGAGACTTGAGCGCTTCTTCGACCGCATCGGCAATGGCCTGCACCTGCCGCGGATTGCTCGCCGAACAGATCACGAAGTAATCCGTGAACGCGGCCGCCTTCTTCAGGTCGAGCACCACGATGCCGGACGCCTTGCGGTCCTGCGCCGCCTCAATCGCGACGCTGATTGCTTTCGGCAGGCGCGGCGAGGCTTTCGTCTTCGTGGCCTTGGCGGCGTCCTTCGACTTGGTGACCTTCGCGGTCTTCCGCGCGCTGGTGGTTTTGGCCATGCAATTTATTTTCCGAGGTAGAGATGATGGTCGCGGATGTAATCGGCGACGGTATCAGGCACGTAACCGGAGAGGGAGTGGCCGGCGCGCACGCGGCGCCGAATGTCGGTCGATGAAATATCGGGAGTGTGCGCTTCGACCAGAATCACGCGCGTTTTGGCAGAAGGCTGCTTGCCCCGAGCGGCGCTGAGGGGGCGGCTGAATGCCGAGGGGACTCGTACACGTAATGAGTCTAACGTGATTCCGGGCCGCGAGACGACGACGAAATGCGCGAGGTCGAGGACGGCGGGGTAACGGGACCATGACGCAATTTCTGCGAACGCATCGGCCCCGGTAATGAAAAAAATCTGCCATTCGACTCCGCTCGCGCCATCGTCACCGATGCCGCGACCGTCGCTCATGGCGGCTTCGCCGCGCCCCCGGCTCTTCAGCGCGAGCAACGTGTCGTAAGTAAACGATGGGCCGTCTCGATCCAGCTCGAGCCGCGACGCCGTCCACCGCGGGCGCTCCGCCGCGGCGAGCTTCGCCATCGCGAATCGATCTTCAGGCCCGGCGGTGACCGGATCGGCGCGATGCGGCGGGATGCGCGATGGAATCAGCAGCATCGAGTCGAACGAGAGCGCCTGTTGGGCGGCATCGCCCGCCGCGAGATGTCCGAGATGGATGGGATCGAACGTGCCGCCCAGCACCCCCAGCGTCATCGGCGCCGTTTGGCCTTCGGTTTCTGCCCTGATTTCCGCGACAGCTTCAGCCCCGGTTTCAGCGGCTTCAACGGGCGAAGCTTTTCCGCCTGCAATTTCTCCGGCGCGCCGCCCTTTCGCGGTCCACGGCTGAGCGGCTGCACCAGTGCGGGATTGTAGTCAGGCGGTGCTTGGTGTTCGTCGTCTTCTTCCTCGGCCAGCTCGATGATCTTGGCGTCCGCCTCGCGGCCCTTGACGATAATCGGCCAGGCGGCCTCGATCAGCTCCTTCGTGCCCTGACCGGTCACGGCGGAAATCTGGAAGAACCGCAGCTTCAGCTTTTTCGCGCGCTTCTCGAGTGCGGCGACCCGCTTCGGATCGTCCATCGCGTCGATCTTGTTGGCCGCGATCAGCTGCGGTTTCGCAAGCATCTCGTCGCTATACAGTTTCAATTCGTTGGAAATTACGTCGAAATCCTCGACCGGATCGCGTCCCGATTCACTCGAGATGTCGACCAGGTGAATCAACACCTTGGTGCGTTCGATGTGACGCAGGAACTGGTGGCCGAGGCCGTGGCCTTCGTGCGCGCCTTCGATCAACCCGGGCACGTCGGCGACGACGAAACTGCGGTCGCCGCTGAGTGCCACCACGCCGAGGTTCGGCGATAACGTCGTGAACGGGTAGTTGGCAATCTTCGGCTTCGCGGCGGAGATCACCGAGATCAACGTTGACTTGCCGGCGTTCGGATAGCCGACCAGGCCGACATCCGCGAGCAACTTCAGCGTGAGGTGCAGATCGAATTCTTCGCCCTCTTCACCGGGCTGCACCTTACGCGGCGCGCGGTTGGTCGAGGTCGCGAAATGCGCGTTGCCCAGTCCGCCGCGTCCGCCCTTCGCGAGCAGCACGCGCTGGCCGACCCTGGTCAAATCGGCGATTGGCTCGAGCTCGCCGGAGTCCGGGTCTTTCGAGAAAATCAGCGTGCCGACCGGAACGGGGATCTCGAGATCTTTTCCGCCGCGGCCCGTGCGCAGGGCGCCAGAGCCGTTGCCGCCGCGTTGCGCCTTGTATTCAGGGTTGAACTGGAAATGGACGAGGGTGTTGCGATGCGGGTCGGCGACGGCGTACACGGAACCACCGACGCCGCCGTTCCCGCCGTCGGGACCGCCGCGCGGAACGAACTTCTCACGGCGGAAGCTGAGTGAACCGCTGCCGCCGTGACCGGCTTCAATGTGGATGTCGACTTCGTCGACGAATTGCATCGGGGATCAGGGATCTGGATCGGGGATCAGGGATCCCCAAAATCTATTCCACCGGGTGGACCGAAATGCGGCGACCGCGGGTGCCGTGGTCTTCGAATTTCACCGTCCCGGTGACCTTCGCGAACAACGTGTCGTCCTTACCGAGGCCGACGTTCACGCCAGGCTGGTACTTACGTCCGCGCTGGCGCACGAGAATCGAGCCGCCGGTCACGAGGTTGCCCTCGAAGCGCTTGACGCCGAGACGCTGCGAATTGCTGTCGCGCCCGTTACGAGAGGATCCCTGTCCTTTTTTTGTAGCCATTACAGCGCTCTACTTTTTTAAACCTGAATGTCGGTGATGCGCACGCGCGTCAGAAGGCTGCGATGGCCCTTGGTCCGACGGTACTGCTTGCGCCGCTTCTTCTTGAAGACGCGAATCTTCTTGCCCTTGTCGAGCTCGCCGACAACGCCGAGCACCTTGGCGCCCGACACGAACGGCGTGCCCGCCGTCACTTCACCGGAGGCATTGCTGACGAGAAGGACCTGTTCAAAGGACACCTCGCCGCCCGCTTCGCCGGCATTGTGGCCGTCAATCGCGATGACGGCGCCGGGTTCGACACGGAACTGGCGGCCTGAGGTCTGAATGATTGCAAACACGTAGGAATCTCCCGAGTTAGTGAACTCCAAAGGATAGCACAAGGGAGGTTCGGACCGCCACGGCGACGGCTGAAGCCGTCGCCCTCCAAACGTTATTTCAGCAGCGTCCTCGTGCCCTTTATCTTCTGTGCTGTCAACGTGTTAAGGAAAGCCGGGAGCAGCCGATCCATCAGCTCGAAGTAGGATGACAAGGCCGGGGTCTGCTGGTTGGCGTTGTAGAGAATCTCTTCGCGGAACGTTTCCGTGTGGAGGGTCTCGCCGGTCCGGCCGTCGATGAAAATAAAGGTCGGGCGCAACACGAAGCCCTTGCGCTCCATGTAGGTGCGAACCGGCACCACCTGGCGGCGGCCGAATGGGTCGTACGACTCCTGCTCGCGCTGCACGAACCCCGAGCGCTGCTGCGGCGCGAACACGATCGCGCCGGTCACGATCAACGGCTGCTGATATTCCTCACCGATCCGCTTCCAATACGCGACGTTCGCAAACAGGTGCTGGAACTGTTCGAGATCCTTTTCGTCGTTGATGACGAGCTTGTTCGGATCCTGAGGCGGCTGGCTCACGGCCTGCTGATCGGGGGGCGGCGGCGCGGTGACCTCGCCGCTGTTCTGCTTGGCGACCTCGAGCAGCGGGAGCGTGTCGGCGTCGATTACGCGCATGATGCCCTTGTTGCGCAGCTGGCTGCGCAGCAGCCGCACCGTTTCCATGTTGGCATCCACGTCTTCATTTTCGCCGGCGATGAAGCCGGCGATGAATACGCGTTGAAATGCCGAGACGTCCAGCTTCGGCTGAATCGGCGTCTCGATCGGAATCTCGGTATAACTGGTGCACGCCGCCATCGCGGCGATCAACACCAAACTGAGACTAGCGCCCGTCTTTCTGAGCCGCGCGGTCATTGATTTCCTTGAACAGGTCGTAGTTCTGCCGGACGAGCGCATTGTTGGGTTCGAGCGCGATCGCCTTTTCGTAGGCTGCCCGCGCCTTTGTCAACTGACCTTCGTGCTCGTAGGCCACTGCGAGGTTGTTGAACGCTGCGGCGTAAGTGGGATCGAGCTGGGCGGCGCGTTCCCAGCGGTAGATCGCCTCTTTCCACAGACCACGCTGCGCCACCTGGATACCGAACTCGACCTGTTCCTTGGCCTGTCCTCGCTGCTCGGCCCACGCAGGGGGTGCCGACGCCAAGGCCAAGAACAACGCAAGTGCCAGATGTCGGGAGGACATGGTTCCTAAGGTCACTATAGCTACCTCCCCCCGGGGGGGCAAGTGAACAATCCGTGACACTTACGACGCCGAATCCCGCCTTCCGGTCCCGGATTCCTCATCCCCGATCCCTGATCCCTGATCCCTGATCCCTGATCCCTGATCCCTGATTTCGAGGTATCGTCGTCGTCGGTCAGGGCGCGGTCCCATGGTGTTTCAGCATGGACTGCATCCATCTCGGCACTCCGGAATATCCGCGGCTGTTGGCGGAGATTTCCGATCCTCCCAGGTGCATCTGGTCGCGGGGCGATCGCGCGCTGCTCTCGGCGACGGCCGTGGCGGTCATCGGCGCGCGGGCGGCATCGCACGAAGGCTTGATCGCGGCCAGCGAAATCGCGTTCGACCTTGCGCGCGCCGGGATTGTCGTCGTCAGCGGGCTGGCGCGCGGCATTGACGCGGCCGCGCACCGCGGCGCGCTCGACGCTGGTGGCAAGACCATCGCCGTGCTCGGGACGGGAATCGATCGCGTGTATCCGGCTGAAAACGAGCGCCTGCATGACGAGATCGCATCGAGCGGACTGCTGCTCACCGAGATGCCTCCCGGCACTCCCCCGTTGGAATGGCATTTTCCCCGACGCAATCGCATCATCAGCGGCCTCTCGCGAGCGGTGGTGGTCGTCGAGGCACGGGACAAGAGCGGCTCGCTGATCACCGCCCGTTTAGCGGCGGATCAGGGCCGCGACGTCATGGCCGTGCCAGGGACGATTGTTGGCGGCCGGAACCGCGGGGCCAACGCTTTGTTGAGGGATGGGGCAAAGCTCGTCGAGTCTGCGGTCGATATCCTACAAGAACTCGGATTGGAAGGAAGCGTGTCCCGGCGAAGCCCGCAGGGCGAAGCCGGCCAAGCTGTTGATTTCACGGTAGATCAGGTCGCCGACCAGATGAAGATTCCGGCCGGAGAAGCCTTGGCCCTGCTCCTAGAGTGGGAGCTGACCGGCGAAGTTCAAAGAATTGGATCAGGGCGCTTCAGACGGTCCCGGAGTAAGGTGTAGAGAAATTAGATGGCGAAAACGTCAGTCCCGCTAGTCATAGTCGAATCGCCCGCAAAGGCCAGGACCCTGGCACGCTTCCTTGGAGCGAAGTACCGCGTCGAGGCGAGCTACGGCCATATCCGCGACCTTCCCGAGTCGGCCGCCGAAGTGCCGGCCGAGATCAAGGGCAAGTCCTGGGGCCGCATGGGCGTCGACACCGACGGGGACTTTACGCCGTATTACGTCGTCCCCGCGGACAAGCGCAAGAACGTCACGGCATTGCGTGCGGCCATGAAAGATGCGTCCGAGCTCATTCTCGCGACCGACCCGGATCGTGAAGGCGAGTCGATCAGCTGGCATCTCAAGGAATTGCTCAAGCCGAAGGTTAAGGTTCGCCGCATCGTATTCCACGAGATCACGGAAGAAGCGGTGAAGGCGGCCCTGGCCGAAGCGCACGATGTGGACGAGAACCTGGTGCGCGCGCAAGAGAGCCGGCGCATCCTCGATCGTCTCTACGGCTACACGCTGTCGCCGGTGTTGTGGAAGAAGGTCCAGACCGGCCTGAGCGCCGGGCGCGTGCAAAGCGTGGCGGTGCGCGTCATCGTCGAGCGCGAAGAGGAACGCATCGCGTTCCGCACCGCAAGCTATTGGGATCTCGAAGCGAAATTGCGCGGCGGCGCGATGGAATTCAGCGCCACGCTGGCGAAGGTGGCCGGCCAGCGTGTCGCGACCGGTAAGGACTTCGACAGCAAGGGCGTGCTCGAATCGAACACCGTCCGCCTGCTTGGCGAGAAGGACGCGCAGTCGTTACGAGAGACGCTGATGCGTCGCCTGCCGTGGAGCGTCACCAGCGTCGAAGAGAAACCGTACACGCAGCGTCCATCGCCGCCGTTCACGACCTCGACGCTGCAGCAGGAAGCGAACCGCAAGCTCGGGTTCTCGTCCGAGCGGACGATGCAGATCGCGCAGCGGCTGTTCCAGGGCATGGATCTCGGCGGCGGCGATCTCGAAGGCGTGATCTCGTATCACCGAACGGACTCGACCACGCTGAGCCAGAAGGCGCTCGCGGAAGCGGCCACCGCCGTCAAGGAGCTCTACGGCCCCGAGTATCACAACCAGCGTCAGTACCAGACCAAGGTGCGCAACGCGCAGGAAGCGCACGAAGCGATTCGGCCGACACACTTCAACCGCACGCCCGCATCGCTCGAGAAGATCCTCGAGTCCGACGAGCTCAGGGTCTACGAATTGATCTGGAAGCGCGCGGTCGCATCGCAGATGGCCGACGCCAAGCTGCTGCGCACCGGCGTCGAGATCACTGGCGAAACGACCGACGGCGGGCCGGCCACATTCACCGCGAGCGGCAAGGCGATTGAATTTCCGGGTTATCTACGCGCGTATGTCGAAGGCTCCGACGATCCGAGCGCGGAGCTGGCCGATCAAGACACGGTCCTGCCGAAGCTGGCGGTGGGCGATCAAGTGTGGTCGCCGGACAAGCTCGATAAGGAACTGATCCTGCTCGGCCTCGATGCGAAGGGTCACGAGACCTCGCCTCCGGCGCGCTATACCGAAGCGTCGCTCGTGAAGCGGCTCGAAGAAGAAGGTATCGGGCGCCCGTCGACCTACGCGCCGACGGTCGCGACGATTCAGCGCCGCGGCTACGTGTCCCGGCAGGGCAAGGCCCTGGTGCCGAGCTTCACCGCGTTTGCGGTCACGCGCCTGCTGCGCAATCACTTTGCCGATTACGTCGACATCGGGTTCACCGCGGAAATGGAAGAGATTCTCGACAAGATCTCGAACGGCGAGAAGGACTGGCTGCAGTTCCTCGCCGAGTTCTATCGCGGCGATGCGAAGCACCGCGGCCTCGAGCATCTCGTCGAGGACAAGGGTCAGTCGATCGAGTACCCGATCATCGAGCTCGGACGCGATCCGGAAAGCAACCTGCCGGTGCGCGTGCGCATCGGCCGCTACGGACCGTTCCTGCAGCTCGGCGATCAGAATGACGGCGGCCCGCGCGCGTCGCTGCCGGAAGATCTGGCGCCGGCGGACCTGACGATCGACAAGGCGATCGCGCTCCTCAAGGCCAAGGCGCAGGGCCCCAAGTCGATCGGCATCGATCCGATGTCCGGCCAGCACGTCTACGTGATGCACGGCCGCTTCGGCGCCTACGTGCAGCTTGGCGAGACCCCGGAAGATCGCGAGATCAAGCCGCGCCGCGCGTCGCTCGGCCGCGACAACACCGAAGAAACCATGACGCTCGAAATCGGGCTCAAGCTGTTGTCGCTGCCGCGAGAGCTCGGCATCGGTGAAGACGGCGAAGCGATCCTTGCCAACGTCGGCCGCTTCGGTCCGTACGTGAAGCAGGGCTCGGAATTCCGCTCGCTCGAAGAGACCGACGACGTGTATGCGATCTCGCTCGAGCGCGCGAAAGAACTGCTCGCGCAGCCGAAGAAGTCGATGCGCCGGGCCCGGCAGGCGCCGAAAGAACTGAAGGCGCTCGGCAAGCATCCTGAGAGCGGCGAGCCCGTGCGTGTGCTCGACGGCCGCTACGGGCCCTACGTGACCGACGGCACCACCAACGCCTCGGTGCCGAAGGGCACGCAGGTCGAAGCGCTGACGATGGCGGGCGCGGTCGAGTTGTTGAAGGCGCGCGAAGGCATGGGCGGCTCGAAGAAACCCAAGAGCCGCGGCGCCAAGGCGAAGACGGCCAAGGTGTCGTCGCCCAGGAAGAAGCCGGCGGCGAAGAAGAAGCCCGTCCTCACCGCCTGAGTGATCATCGGCCGAACATGATCGACATCATTACGAGTGCAAACGGCTGGCTGAATTCGTACGTGTGGGGCTGGCCCATGATCGTGCTGCTGGTCGGTACCGGCCTGCTGCTCACGATCCTCACCGGGGGCGTGCAGTTCCGCTATCTTGGCGTCGCGCTGCGCGAGGTGCTCGGCAAGATCACGCAGAAAAGCACTGCCCCGGGCGAAGTGTCGCCGTTCCAGGCAGTCGCGACCGCGCTGGCTTCCACCGTCGGCGTCGGTAACATCGCCGGTGTGGCAACCGCGATTTCGATCGGCGGTCCTGGTGCGCTGCTCTGGTTGTGGGTCTCCGGGGTGCTCGGCATGTGCACCAAGTTCGCGGAGATCGTCGTGGCGATTCACTACCGTGAGAAAGACGGCTCCGGGCAGATGCGCGGTGGCGCGATGTACGTCTTGCGCAAGGGCCTCGGCATGCCGTGGCTCGGGACCATCTTCGCGGCGCTGGTCGCACTCGCGGCATTCGGCATCGGCAACATGGTGCAGTCGAATTCGGTTGCGTCGAGCCTGCAGGCGTCATTCGGCCTGAGCCCGGCGATCACCGGCCTGGTGCTCGCCGCCATTACGGCCACGGTCATCCTCGGCGGCATCAAGCGTATCGGCCAGCTCACCGAATACCTGGTGCCCTTCATGGCGGTGTTTTATCTCGGCGGCGGCCTGTTCATCCTGGTCCGGTTCGCGTCGGAGATTCCCGCGGCTCTCTCGCTGGTCATGTCGTCGGCGTTTTCGGGTGCGGCGGCCACCGGTGGATTTGCCGGTTCGACGGTCATGCTGGCGATGCGCTATGGCATCGCGCGGGGGCTGTTTTCGAACGAAGCGGGCCTGGGCAGCGCCCCGCTGGTGCACGCGGCCGCGCGCACCGATCACCCGGTGCGCCAGGGTCTGTACGGCATCTTCGAAGTGTTCGTCGATACCATCCTGGTCTGCTCCACGACCGGCCTAGTGATCCTCGTCACCGGCGTATGGTCGGGCGGCTCGACCGGTGCGGCATTGGCGGGTGAGGCGTTCTCCGCCGGCCTTCCCGGCACGTGGGGCAACATCGTCGTGACGACCAGCCTGGTCCTGTTCGCCTTCTCGACGGTAATCGGCTGGAGTTACTACGGCGAGACCGCGATCGTCTACCTGTTCGGCCCGAAGGCGGCGATCCCGTACAAGCTGGCGTGGCTGGTCTTCATCTATCTCGGCGCCGTCGGGTCGCTGCACCTGGTGTGGGACGTCGCGGATACGCTGAACGGCCTGATGGCGATCCCCAACCTGATCGCCGTGCTCGGTTCGATCGGCCTGTTGCGCCGCCTGACGCGTGAATTCTTCTCAACTGCCCGCTAACGCGCGCCTCGCGCGCTGGTGGTTGCTCTTCCGCGAAGCTGTCCGCGGGTCGGATCGCGATTACACGGTCGGCCCCGTCGGCCCTGCCTTGATCATGCTCTCGGTCCCCATGGTCCTCGAGATGGCCATGGAGTCCCTCTTTGCCGTGGTCGATGTGTTTTTTGTCTCGCGCGTCAGCGCTGAGGCTGTGGCCACGGTCGGCGTGACCGAGTCGATGCTGACCATCGTCTACACGGTGGCCGTCGCGCCGATGCCGAGCGACATGGCCAACCGTGACGTTGTTGTTTCTGGTCAACGCGATCTTCCGCGGAGCCAGAGATCCCGCGATTGCGATGCGGATGCTGTGGATCGCCAACGCCATCAACATCGTCCTCGATCCGCTGTTGATCTTTGGGTTGGGCCCGATTGCCGCGATGGGCGTGACCGGCGCGGCGATTGCCACCAATATCGGCCGTGGCACGGCGGTGATCGTGCAGCTGTGGATGTTGTCGTCGGGGCGCAGCCGCGTCCACCTCAAAGCGCGGCACCTGGACGCCGACGTGGATCAATCTCGGCTGCTTCTGGTTCTGGCAGATTCCGCTGGCGTGGTTTCTGGCGATCTATCTCGGCATGGGGCCACAGGGCGTATTCATCGCGATGACGGTCGCCTTTTCCACACTTGCGGTCGTCAGCGCGGTTATCTTTAGAAGGGGCTGGTGGAAGCAGTCCAACGTCTAATGATCCACATTATCGGGGGCGGGTTGGCGGGCAGTGAGGCCGCGTGGCAGGCGGCCGAGCTCGGCGTGGACGTCACCATTCACGAGATGCGCGGCGTGCGCGGCACGGCGGTCCATCAGACCGACGCGCTCGCGGAGCTGGTGTGCAGCAATTCGTTTCGCGCCGACAAGATCGACAACGCGGTCGGCCTGATCAAGGAAGAGATGCGGCGTCTCGGCTCGATCGTGATGCGCGCGGCTGATGTGGCGCGCGTTCCGGCCGGCGCGGCGCTGGCGGTCGATCGGCACGTGTTTTCGGAGACGGTCACCACGGCGGTGCAGTCGCATCCGCGCATTCGTATTTCCCGCGAGGAAGTGGCGGCCGTGCCCGGGCCGGCATGGTCGCCGACGATCATCGCCACCGGTCCGCTGACCTCCGACGCGCTCTCGCGAAGCATCCAGCAGATGGTCGGCGAGGAACACCTCGCTTTCTACGACGCGATCAGTCCGATCGTGCTCGCCGAATCGATCGACATGTCGAAGGTGTTCCGCGCGTCGCGCTGGGGCCGGAACGTTTGGAGTGCCAAAGGTGCCGATGGTGCCTTGGGTGCTTTAAGTGCGACGGATGAGGGCGACTACCTGAATTGCCCCATGACCAAGGCCGAGTACGACGCGTTCTACGCGGCACTGGTCACGGCCGAATCCGCGACCGTTCACGATTTCGACAACACCAGGTTCTTCGAAGGCTGCCTGCCGATCGAGGTGATGGCGCATCGCGGCGAAGCTACCTTGCGATTTGGGCCCATGAAGCCGGTCGGCCTGAAGGATCCCCGAACGGGACATTTGCCATATGCGGTGGTGCAGCTGCGCCAGGACACGCTCGCCGGCGATCACTACAGCCTGGTCGGGTTTCAGACGCAGATCAAATGGGGCGACCAGGCGCGCCTGCTGAAGATGATCCCCGGTCTCGAAAATGCCGAGTTCGTTCGCTTCGGGATGGTGCATCGCAACACCTACATTTGCGGGCCGAAGGTGCTGCTGCCGACATGGCAGACCCGGCACCGCGCCGATCTGTTCTTCGCCGGCCAGGTCTCCGGCGTCGAGGGCTACGTGGAGTCTGCCGCTTCGGGCTTGATCGCGGGCCGCAATGCTGCCGCGCTTGCGAAGGGGGAAAGCCCGCAGGCGCCGCCGCGCACCACGGCGATCGGGTCGCTCGCCTATTACGTATCGCACGCCGATCCGAAGACCTATCAGCCGACCAACATCACGCACGGCATCATGCCGCCGCTCGACAACCCGCCGCGCGACAAGATGAAGAAGAAGTTGATGATCGCCGAGCGAGCGCTCGCGGACCTGGCAGCCTGGATCGACAAACCTGAAGGTTTGTCGCCACACCAGGCCGCAGAATCTGTGGCGACAAACCTGTAGTTGGTCGATCCCGATGCGCGACCACCTCAAATCCTTTCTCGCCTACCTCAAGCTGAATCGCCACGTCTCGCCGCACACCGTGCGCGCCTACGAAAGCGACGTCACGCAATACCTGGCGTGGGTGGCGAGCGAAACCGGCAAGAAGATGTCGCAACTCGGCCCCGACGATCTCGACATGATGTCGGTGCGAACGCACCTCGCCGGGCTCAACAAGGCCGGCAAGGCGCGTTCGTCGGTCGCCCGCAAGCTCTCGGGCCTGCGCACCTTCGTCAAGTACCTGCGCCGCGAAGAGATCATCGAGCACGACCCGACGGCGATGGCGGTGGCGCCGAAACGCGACCAGACGATCCCGACGCACCTGTCCGAGCCGGAGATCGAGCGGCTGATCGAAACGCCCAATGCCGGTGAGCCGTTAGGCCGGCGCGATCGTGCAATTCTCGAGCTGTTCTACGCCTCGGGCCTTCGCCTGAGCGAGCTGGTCGCGATTGATCTCGAAAACCTGAGCCTGAGCGAGCGGATGGTCCGGGTGATGGGAAAGGGAGGCAAAGAGCGCCTGGTGCCGTTCAATCAGAGCACGCTGAGCGCCCTGCGCGCGTGGATGAATGACCGCGCCCAGATCCTGGCATCGCGACAGCGACCCGAGCCCCCGCGCGCGGCCGCCACCAAACGCGCGGTCAAGGGCGGCGTCTCCCCGAAGCCGAAGTCGGCGAAGGCGGAGGACTCACGTGACGCACTGTTCATCAATTATCGCGGCAGCCGTCTTACCGGCCGCAGCGTCGACCGGCTACTGCGCCGCTACGTCGCGCAGTGCAGCACGCGCATCGGCATCAGCCCTC
>Ga0136611_10000633_pt1 | contig 23556 bp, 27 predicted proteins | sample AntDrymUQ2232306_2_FD_106645 | JGI IMG/M metagenome (GOLD analysis project Ga0136611, IMG submission 106645) | Polar desert sand microbial communities from Dry Valleys, Antarctica - metaG UQ223 (23.06) | ecosystem: Environmental > Terrestrial > Soil > Desert | place: Antarctica: Dry Valley...
AGGCCGAGGGCCAGGGCAGTGAGCTGCCGCAGGACAGGGATCACTTCGCCGCCCAGGTGGTGCGGCGGGTGATGGGACACGACCGGGTGGCCATCACCGTTCGATCGGACATCCCCCTCGGTCGGGGCCTCGGCTCGTCGGCTGCCCTGGCCGCCGCTGCGGCCGCGGCAGCCGGTGCCGACGACGTGCTGGCGGTGGCGGCTGCAGTCGATGGGCACCCGGAGAACGCGGCTGCGTCCATTCTGGGCGGGCTGGTCGCGGCGACGACGGTCGAGGGCCTCCCTGTCGCCCGCCACCACCACCTCGACCCCGACCTGCGCTTCGTCGTGGTGGTGCCCGACCGCCCTCTGCCCACCAAGGAGGCACGCGCCGCCCTGCCCGCCTCGGTGCCCCACGCCGACGCCGCCTTCAACCTCGGCCGCATGGGCATCCTCCTGGCCGGGTTGGCAGATGCCAGCCTGCTGGTCGCCGCCGCTACGGACGACCGCCTGCACCAGAGCCAGCGGTCAGCCCTGTTCCCAGAGGCCGCGGTGTTGCTCGAGGGGCTTCGCCAGGCGGGGGGCCTGGCCACCTGTTGGTCGGGGGCCGGCCCGAGCCTGCTGGCGTTCTGCACCTCGGAGACCGCGTCCACCGTGGCCGAGGCGGGCGAGACGCTCTTGCGGCGGACGTCGGTGGCCGGCCGGGTGCTGTCGCTCGAGGCCGACCACGCCGGCCTGGTCGTCAGTTGAAGGGTCGCGTGCGGGCACCGTTGACGGCGTTGGCCTGTCTCAGACCAGCTGCTTGACGATCCGGCTAGGAGGCGAGGGCCGCCGGACGCGCCGTGCGGGACCGCACGAGGAGCCCGACACCGGCCGCGAACACCCAGACGGCGAGGCCGGCAGCGCCCGCGAACAGCACCGCGATCCCGTCGATGAACAGCACCGTCGCGCCGGCGATCCCGTACGCAACGCCACCGATGACACCAGGCACCGCGGTCACCCAGTTGCCCAGGGTCCGGGTCTGGGCGCCGACCACGGCCAGCACCGCCATGCTGAAGCCGAACGCCGGCACGATGAGTGTCTGCAGGGCGACATGCACGTTGGTGATCGGCGTGCTGTCCCCGGCCGCGATCGCGTCCGCCTCGGACGCCGCGAACAGATGCGGGATCGCGTCCACGGCGCCGAGCACAGCACACACGGCGGCGATGACCCCCACCTTCTGCGCGCGGGGGTTGGACGACAGCGCGCTGCTGCGCACGAGCGCGACCATGGACGCGGCGATCACCACCATGCCGAGCAGGATGAGGCCGTGAGAGCGGTCCCACGCCGGGTCCACGAACATGGACCGCAGCGCCTCCTTCACGCCGGCTCCGGGTACGTCCTCCCCGTCCGGGTGCATCGACCCGCCGACGAAGAACAGCGCCCCACCGACCAGCAGCCCGCACGCCGGCCCACGGACGTCACGGCCGACCCGGGACGGGGTCTCGATCTCGCGCACGCTGGACATGGTTCCCCCCTTCGACGCGGCCGGGAGTCGACCGCGCGTCTCGGGCGGCAGTGTTGCATGGCATCGTCGTTCAGGACGTTGCCGCGGACCCGCCGTCCATGCCGGTGGCCTGGGGTCGGGCGTCGGCCATCGGGTTCCAAGTTCGCGGCCACTTACTGCGAGCGCATGCACGTCGGCGGCCCGCACCGACCAACGGCCGTGAGAGAAACGGCTAGACCGGGAACGTGTCCACGCAGCCCTGTCGCGAGCTCGAAGCCATCCCCAACCCGCACCCCGGCCGGGACTACGAGGTGCGGTGCTCAACGCCGGAGTTCACCTGCGTCTGCCCCCGTACCGGTCAGCCCGACTTCGCCACCGTCACCATCACCTATGTGCCGGGGGAATCGATCGTCGAGCTGAAGTCGCTCAAGCTCTACCTCTGGAGCTACCGCAACGACGGGGCCTTCCACGAGGACGTCACCAACCAGATCCTCGACGACCTGGTGGCCGCCCTGGCGCCGAGGCGGATGACGGTGCTCACCGACTGGCTCGTGCGGGGCGGCATCCACACCACGGTGGAAGCGAGCGTGCCGTAAACCGACCGGTGGCAAGGTCGGGGCTAACCGGCGTGCTGCTCCTCGACGTAGGAGAGCTGTCGCCCGAGGAACTCGGCGAGCCGCTCCGTGCCCATGCGGACCCGCTGCCGTTCCGACTCGTCGAGTGACGGAGCCAGCCGCACCCGCACCTCGACCGTGTCCGCGCGAACCGAACGCTTCCACATGCCGACGTTGCGTGACCCCATCACGATGAAGGCCCAGAACGGGTCGGGATCGCGCTGATAGGGGTGATCAGCCACGAAGGCGAAGTTCAGTCTCGGGTAGCTGAGCACGGCCTCGTCGTAGGTGGGGAAGAGGATCGCTGGACGGACAGCCGTCGTTTACACCGTCGCCGCTGGGTCCGACCACAGTTCCATGCCGCCGACCTCGACGCGCTCCAGCACGTCATTCAGCTGGGCCAGAGCTGCCCTGGTGTCGGCGATGGTGAGCGACGACCAGCGAGCGAAGTCCTTCACGTCCGCTGGCCCGTGGCCGGCGAAGAACCGGTGCGCCAGGCGTACGAGTGCCTCGTCGCGATCGATGCCGGGAGTGGGAGCGACCACCTCGTCGACCAGCGCGTAGGTGTGGTGCGGTCCGTCGCTCGGACCCGAGCAGATGAGGCCCCGCAGCTCGGCGACCATGAGCACGTGTCCCAGTTGCTCGCCGGCTCGGGCGACGCCGGACCTCTCGGCGAAACGGTCGCCGATGGCCCGTCTCGTCATGAACCTCCGGTCGGCGATGAGCGACATGATGGCCTCAAGCGTCGCGTCGAGCAGCCCGGGCTCGTCCAGTTGGAGCTGGCGGTGCCGTCCTGCCATCTTCTGCTCGACTCGTGGCGACGTGAGAGCGAGGATCCAGCGCAGGTCCTCCGGGGCGACGAAGTGCCACGTGGGCCGGAGTATGTGGGTGCGGACGAAGCGGTCAAGGTCGTGCTCGGCCAGGATCGCCGCATGGTCGAGCGCCCTTGTTCGGAGGCCGAGCGAGAAGAGCGCGTGGTCGCGCTCCTGGCACTGCACGCACGTGAGGAGCCGGATGACATCGGCCGCCGTCCCATTCCCGGCGACGTCAGTCGCTGGGTCGCCAGCCTTCGCTGCAGGACCTCCTCGGCGTCCACCGGCCGAACCTAGGACACCCGACACGACGGTCGAGGCACTGCGTGGTCAGTAGCGTTTCCGCCACTGTCACCGTCACCTGTGTGCCGGGGGAGTCGATCGTCGAGCACACCCACGGTCGAAGCGAGCTCGCCGTAATCGACCGGTAGCATTGCTTCCCCGTGACCAGGCGATATTGGGTCGAGACCCTCGGCTGCCCCAAGAACCAGGTCGACTCCGACAAGCTGGTCGGAACCTTGCTGGCCGATGGGCTGGTGCCGGCGGCCTCGGCCGATGAGGCCGATCTCGTCGTCGTGAACACCTGCGCCTTCATCGAAGCCGCTCGCCAGGAGTCGATCGACACCGTGCTGGCCCTGTCCGACGGGCGGCGGGACGGCGCTCAGATCGTCGTAACCGGTTGCATGGCCGAGCGATACGGCGACGAGCTGGCCGAGGCGTTGCCCGAGGTCGACCTGGTGGCCGGCTTCGGCGTGCCGGTGACCCTGAGCGCGAAGGTGACCACGGTCGCTGCGCCCATCCCGCCTCCTATGGATCTGCTCAACCTCCCTCGCCCTCGGGCTACGGCCCCGTGGGCCTACGTGAAGATCGCCGAGGGCTGCGATCGCTCGTGCGGCTTCTGCGCCATCCCGTCGTTCCGGGGACCGCAGAGGTCACGGTCGGTGGACGAGATCCTGGCCGAGGTGGAAGCGCTGGGCGACGGGGTGCGGGAGATCGTTCTCGTGGCCCAGGACCTGGCCTCCTACGGCAAGGACGTGCCGGGGATGGGCGCCGGATCCATCGTCCCCCTGGTCCGAGCGGTGTCCGCGCGAGTGGCTCGCACCCGACTGCTCTACCTGTATCCCTCCGACCTGAGCGACGAGCTGATCGACGTCATCGGCGCCGAGAGCGGCGTGCCCTACTGGGACCTGTCGCTCCAGCACGTCTCCAAGCCGTTGCTGCGACGCATGCGCCGCTGGGGTGACGGTGACCGCTTCCTCCGCCGCATCGAGGACATCAAGCGGCGCTACCCGGAGGCCGCCTTCCGGTCGAACTTCATCGTCGGCTACCCTGGCGAGACCGAGGCGGACCACGACCTGTTGCTGAGGTTTGTCGAAGAGGCCGAGCTCGACTGGGTCGGGTTCTTCTCGTACTCGCGGGAGGAGGGCACCCATGCCGCCGACCTCGACGGGCAGGTGCCGGCCAACCTGATGCACGAGCGGCTGCTCGAGCTGGGCGCGCTGCAGGACGACATCACCTCGGCGCGTCGCCGCGACCTGGTGGGCACGACCATCGAGGTGCTGGTCGACCGGCCGGGCACCGGTCGGTCACATCGCGAGGCGCCGGAGATCGACGGCATCGTCAACGTGCCGTCGGAGCTGACCGTGGGGGAGCTGCACAAGGTGACGGTGACTGCGGCCTACGGGCCCGATCTCGTCGCCGAGTGACCACACCCCGCAGCGCTCCGTCCGGCTCCTTCGGCCCCTCGGCGCTGGCCACGCCCGCCAATGCCGTCACCATCGCCCGGCTCCTGTTGACGCCGTTCTGGCTGGCGCTGTTCGTCTCGAACGGCCCGTCGTGGCCGGCCTTCGGCATCGGGTTCCTGCTGGCCTCGACGGACGGCGTCGACGGCTACATCGCCCGCCGCCAGGGCACCACCCGTTCGGGCGCGTTCCTCGATCCGCTGGCCGACAAGTTCCTCGTGGTCGGCGGCCTGGTGATGCTGGTCGCCCAAGGGGCCTTCTGGTGGGTGCCCGTTGCCGTCATCGCGGCGCGGGAAGTGATCATCAGCATCTACCGCAGCTGGGTGGCTCGGCGCGGCGTCTCGGTGCCGGCGCGCTACTGGGCCAAGGTCAAGACGGTGGTGCAGGAGTTCGCCATCGCCTTCGCGCTGCTGCCCACCACCGCCGGCATGCCCTGGCTGGCCAGCGGGGTGCTTTGGGTCGGTGCGGGGCTCGCCGTGCTTACGGGCGCGCAGTACCTCCTCGACGGCCGGCGCCTACAGCTGTCGGACGGCTAGGCAACGGGCGGTCCGGACGGGATACGGCGGGGTTCGTTCCGACGGGACGGCCCTACAGTGAGCGGCCATGCGCTGTGAGGTCATCGCCGTAGGGACCGAGCTGTTGCTCGGTCAGATCGTGGACACCAACTCGTCGTGGATGGGGCAGCGGCTGGCGCTGGCCGGCATCGACTCGCACTACCAGACCAAGGTCGGTGACAACCTCGAGCGCATCAAGGGCGCCCTGTGCCTCGCCCTGTCGCGAAGCGACGCCGTCATCATGTGCGGCGGTTTGGGCCCCACGCAGGACGACATCACCCGCCAGGCCATCGCCGAGGTGATGAACGTGCCGCTCGTGCGGGACGAAGCCATCGTCGAGCGCATCCGCAAGATGTTCGAGAGTCGGGGTCGCACGATGGCCGAGAACAACGCCCTCCAGGGTGACGTGCCGGTGGGAGCGTCGATCATCGAGCAGGTGCGCGGCACGGCTCCCGGCCTGATCTGTCCGGTCGGCCACAAGGTCGTCTACGCCGTCCCCGGTGTGCCTCACGAGATGACCGAGATGATGGAGCGGGCCATCATCCCCGACCTCCAGGCCCGGGCGGGCACGGCGGCCACCATCCTGAGCCGAACCCTGCGCACGTGGGGCTTGGCCGAGTCGACCCTGGCCGAGAAGCTGGCGCCGCGGCTCGAGGCTCTCGATCAGATGGAAGCCGGGCCCACCATCGCCTTCCTGGCCAGCGGCATCGAGGGCATCAAGGTGCGCATCACGGCGAAGTCGGCCGACGCCCAGTCGGCGAAGGACCTGCTGACCGCGGAGGAGACGCAGGTACGGGCCCTGCTCGGTGATCTGGTGTTCGGCGTGGACGAGCAGACCATGGAGTCGGCGGTAGGAGACCTGCTTCGTGCGCGCGGCCTGTCGTTAGGGCTGGCGGAGTCGGTCACCGGGGGACTGGTCGCCTCCCGATTCACCAACGTGGCCGGCGCCAGTGAGTGGTTCCGGGGCTCGGTGGTGGCCTACGACAGCCGGGTGAAGTTCGATGTGTTGGGGGTGCCCGAGGGCCCGGTGGTCAACGAGAGCACGGCCAAGGCCATGGCCGTCGGGGCCCGCCGGGTGCTCGGTGCCGAAGTTGGTCTCGGCGTCACCGGGGTGGCTGGGCCGACGGAGCAGGACGGGCAGCCGGTCGGCACGGTCTTCCTCGGCATCGCCCTGCCTGGGGACGACGAGGGCGAAGCCATCGCGCTCAAGCTGCCCGGCGATCGTGAGCGGGTGCGCCAGTTCGCCGCCATCTCGCTCCTCGATGCCCTGCGCAAGCGGCTGCTCGACCTTCCGGTGGCGCCTACGCCCGGCTAGGCGGGGACTGCGGTGGAGGCTCCGCCACTTCAGGCGCGAGCCACTGCCGCTGTCCGGCGCGCACGGCGGTGGATGAAACCTCGGCAAGGTGGGTGGGCAGGCGCAGCATGGCCCCGGTCGGCGCGTCGACCGTTCCCCGCGGCGCGATGGCCAGCTCCGGCAGCCGGGCCAGTGCCCGATCTCGGGCCTGGGGCGAGCCCCCGTAGAACGAGACGTCCTGCAGCTGCGCCCACTTGTCGGCCCCCAGCACCACCACGTCGTAGCCCTCGGCGATGTCGGCGATGAGCTGCGCGTCGGTGACGACGACGCCGAGCCAGGGCCGCTGCGCGGCGGCCCGTTGGAGGGCAGCCACCCGGCCGGCCAGAGCGCCTTCATCCACCGCCGCCTTGGCCAGGGGCGACCGTGACAGTGCGAGGTCGAGCCGATCCAGGTCGCGCTGCTCGTGCGCGGCTTCAGCGATGCTCACGTGGGCGATGGTCAGAGGGTCGAACGAGCCGGGATAGATACCCCGCCGGCTCATGACGAGAATCGTACGGTTCGGGGGCGCCGAGTGGATCGAGCGAGCGGTAACGCCCGCGCTATCGGTGACGCCGTTCTCTGTTGTGAGCACAGAACCGTTAGCGCGGCAGTCACGGAAAGTGGCGTCGCAGGTCGTGCATGAGCGATTGTTAACGCCATGAACCACGGTCCGTGCCGATGAACCGCTGGCTGGCCGCCCGTGCGTCACTGGCATTCCTGGCGTCGCTGCCCCTGCTTGCCGGCTGCGGCAGCGGGGGCGGGGGCGGGGGCACCACCTCGGACACCACCCTGCCCAAGCTGGAGTCGACGGTAGCTCCTTCTTCCACTCCTGCCCCTGCCTCCACGACCACCTCGACGACGGCGGCTCCGAAGACGGAGACCGAGGCCATCATCGCCGGCTACATCGCCGGCGAGCGGGTGCACATCGAGGCCGGGAAGATCCCTGACCCGAACCACCCGGGGCTGGCGCTGGTTCGGACCGGACCCATGCTCCAGCGCTCGAGGGACCTCTTCCAGAGTTTCATCTTCCGAGGGATCCTCTACCATTACCCGTCGGAGAGACCTGACGGCGGCGCTCGCATCATGGTGAAGCCGAACGACGTTGAGAAGGTCGATTCGGACACCGCGTTCGTGAGGGCTTGTCTCGTCGACTACGGCCACGAGATCTACGCCAACACCGGTAAACCGGTCACTCCGGGGGACCGCCTGGATGCAATCACGACAGCCGAGGTGCGCGCGACGATGGAGTTGGTCGGAGGCGTGTGGAAGCTGTCCGAGCGCCGAGGGCTCGAGCAGTGGGAGGGGGTGGCCGGGTGCGCCGCCTCCTAGTAGCCGGTGGTCTGACCTTGGCCGCGTTGACTATCACCGCCCCCCCGGCCAACGCCGCGGCGGGCTTTGCCGACTCCGGAAACAGCGTGGAGGCGTCGGCGTCGGGCAATCGCGGCACGGCGGTGGCCAGCCAGAGCCAGACGAGCTACACCCCATCTACTTCCTCCAGCCCGGTGACCACCAGCACGAGGAGCGGCCGCCGCTGGCGGCGAGGCACCTACCTACGGCCGACCGGGCCGCGCCCCCAGGCGCCGGCCATCGAGTGCATGCATGTCCGCCCCGGCCCGGGCGAGGCGGCGCTGGTGAACGGCACGGTGGTCACCGCTCTCGGTCACTTCTCCGGGCAGGTGACCACCGATGACGTGATCGACGGCGAGCTGATTTGGCGACAGTGCCTCGAGGTCGAGTCCCGGCGGATGACGTCATCCGCCTGGCTCGCCTGGGGACCGACCGAGCGCGCCGCTGCGGCCGTCGGTGGTCGACCCGGCGGCATCGATCCGAGGCTCCTGGCCGAGCTGCAGGTGGCCACCTTCGAGCTGCCGCCGCCGGGGGTGCAGACCAGCCCCGACCCGGCCTCCCCCCAGATCGTGCGGGTGCCGGTGTGGCTGTGGCTCGACGACGGCTGGGAGACCATGTCGGCCACGGCTACCGCAGGGCCGGTGACCTCCACCGTCACGGCCACGCCCACCCGGGTGGTGTGGGACATGGGCGTCGGCACGCCGTGGACGTGCGACAACCCCGGCACTCCCTACGACCCCACGCGAGCCGATGCGGCCCAGACGCCGTCATGCGCGTACACCTATCAGCGCACCTCGGCCGGTGAGCAGGGCGAGGTGTTCGCCGTGTCGGCCACCGTCTACTGGCAGGTGACCTGGACGTCGAACCTGGGCGTGGGCGGCGATCTCGGTGAGCTGTCCCAGACCACCGACTTCGATCTGCGGGTAGCCCAGCTGCAGGCCATCAACCGCTGACCACACCGGGCCCGCATGGGTGTGGCGACCAGCCTCCTACAGTCGGCGCGGTGGACATCCTTCTGACCCAGACCGCCGCCGATCGGTTCGGGCCGCTGGTTCAGGCAGCAGCCGCTGACGCCCGGCTCCTTCGCATGCAACCCGACGGCAGCGTGGTCAGCGGCGACGGTGAGGTGCCCCGGGAGCAAGTCACGCCCGAGGTCGCCTGGGCCACCTCCGACCTGTTCGATCCCGGTGCTCCGACGCGGCCCTTCTTCGGGTTGCTCCTGCGCTCCATGTCGCTGCGGTGGATGCAATCGTCGGCGGCTGGAGTCGACGCGCCGATATTCGGTGACCTGGTGCGCCGCGGCATCCGGCTCACCACCTCGCATGTTCAGTCCGTCTCCATCGCCGAACACGTGCTCCGGGTCGTACTTGACCACTACCAGGGAGCGGCGCAGTGGCACGAAGCGCAACGGGCTCAGCGCTGGGAGCGACGCGACTTTCGAGAGGTGGCTGGCACCGGATGGCTGGTCATCGGACTGGGCAGCATCGGGGCTGAGGTGTCGCTTCGAGCCCGCGCCTTTGGTGCGATGGTCACCGGCGTCCGGCGGCAACCTGATGGGAACGAGCCAGTCGACCGCATGATCGGTCCGGACGAGGTGGCCGGCGCGCTCTCTGATGCCGACGTCGTGGTGTTGGCGGCGCCGGCTACCTCCGCCACCGCGCACATGGTGAACGACGAGTTCCTCGGCCGAATGCGACCGGGCTCAGTGCTGGTAAACGTGGGCAGGGGAGCGCTGGTCGATGAGGATGCGCTGTTGCGGGCACTCGACCGCGGCGTCCCGGAGGCGGCGCTGCTCGACGTCTTCGCCACCGAGCCACTGCCGGCCGGCCATCCGCTGTGGAGCCACCCCCGGGTGACGGTGACGCCCCATGCCTCGGCCAGTGGCACCGGCCGACACGCCCGGGCGGCCGACCTGTTCGCGGCCAATCTGGCTTCGTGGGTGCGGGGTCAGCCGCTCCTGCACGAGGTCAGCGTCGCCGATCTCGACGGCTGAGTGAGGTGAGGTGACGGGTAGCGTCGCTCGCATGGCTCTCCCCACCGCTCCCGTCGTCGCCGGCGCCCTCGTCGGCGGCTACCTCGTGGCCCGCAAGACGCAGGTGCGGGCCCTGGGCGGAGCCGTGCTGGCGGGCGGCGGGGTGGTCGCCGGCCGTCGGTGGATGGCCACGTCGGGCACTGCCCGCACGGCCCTGCTCACCGCTGTCTACCTCGGTGGCTTCGGGGCATCGCAGGCACCAGCGCCGCCGCCTCGTGGTTCGTGTCCGACCGCCGCGCCTGACGCATCTCGGCGAGGCTCCACCACCGAACGCCCGTTCGAAGTTACGCTGCTGGAACTCTTTGTCACACCCTCTTCGTAGGGTGAGGCCCAGGTAACGAACGAACGATCCGAAGGGGAAACAGTGGAGCGAGACAAGGCACTCGAGATGGCTCTCGGGCAGATCGACAAGCAGTTCGGCAAGGGCTCAGTGATGTGGATGGGCGACAAGGAGATCGTGCCGATGGCGGCCATCTCCACCGGGTCCCTGGCCCTCGATCTGGCCCTCGGCATCGGCGGCCTCCCCCGAGGTCGGGTGGTCGAGATCTACGGGCCCGAGTCCTCGGGCAAGTCGACCCTCGCCATGCACGCGGTGGCCGAGGCGCAGCGCAACGGCGGCATCTGCGCCTACATCGACGCCGAGCACGCGATGGATCCGCAGTACGCCAAGAACATCGGGGTCGACGTCGACAACCTCCTCATCTCCCAGCCCGACACCGGCGAGCAGGCGCTCGAGATCGCGGACATGCTGATCCGTTCGGGCGCCCTCGACGTGCTCGTCATCGACTCGGTCGCCGCCCTCACGCCGCGTGCCGAGATCGAGGGCGAGATGGGTGACAGCCACATGGGGTTGCAGGCCCGCCTCATGTCGCAGGCGTTGCGCAAGATCACCGCCAACCTCAATAAGAGCCAGACGATCTGCATCTTCATCAACCAGCTTCGAGAGAAGATCGGGGTCATGTTCGGCTCGCCCGAGACCACCCCGGGCGGCCGGGCGCTCAAGTTCTACTCCTCGGTTCGCCTCGACATCCGGCGCATCGAGTCCATCAAGGACGGGGTGGAGGTCGTGGGCAACCGCACGCGGGTCAAGGTCGTGAAGAACAAGGTGGCGCCGCCCTTCCGCCAGGCCGAGTTCGACATCATGTACGGCAAGGGCATCAGTCGCGAGGGTTCCGTGCTCGACGTGGCCGTCGACATCGGCCTCGTGAAGAAGTCGGGTGCTTGGTACACCTACGACGGCGAGCAGCTCGGACAGGGCCGCGAGAAGGTCAAGGAGTTCCTCCTCGAGAGCCCCGAGCTCATGATCGAGCTCTACGAAAAGGTGCGCACGGCCAAGGGCATCGGCGTGGCCATCGAGGTGCCGTTGGGCAAGGGTGCCGGCGACGACGAGCCCATCAAGCTCGACTGACCCATCCGCTCCTGGGGTCGAGCCGAGCTCGTTCTTGCGGAGCGAGCGCGATACTGGGCCACCCATGTCGACGCCCAGGCGCTACATCGTCCGCACCTTCGGGTGCCAGATGAACGAGCACGACTCCGAGCGGATAGCCGGGCTGCTGGAAGCCGACGGCATGGTGGCCACCGAGTCGGTCGAGGATGCCGATGTCGTCGTGCTCAACACCTGCACGATCCGCGAGAACGCCGACAACAAGCTGTACGGCACCCTCGGTCACCTCAAGTCGCTGAAGGACCGCTCACCCGGCCTGCAGATCGCCGTTGGTGGCTGCATGGCCCAGAAGGACCAGGGGCTGATCCAGCAGCGGGCCCCCTACGTCGATGCCGTGTTCGGCACGCACAACGTGGCCAGCGCGGTCGATCTGCTGCGGCAGTCGGCCGCGACTGACGGCCCGGTCATGGAGATCCTCGACGAGGGTGACGCCTTCCCCAGCGCCCTGCCGGTGCGTCGCGATGTGCCGTATGCGGCGTGGGTCACCATCCAGATGGGGTGCGACAACGCTTGCGCCTTCTGCATCGTGCCATCGGTGCGGGGGCGCGAGATCAGCCGTCCGGTCGACGACGTGGTGAGTGAGGTGCGCCAGCTGGGCGAAGCCGGCACGGTCGAGGTGACCCTGCTGGGGCAGAACGTCAACTCCTACGGCCGCGACCTCACCCGTCGGCGCCCGCTCTTCTCCGAGCTGCTTCGTGCCGTGGGTGAGGTCGAGGGCATCCGGCGGGTCCGCTACACCAGCCCACACCCGAAGGACTTGCGACCGGAGACCATCGCGGCCATGGCTGAGGTGCCCACGGTGTGTGAGCACCTGCACTATCCACTGCAGTCCGGCAGTGACCGCATCCTGGCCGCCATGCACCGCGGGTACACGGCGCAGCGCTACCTCGACAAGCTGGCCTCCGCCCGAGCGGCGGTCCCCGACCTGGCCGTGACGACGGACATCATCGTGGGCTTCCCCGGAGAGACCGATGCCGACTTCGAGCGCACCCTCGAGGTGGCGGCCGCGGCCGAGTACGACAGTGCGTACACGTTCGTCTTCAGCCCCCGCCCCGGCACCGAGGCAGCCGAGCTGAGCGACTGCTTCGTGCCCGCCGACATCATTGCCGAGCGGTTTGCACGACTGAAGGTGGTCGTCGAGCGCTCGGCCCTGGCCCGACACGAGCGGCGCGTGGGTCGCATCGAGGAGGTCCTGGTGGAGGGGCCCAGCCGCAAGGACGCAGCGGTGTTGGCCGGGCGCACTCGGCAGAACAAGCTCGTCCATTTCCCGAGCACGCCGCTCGGGGCCGGCACCTTCGCCGACGTGCGCATCACCCGGGCCGCCCCCCACCACCTGATGGGCGAGCTCGTTGCCGTCACGGCCAAGCCGCGCCACCGCTCCCGAATCCCGGTGGTCGCCGTCTGAGCGACCGGCCCCCGGCGAATCACCTCGTGCTCGTCGGGCCGACCGCATCGGGCAAGTCGGCCGTCGCGCTGGAGGTGGCCCGCACGTGGACCGACGTCGAGGTGGTCACGGCCGACTCCATGCAGGTGTATCGCGGCATGGACCTGGGCACGGCCAAGCCGACCGTCGCCGAGCAGGCCGAGGTGCCCCATCACCTCCTCGATGTGGTCGAGCCCACCGATGACTTCACCGTCACCAGGTACCAGCGAGCCTTCGCAGATGCCATCCGCGGCATAGAGGAGCGGGGTCACCGAGCCCTTGTCGTGGGCGGCACCGGCCTCTACGTGCAGGCGGTGGTGGACGATCTCGACATCCCCGGTCGCTTCCCCGACGTACGGGCTGAGCTGGAGGCCGTCGGCGACACCGTCGCACTGCACCACCGGCTGGCACTGGTCGACCCTGTGGCGGCCACCCGCGTCGAGCGAGGCAACCGGCGGCGGGTGGTACGGGCGCTCGAGGTGACCCTCGGCAGCGGCCGCCCGTTCTCTTCCTTCGGCCCGGGCCTGCAGGCCTATCCCGCCACCCGGTATCTCCTGGCCGGCATCGATGTGCCCCGGCCCACGCTGGCCGAGCGAATCGAGCGGCGCTTCCACGCCATGGTCGATCAGGGCCTGGTCGAGGAGGTCGAGGGGCTGCTCGATCAGCACGGGCCGGCCTTGTCCCGCACCGCCCGCCAAGCGCTGGGCTACCGGGAGATCCTCGGCCACCTGGCCGACGGCGTCGACCTCGAGGTGGCCGTCGCCGAGGCCATCCGGCGTACCCGTCGCCTGGCCCGCCGCCAGCGCTCGTGGTTCGGTCGCGACCCTCGCATCGTGTGGCACCACGCCGAGGCGAATCCGGTCGCCATCCTGCCGGCGCTGCTGGGAGACTGGTCCACGAGATGCCCGTCCTGAAGCTCACGAAGGCCCACGGTCTGGGCAACGACTTCCTGGTGCTGGTCGACTTGGCCGACGTCTTCGCGGCGCGCGCCGGCGGGTTGGCGGCCGCGCTGTGTCAACGTCGCACGGGCGTCGGGGCCGACGGCCTGATTCGGGTCCTTGCCGGCAAAGACGGTGCGGATCTCACCATGGACTTGCGCAATGCGGATGGCAGCCCGGCCGAGATGAGTGGCAACGGCATCCGGTGCATGGCCCAGGCCGTCGTGGATCTCGGCGTGCATCCCGGGCCAGAGCTCCGGATCGCCACACCCGGCGGGATCCGTGAGCTCGTCGTGCACCCCGAGGAACGGCCTGGGCTCCGCTCGGTCACCGTCGACATGGGCGTGGCTCGCATGGTCCGAACGGAGCAAGGAAGGTCGGAGGTCGACGTGGGCAATCCGCACCTCGTCCTGCTCGAGGGCGGTCAGGACCTGCTCGACCTGGGTCGGCGCCACGCCGAGGTGAACCTCGAGCTGGTCGCCGTCGACCGCCCGGATCACCTCACCATGCGGGTGCACGAGCGTGGCGTGGGCATCACCGAGGCCTGCGGCACCGGCAGTTGCGCAGCGGCGGTGGCCTCACGCGCCTGGGGCCTGAGCGGAGACCACGTCACCGTGCGGAACCCCGGCGGCGACCTGGTGGTCGACCTCGACGGCGATCGGGCCCGCTTGACCGGCCCCACGGAGCGCATTGCTCGGGTGGAGGTCACATGTCCCTGATCGAGCGGTCGTTCCGGGAGAAGATCGTGCTGGTGGGTGTGGTCATGGCGCCGGCTACTCCCGACGACGTCGAAGCCCACCTGGACGAGCTGGCCCAGCTCATCAGAACGGCCGGCGCCGACGTGCTGGCGCGAATCGTGCAGCGTCGATCGGTGCCCGACTCCGCCACCTACATCGGCAAGGGCAAGGCCGAGGAGCTGCGCGAGGTGTGCCTCGAGGTCGACGCCGACACGGTGGTGTTCGACGACGAGCTGACACCGGGCCAGCAGCGCAACCTGGAGAAGATCCTGGGTCGTACCGCCATCGACCGCACGGCGGTCATCCTCGACATCTTCGCCCAGAACGCCCGAACCCAGGAGGGCAAGGCCCAGGTGGAGCTGGCCCTGCTGCAGTACCGGCTACCCCGCCTTCGCGGTAGGCAGACGTCCCTGGCCCAGCAGCGGGCCGGCTTCGGCGCGGGCGGAGCCATCGGCACCCGCGGCCCCGGAGAGACCCAGCTCGAGGTCGACCGGCGCCGCCTGGTGCGGCGCATGCAGAAGCTGGAGACGGACCTCAAGGCCCTCCGTCTGCACCGCCAGACCCAGCGCAAGCAACGTACCGGTGGCCCCAACCAGAGCGTCTCCATCGTTGGCTATACCAACGCCGGCAAGTCCACCTTGCTCAACCGACTCACCGACGCGGGAGTCACGGCCGAGGACCGGTTGTTCGCCACCCTCGACCCGCGCACCCGCCGGATGCAGCTTCCCGGTGGTGAGACCGTGCTCCTGAGCGACACGGTCGGCTTCATCCGCAAGCTGCCCCACCAGCTGGTGGAAGCGTTCCGCTCCACCCTGGAGGAGGTTTCGGAGAGCGACCTGTTGCTCCACGTGGTCGACGCCTCGTCGGTCAACGCGCTCGGTCAGATCGACGCCGTCCACGCTGTGCTGCGCCAGATCGGAGCGGCCGACATCCCCGAGATGATCGCGTTCAACAAGTCGGATGCGGCCACCCCCGAGGCGAAGAGCATCCTGGCCCAGTTTCCCGGCGCAGTGCTGTTCTCAGCCGAGACCGGCGACGGTGTCGACGACCTGGTGAGGGTGCTGGGCGATCGCTTGCGCGAGCTGGCCGACGTGGTCGAGCTGGTGGTGCCCTTCGACCGAGGCGACGTGGTGGCCACGCTGCACCGCGAGGGGGAGGTGCTCTCCGAGGTGCACGAGGAGGGCGGCACGCGGCTCTTCGTCCGTCTCGACCCGGCCGGCGCGTCCCATGTCGCCGACTTCCGGGTTTGAGCGAAGGGCCCACCCCTAGAGTGCCGGGCATGGCCGCCGGCTTCGAACCTCCGCCGTACCCGTACGACCGCCTCGAGCCCATGATGGCCAAGGCGCAAGAGCACGATGGGGGAGCGGTCGACCTCTCGGTCGGCACACCAAACGATCCTCCGCCCCAGTTCGTGATCGATGCGCTGGCCCAGTCGGGCGCCGAGCGCGGCTACCCGGCGTCCATCGGGTCGGTCGCCCTCCGGAACGCAGCCAGCGAGTGGATGCAGCGCCGCCTCGGGGTCGACGTTCCCTCCACCGCAGTCGCGGCGTGCATCGGCACCAAGGAGCTGGTGGCCTGCATTCCCCAGTACCTGAAGCTGCGCACTCCTGACCGGGACACGGTGCTGTACCCGGCGATCAGCTACCCCACATACGAGATGGGCGCCATCCTGGCTGGCTGCCGGGCGGTACCGGTTCCGGTGGACGAGCACTGGCGGCTCGATCTCGGGGCCATCAGCGAGGACGACGCGGCCCGAGCCCTGGTGCTCTGGGTCAACACCCCCGGCAACCCGGCCGGGCAGATCGACGACCTGGGGGCGGCGGCGGCGTGGGGCCGCGCCCATGCCGTGCCCGTGTTCAGCGACGAGTGCTACGTCGAGTTCACCTGGGACGGTCCCCGCCGGACGATCCTGGAGCACGGCACCGAGGGCCTGGTGGCCGTGCACTCCCTCTCGAAGCGGTCGAACCTGGCTGGCGTGCGGGTCGGGTTCTATGCCGGCGACGAAGGCCTGGTCGACTACCTGCGCGAGGTGCGCAAGCACGCCGGGTTCATGGTGCCCGGGCCCGTGCAGGCCGCAGCCGTGGTGGCCCTGGCCGACGACGCCCACGTCGACGTGCAGGCCGAGCGCTACCGCGAGCGGCTCGAGCGCTTCGCCGAGACGCTGGGCACCGTGGGCCCGAAGCCCGACCTGCCCGGTGGTGGCTTCTACCTGTGGGCTCAAGCACCCGACGGCGATGCCTGGGGTCATGCGGAGCGCCTGGCCGTCGACGGTGGGGTGCTGGTGACACCGGGCGACACCTTCGGGCCGCAGGGCGCCGGGCACATCCGGGTGGCCTTGGTGCAGCCGCTCGAACGGCTGGAGCTCGTCGCCCGTCGCCTCGGTCGGTAGCCTCAGCCCCCATGGCTGACCTGCAATCCGAGATCGAAGCGCTGTGGGAGGCCCGGGCCGAGCTCACCGCGGGGGACGAGGACGCACTGGCCACGGTGCGATCGGCCATCGATCTGCTCGACACCGGGGAAGCACGGGTCGCCGAGGTGGTCGACGATCAAGTGGTGGTGCACGAGTGGCTGAAGCAGGCGATCCTGCTCCTGTTTCCCCTTTCGTCCATCGAGACCACCGAGGTTGGCCCCTTCGAGTTCGCTGACAAGCTGCCGCTCAAGACCGGCTACCAGTCGGCCGGGGTGCGGGTCGTGCCGGGAGCCTCGGCGCGCTGGGGGTCCTTCATCGACCGCGGCGCCATCTTGATGCCCAGCTACACGAACATCGGGGCCAGGGTCGGTGCCGGAACCATGGTGGACACCTGGGCCACGGTGGGGTCCTGCGCCCAGATCGGCTCGAACGTGCACCTGTCCGGAGGCGTGGGGATCGGTGGGGTGCTCGAGCCCCCACAGGCCGCCCCGGTCATCATCGAGGACGACGTCATGATCGGCAGCCGTTCGATGATCACCCAGGGCGCTCGGGTGTGCCGGGGGAGCGTGCTGGGCGAGAGCGTCATCCTCAACCCGACCATTCCCGTCATCGACGCCGAGACGGGCGCCGAGCTGAGCCGCGGGGTCGTGCCGCCGTGGTGCGTGGGCGTGCAGGCCAGCCGGCGCAAGACGTTCCCGGGCGGAGAGTTCGGGCTGCCGTGCGTGCTGATCATCAAGCGACTGACCGAGGGCGAGCGCCACGACAAGGCCACCCTCAACATGATCCTGCGCGAGTCCGGTGTCAACGTCGGATGACTGATCTCCTGCAGCTGACGGCCGAGCTGGTCGACATCCCGTCGGTCAGCAAGGACGAAGCCGTCATCACCGATTGGCTCGAAGCCGAACTGGCCGCCGTGCCCTGGCTCGAGGTGACGCGGCTGAACAACAACCTGGTAGCCCGCACGTCGCTCGGCCGGTCACAGCGCCTGCTGCTGGCCGGGCACAGCGACACGGTGCCGGTCAACGGCAACGCCAGCGCACGGATCGACGGTGACACCCTCTGGGGTGTCGGTTCCGCGGACATGAAGTCGGGTCTGGCCGTGCAGCTCGAGCTGGCCCGCACCGTGTCCGAGCCGGTGGTCGACGTCACCTATGTCTTCTACGAGTGCGAAGAGATCGCCGCCGTGCACAACGGCTTGCGGATGCTCCTCGCCGAGCACCCCGGCCTGCTGGCCGCCGACGTCGCCATCCTCGGTGAGCCCACCAACGCCAAGGTCGAGGCCGGGTGTCAGGGCACGCTGCGAGTAAGCCTGACACTGCAAGGTGAACGCGCTCACACGGCCCGCCCCTGGATGGGCACCAACGCCATCCACCGGCTTGGCCGGGTGCTCGACAGAGTTGCGGCCTACGAGGAACGGCGGCCCGTGCTGTCTGGTTGCGCGTACCGCGAGGCGTTGCAGGCGGTGTCCGTGGCGGGAGGGGTGGCCGGCAACGTCGTACCCGACCAGGCCACCGTGTCATTGAACCATCGCTATGCCCCCGACCGGGACGGCGACCAAGCCTTGGACCACATCTTCGAGGTGCTCGGAGACACCTTCGACGCCGACGGCGGTGACACGTGGGAGCTCACCGCTCGATCGGACGGAGCCTCTCCCGCGCTCGAGCATCCGCTGCTGGCGTCGCTCGTAGCCGCCACCGGCGAACCACCCCTGGCCAAGCTGGGGTGGACGGACGTGGCCTTCTTCGCGGCGCACGGGATCCCGGCGGCGAACTACGGACCAGGCGATCCGAACATCGCCCACTCCGCCCAGGAACGGGTGGAGCGCTCGGACATCGAGCGCTGCCACACCGTCCTCAAGGCGCTGCTGGCCGGCTAGGCGAAGCCTTCGCCGTCCTTCCGCTTGACCTCACCGGGACCCGGCTCGGCGCCGGCGGATTCCTTCTCGAAGCGCTTCTCGGCGGCCTCGAGGTCGCCGCCTTCCTCTTCGACCAACTTGTCGACGAGGTCCATGTCCTTGTTGACCTCTTGGCCTTCCCAGTTGGTGACGGTGCTGTTCTCGGGCTCGGTGTATGGATCCTTGTCACTCATGCCTGCGACCTACCCCCTCCGAGCGCCTCGCGCACCTTCGCCGAGACGGCGCTTCAGGCCACCAGGGTGGCGTTGAGCGTGATCTCGGCGGCGGCCAGGACGACCGAGACCGGACATCCCTTCTTGGCGCCTTCGGCGATCTCCTGGAACGCCTCGTCGGTCAGGCCCGGCACCACCGCTTCGGTGGTGAGGTCGATGCGCTGGATGCGAAAGCCAGCGTCGGTCTTGGTCAGGTGCACGGCGGCCTGGGTGCTTACGCGCTCCGGGTGTGCCCGGCCCGGCCGAGAGCTCCCGACAACGCCATGGAGAAGCAGCCGGCGTGGGCTGCGGCGATGAGCTCTTCGGGGTTGGTGCCCGAGCCGTCCTCGAAGCGGGACGAGAACGAGTACGGCCCCTCCCACGCACCGCCCCCGAGCTGCATCGTGCCCTTGCCCTCCTGCAACGTGCCTTCCCACTGGGCCTTTGACGTGCGTACCGGCATCCCGTGCCTCCTCATCTCGACGATCGGTCGGCACGCTACCTGGGGCGCAGGTCGGCCGGGCCGGGCCCTACAGGCGCCGTAGGACGGTGACGACCTTGCCGAAGATGGTGACGTCGCCGGCTGGGAACTCCATGGGGGACAGGCGTTCGTTGGCGGGCACCAGGACGATCTTCTGACCCTTCTTGGTGAACGTCTTCACCGTTGCCTCTTCGCCTGGGATGCCGGCCACGATGATGTCGCCCCGTTCAGCGGTTGTCTGCTGGCGCACCACGACGTGGTCGCCGTCGAGGATGCCGGCGCCGACCATCGAGTCGCCCCGCACGCGCAGCATGAACAGCGTGCCGTCGGGCCCTGTGAAGTCCTCAGGGAGGGGCAGGAGCTCCTCGACGTTCTCGTGAGCGAGGACATCGGTACCTGCGGCCACGTCGCCCACCAACGGCACATGGCGCACCCGGCCCTTGTCGACGGCGGCCCCAGACGACACATCGAAGCGGACTTCCAGCGCTCGCGGCTTCGTGGGGTCTCGGCGCAGGTAACCCATCTTCTGCAGGGAGCCGAGGTGCGCGTGCACCGTGGACGACGACGTGAGGCCGACGGCCTCGCCGATCTCCCGCACGGACGGGGGGTACCCGCGGTCGCGCAGGCACGCCTCGATGAACTCGAGAATCTGGCGCTTCTTGCCGCTCAGCACTGGGTCCACCATGAACTGCCTCCTGTATCGAACGTGCGTTCCCGTACCGTACCATGCACGAGGCCGGCTGACAAACGCCTGTTCGAGGTTTCGCTTGACACGAACAATAGTTCGTTGCTTCTATGGGTACAGCGAACGAGCGTTCGGAGGACGGGGTTGCCGTCCTGGAGAGGAGCTTTTGATGGCCGCCCTAGCGTTTCCCGGCCCAGGCGGTGCGGCGCCGCGGTTCTGGGAACCGCGACTCGTTCCGGCCGCGCCAACGATCGGGCGCTCCGCCCGGGGCCGCCCCGGCTCGAGCCGTGGGGTCAGCGCGGCGACGTACCGGCGCCGACGACTCCTCGTTGCTGGAGCTGCGGTCGGAGTCCTGTTGACCATCCACGTGGTGGTCGGCGTCGTCACCAACGTCGCGCTGGCCGTTCTTGCGCCGGCCGCCTCGTCGGCGGCGCAGGCGGTGGCCGCGCCGGCGCCGATGGCGCAGGCTGCGCAACGGACCCACGTCGTGCAGCCGGGCGACACCATCTGGGGCGTGGCTCGGCGGTTCCAACCCGAAGGAGATGTCCGGCCCCTGGTCGACGCCATGGTCGATGCCCGTCAGGGCCGGTCCTTGCAGGTGGGGGAACGGCTGGCCGTGCCGTAAGGCGGCCCGGCCCGCCGGGGTACGGTCGAGAGATGCGTTGCCCAGCCTGTGCCGAGCTGGAAGACAAGGTCGTGGACTCCCGTATGGCCGATGACGGTGCCGCCATCCGGCGCCGTAGGGAGTGCCTGTCGTGTGGTCGTCGCTCCACAACGTTCGAGCGACTCGAGGAGGCGCCGCTGCTCGTGGTCAAGCGGTCAGGGCAGCGGGTGCCCTTCGAACGGGCCAAGATCATCGCCGGCATGCGGGCTGCGTCCAAGAACCGCCCGGTGTCGACAGAGGTGCTCGAGTCCCTCGGTGCCGAGGTCGAGGAGGCCTTGCGCCTGGAAGGCCCCGCGGTCACCACCGAGCGCATCGGCCGGGCCGTGCTCGACCGGTTGCGCGAGGTCGACGAGGTGGTCTATCTGCGCTTCATCAGCGTGTACAAGGGCTTCGAGGACCTGACCGACTTCGAGCGCGAGGTCGTGTTGCTCTCTCGAGCGCGGCCCGGCTCGTCCGGCAGCTGAGCCTTTTGCGCCTAAGGTCCCACGCGGGGGTCTCAAGACCAGGAGGTTGCACGTGCGAGTCGGAGTCCTCACGGGTGGCGGTGACTGCCCGGGCCTGAACGCAGTGATCCGGGCCGTGGTGCGCAAGGGCGAACAGTCCTACGGGCACGACTTCGTCGGGTTCCTCGACGGGTGGCGGGGTCCGCTCGAACGCCACACGATGCCCCTCGACGTCGAGCACTGCCGCGGCATCCTGCCCAAGGGCGGCACCATCCTCGGCAGCTCGCGAACGAACCCCTACAAGGTGGACGACGGCCCGGCTCGGGTGAAGGCCAACCTGGCCGCGCTCGGCATCGACGCCCTTGTCGCCATCGGCGGAGAGGACACCCTCGGTGTGGCCCACAAGCTGAGTGGTGAGGGAGTAGCCGTCGTGGGCGTGCCCAAGACCATCGACAACGACCTCTCCGGCACCGAGGTGACGTTCGGCTTCCACACCGCCGTGCAGATCGTGGTGGATGCCATCGACCGCCTGCACACCACGGCCGAGTCACACGACCGAGTGCTCGTCTGCGAGGTGATGGGCCGCCACGCCGGCTGGATCGCCACCTACGCGGGCATCGCCGGTGGGGCGGCCGAGGTGCTCGTGCCCGAGGTGGCCTTCGACATCGACCAGGTGTGCGCCGACCTGACCCGGCGGCACGAAAAGGGGCGGTTCGCGTCCATCGTGGTCGTGGCCGAGGGGGCCAAGCCCAAGGAGGGCACCATGGTGGTCAGCTCGGGCGAGGTGGACGCCTTCGGCCACGTCCGACTGGGGGGCATCGGCCAGGTGCTGGCCGAGGAGATCGAGAAGCGCACGGGGTTCGAGACACGCGTCACGGTGCTGGGGCACATCCAGCGCGGCGGCACCCCCACCGCGTTCGACCGGGTGTTGGCCACGCGCTTCGGGGTGGCCGCCATCGATGCTGTACACGCTGGCGCCTTCGGCTCGATGGTGGCCCTACGAGCCGGCTCCATCATCCGCGTGCCCCTGGCCGAGGGCGTCGACGTCCTCAAGACCGTCGACCCCGACCTGCTCGAGGTGGCTGCGCTCTTCCACGGCTGACGGCTGACGGGTCGTCAACCCGGCGTCCGCACCAGCGCCACCAGCTCGTCGAGCATGGCGGGCGACGTGGCCACGAGGGTGCCGTCGTCGAGCCAGACCGAGGCGCGACCCGCCTCGGTGGCGATGAGGAGGGCGGCGGCCCAGTCCCACCGGCCCAGGCCCCACTCGTAGTAGGCGTCGAGGCGTCCCGCCGCCAGCCAGCACAGGTCGAGGGCGGCGGCGCCGGCCCGGCGGATGTCGCGGACGTTGGGCAGCACGCGGGCGAGCGTCGTGGCCTGCTCGGTGCGCTTGGTCGCCATGTAGCTGAAGCCGGTGCCGACCAGCGCGGTGGCCAGCGCCACCGGCGCGACTCGCGCCAACGGCTGGTCGCCGCACCACGCACCGACGCCACGGGCGGCCGAGAAGATCTCGGCATGCACGGGGTCGCACACCGCGCCGGCCACCGCCTCGCCGTCCACCTCGGCGGCCACCGACACGCCGAACGATGGGAAGTCGTAGAGGAAGTTGGTGGTGCCGTCCAGCGGATCTATCACCCATCGCACGCCGCTGGTGCCGGTCACCTCGGTGCCCTCCTCACCAAGGACCGAGTCATCGGGACGGAGCTCCGACAGCATCCGCAGCACCAAGGCCTCGCTGGCCCGATCGACCTCGGAGACCATGTCGGTGGGCGACGACTTGGTGGACACCGAGGATCGGGGCTGCCCACGTCGCTCGGTCAGCAGCTCTCCGGCCGCGCTGGCCACCCGCACAGCCACGGTGCGGAGCTCGGTCGGGTCGTGGTCTGCTCGGCGCTGGTCATGGTCACTGGGATCTTGCGCGTGGGGCACGATCGCACAGTGTGGCCGAGGACAGCGGCGCAGGGGGCCGTAGGGTGGCCGCGATGACCGGGGCCAACGTCGACCTTCGTTCGGACACCGTCACCCGCCCGACTGCGGAGATGCGGCGGGCCATGGCCGACGCCGAGGTCGGCGACGACGTCTACGGCGAGGACCCGACGGTCAACGCCCTCCAGGAGGCCTTCGCCGAGCGGGTGGGGAAGGAAGCGGCGCTGTTCGTGCCCTCGGGCACCATGGCCAACCAGATCGCCATCCGCCTGCTGGCCCGCCCCGGATCCAGCGTCATCGCGGGCGCTCGTCAGCACGTCGTCATCTACGAGAACGGGGCGGCCGGGCGCAACGCGGGGGTGCAGCTCCACACCGTCGCGGACGCCGACGGGTCGATCGAC
>Ga0136611_10000634_pt1 | contig 23553 bp, 23 predicted proteins | sample AntDrymUQ2232306_2_FD_106645 | JGI IMG/M metagenome (GOLD analysis project Ga0136611, IMG submission 106645) | Polar desert sand microbial communities from Dry Valleys, Antarctica - metaG UQ223 (23.06) | ecosystem: Environmental > Terrestrial > Soil > Desert | place: Antarctica: Dry Valley...
CCGGATGATCGCCGGCACCGGGAAGAACTGGACTGTTGCTGCTCACGAAGCTGTCTCCTGTCACCACCCTCCACGGTGGACCCGGGGGCTCCGGGGTGTCTCACAACAGCCTGACAGGGAGGGGATTGAGACGCCGTGGTGCAGGAGGGGAGTGGGGCCCGATCCGGTGGGTGCGATGCTCCTGCGGCGCGCGGCGAGCCCTGCGTGGTGGCTACGCCACCTGACCTTCGTCTACGTCGTTCTCGCCATCGCTGTGGGGAGAACTGATCATGACCATTAAACCCGCCCAGACCACTGCGTGCCTGTCGTGGTGCTGCACCGTCGGCACGAGGGGCTCGGGTTTCCTCTGTCCTTGAGCACGTGGCGAGTGCTATAAGAGGAGGAAAGGATCTCGGCGACTCTAATGATTCGAGGTTTGATCACATGGCAGGCATTGATAGCAAGAACTTCGATGAGCCCGACGAGACTCGGACGCCGGACAAAACGCGAGTGGATGTAGTTCGCCTCGGCGACACAGAAGTAGGACGATTCACATTTCAGCCCGGCTGGCGCTGGTCGGAGTGCATTAAGCCGGTTGTCGGCAGCGAATCCTGCCAGACCGACCATGTCGGGTATGTGGCTTCTGGTCGTTTGGGCGTCGAGCACCAAGACGGCACGCAAGTCACCCTGTCGGCGGGTGATGCTTACCGCATCGCACCCGGTCACGATGCCTGGGTTGAGGGCGACGAGGAGTTCGTCGGCTTCGAATTCAAGGGTGCCGCTACCTACGCGAAGGGCTAGTGGCTGCAGCTTCGAGAGAGTGGAGCGAGCTGCAGCGGCCGCGTGCGATGGCATCGCCGGCGTCACCTACGTCGTGGAGCCGCCACAGCTCTGACCGAGCGACAAGTGAACCGCCCCCGGTTCAGGGATGGCCGGGGGCGATTTCAGTCAGACTGGGCGTTTAGAGGCCCCTAGTTGGGTTGCAGGCGAACCCTGGCTCGCCGCGCAAGACAGAGTCGCCAGTCCGTGCTTCGCCACTCCCGCACACGGGCGACCAGCCCGCGAGTAGCGAGACGAGTAGTGCTTAGCAGAAGAACTCGTGGGGGAGCTGGGAGAAGACCAGGTAGTGAACCCAGGGTGCGAGCCAGGCGGCGACCACCCACGACCATCCGCGTTGCGTCACGACAGCACCTAGCAGGCCGGCGAGAGAGGTCACAGCGGCCGCCAGAGCGGGAACCAGTACGGCGCTGAGGCCGGTCGGCGCACAAAGCGGAATGATCAGCCAAGTGGTCGAGACTTCCACCCCGGCTGCGTGGAACGCCGGGGTGAAGAGGTTGACCAGGCCGGGCAGCCACAGGCCTGCCCAGGCCAAGAGTGACCAGACGATGGAGTAGGTGTTGGATGCCTCGGGCCACAGGTGACGGCGAGAAGTGTGCGTCACGAAGGGAAGACACAGGGAGGCTAGGAGGCCGAAGAACGGCATCGCGTAGGCGATGAGGACCAACATGGCGATGCCGAACGCCACCCCGGTCTGGGCCAAGCGTGCCGACGGGTTGCGCGGGAGAGAGAGCGTCATGGATGCATCGAACCGCAAGGCCCTCGGCCGGCGCGTCCGCACACGTACTCATTTCGGCTATGAGCGCGCGGATGAGTTGGGAGGGTCTTCGCGCCCAGGGATCCGATTCGGACGTCTCGCTGCCCGACGGGCAAGTCCAAGGCAATCGTCGCGATCGAGCACACCATCCTCGTCGTCATCTGGAACATGGCCCACACCGGTGCGCTCTACGACGACCCCGGAGCCGACTACTACACCAGCATCCAGCCACACCGGACCAAGCGCCGCGCCATCAGCCAGCTCGAAGCGATGGGCTACCACGTCACCCTCGACCGCGCTGGTGAAGGCTGCGCCCCTGCCAATCAAGGAATCTTCGACTCAGGAGCCCTTCGGATGGAGCCGCCTGTCGGAATCGAACCGACGACCCATTCAATACGAGACGCACCCGGTCTGTCCGCCGCGGTCCGGTGAGGTGCGTTCTCGTATGAATCGGCGTACCTCGGCAGTGCCCATTAGGCTCGCGATCTAGAAATTTGCTCTGTGGCGGCGGGGAGGACGGTGTGGAGGTCGCCGACAACGCCGAAGTCGACGAGCTCGAAGATCGGTGCCTCGTCATCCTTGTTGACCGCGACGATGGTCTTGGAGGTCTGCATCCCGGCCCGGTGCTGGATCGCACCGGAGATGCCGTTGGCGATGTAGAGCTGTGGCGACACGGTCTTGCCGGTCTGGCCGACCTGGAAGGAGTGTGGGTACCACCCGGAGTCGACGGCGGCCCGCGAGGCACCCACGGCGGCACCGAGTGCGTCGGCGAACTGCTCGACCGGCTCGAAGTTGCCACCGGTGCCCCGACCACCGGAGACCACGATCGCGGCCTCGGTGAGCCCGGGCCGACCCGATGCCTTGCGTGACTCCGAGGCCGTCACCGTGGCGGTCTTGGTCACCTCGGACACGGTTGCCTCGAAGACCTCCTGAATCCCGGCGCCCGGAACCTTCTCCGGGGTAGCGGAGTTCGGCTTCACCGTGATGATCGGGGTTCCCCGCGTGACCCTGGCCTGCACCGTGTAGTTGCCGGCGAAGACCGACTGGGTGGTGACCGGCGTCCCGTCATCGACCCGGACGTCGACCGCGTCGGTGATCAGTCCCGAACCCGTCTTTACCGCGAGCCGACCAGCGATCTCCTTGCCTTCCCCGCCCGAGACGATCAGCACCGCCGCCGGAGCGGCCTTCTCCACCAGACCGGAGAGCACCTCAGCCTTCGGAGTCACCAGATAGTCCTTGGTGTCGGTGTCGTCGACGGTGTAGATCTTCTCGGCGCCGTACTCCGCCAACGACTCGGCGGCCACCGAAGCCGCCTCTGGGGCGCCGATGAACACCGCCGACGGCTCACCGAGACGACGAGCGATCGTCAACAGCTCGAAGGTCGGCTTGGTGACCTGTCCCTCGACGTGGTCGACCAGGACGAGAACCTCACTCATGACTCAACACTCCACACTGTTGTCTGTGACTGGCTCATAGCTGGCATCGACGTCAGATGAACTTCTTCGCGGCGAGGAAGTCGACCAGCGCCGCGGCACCGCTGCCGTCCTCGTCGGCGACGATCTCGCCTGCCGAACGCGGCGGGCGGGCAGTCGAATCCTGCACAGCCGTCCACGCAGCCGACAGGCCGACCTGCCCTGCGTCGAGCCCCAGGTCCACCAACGCCCAGGTCTGCATCGGCTTCTTCTTCGCCGCCATGATCCCCTTGAACGACGGGTAGCGTGCCTCTCCCGACTGGTCGGTGACGCTCAGCACCAGCGGCAGGGAGCCCTCGACGGTCTGGGTGGAGAAGTCGCCGTCGCGGCGTATCCGCACGACCTGGCCGCCTTCGCCCTGGCTTACTTCGACCTCCGAGCCCAGCGTCACCCCCGGCACACCGAGTCGTTCCGACAACATCGCCGGCACCACCCCCATCGACCCGTCGGTCGAGGCCATCCCGCACACCACGACGTCCCAGCCAGCCTCCGAGCCGATCTTCTCCACTGCCTTGGCCAGGACCAACGAGGTCGCCAGTGAGTCCGAGCCAGCGATCGCCTCGTCGCGCACGTGCACGCCCCGGTCGGCCCCCATCTGCAGCGCCTTGCGGACCGCGTCGGTGGCCTGCTCAGGACCCACGCTCAGCACCGTCACGACCACCTCCTCCGACCCGGCGCCGGCCTCCTTGATCTGCAGCGCCTGCTCCACGGCGTACTCGTCCAGCTCCGACAACAAACCGTCCACACCGACGCGGTCGACAGTGTTGTCCGCCTCGAAATGACGATCACCCGTCGCATCCGGCACATACTTCACGCACACGACGACGTTCATGGCTTGGGTGGCTTCATGACGACCTAGATCACCTTCTCCGCCTCGACTCGCCCACCCATGATGGAGACGAGCTTCTCTGAGCAACGCAGGGCGAGGGCACCGATCGTGGACGTGGGATTACCCGCACCGCCGGTCACCATCGAGCTCCCATCGCAGACCACCAATCCTGGGGTGTCCCAGACGCGGTTCCACGGGTCGGTGACACCCTCCTTCGGACTATTGCTCATGCGAGCGGTACCCATCAGGTGCCAACCGGGCTGGCAGAATGTTTCGTCCATGGGCTGGAGGTCGATGCCCACCGCTCCCGCTGCATGACCAATCTCCTCTAGGCGGTCACTGCCGAACTCGAGGAGCGCGCGTGTGTTGGGGTGTAGGTCGTAGTGGACTGCTGCCGCCGGAAGACCGCTGGAGTCGTGCACTGCAGGGTCGAGAGTAACTCGGTTGCTGGCGACGGGGAGATCGTCGGCCTGGATGGCACAGAACACGTGCCTGTCGAAACGGTCCTCGAACTCCTCGTGGTGCCCGGGACCCCATGACGCGGGCCGCCGGCCGGTGGTCCCTCCGAGCGAACTGAAGGCGGGGCCCCAAGCACCGCCGAACGTGATAGTGATCCCGTTCACGAAGCCGCGGGACATGTCCGTGTCATACCACTCTTGACAGTACGGTCCGGCTCCGAAAGGGCCTTTCCAGTGTCCGGTCGGTTGGTCGAACCACATGTCGGCGAGACGATAACCATGGGTCATGAAATGACGGCCGACGTGATCCTCGTTGTTTCCCAGGCCGTTGGGTTGCTGGGGCGACGTGGACAACAGGAGCATACGAGGGGTGCCTATGCCGTTGCAGGCAACCACCACCAATGGAGCGCTCAAACTGTGCCCGGAGTCGTTGCCGAGATCCTCGTACTCGACTCCACTAACGGCACCGAACGCATCTGTTGTGATCGTCGTGACCCGACACAGTGCGCGAAGATCCAGGCCCATTGCGACAGCAGGCTTGATGTAGGCCTGGGTAGCGGTGCCGAGCGAGCCCCGGGGGCAGCCCAAGTTGCACATACCGCACGAGTTACAGGCCAGCCGATCGCCCCTGTCCTCCGTCAGGATGGCGTTGTCCGCCGGCCACCAGTGCAGGTCGAGCTTTTCGAGTGCGTTCGCGAGCAGGTTGTAGTACTCACCGTGCTGCGGAATCGGCATCCGCTCCGCATTGGGTCGGGCCGGGTAGGCGGCGTCTCCTACGAGTCCGGAGATACCGACGTCGGCGTCGTTCTGGTCGTAGTACGTCGCCAGTTCTTCATAGCTGATCGGCCAGTCGATGGTCCCTTCGAGACCGTGCTCAGTACCTTTCCGGAAGTCGACCGGCTTGAGCCGGTGCCAGAAGCCTGAGTAGTGGTTCGTGCTGCCGCCCACCGCGTTGTAAAGGTAGGGAAAAAACGTGCCGTTAGTGGCGACTGGGAAGTCGTAGGGCATGGCGCGTTGGTTGGGTGTGAATGCCCAGTCCCGGCGCATTGAGAACTCCCAGTCGTCGCCGAAGGTCGGGTGATCGACGGGACGTACCATGGGTCCCTGCTCAAGGCAGACGACTTTGGCGCCTGCTCGGGTGAGGACATAGCTGATCGCCGATCCCGCCATTCCAGCGCCGATGACGATGACGTCGGGCGAGTCAGTTCGGGACATGACTCACTTCCTCCGTCTTGATGTATGTACCGCGGTCCTTCGTAGGACGGCTCATGACGTCGGGCACCTTGTAGCCCAGAGGTTGGGGTGCCCCGTGATACGCGTAGCCGCGGTCCGCCATCACCGCGAGGACACGGTGTGAGGAGTAGTAGCCGTGGTAGATGAACTCCCGCAGATACGCGAAGGACATCGGGTCCTGCTGTTCGATCTTTCGGAGGGCCTCGACGGCCCCGTTGACAGACTTCGTGGGCCACCGCTCGCTGAGCTTCTGGAGCAGTTCCATGTCCGTGCTGCTGGCTCGGTCTTGGATGAAGGCCGCGACCTGGGCGTCGCCGCCGGACGGGTACTTCTCGTTGCCGGGAATCAATGCGGTTGCGAGGACACCTATGTAGGTAAGGAGGTCTTTGGGGAAGGTGAGTCCGTAGTGCCCCGCTCGCGACGAGTGCGGGAAGTCGTCGCTCAAAGCCCCGCCTCGGCTGAGGCTTCACGATAGATCTGGCCGCGGTCCATGACGTGTTCCAGGAGGTCGACGTAGGTATCGGTGTCGTCCCGAGGGGGTGTCGAAACTTGGCCGGGGTAACCGATGAGCTGTCGCACATCGGGGTTCAGGAAATACGCCCCCGCGGTCAGGGTTCCAAGGGCTTCGAAGGCCGGAATGTGCTGGCGGTTTAGGAGCTCGACCGCCGCTTCGGGGGCGAGCCCTTGCGCGGCGTCGAGAGCCTCCCGCAGCCCAGTTTCCAGATCGGGCCGATATCCGAGCGCCTCGTCCAGGTAGCGCTCGGGTACGGCCGCCTCGCTGGCTGATGGCATCCCTTCAGCCGAGGGGATCAGTACATCAGCGAGTGCTGCGAACAGCCGACGGTCTTCGTCTGTCAACATTGGTGTCTCCTTCAGAGGGCTGCCGGCGACGAGACCGCCTGATCTTGCCGCTTGGCGATGAGATGTTCGACCGAGCGCAGGGCGAGCGCCATGATCGTGGCGGTAGGGTTCACGCCGGACGACGTGACGAAGACGCTGCCGTCGATAACGTAAAGGTTGGGGACGTCGTGAGTTCGACCCCATTGGTCGGTCACCGATGTTGCGGGGTCGTTGCCCATGCGTGCGGTGCCGAGCAGGTGCCAACCGCAGTCACGCATCAGTCTGGTGGTTGACGTCGTCACGGCACCGGCCGCCTCGTGCGCCTCACGAGCGCGGTCGACGTGAAAGTCGATTAGTTTACTGGTGTTTTCTGAGCTCTTGTAGATGAGCTTCGGTGCCGGGATCCCGTCCGAATCCGTGAGGCTCGGGTCGAGGACCACGCAGTTGCTCTCGTCGGGAAGGTCCTCGGCGATGATTCCCCATTCGAAGGAACGGCCGAGGTTGGCTTTCACATTTCGATGGAAGTTGACTCCCCACGACTCATCGACCGGGCGACCGCCGTACCCGGACCGCATGCCGAGCGGGCCGCCGCTGGGCATCACGTTCCACTTGGCGCCACGGACGAAGCCTCTCGACGTGTCTGTCTCGTAGAACTGCATTGACTCGATGGACTGTCCAGCCGGGCCGAGCCAACTGTCCAACGGATCCTCGTAGGATCCGACGACTGCACCGTAAGGGTGCATCATCAGGTTCTTGCCGACAAGCCCTGAGCTGTTCGCCATTCCGTCTGGAAACAGGTTCGACGTTGACAGCTGAAGAAGGCGAGGCGTCCCGATTCCGTTGCCAGCCAGGATGATCACCGACGCGTTCTGGCGGTGCTCGTCCCCGTCTCGGTTTGTGTAGACGGCACCGCTGGCCATCCCGCGCTGGTCGACGGTGATCTCGCGCACTCGGGCGCCCGTGACGAGGTGGGCACCTGCCTCCAGGGCGGCTGGCCAGTGAGTGAGGTCCGTGCTGGCCTTGGCCCCGGCCGGGCAGCCGGTCAGGCAGGTGCCGTAGCGCAGGCAGCTGGGCCGGTGGCGGTACTCACGCGAGGGAATGGAGTTAGCTCCTGGCCACCAGTGCCAGCCCAGCTTGTCCATTCCCTCCGCGGCTTTACGTCCAATTTTCCCGATCGGCAGCGGGGGGAGCGGGTAGGACGCGCCCGGGGGGTACGCGGGGTTGTCAGCCAGTCCGGAGACACCGACCTCGCGGTCCATCCGTTCGTAGTAAGGCTGTAGTTCCTCGTACGAGAAGGGCCAGTCGTCGGCGATCCCGTCCATCGACCTGACCCGGAAGTCCGAGGGCAGGAAGCGCGTCCAGTGCGCGGCGTATAGAATCGTGCTTCCGCCGACACCGCTGTACATCAATGGGTTGACGTCGGACTCAGTGGTGTCCACGGGGTAGTCAGAAGGCCCGCCACGCACGTTGGGGTTGGGGTGCCACTGCTTCTGCTTGACGAGCTCCCATTCGGGCTTGTCCCCGGCGAAGGAACTTGGAGGGGTCCAGTCGCCCTGCTCGAGGCACACGACCGAGAAGCCCTTCTCGGCCAGGGCTTTGACTGCAACGGAACCCGAAGCTCCGGCGCCCACGACGAGGACGTCGGCGACCTCAGGAAGGGCCCTGCTGGAAGTTGTCGTCACTTGTCTCTCACACCGCTTTCAGGTCGAGGTGCTGCGCGCCATCCACAGAACAACTGGCCCTGGACTCGCCCCTGATCTGACGTCGAATCCGAGGTCATCGTATGACGACCGCCATAGAAGTGAGATTACGCAATCGTTTCGTCACGCGCAACCACACCAGCAGAAATGAAACAGCCAGTTTCGAACGACTATGCCGCTCAGCGCTGTACTAACCTCCCCCCCGGTACCCCAGTCTCACGCTTGCCCGGGACGCGACATCCGCGAGCAGATTGCCCAAGGCCTCTATGTCGTCGTCCTCCAACCTGAACTCAGGCATCATGATGCCGAGCGCGGCGATCGCTTTTCCTGGAGCATCACGCACTACCGAACTGACGGCGAACACTCCCTCTCGCCAGTACGAGTGGTTTACGGCATACCCCTTGGTTCTGGCCTCGGCGACGAGGGCCCGGATGGCGTCGGGGTCGGTGACCGTATGCTTGGTCTCCGCGGTCAGCTCTTGCTGCAGGTACAGCTCCATGAACGGCTCGTCGGCTGCCAGGAAGGCCAGCCCGGTCGAGGACGCGTGAACCGGGTATACCTCGCCGACCGTCGCCGTGGAGACAACGGAGCGTTTGGACGGGATAGAGTCAATGCACACGGACTCGCGGCCTGCGAGCACGGTCAAGAACGAGGTCTCCCCTGTCCGTTCGTGGAGTTCCTCCTCGGCCCATCGCAGCTCGCGACGAATGTCGATGCGGCCGAAGGCCCACGCAGCAAGCATCAGGCAGCGGGGCCCCAGGGTGTATCGACTGTCCTCGAGCTGGACGACGTATCCGGAGGACTGCAGCGTTCGTGCCAATCGGAATGCAGTTGCCTTGCTGACATGCAACTTCGCTGCTAGTGCCGTCGCCCCCACCGGACCGTCGAGGAGCTCTTCCATCAGTTGTAGGGCACGCTGGACCGAGGCGATGCCGACGTCGGAGCTCATCCCTGCACTCGCGTCGCTGCTTGAACCATTATTGTCATCGGCGTCCCTTCATTAGACGGAGAACTCCTCGACGATGTCCTCGGCCAGCGAGATGCCGATCCCCGGGCGGTTCGGTGGCGCCACTCGGCCGGCTGTGGCCGTCATCCTCGTCTCGGGTAGGACCAGAAGCTCGAAGTTGTAGATGTCCTTCTCCAGCGCAAAGTGCTCAACCGTCAGGGAGTTGGTCGTCGCGGCAGCGAGGTGGACATGGAGGTTGGCGTGCCAGTGAGGTGCTATGGGTAGGCCGAAGGTCGCTGCCGCAGCCGCTACACGCAGGTACTCTGTCACTCCGCCAAGGACACCGGCATCAGGCTGGAGGATGTCGGCGGCGCCCCGCTCGATGAGGTCGCGGAACTCCCAGCGGGTCGCAGCGATCTCGCCGGTGGCGATCGGAGTTTCGCAACGCTCACGCAGGCGGGCGTGCCCGCGGATGTCGTCGGGTGAGAGAGGTTCCTCAAACCACCACAGACCGGTCTTGCCTGCGGCGATCTCGAAGGCACGCAGGGCAACTCGAGCCTCTGTGTCGGATCTGTACGCATTGTTGGCGTCGAGAGCCAGTCGTCCCCGTCCTCTCATCACGTCCACCGCAGCCGCGACGCGTTCGGCATCCTCGGCCACCGAGAGTCCGCCGACCTTGATCTTGTGGTCGACGAACCCGTTCTTAATGTTGTTGCTGATCTCGGCGGCCACGGCGTCGGCCCACGGACCGGCCTGAGGTTGGTAGTAGCCGCCCGAAGCGTACGCGGATACGGGGCTGATGCCGCCGCCCAGCATCGTTGCAAGCGGAAGTGCTGCTTTCTTGGCTGCGAGGTCCCACAGCGCAATGTCGACGGCGGAGATAGCACGCAGCAGGGCACCGCGACGTCCGTGCAGGAGCGTCTCCTGGTACATCGCGTCCCAAGCTCCCACGATGTCGTCGGCATCACGCCCGACTAGGAGCGGTGACAGCATCGAGTTGATGGCGCCAGCCACAATGCTCCCACCGCTGGTCCCGGCGTAGATGTAACCGATTCCCTCGAACTCGCTATCAGAGCGGGTGGCGCGCACAAGGACGTAGTCGCGCTTGTCGAGGACGCGAGTCGCAATCCGGGTTGGTGTCGCCACAGGTAAACGTACCGTTGTGGCTCGCAGAGTGCTGATGGTCACGTATGAGCCTCCGAAGGAGGTCGGGAATCGGGCCACGGGGTGAGGGAACCGCCATCATCGAAAAGCGCAGCGGCTCGGACGTGGGCAACTTGCTGGTGTCCAGTGGCTGATGGCAGCAGATTCGGTGAGATCAGGATCTCGTCAAGCGCGAGAGTGTTACGAATTCTGACCACTTTGGCGTCGCCGAGGTCGCTGAGGCCGGCGGTCAGCAGTGCTGCGGCGACAGCGTCGCGATCGGTCGCTAGGATTATCGGGATCTGCGCGCGCTGAACGCCCTGGAGGCCTGCGGTGAGGGCGTTAGCATAGGTTGCTCCGAGGTCGATCTGGCCAAGAATCGTCACGGGTATGAAGTCGGCGAGTCCTACTCCGATCGCGTTGCCCTCAGAACCTGCACTCAAGCTCAGAACCACAACGTTCGTGATGGTCGGCGCTGCTGGCTCAGGACTGCCCCGAACCATGCGTCTGCCGATGACGTTTGTGTCCATACCGGTGCCTGAGATCTCCTTGCCCATCGTGTCCACAATCAGCACGTCGATTTCGTTGAAGGGCAGGCGCGCTTCGTGTTGACGCGCCTTCTCGAGGAGGGCAATCTCGAGCGGTCCACCGATCTGGGAGCCGTCGAGGAAGTGAATGCTCTCGATTCCCTTCCGTCGGTTCTCGATGATGGCGAGACCGCCAAGTAGAGGGACCTCGGACCTGATCAGCTCGCAAGCCGCGACGATGCGCTCCTCTAGTTCTAGGGGGCCCCGTCTGTGAAGTTCCTCGGCGCCGCGCTGTTTGCCCAGCCCGACAGCGACCATCTTGGCCAGCCCGCTCTCGATCCGGCCAGCGAATGACGTGTGGCTCTTCAGACGGTTGACGACGAGGACGTGGTCAGCCCGTGAGACTGCGCGAGCGACGTGCACCTTCATGCCGGCGGCCTCTCCAATGACCAGTGTGTCCATGGAAGCCTCGACCGGCACTCCTAGTCGATCCTGGCTGATGCCGAGATCGGCCAGGACCGCGAGCTGTCCCTCCGCGGTTGCACCTCCGTGTGAGCCCATGGCCGGGATGATGTACGGCCTCGCCCCATGCGCTCTGAGGACGTCAGTGACTGCAGTGACGAGTTCTGCGATGCGCGCTATGCCTCGGCTTCCCACGCCCACGGCGACGGAATCACCAGACTCAATCACAGACAGGACTGGCGCTAATTGCCTGCTGACCTCGACGGCAACGCTGATCGAGGTTTCGACGTCTTGATGGACGCGGCGAAGGTGGACCATCTCTGGCATGGTGACTGTCCTGGACACCAGCGCGTTCAGTTCTATTGGCGGAATGCTGACTCTCCCAGGTTCAGGCATGGGTTGCCCCCTCTGGATCCACCAGCATGAAGTCGAGGTCTGCGCCTAGGTGTGCTTGCAGCACAGTCGAGGCGTAGAGCCTGCGCCATCCTCTCGGCGGCGGCAGCGAAGGCCGGAGGAGGTTCCTTCGCCTAATGAGTTCAGGCTCGTCGATGAGGAGATCGATTCTGCGATTCTGTACGTCGAGCCGGATGAGATCGCCGTCCTGGACGAGGGCGAGCGGCCCTCCGACTGCGCTCTCGGGCGAGCAGTGCAGGACGACGGTGCCATAGGAGGTGCCGCTCATACGAGCGTCTGAGACCCTGACCATGTCGGTCACTCCTTCCGCCGCGAGGTGGCGCGGAATGGGAAGCGAACCCGCTTCGGGCATCCCCGCCGCCACGGGTCCGGAGTTCCTGAGTACAAGCACGGAGTCAGCCGTGATATTCGTCGCAGCATCGTCCAGTCGCTGGGCGGCGTCTTCGGGAGAGTCAAAGACGACGGCGGGTCCCGTGTGCTCGAGCAGCGACGCACTGGCAGCCGACACCTTGATCACCGAGCCGTTCGGGGCCAGCGATCCGGTGAGGACGGCTAGTGAGCCCCCTTTGCTCAGCGGGTTGTCAAGGCTTCGGATCGTGTCCTGCCATTCCGGCGCCATGCCCACATCAGTGAGCAGAGATCCGAGCGGGCGTCCGGTGATTCCGACGTGGTCGAGGTGGAGCAACTCCTTCAGCTCGGCCATCAGGACCGGGACACCGCCGGCGCGGTGGAAGTCCTCCATGTAACCGCGTCCTGAGGGCTTGAGGTCAAGCAGCAGCGGGGTGTCACGCGCCACGGTGTCGAAGTCCTCGAGAGTCAGCTCGCGACCGGCCCGGCGACTGATCGCCAGCAGGTGCACGATGGCATTGGTGGATCCCCCCACAGCCGCAAGGACGCGCAACGCGTTGTGGAACGCGTCTTTCGTGAGTGCTGATCTGGGCAGGATCGGATCTCTCGCCAGCTCGACGGCGCGTCGTCCGGACCGAAGCGCATGACGAAGTCGGTCCCCGGTTGGGCTGGGGGGGGTGGCCCCTCCTGGGAGCATCAGACCAAGCACTTCTGCCATCGTGGCCATCGTCGACGCTGTCCCCATGACCATGCACGTTCCTGCGGTGGTGGCGAGCGCCCCCTCCGCATCGGTGATCTCCTCGACACTGAGGTCACCGGCGCGGAACTTGGCCCACAAACGACGACAGTCGGTGCATGCCCCGAGTCGCTCGCCCTGCCAGTTGTTGGTGAGCATCGGACCGGTCACCTCGATAACGACCGGTACCTCACTGGACGCAGCAGCCATCAGCTGGGCTGGAACAGTCTTGTCACACCCCCCGATGAGGACGACGGCATCCATGGGCTGGGCCCTGATGAGCTCCTCAGTCTCCATTGCGAGAAGGTTGCGGAAGAGCATGGAGGTGGGCGACAACAGCAGTTCCCCGAGACTCATGGTTGGGAAGACCATCGGTAGGCCGCCGGCCTCGAGAACGCCACGCTTGACGTGCTCGATGATCGCGGGCACCCCGCGGTGACAGGGATTGTAGTCTGACGAGAGATCCGAGATCCCGACGATCGGACGGTCCAGGTCCTCTCGGTCGAACCCTGCACCGGAGAGAAAGACGCTGCGTAGGAACCGGCTGAACTCCGCGTCGCCGTATGACGTTAGTCCGCGGGAGCTTCCAGTTCCGTCCGGCCTGACCATGCGGCTGTCTCCTGTCAATGTCGTTGTCTATCGCTCATGGGTGGAAGAGCTCGCGGGCGATGTGCTCGCCGATGGGCAGACAGGCTGTTGCTGCCGGCGACGGCGCGTTCAGTACATGGAGGACAGGGCCTGAGTGCAGGAACAGGAAGTCGTCGACGAGCTTGCCCTGGCGAGTGACCGCTTGTGCCCGGACCCCGGACGTGGACTTTCGCACGTCGGCCACCGTGAGTTCTGGGAGCATCCGCTGGGCGGCTCTAACCAGAGAACGACCGGTGAGGGACCGGGTGACCTCTCGAAAGCCTGTCCTTCCGTACTTTCTCGCGAGCCGCCATGACCCTGGGTATGACGCGGTCTCCCACACGTCGCGCGGGACTATTTTCGACCAGGAATAGCCCTCACGAGCCAGGGCGGGCACGGCATTGGGTCCGATGTGCACCGTGCCGTCGATGGCTCGGGTGAGATGAACACCAAGAAAGGGAAGGTCCGGATCGGGCACGGGATAGACGATGCCCTTGACCAAGGACGCCTTCCTAGGGACCAGTTCGCTGTACTCACCACGGAAGGGAATGATCCGCACTCCCGGATCAAGCCCGGAGGCACGCGCGATCCGGTCGCTGTGGAGTCCTGCGCATACCGCAACGCGTTCGCCCTCGATAACTTCGCGGTCGCTGCGGATCCGGGCCACCCCCCCGGTGGCGAGGACAGCGGAAACGCGAACGTCAGTGCGGATCTCACCCCCGCCGTGGCGGATGTCAGCAGCAAGCGCGGCAGCGACGTCGTGATAGGAGACTCTCCCCGTGGAGTCAACGGCCAAAGCAGCCTTAACCCTCAAGTGAGGCTCCCGGGCGACAATGTCGTCCGGTGAAAGCGTTCGGACCGGCACACCGTTTTGTCGTCCAATGTCGCGAAGTCGGTCGAGCTGTTGGACCTCTCGGTCCGTCGTTGCAACGACGAGCTTCCCTGGGACGTCGTAGCGAATCTCCTTCTCGGCGCAATAGGCCTTGAGGCTCTCTGCGCCTGCGACGGCCAGGCGAGCCTTGAGTGAGCCCGGCCGGTAGTAAAGACCTGAGTGGATCACACCCGAGTTGTGGCCCGTCTGATGCGCCGCCAAGCCCGGTTCCTTCTCCAGAACGACCACAGGTCGATCCGGATCCAGGTGCTGCAGCGCCCTCGCCACGGAAAGCCCGACGACCCCGCCGCCAACGACGATAGAAGGCCGCATCAGAAGAGGTCCCACCAGACTTCACGCTTGTGCGCTTCCGCACCGGACTCTTCCAGAACGATCGCTCCGTTGCGGAGCACGTAGACGCGGTCAACGATCGCCGTGATCGCCTTTACGTTCTGCTCCACCACCAGGACGCTCATGGCGCGTTCGCGTGCAAGATCCTTGATGATCTTGAACGTCGACTCCACCACTGCCGGCGAGATACCCAACGACGGCTCGTCAAGAAGCATCAACGTGGGATGTGCCATCAGTGCGATGCCTAGGGAGAGCTGCCTCTGCTGACCGCCGGAGAAGCGGCCTGCGATGCTCGTGCGACGGTCCGCCAGGATCGGGAAGATCTCGAAGACCTCATCCATCCTTCGTCGGACTTCGCCCTTGTCCTTGACGCCCGAGGCTCCGAGCTCCAGGTTCTGGAAAACCGTAAGATCACGGAAGATGGGTGTCGTCGCCGGCGTGATGGACATCCCCTCACGCACCATCTGGACGCTGCTGAGGCGATTCACAGACTTGCCATGGAAGTTGATCTCGCCCTCGATCAGCGCCACCATGCGCATAAGGGTCTTCAACAGAGTCGTCTTGCCCGCCCCGTTGTGGCCGAGCACCCCGACTACCTCAGCAGGCAGGACGTGGATGTTCACATCGGAGAGGACCCGGCGTTTGCCGTAGCCCGCGGTGATCCCGCGAGCCGATAGCAATGCGCTGTCAGCCGAGTCGTCGGAACTGGTGTGCGTCATGGTGCTCACGTCCCGAAGTAGAGGTCGGCCAGTTCTCGTCGTTCCATGAGCTCGTCGACCGTGCCCTCGGCGATCACCGTCCCCTGGTCGAGGAAGACAGCACGGTCGGCAAGCCGTTGGACGAAATGGACGCTGTGCTCGACGAGGCACACCGTGTGGCCGAGGTCGCGCAAACGTCCGATGCCACTGATTACCTTCTCCACGCTCGCCGGATCCACTCCGCTGGTGGGCTCGTCGAGAAGCAGCACATCGCAGTCCGTAGCGAGGAGCCGCGCGATCGCCACGAGTTTCTGGTCGCCGTACGAGAGGTCATTGACTCGGTCGTGGGCACGCTCGGCGATGCCGAGCAGCGCGAGGCAATCGAGAGCCTTCTGCTTGACCCTGCGCTCCGCTTTGCGCACAGCAAAGGGGGTCAGCAGGAGTCGGGCGAAGCTCTCGCCTGGCTGGTCCTGGACGCCCATAGCGACGTTCTCCAGCGCGGTCAGCCTTTGAAAGACACGCACGTCTTGGAACGATCGCGCTAGGCCCTTCTTCGCCAAGTCGTAGGCAGGCTTCCCCGTCACGTCTGCACCTCGCAGGTGCACGCGTCCCGAGTCCGCGGGCAGGGTGCCACAAATCATGTTGAAGATGGTGGTCTTGCCAGCTCCGTTCGGCCCGATGAGCGCCGTGACCTGTCCGCGCTGGAGGCTGAAGCTAGCGCCGTTCACGGCCGTGAGTCCACCGAAGCTCTTCTGCAGGTCGAAGACTTCGACAATCGGAGGTGCGTCTGGATCCGTCCCCGGGTCGACGTGCAGGAGTCGATCCAGGGCCTCTTGCTCAGTCGGAACTAGCTGGGATCGACCGCCTCTTCTCCGGCCTATGAGACGCCCGGGACCGAAGCCCTCCGGGAGGATTCCCTCGGGCCGCAGCCTCATCATAATCACCAGGGCTGCTCCGTAGATCACAGCCTGCCATGGGATGGCGGAGTCTCCGACGACCTCCCGCAGGAGGGGCTCGAGCGACCCCAGAACGATGGCGCCGACGACAGTCCCCCACAGATTGCCGAGACCTCCCAGGACCACGACCGAGATGATGAAGATGGAGTACGTCAGGGTGTAGTTGCTCGGCACCACGGACCCGTAGTAGAACGCAGCGAGGGCGCCGACTCCACCAGCGATGGCTGCGCTCACGCTGAAGGCAAGGAGCTCCGGAACGACGGGATTCTTACCGAGACTCGCCACTGCCGAGTCGTGCTCTCGGAGACCCTTGAGCAGCCGTCCAAACGGTGACTCACCGATCCCCCAACATGCGGCGATTGCCAGGACTGCGGCGACCAGCATCACCCAAATGAACTGCTCGGGACGAATCAGTATTGTGTCGCCGAAGCCGATCGGGGGTACTCCGGATAGGCCATAAGGCCCCCCGGTCACGGAGTCCAACACTCCCATCAGCTGGTTCGAGACGAGCTGGAAAGCCAGGGTAAGCAGGATGAGGTACTCGCCTCGGACCAGCCTTACCGCGGGGATTGAGATAAGTAGTGCAGCGAGGAATGCGATGACCATGGCTGCGATCAGGGCCGGGAACCAATGCCAGCTGGCACCGGTTTGCAGTCCGGCGGTTGCCACTCCGCCTAGCTCGTCGACCGTCGGCAGAGTCAGGCGTGCGGCGGCAAAGCCCCCGATACCAAAGAAGATGGCGTGTGCCATGGAAACTCGGCCGGCGTACCCAAGAAGTAGATTTAGCGAGACGCCGAGGGTCATAAGGATGAGGATTGAGATGGTGACGTCTGCGTAGTAGCTCATCAGGCAGCAGCCTTTCCGAGGAGACCTTGCGGCCTGACGAGAAGGATCAGGAACATGGCACCGAACACGACCACCGGCCCGTAGTCGGCTTGGAGGAAGAGAGCGCTCCAACTGCTCAGCAGGCCCAGCAACAGGCCGCCGAGTGCTGCTCCCCACTGGGAACCGATGCCCCCGAGGAACGCCGCGATGAAGCCCGTAAGGGTAGGCGCCAGTCCCATCGTGGGTGTCGCGACCCCCTTGGTCGTGAAGAGCAGTCCTGCAACAGCGACCAGCAGAGACCCGATGACGAACACGACGGTGTAGACGAGTTTGCTGTCGATCCCGACAGCCTCGGCCATCGTGGGGTTTGTCCGCATCGCGGTGATGGACCGTCCAAACCTCGTCTTCACAACAAACGTCGCCACGAGGGTGATCAGCGTCCACGCGACCAGGACCGTGACCACGTCGTGGCGCGACGCCGTGACGGAGCCGATCGCGATGGTCGGGTTGTCTGGCCGGGGAAGCGTCTGGTTGTCGGGCCCGAATACAATCTGGAGCAGGTTGGGAAACGCGACGCTGATTCCCAGAGAGACCAGGAAGATCGTCAACAGCGTCGCGTTCCTCTTGCGCATCGGTCGGTAGAAGAGAATCTCGGTGACGAGCCCGAGCAGCACTCCCGCGGCGAGACCAACGACCAGTGCCGCGAGGAAGGGCAGCCCCAAGCTGTTTGAGGCCCACACCGCCGCATAGGCGGCTCCGGCGTATGCCGCGGCATGCGCGAGGTGGAAAATCTTCGTCGTCGCATAGATGATCCCGAAGCTCACCCCGAGGAGTGCATAAGCAGAACCAACGACGATCCCCGAAACCGTGAGTTGGGCGAGCAGGCTCAGATCCATGACGCTCCCGGATACTTCGTGTCAGACCAGAGCTGTAGTGGGATCTGCCCCGGCATCGATCTTGACGATATCGGCGACCTTGATGGGCTTACCGCCACTCACCTTGAAGACACCCATCGGCTTGGAAATGGTGTGATCGTCCGGGTTGAACTCAACTTCCCCGGTCGTCGCCTCGTCGCCTCCATATAGCGACTTGAACGTCGGGTTCGCGACAATGGATTCTTGGAGCGCCGTTGTGTCCGTGGGATCGCCGCCGTCGGCCAGCACCCGACGAACGAGCTCCCATGCGAAGAAGACCTGCTCATAGTAGTTCGCCCCGTAGTACTCCGGCTCCTCGCCGAACATGTCGTTGTAGCCGTCGACGAAGATCTTGTTCCACGGGTTGGGGTTCTTCGGGTCATAGAAGTCCGTTGCGAAGTTGTAGGTTTCATAGGTATCTCCAGCGACCTTCGCGGCTTGGTCGGTGAACTCAATCCCCATGATGGGGACGGTCACGTTGGCCTCACGCAGTTGCTTGACGAGGTAGCCGACGTCGTCACCGAAACTGAATGTCAAGATGGCATCTGGAGCAGCCGACTTGAGCCGCGCGACAATAGAGCCGAAGTCCGTGGCACCCACGTCGTGCTGTTCGTTGGCTACAACAGTCCCTCCCGTCAGCTGTGTCCATACCTCTGGGCCGATCGTCTCGGCGCCGGCGACACCATTCTCTTGGGTCCCCACAATCGCTAGCTTCTTGGCCTCGGGGTACTCCTTCGCCAGCCACGCAAGACCACCCGGGCACGGGTCGTCGCCGAAGATCATGCGTGTTTGCCACAGGAAGTCCTTTCCGACCTGCCCAGGACTGGAGCCACCGCCGTTGAAGCTGAGGAGCTTGTTCTGTGCGATCTGCGGGACGATGGCCTCGCTCGGGGCGCCGTATGAGGTCTGCAGAAGCTTGATGCTCTCCTGAGAGATGAGTTGGCGCGTCGCGTTGATGGCCGTCGGGACGTCACCGCTCTTGTGGTCGGCGATGTGGATGTCGTACGCAATTCCGTCAGCGACTTTGATCTGAGCAGCCGCCAGTTTCGCACCCGAGCTCATGACCTTGCCGAAAAAGGAGCCCTGCCCGGTCATTGCCAGGAGCATTCCGGCGGGGATCACGACGCCGGACCCACCTTCCTCGCCGCCGGGACCGAAGATGTCGGTCAGTCCCTTGGCCGCTTCCGAGTCCACCTTGTCAGTCGCGATGCCAGAGCCGGCGTCGGACGCCGAGTCGTTGCCACCACAAGCGGCCAGCAGGCTGACACCGCCGAGCGCTGCTGTGCCTCGGAGGAAGCCGCGACGTGAGACGTCGACGGATGGAAAGCTCAGACGAGTTGAGACGCTCGCTGCCTTACGACGGTTACTCATTTCGATTGCTCCTCAGCGTTTCAGGGATTTGCTCGGATATGCGCCAATTGCAGGTGATGGGTCGATCGGTGCTTGCTGGTGTTAGGCGACACCGCCGTCGATGACGAGGATCTGGCCGGTCATGTAGGAGGACGCCTTCGATGCCAGGAAGAGGACTCCGCTAGCGATCTCGTCGGGGTTGCCCTGACGGCCTAGGGGCACGACCTGTCGGACAGTGGACTCCTGGGACTCTCGGCCTCCCATGAACTCGATGGCCGGTTGGTTGAACGGCGTGTCAATCCACCCTGGGCAGATAGTGTTCACCCGGATATTGTGGGGGGCAAGTTCCGCGGACAACGCCTTGCCGAAACCCACGATTGCCCCCTTTGAGGCCGAGTACGCGGTCATGCCCGGGCCGCCTTTGATGGCTGCCAGGGACGCGGTGAAGACGATGGATCCCCCGGCATCCTGGAGATGGGGCGTGATGTGCTTAGCCCCCAGGAAGCAGTGGCGGGGATTCACCCGGAAGAGGGCGTCCCACTCGTCAGCCGCGAACTCGGTGACGGCCCCGGACCTCTGGAGGCCGGCGTTGAAAAAGCCCACGTCGAGTCCGCCCAACTGTTCAGCGGCGGTGTCGACGAGGTTCTTGATCGCTGCTTCCTCAGTTACGTCGGTCTCGACGAAGGAGGCGGTCCCTCCTTCTCCTGTGATCAGGGCGATGGTTTCTTCAGCACCGTCTGCGTCGATGTCGCCGATCACCACCCTCGCTCCATGGCGGGCAAGCAGTTGCGCGCTTGCGCGGCCGATGTTCGCCGCACCGCCCGTCATGACGACCCTCTTACCGTCCAATTGACGAAGATCGGTCATTACGCGTCACGCGCCGACGGCCGAGGCGCCAGCAGCCGCGATCTCGTGGTCCTGGTCGGGACTGCCACCGGCAACACCGACGGCCCCGACGACCTCCCCGTCCACCGTGATTAGGACACCACCACCGAACGTGATGAGTGTGCGACCGACGGCCATGTGTGCAGTGTGGAGTCCGAACAGTGCGCCGCCCGGCTGGGCAAGCGACTCGACATCGCGCGTGTCACAGTTGAGTGAGCGGGCGGTGTACGCCTTGGCCTGGGAGATCGCGGGACTGGCGAGCAGCGCGCCGTCCATGCGTGCGAATGCAAGAAGTTCCCGCCCGTCGTCGATGACGGCAATCGAGGAGGGCGATGAGATCTCTCTGGCCTTGGCCAGACTTGCGGTAACAGCGGCTTGAGCCTGGTCCAGGGTGATCGTTGCCACGAAGTTCTCCTTGTTGGGTTGGGTCGGAGGTCAGTTGACGGCGAGTGCCACGGGGCGGACTGGTGATCCCGTGACCCCTTCGAGCTTGAGCGGTAGGCAGACAAACAGGAACTCGGTAGTGCCGCTTGCGGACATCTCCTCGAGATCCAGGTTCTCAAGGATGTAGATGCCGGCCTCAACGATCAGCACTGTATGGCTGGGAAGGGAACCCATGTCGGGGTCCACGTGGTCGCTGACATCGAAGGCGACGTTATCGGCGCCGCAGAGGAGAGGCTTGTACCCGGCCAACCAGCGCGCGGCGTCGGGCCCGATCCCGGGACCGCGAAGGTAAGTCTCGGGATCATCGTAGTTGCGACCGTTGCCGGTTCGCACGAGGATGCTATCGCCCTCACGAAACGCGATGTTGCTCTCCGCCGCTGCAAGCGCAAGGTCTTCTTCGGTCACCAGATACTCCTCCGGCAGGCAATTTACGCCCTTGGTGGCTGCCACATCGAGCAGTACGCCACGGCTGAAGATCGGTTGGATGGTTTCCACACCGAGGCGTGTGAAACCGCGCGGCGTCTGGACCTCGGGAGTGACCTTCACCGCACCGTGCATCTCCATGTCCACTGCTTGGTGGCACAAGGCGTCGATGTGCGTTCCGGAGTGCTCTTGCATCGTGATGGTGCCGGAGGCGCTGGTGCGGACACCGCTTTCGACCGTCTCGTGGCGTCGGTGGAGTGTGTAGACGAAACCCGGCCAATGTGCGTGATAAATCGGCGCTCCGATGTAGCGGACGTGCTCTAGCTCGAATTTTCGCGCCCCAGCCAGTCCAGCCAACAGGTCGTCGAGGTCAGGCACCTGATGCCGCCTGGCCCGGCAGTTCGAGAGGCACGCCGGCCCTGTTCCAGTGGCCGGGAGGGTACTCGTTCAGGAGTATTTGGATCCTTTCGGGATCGGAACCGAGTGTCCGCTGGACCGCGTCGGTGAGTTCGCGCACCAGTCCCGCCTTGACGGCTTCCGATCGTCCTGCGACTAGGTGCACTTCCAGCATGGGCATGTCGTTAATAACCTCGCGATCGCCTGAGTCCAGGGCCGGCTCGGATGTTTCGCTATGATAAACAGAGATCGCAGGATGAAACAAGGCCTCAATCGGGCTACTCCACGGGAGAGTGCCGAACAGAACGCGCACCGTCGCCGGTCGGAGGGACATGCCGTGGTCGCATCTGGCGCCGACCATCAAACGTCCGGCTGGCCGGCTCGACTGTGTGTCGTGTTCATTTACGCCGTTGTCGTTGCCGGAGTGACGCTGCCATCCCCGTTGTATGTTGCCTATCAGGAACGGTGGGGGCTCTCCACCGCAGCCATCACAGCCCTGTACGCGCTTTACCCCGTGGGCATCCTGCCGGTTCTGCTTCTTGCCGGCCATTGGGCCGACTACATAGGTCGTCGGAAGGTTATCCTTATCGGCCTGTCAGCAAGTTCCCTGAGTGCGCTTGCCCTTATGCTCGCCAACTCGCTGTGGCTGCTCGCGACAGGGAGATTCCTCACGGGGATTGCGTCAGGCTTCGTGGTGAGTGCGGCGACTGCGGTGCTGATCGAGGTGTTCCCTGTCGAACGACGACGGTTCGCCTCGGTTCTGTCAACCGTGACCAACCAACTGGGGGTCGGCCTCGGCGCCCTGGCCTCGGGATTTCTGGTCCAGTACGCGTGGCAACCGAGCAGGCTCGTCTTCGCCCTCCATCTCATCGCACTGATCGCGGCTGCCCTTTGCCTGCCCTTCGTTCCCGAGACCGTTCGCCAGACCAGGCGGCTCTCGCTCGAACTGCGGCCACTTCATGTGCCGAGTGACCACCGACAAGAGTTCTTGTCGGCGAGCCTTGCTGCATTCTCGGCGTTCGCGCTTTGCGGCCTACTAGCCGCGCTGTCCCCCAGCATCACCCGCGACCAGCTAGGCAGCCAGAGCGAACTGTTGGCTGGCTTCGCGATCTTTATCGTTTTCGGGGCGTCGGCGGTAAGCCAGGTCTTCTGGGTGCGCCTTAACGACGTTCCCGTAGCGTTGACAGGCTTGGGGCTGCTCGTGCTTAGCCTTACGGTCATGACTTGGGGGCTACACAGGGGGTCGACGGTTCTCTTCATCTTGGCGGTCACAACGGGGGGAGCCGCGGTAGGAGCTATCTTCATGAGCAGTCTGGCCATCGTGAGCAGGATTAGCTCGGACGCGAAGCGCGGCGGGACGATTTCCACGTACTTCGCCATTACCTTCGCAGGCCTGGCCCTGCCAGTCGTGGGCACCGGGGTGGCCGCGGATCGGCTTACCCAATTCCACGCAACCGCCTTGTTCGCGTTCACCATTAGCCTGCTGGCGAGCCTGGCTGGTGTGCTCGTCGTTGCAGGCCGCCGACCGTGAGCCGGACCCGCTTCTCAGACCCCTCGAGTGCGCCCAAGCCTTGGGGGCCGACCTCCACGCTCAAATCAGACCTCGCAGACCAGTCCACGTCCGGTTAGGCCAGATCGATTCCCTTTGTAGTCAGTTCACGGGAGCAGCGGTGATCGGCCCAGAACTGAACTGACGCACGAGGGTGCTGAAGTCCGTCGGTCTTTCCAACAACCTCAGCTATGCGGCTCTTCTTACCTGAGGTGAGGGCTTCCGACGATGAGTCCAGCATGGAAGCGTAGGCCGCGTGCTCTTACCCGACAGGAACCGGAGTCGGGTCGGCGCGCAGCCCAGCGGCAGCTCGCTGACCACCAGTCCGTTCTTCCCCACATAGTCGAGAAGGGTCTGGTGTGCAGCCGGGTAGGCCCGGTCCACCCCGCAAGCGAGCACCGCCACCGTCGGGCCGCGAGCAGCCAGAGCTCCGCGGTGGGCGGCGACGTCGATCCCGAAAGCAGCTCCCGAGACGACGGCCGTGCCCGCCCCTGCCAGAACAGCCGCCATCTGCCCGGCGACGTCGGCGCCGTACGTGGTGGCCGAGCGGGAGCCCACCACGGCTACGGAGTCAGCGACCACC
>Ga0136611_10000635_pt1 | contig 23542 bp, 24 predicted proteins | sample AntDrymUQ2232306_2_FD_106645 | JGI IMG/M metagenome (GOLD analysis project Ga0136611, IMG submission 106645) | Polar desert sand microbial communities from Dry Valleys, Antarctica - metaG UQ223 (23.06) | ecosystem: Environmental > Terrestrial > Soil > Desert | place: Antarctica: Dry Valley...
CCCGTGCTCCCTCCTCACTAGGATGCGGAGACCAAGTATCGAAGGAGTCAGCCGGTGGCCGACGAACGCCGAGAGCGCCCTGCACGCCCCGCCGCACGCGGCGCGGGTCGAGGAGCCGCATCCGGGGGCCGCGGCGGCGAATCCCGCGGTCGCTCGGGTGACAGCCGCGGTGGGGGGGGCAGCGACCGGCGGCAAGGCGAGAGCCGCGGCGCCCGGGGCAGCACCGGCGACCGGGCGGGGCGCAAGGGTGATTGGAAGCGTCCCGCGGACCAGCAGGGGCCACGCACCACCGACCAGGCGAAGTACGACGGTCCGCCGATCCCCGAGGAGATCACCGGGCGCGAGCTGGACCAGGCAGTGCGGGCACAGCTCAAGGGCCTGCCCGAGAAGCTCGCCGCCCGGGTGGCGAGGCACCTGGCCGCCGCCGGTGCCGTGATTGACGACGACCCCGAGATTGCCTACCAGCACACCCTGGCAGCCCGTGCCCGAGCGTCGCGTCTGGCGGTCGTTCGGGAGGCTGTGGGCGAGACCGCCTACGCGGCCGGTCACTACGCCGAGGCGTTGGCCGAGCTGCGGGCGGCGAAGCGGATGAACGGGGCCACGGCCTACCTGCCGATCATGGCCGACTGCCACCGTGCCCTCGGTCAGCCGGAGCAGGCGATCAAGCTCTCCAAGAGCCCCTCGGTGGCCAACTTCATCCCCGAGGCGAAGGCCGAGATGACGATCGTGGAGGCCGGTGCCCGTCGAGACATGGGGCAGCTCGATGCCGCCCTGCGCACGCTCGAGCTCGCGCCGCTGATGTCGAAGGCCCGGGCGTCCTGGGTGGTGCGGCTGCGCTACGCCTACGCCGACACGCTCGAGGCCGCGGGTCGCGACTCGGACGCGCTGGCGTGGTTCCACCGGACGCACTCGATCGACAGCGACGAGATCACCGACGCCGCGGCGCGGGCGGAGACGTTGGAGCGCAAGCACGGGTGACCCTCGCGCGGGGCTGCCGCGCGGGTTGCGGCGTACCACTGGTGTTCAGGCGCCACATGGGTCACAATAGAGCCACGGACCACATCACTGTCACACGGTAGGACCCGAATCCATCCCGGAGCAGATAGCTGGGGAAGGCGAATCTCACGCCGGGATGAAGGAGGGTCATCGTGACCACACGCGTCACCACATACGCAGGTGAGCCCGGCGGCCGTTCCGGCGCGCGCGGAGTTCTCTACGTGCACTCCGCTCCGTCGGCGCTGTGCCCGCACATCGAGTGGGCCGTCGGCGGTGTGCTCGGCGTTGCTGTCTCGGCGGACTGGACGCCGCAGCCGGCTCAGGCAGGGACCTACCGCACCGAGGTCTCCTGGGCCGGCACCACCGGTTCGGCTGCCGCGATCGCGTCCGCGCTGCGGGGCTGGAACCAGCTGCGCTTCGAGGTGACCGAGGAGCACAGCACCGGCAACGAGGGGGGGCGGTTTTCCTACACGCCCGAGCTCGGCGTCTTCCACGCCGTCACGGGCCTGCACGGCGACATCATGATCCCCGAGGACCGGCTCAAGGCCGCGGTCGTCAAGGCTGCCCTGGGTGAGGACACCCTGCTCCACGAGATCGACAAGCTGCTCGGCAAGCCCTGGGACGACGAGCTGGAGACCTTCCGTCACGCGGGGCAGGGCGCCCCCGTGCGCTGGCTCCACCAAGTGGTTTGAACAGGCTCGCCCTGCCGAAGGGCGGCAGGGCGGATGACCCCCCGAGCAGGGCCACCCATCGTGACCAACGTCGGGGGACCTGAGCGGTTACGGTCAGGGACGCCGTCCGGGAGGCTCAGACGCTGCCGAAGGCGACCGCGACGTTGGCGCCGCCGAAGCCGAACGAGTTGTTGAGCGCGGCGATGTCACCCGAGCGCAGGTCGCGCGGCTCGGTGGCGATGTCGAGGTCGACAGCGGGGTCGAGATCGTCGAGGTTGATCGTGGGCGGGACCACCCGGTGGTGGAGCGCCAGGACCGTGGCGATGGACTCCAGGGCACCCGCGCCTCCGAGCAGGTGACCCGTCATCGACTTCGTGCTCGTGACGACCACGCCGGTGACGTGCTTGCCCAGGGTCGCGTGGAGCATCAGCCCCTCCGCGATGTCGCCCTGTGGGGTGGACGTGGCGTGCGCGTTGACGTGCACGATGTCGCCACCAGTGATCTCCGACTCCGTGAGGGCCCGCAGGATGGCGCGGGATCCGCCCCGTCCGGCCGGGTCGGGCTGGGCGAGGTCGTGGGCGTCGGCAGTGATGCCGGCCCCGAGGACCTCGCCGTAGATCCGGGCACCGCGCCCGCGAGCGTGCTCCTCGGACTCCAGGACGAGGACGCCCGAGCCCTCACCGAGCACGAATCCGTCCCGCCCGGTGTCCCACGGACGGGACACCGTCGTGGGATCGCCGGAGTTCTTGGACAGCGCCATCATGTTGGCGAACGCCGCCATCGGCAGCGGGTGGATCGCGGCCTCGGTGCCACCGGCCACGACGATGTCGGCCCGGCCCAGACGGATCTGGTCAACCGCCAGGGCGATTGCCTCGTTGCCCGACGCGCAGGCGGAGACCGGGGTGTTGACCGCCGCCCGCGCGCCGACGTACAGGCTGATGTTCGCCGCAGGGGCGTTGGGCATCAGCATCGGGACAGCCAGGGGTGAGACCCGGCGCGGCCCCTTGGCGAGCAACACGTCGTAGTTGTCCAGCAGCGTGGTGACGCCTCCGATGCCCGAGGCCATCGCCACCCCCAGCCGTTCCTTGTCGATCTCGGCGTCCTCCAGCCCGGCGTCACGCCAGGCCTCCATGGCCGCCACCATCGCGAACTGCGAGGAGCGGTCGAGGCGGCGCGCCTTGACACGCTCGAGGACCTCCGACGGCTCGACGGCCACCCGGCCGGCGATCTTGACCGGCATCTGCTCGACCCAGTCGTCGGTGAGGGTGCGGACCCCGGAACGTCCCGCAACAAGGGACTCCCAGGTGCTGGGGACATCGCCACCGAGCGGGTTGGTCGTGCCCATCCCGGTGATGACTACGCGCGTGCGGCTCATCCGTGGACTCAGCCCTGTGCGCGCTCGATGAAGGCGACTGCATCGCCGACGGTCTTGAGGTTCTTGACCTCGTCGTCGGGGATGGAGACGCCGAACTTCTCCTCGGCGGCCACGACGACCTCGACCATGGAGAGCGAGTCGACGTCGAGGTCGTCGACGAACGAGCGGTCGAGCTGGACCGCGTCGGCGTCGACGCCGGCGACCTCGTTGACGATCTCGGCGAGGTCGGCGCGGATCTCTTCGGTGGTCATGCGGATTCCCTTCGTAGTGGTGGTGATGCGATGGGTCGTGCGGAGAATCAGGGGACGGTGACGACCTGGGCGGCGTACGCCAGACCGGCGCCGAACGCGATGAGCAGGGCGGTGTCACCGGACTTGGCGTCACCGTCGGCAATCATCCGCTCGAGGGCCAGCGGGACCGACGCCGCCGAGGTGTTGCCCTGCTCGGCGATGTCGCGGGCGATCTTGACGTGCCCGGGCAGCTTCATCGCCCGGGCCATCGCGTCGATGATGCGCATGTTGGCCTGGTGGGGCACGAAGACGTCGAGGTCGTCGACCGAGACGCCGGCACGTTCGAGTGCCTCGTGAGCCACCTTGGCCATCGTGAAGGCTGCCCAGCGGAAGACCGCGTTGCCCTCCATCACCAGGTGTGGCATCACGCCCGAGCCGGGGACCTCCGGGGTGCCGACGACGTCGCGCCAGTCCTCACGCTGCCGTATCAGGTCGTACTGCTCACCGTCGGAGCCCCATACGACCGGGCCGATGCCGGGAGTCTCGGACGGTCCGACGACGGCCGCGCCGGCACCGTCGGCGAAGATGAACGCGGTGCCCCGGTCGTGCAGGTCGAGGATGTCGGTGAGCCGCTCGACGCCGATGACCAGGACATGCTTCGCGCTGCCGCCGCGGACGACATCGTTGGCCATGGCGATGCCGTGACAGAACCCCGCACAGGCGGCCGAGATGTCGAAGGCCGCGGCCTGGTCGGTGCCGAGCTCGTGCGCGATGGCGGTGGCGATCGCCGGCGTCTGCAGCAAGTGGCTGACCGTCGCGACGATGACGCAGTCGATCTGCGCCGCTGAGATGCCGGCCTCTGTCAACGCGCTGCGGGAGGCTGCCACGCTCATCATCTGGATGGACTCGCCGGGGCCCGCCCAGCGACGCTGCTTGATGCCGGAACGCTGCTGGATCCATTCGTCGCTGGAGCTGATCGCGTCGATCACCTCGGAGTTGGGGACGATCCTGGACGGCCGGTAGGCGCCGACGCCAAGGATCCGCGCGCCGCGCGGTCCGTCGTGGGAGACGATGGTCATGACGCCACTCCATGGGGGTCAGGCCGCACCAGCGGCTGGCCGGGTGGGACGAGGACGATGGTGCCGCGACGACTGCCGGCCACGTCACCCACCGTAGCCCCTTGCAGCGTCGCCGCCGTGCTGGGCGCAGAAGGCGCGAGCGTCGTCGAGCTGGTCGGGTGTCTTGAGGGCGAAGGCCTCGACGCCTTTCATCGCGCGCTTGGCGATGCCGGTGAGCGTGCCGGCCGGCGGCAGCTCCAGGACCCCGGTGACACCGAGGTCCAGCATCGCCGCCATGCACAGGTCCCAGCGGACCGGCCGGCTGATCTGCGCCACGATCCGGGAGAGCACGTCGCCCCCGGCGGTGACCACCTCGCCGTCGGCGTTGCTGATCACCCGGGTGCGGGGGGCCTGCGGTGACACCGAAGCAGCGAGCGCCTGGACCCGGGCCACCGCCGGCGCCATGTGCTCGGTGTGAAAGGCCCCGGCCACCGACAGCGGCATCAGCCTGGCCCGGGCGGGTGGCTCCGCGGCGAACGCAGCGAGCTGCTCGACCGTCCCTGCGGCCACGATCTGCCCGGGCCCGTTGTCGTTGGCCGGGGTGAGTCCGTGCTTCTCGATCGCGGCCAGCACCTCGTCGCGGTCGCCACCGAGCACCGCGGTCATGCTGGTCGGGGTGGCCGCGGCGGCCTCCGCCATCGCCTCACCGCGCTCCCGGACCAGCCGCACCGCCTCCTCGGCGGTGATGGCGCCGGAGAGACCGGCAGCGGTCAGCTCGCCGACGCTGTGGCCGGCCAGGGCCCCGACGGTGCCGAGGGCGTCCCGCGGGACCAGGTCGAGACCGACCAGCAGCCCGGTGGCGACCAGCAGCGGCTGCGCGATCTGGGTCTGGCGGATCATGTCGGCATCGGCCGCGGTGCCGTAGTGGGCCAGGTCGAGTCCGGCCACGGTGGACAGCGACCGGAGTCCCTCCGTGAACGCGGGGTCTTCGAGCCAGGGCTCGAGGAAGCCGGGCGACTGGGCACCTTGGCCGGGAGCGACGATGACGAGCACGACCACAACTGTGCCGGTCCGGCGGGCGACGTCTCGCCTCCGGCGCACACATACTTGCCGCGTGATTCTTTGTAGGAACCCTCCAAAAGTCGAGCGCCCGTTCAGCGGTGCTGAACCGGACCACGGCCGGACTGACGACCGAGCGCCAGCGCCATCTTGAGCGTGAACGCGTGCCGGGGCTGCGCGGGCGTGAACCCCGTGACGTCGGCGACCTGGCGCAGCCGGTAGCGGACGGTGTTGGTGTGCACGAAGAGCGCCCGCGCGGTGGCCTCGAGGGAGGCGCCCGACTCGAAGTAGGCCGCCAGCGTCTCGATCAAGGTGCCCTTGGCCTCCAGCAGGGGCAGGTAGACCTCGTCGACCAGGTGGCGGCGCGCATGTCCGTCGCCGGCCAGCACCCGTTCGGGCAGGAGCTCGTCGCTGTGCACCGGGCGGGGTGCCTCGGGCCAGCCGCTCGCGGCCCGGTGGGCCGACAGCGCCGAGCGGGCCGAGGTGTGGGCGGTGCTGAGGTCGTCGGTGACCGGACCGACCACCACATGGCCGGGGGCGAACAGGTCGACGACCACCGCGGCCGCCTTGCCGGGCTCGGAGACTCCGCCCAGCACCACGACCAGCCGCTCCCCCTGGGTCGCGCAGAGCGCATCCATGCCCGCCGACCGCGCGGCGCGGCGTACCTCGTCGAAGATGTCGGTCTCGGTGCGCTGAGCTGGCACCCCGCCGAGCACGACGGTGACGTCACCGCGGTCGGCCCAGCCCAGGGCGCTCGCGCGGGAGAGCACCGCTTCGTCGGCCTCGGAGCGGAGGACCGAGTCGACCACCAGAGCCTCGAGCCGGGCGTCCCAGGCACCACGGACCTCGGCCGCGCGGGCGTAGACCTCCGCGGTGGCGAAGGCGACCTCGCGCCCGTAGAGCAGCACCGCACCGTGCACGTCGGCGGTGTCGGCAGGGGACAGGAAGGCATCGACGTTGGACTCCACGACCTCGATGCTCAGCCGGATCAGGGCGACGGTCTGCTGGAGGTTGATGACCCCGGTGAGCGCCCGTGGCGCTGCGCCGAAGACGGCGGAGGCGAGCGGGCTGCCGCCGGGGACGAGGGAGTCGCCGATGTGGTACCAGTCCACGAACCCCCGGATGCCCGCTTGCACGATCAGCCCGACCCAGGACCGGTCCTCTGCCGAGAGGTCACGGAACCACGGCATGTCGGCCTCCATGCGCGACATCGCGGCGGTGCTGAGCGCCCCGGTGGCACGCTGGAGCGCGTCGGCGGCGCGGTCCCGTGACGGCAGCTCGGGGACGGGGTTCAGCATCCCCCGAGATTAGTGGAGTGGGGGAGTGTCATCTCCTTCTGTAACGGGTTCTGGTTGAATCGCGCAATCAGTTCGACCACCAGGAGGTCACGTGCGAGACACCAGCGGGAAGCGCGACCTCGAGTACGTCACCATCCACGGTCACCGGCGCGCCTACCTGCGGATCGGCTCCGGTCCCGCCCTGCTGCTGCTGCACGGCCTCGGCTGCGACCACACGACGTGGGGGCCCGTGCTCGACGCCTTGGCGAAGCGCTACACGGTGATCGCCCCCGACCTGCTGGGGCACGGGAGCTCCGACAAGCCCCGGGCCGACTACAGCGTGGGCGGCTACGCCAACGGCATGCGCGACCTGCTGAGCGTGCTCGGGATCGACAAGGCGACCGTCGTGGGGCACAGCCTCGGTGGCGGCGTGGCGATGCAGTTCGCCTACCAGTTCCCCGAGCGCACCGATCGGCTCGTGCTGGTCGCCCCCGGAGGCTTCGGCCCCGAGGTGACGCCGGCGATCCGCGTGGTGACGACGCCCGGCTTCCACCAGATCACCGGGCTGCTCACGCTCCCCGGGATCCGCCATCTGAGCACGGCCGCCCTGCGTATCCTCTCGCGGTCGCCCCTGCGCCAGACCCGCGACCTGGGGGAGGTCGCCGCCATCGTCGAGTCGTTCGCCGACAGCCGCACCCGTGCCGCGATCCGGCACGTGGTGTGCGCTGTCGTCGACTGGAGGGGCCAGATCATCACGATGACCGACCGCGCCTACCTGACCGAGGACATGCCGATGTGTGTGATCTGGGGAAGCGACGACATGGTCATCCCGGTGCGGCACGCGGAGACCGCGGGCGCCGTGTCCCCCGGTGTGCGCGTCGAGATCGTGCCCAACGCCGGACACTTCCCGCACCGGGACCACCCGCAGCGGTTCGTCAAGATCCTCCACGACTTCGTGAGGTCCACCGTGCCGGCACGCTACGACCCCCAGCGGTGGCGTGAGCACCTGCGCAGCGGCGGGGACCCCGGCGTACGCCAGGCCGAGGCCGGGGAGTCACCGATCAGCGTGCTGCCCGGCGCCTGACAACGCCGAACGGACGCCAGATTCCTCCTGAGCGGGCGCCAAGTTCTGTCGTCGGGGGAATCTGGCGCCCGTTCGGCGGGAAGTTGGCGCCTGGTCGGCGTCAGGCGTCCCCGCCCTCCTGCTGCACGTCGCTGACGGCCGTCGGGTCGTCGATCCGGTAGCCCTCGAACGCCTTGGTGACCACGTCGCGGGGCACCGAGCCGGCGTCGGCGAGCGCCTGGAGCGCCTGCACCACCACCGACTCGGCATCGACGTGGAAGAAGCGCCGCGCCGCCGGCCGCGTGTCGGCGACGCCGAAGCCGTCGGTGCCGAGGACGCGGTAGTCGCGGGGCACCCAGCGGGCGATCTGCAGCGGGACGGCCGCCATGTAGTCGGAGACGGCCACGACGGGGCCTTCCACGTCACGGAGCTTGTCGGCGACGTACGCCGTGCGCGGCTCCGAGCCGGGGTGGAGCAGGTTCCACTCCTCGGCTGCGACCGCGTCGCGGGCCAGCTCGTTCCAGGACGTCACCGACCAGACGTCGGCGGCCACGCCCCACTCCTCGGCGAGCATCCGCTGCGCCTTCTGGATCCACGGGAAGCCGACGCCGCTGGCGAGCAGCTGGACGCGCGGGGCATCGTCGGGCAGGCCCGCCGGCGGGGTCGTGACGTGGTAGAGCCCCTTGAGCAGGCCCTCGACGTCAAGGTCCTCCGGCTCGGCCGGATGCACGTAGGGCTCGTTGTAGACCGTCACGTAGTAGACGACGTCCTCACCGTGCGGGTGCTCTTCCGTCGAGCCGTACATCCGGCGCAGGCCGTCCTGGACGATGTAGGAGACCTCGTAGGCCAGCGCGGGGTCGTAGTGCACGATCGCCGGGTTGGTCGCGGCGATCAGCGGCGAGTGGCCGTCGGCGTGCTGGAGACCCTCCCCGGTCAAGGTGGTGCGCCCGGCGGTCGCGCCGATCAGGAACCCGCGGGCCAGCTGGTCGGTCATCGCCCAGATCGAGTCGGCGGTCCGCTGGAAGCCGAACATCGAGTAGAAGACGTAGACCGGGATCATCGGCTCCGCGTGGGTGGCGTACGCCGAGCCGGCGGCCGTCGCCGAGCCCATCGAGCCGGCCTCGGAGATGCCCTCGTGCAGGAGCTGGCCCTGCGGCGACTCCTTGTAGGACATCAAGAGCTTGCGGTCGACCGACTCGTAGTCCTGGCCGTGAGGGTTGTAGATCTTGTTGGTCGCGAACATCGAGTCCATGCCGAAGGTGCGGAACTCGTCGGGCGCGATCGGCACGATCCGGTGACCGATCTCCGGGTCCTTCATCAGGTCCTTGAGCAGCCGGACGAAGGCCATCGTGGTGGCGATCGACTGCTTGCCGGAGCCCTGCTTCAGCTCGGAGTAGACCTTGTCGCCGGGGAGCTTCAGCGGCTTGGCACGGAGCACTCGCTCGGGCACCGGGCCGCCGAGCTCGCGGCGCCGGTCGCGGAGGTAGTCGAGGACGTCGCTGCCCTCGCCGGGGTGGTAGAACGGCGCGGAGCCGTCGGCGTTGTAGGCGTCGTCGATCTCCTTGTCGGTGATCGGCAGCTCGAGGCGGTCGCGGAACTGCTTGAGTGATGGCGCGTTGAGCTTCTTCATCTGGTGGGTGGCGTTCTTGCCCTCCAGCGCCTCGATCGTCCAGCCTTTGACGGTGTGGGCCAAGATCACGGTCGGCTGTCCGACGTGGTCCTGGGCGGCCTTGAACGCGGCGTACACCTTCTTGTAGTCGTGCCCGCCGCGGGGCAGCAGCTCGATGTCGGTGTCGGTGAGGTGCTCGACGAGCTTGCGGAGCCGGGCGTCCCCGCCGAAGAAGTTCTCGCGGATGTAGGCGCCGGACTCGACCGAGTAGGTCTGGAACTGGCCGTCGGGGACGGAGTTCATCCGGTTGACCAGCGCGCCGTCCACGTCACGGGCGAGCAGGTCGTCCCATTTGCGGCCCCAGATCACCTTGATGACGTTCCAGCCGGCTCCGCGGAAGAACGACTCGAGCTCCTGGATGATCTTGCCGTTGCCGCGCACCGGACCGTCGAGCTGCTGGAGGTTGCAGTTGATGACGAAGGTGAGGTTGTCGAGCTCCTCGCGGGCGGCCAGGCCGATCGCGCCCAGCGACTCCGGCTCACCCATCTCGCCGTCACCGAGGAACGTCCACACGTGCTGGTCGGAGGTGTCCTTGATGCCGCGGTTGTGGAGGTAGCGATTGAACCTGGCCTGGTAGATCGAGTTGATCGCGCCGAGACCCATCGACACCGTCGGGAACTCCCAGAAGTCCGGCATCAGTCGCGGGTGGGGGTAGGACGACAGCCCCTGCCCCTTGCCGTGCTGGACTTCCTGGCGGAACCGGCCGAGCTGCTGGGCAGTGAGCCGCTTCATCAGGAAGGCGCGGGCGTAGATGCCAGGCGAGGCATGCCCCTGGATGAACAGCTGGTCGCCGCCGCCGGGGTGCTCCTTGCCCCGGAAGAAGTGGTTGTAGCCGACCTCGTACAGGCTGGCGACCGACTGGTACGTCGCGATGTGGCCGCCGACCTCGAGTCCCTTGCGGTTGGCGCTGGAGACCATGACGGCGGCGTTCCAGCGGATCAGCCGCCGGATGCTGCGCTCCATCTCCTCGTCGCCGGGGAAGTAGGGTTCACGCTCGGGCGGGATGGTGTTGATGTAGTCGGTGCTGCGCAGGGCGGGCACGCCGACCTGTTCCTCGCGGGCCCGCTCCAGCAGGCGGAGCATCACGTAGCGTGCCCGCTCCCGCCCACGGTCGGCGACCATCGAGTCGAACGACTCGAGCCACTCCCGGGTCTCCTCGGGGTCGATGTCGGGCAGCTGGGTCGGCATGCCCTCGTGGATGACCGAGGCCCGGGGGGCCGGGGCGGACTGCTTCTCGTCGCTCACCCCCTCATCGTTGCACTTCGTGCCAGGAGGGAAAATCTACCGGCCGGTAGTGGGCAGGCTTGCGTCTGCACGACAACTCCGATGGACTACTCCCCATCCCGGCGTCTGACTGGGTCCGACTGGCATGTGGAGGAGCAAGGTGAGCGCGACCGCGGGTGACGGGTCCACCCAGACTGCGAGCACGCCTGCGTCCCGACTCGGTATCGGTCCGGGCATGGTCGTCCAGGAGCTCGGCTGGGACGAGGACACCGACGACGACCTGCGGCAGTCGGTCGAGGACACCATCGACGCCGACATGGTCGACGGCGACTACGGCAACGTGGTCGACGCGGTCCTCCTCTGGTGGCGCGCGGACGACGGCGACCTGGTCGACGGCCTCGTCGACGCCCTGACCGATCTGGTCGGCGGCGGCGCGATCTGGCTGCTGACGCCCAAGATCGGCCGACCGGGCTCGGTGGACGCTGCCGACATCGCCGAAGCGGCCCCGATCGCCGGGCTCTCCCAGACCACCACCGCCGCGGTCAGCAAGGACTGGACCGCGACGCGCCTGATGGCGCCGAAGACTCCTGCCTGAGCGACGAGCCAGGAGACAGTGATCGCACGCCCAGACACCCTCGGCAGGCTGCTCGCGAGGGCCGGTGCGGTCACCGTGAGCGGCAGGGTGCTCACCGAGACCGGCGTGATCCGACCGGTGTCGCCGTGGCGGCTGGCCCGGATCGGGAAGGTCGTCTGGGAGTGGGGCACCGGCGCGGCCGGGGGTTTCACCGCCCTGGCGCTGCGGTGGCCCGACCGGGTGGTGGTGGTCGACGAGCTCGGCTCGCTCACCGCCCTCGAGCTGCACCGCCGCAGCAACGCCCTGGCGCACGCCTGGCGCGAGCAGGGGATCGGCGAGGGCGACAGCGTCGCGGTGATGTGCCGCAACCACCGCTACTTCCTCGACGCCAGCATCGCGGCTGCCAAGCTCGGAGCGGACGTGCTCTACCTCAACACCGCCTTCGCCGGCCCCCAGCTGGTCGAGGTTCTCGAGCGGGAGGCGCCCAGCGCCCTCGTGTACGACGAGGAGTTCGCGGCCCTGGTCGCCTCGGCCCACGTGGAGCGCCGGGTGGTGGCCTGGACCGACGGTGGGACGGGCACGAGCGACGCCGACACCGTCGAGGAACTGGTGCGCGGGTGGCCGACCACCGATCTGGCCCCGCCGGAGCATCACTCCCGGGTGGTGATCCTGACCTCGGGCACCACCGGGACGCCGAAGGGGGCGCCGCGCAACGAGGCGGGCATCGACGCCGCGGTCACGATCCTCGAGCGGATCCCGCTCCGGTCCGGCCACCGGCTCCACGTGGCGGCGCCGATGTTCCACACCTGGGGCTTCGCGCACCTGGCGCTCAGCATGTTGCTCGGCACCACGATGGTGCTGCGCCGGCGCTTCGACCCCGAGGACTGCCTGCGCACGCTCCAGGACGAGCGCTGCGACGCCGTCGTCGTCATCCCCGTCATGCTGCAGCGGATCCTCGCACTGCCGTCGGACGTCCTCGACCGCTACGACCTGTCCCGGCTCGAGGTCGTGACCTCGTCGGGGTCCGCCCTCGCCGGTGACTTGGCCTCGACCTGGATGGACCGCTACGGCGACAACCTCTACAGCACCTACGGCTCGACCGAGGTGGCCTATGCGAGCATCGCCACCCCCGCGGACCTGCGTGCCTCGGCGGGCACGGCCGGCCGGCCGCCGGTGGGCACGCAGGTCCGAATCGTCGACGAGCAGGGGCAGACCGTCGCCGAGGGTGCGTCCGGCCGGATCTTCGTGGGCAACACGTTGCTCTTCGAGGGCTACTCCGGTGGCGGCCGCAAGGAGGTCATCGACGGGCTGATGGCCACCGGGGACGTGGGCCGGATCGAGGGTGACGGGCGGCTCTACGTCGAGGGTCGCGACGACGACATGATCGTGTCCGGGGGGGAGAACGTCTTCCCGCAGGAGGTCGAGGACTGCCTGAGCCGGCACCCGGCCGTGGTCGAGGCCGCGGCCATCGGCGTCGACGACGCCACCTTCGGCCGTCGGCTCCGCGCCTTCGTCGTGATCTCCGACGACGCGGTGTCGGAGGACGTCCTCAAGGACTGGGTGAAGGAGAACCTGGCCCGCTACCAGGTGCCGCGCGAGATCGTCGTCCTCGACGAGCTACCCCGCAACGCCACCGGAAAGATCCTCAAGCGGCGCCTCGCCGAGGACGACGGCACTCACAACGACGGGTCCGACCGGGGCTGAGCGGCCGGTCCGGATGTGGTCCCCGTCGTCGTCGGGTGGGAGACTTTCGAGGTGATGAGCACGGACGCGGGCATCGAGCTGGGGGCGACGGCCCCCGACTTCCTCCTGCGCGACCAGTTCGGGCAGGACGTCTCGTTGTCGTCGTTCCGGGGCAGGAAGGCCGTCGCGATCTTCTTCTACCCGTTCGCGTTCTCGGGTGTCTGCACCGGTGAGATGGCCGGCATCCGCAACCGTCTCGACGAGTTCCTCACCTTCGACACCGAGGTGCTCGCGGTCTCCTGCGATCCGGTCTACGCGCTGCGGGCCTTCGCCGACGCCGACGGGCTCAACTTCCCGCTGCTCTCCGACTTCTGGCCGCACGGCCACGTGACCCGAGCGTACGACGTCTTCGACGAGGCCAAGGGCTGCCCGCGCCGTTCGTCGTACGTCATCGACCGGGCGGGCCGGGTGCGCTGGGCCGTCCACAACGCGGCCCCCGAGGGCCGTGATCTGGACGACCACCTGCGGCAGCTCCGGGCAATGGGCTAGACCAGGTGGATGAAATTCGGACGAGGACTCGCGCTCCTTGGGCCCGTTGTGTAAAGTTCTTGTTGTCGAACCGCTGGTGACCCGAGACGCCAGCGGTTCGACTTATTTCCGGGTGTTCCTTCGTGGGCGTTCCGCCCCGGCCCGATGGTTCTCGAGCCCGACTTCCGCTGTCGTAGGGTGTGCGGCGTCCCGGGCGTATAGCTCAGCGGTAGAGCCCTTCGCTTACAACGAAGTGGTCGGGGGTTCGATCCCCTCTGCGCCCACCCACCCCAGCTCGCGGGTCGTCAGCGCTCAGTCGTCGCCCCCGTCGTCCGAGTCGTCGTCGGTCCGGTCGTCTCCGTCGTCATCAGCCCGCTCGTCGTCAGTGCCGTCGCCCCGTCGTCGTCGACCCGGGTGGGCTCCGGCCGCACCACCCGCACCTCGTCGTCATCATCCTCCGGGGGCCGGTGCCGGGGTAGTGGTGGCCACCGGCTCGGGTGTCGGCCGTGGCGTCAACCGGATGGGGCCGGGGTCGGTCGGCGGCACCTCGTCGCGCATCAGGACCGGTGGCAGGGGTTCCCTGGTCGTCGGGCGTCGTCGTGATCATCGCGCCGGCGACGTACCCGGCGATGGGCAGGGTCACCGCCAGCAGCAGTTTCACCCGGGACCTCACCCCCACACGATGGCGCCCGCCCATGGGTCGAGCATGAGACGAACACGAGAAGACCCCCACGCTCGGCCCACTAGCCTGCAGGACATGACGAACCTCGGCGAGGTGGTGGACCTCCTGCACGGGTGGTATCCCCCGGGCACGGCCGACGCCTGGGACGCCGTGGGGCTGGTGGCCGGCGACCCGTCGCAGCCGGTGCGCCGGGTGCTGCTCGCGGTCGATCCGACGGGGCCGGTGGCCGAGGAGGCCGCGGCCTGGGACGCCGACCTGTTGGTCACCCACCACCCGCTGTTCCTGAAGCCCGTGCACGGCGTGCCGGCGACCACGGCCAAGGGACGCACGTTGCAGACGCTCACTCGCACCGGGTGTGCGCTGCTCACGGCCCACACCAACGCCGACGCGGCCGAGCACGGGGTCTCGGAGGCCCTGGCCCTGGCGCTGGGGCTGACCGACCTCGCCCCGATCCGGCCCGCGCCGGCCCGCCGGCTCGACAAGCTCGTCGTCTACACACCCCGGACCCATGCTGACGCGGTGCGCGACGCCGTCACCGCCGCCGGCGGGGGCCGTCTCGGCGACTACGACTCGTGCTCCTTCACCAGCGTCGGCGAGGGACGCTTCCGGCCGTTGGCCGGTGCCGACCCGGCGATCGGCGAGGTCGGTGCGCTCAGCATCGTCGACGAGGTCCGGATCGAGACCGTGGTGCCTCGTGGTCTGCGGGCCGCGGTGCTGCGGGCCGCGCTGGTCGCCCACCCTTACGAAGAGCCGGCCTGGGACCTGGTGAAGCTCGCCGACCCGGGGACCGCCACCGCCGGCACCGGTCGCGTGGGGACAGTGACCGAGACGACGCTGCGCGACTTCGCCGCCATGGTTGCGGGAGCGCTGCCCGCGACGGCCGCGGGGCTGCGGGTCGGCGGGGACCCCGACCGCGTCGTACGCCGGGTCGCGGTGGCCGGAGGGGCCGGCGACTTCCTTCTCGACGAGCTGGCCGGTTCGGATGCCGACGTGTTCGTCACCAGCGACCTGCGTCATCACCCTGCGGTCGAGTTCCTGGAGAAGGGCGGACCAGCGTTGGTCGACGTGCCGCACTGGGCGGCGGAGTGGACCTGGCTTCCCGTGGTCCGGGCACGTCTGGAGGCCGCCGTGGGGGATACGGTGGAGGCGCGGGTCAGCCGGATCGTCACCGATCCCTGGCACTCCCGCCTCTAGACAGCTTCATATCCGCGCGCACACCCCGACAAGGAGCACGACCCTGAGATCCGACCCGTTCGCCTTGCTCAAGCTGCTCGACGTGCAGCACCTCGATGCCCGCCACGACCAGCTCCGGCACCGGCTGGCCACCCTCCCCGAGACCGTCGAGCAGGCCAGGCTCCGTGAGACCGGCACTGAGCTGGACCGCAAGCTCGTCGATGCGCGGACGCTCGTCGCGGATCTCACCGCCGAGCAGCAGAAGGTCGATTCCGATGTGGAGTCGGTCAAGGCCCGCCGGGTCCGCGACCGCGACCGGATGGACCAGGGGCTGATCACCAACCCCAAGGACCTCGAACGGATGACCCACGAGCTGGTCTCCCTGGAGCGTCGCATCGGGAGCCTCGAGGACGACGAGATCGAGATCATGGAGCGGCTGGAGGAGGCGCAGGGCGTCCTCGACGGGCTCGCCACGGAGGCGGCCACGACCCTCGAGCGCAGCGAGGTCGTCGCCGGGGAGCTGGCCTCCCGGACCGCGGAGATCGAGGCCGAGATCGCCGAGGTCGTCGCCGAGCGGGTGCCGACCGTCGACGGCCTGCCCGCGGACCTGCTCGCCCTCTACGAGAAGCTGCGCGCCGCCAAGGACGGCGTCGGCGCCGCGGCGCTGCGCGCCCGCGCGTGCTCCGGCTGCCACATGTCACTGGACCCCTCGGAGCTCGCCGTGATCAAGAGGTCGCCCTCGGACGAGGTGATCCGCTGCGCCGAGTGTCAGCGGATCCTGGTGCGCACCTCCGAGTCGGGGCTGTGACAGACCCCTTCCGGCACCGGCGCGTCCTGATCGAGGCCGACGGCGGATCGCGCGGCAACCCCGGCCCCGCGGCGTACGGCGCGGTGCTCAAGGACGTCGACACCGGCGCGGTGATCGCCGAGGACGGCACCACGATCGGCGTCGCGACCAACAACGTCGCGGAGTACGCCGGCCTGATCGGCGGCCTGCAGATGGCCGACATGCTGGCCCCGCACGCCGAGATCGAGGTCCGGATGGACTCCAAGCTCGTCGTCGAGCAGATGGCGGGCCGCTGGAAGATCAAGCACCCCTCGATGGTGCCGCTGGCGCAGGAGGCGAACCGGCTCGCGCCGTTCGGCACGACCTACACCTGGGTGCCGCGCGAGAAGAACAAGCACGCGGACCGGCTGGCCAACGAGGCTCTGGACGGCGTGCGCAACGGGGTCACGGTGCACGGTGAGCCCGCCGAGGAGTCCCAGGGCTCGGTGCCCGGCGACCAGGAGCCCGAGTCCCTGCTCGAGGAGCTCCAGGAGCCGGACCAGGCGCCGCAGTCGATCCAGGCGCATATCCGCGGCTGGTCGCCCGGCTCCGACGTGCGCACCACGATCATCCTGGTCCGGCACGGCGTCACCGAGCACACCGTCGAGAAGCGCTTCTCCGGGGGCCTGGCGAGTGCCAACCCCGGCCTCAGTGACGAGGGCCGCGCGCAGGCCCGCGCGACCGGTGAGTGGCTGGCGCCGCTGGCCGACCGCGTGGACGCGCTAGTCACCTCGCCGGTACGACGCACCCGGGAGACCGCGGAGATCCTCGCGGAGCTCCTCGGGCAGCAGGTCGAGGTCGAGCCTGGGTTCGCCGAGATGGAGTTCGGCACCTGGGACGGGCTGACGTTCGCCGAGGTCGCCGAGACCCGCCAGGACGAGCTCGGCGCCTGGCTCGGGTCGCTCGACGTGGCCCCCGGCGGAGGGGAGTCGTTCCGCGCGGTGGAGAAGCGGGTGCTCGACGCCCTCGAGCGGCTGCTGGACGAGCGGGCCGGGCAGACCATCGTCGTGGTCAGCCACGTCACCCCGATCAAGACGCTGGTCGCGCACGCCGTCCAGGCGCCCCTGGAGTCGGTCTACCGGATGGAGTTGACGCCCGCGTCGGTCACGGTCATCACCTTCTTCGGGGGTGGGCCCGACCCGGATCGGCCGATGGCGTCGCTGCGGCTCTACAACGCGCAGGCGCCCGGTGCGACGACGTTCGGCGGCCCGCCGGTCTGGTAGGCCTCAGACCTCGCCGACCACGACGTCGAGGCGGGTCCCGGCCTTGCCGGGCGCGCCCGGCTCGACCGTCCAGCCGAGGTCGGTCAGCAGGTCTGCCAGGCTGGCGGGCGTGCGCGGCGAGCGGCCGTCCTCGAGCAAGGCGCGGACGATCCGGCCCTTGGTGGCCTTGTTGAAGTGGCTCACCACCTGGCGCCGACCGTCGACCTCGTGCAGCACCCGGACGGTCGCCACTCGTGGCGCAAGGTCGGCCGGTGGCCGCCAGAACGCGGCGTACGTGCTCGACCGGAGGTCGACCAGGAGCCCGTTGCCGAGGGCCTCGCGCACGGCCGGCCCGAGGGCCTCACGCCAGATGCCGGCGACCGGCCCCAGGCCGGGCAGCGACACGTCGCCGGAGAGGCGGTACGACGGGAGCCGGTCGGCCGGACGGACCAGGCCGAAGAGCGAGGACACGACCGCGACCCGGGAGGCCGCGCGACGGCGGGCCGCCGGCGAGAGGGAACTCAGGCCCAGGGCGTCGTAGAGGACGCCGGTGTAGAGCTTCTCGGCGCGGACCGTGGGAGAGGTTCGCAGCCGCCGGTCGAGGTCGACGAGGTCCGCCTGGGTCGTGCCGAGCCCGAGCACCGTGGCCGCCTCGTCGCGCCCCGCCAGGTCGACGAGCGCGTCGAGCACCCGCTGCCGCGCGTGGGTGAGCACGGGGAGGCTCAGGGTCTCCAGGTCGAGCGGCCGCCCGCGCCGGGGGACCGCCTTGCCCTCACTCGGCGGCAGCAGGATCAGCACGGCGGACACCCTACGAGGGCCGCCCCCCGAGGCATCGGTCGCTGCCGGTCACCGGTCGGTGCCCAGCATGAGGTCGGGTGCCTGGGACCGCCGTCTAGGGTTGCCCGCATGCCGAGCAACCGATCCGTGCACGTGCGCAGCGCCGACGACGGCGTGGCCGCCCACACCCTCCGGGACGGGATCACCGCCATCCAGCGCGAGCTCGACGTGACCCCGGAGTTCCCCGCCGAGGTCGAGGAGGCGGCGGCCAAGGCCGCCGCGTCGCCGCGGTTGCCCGACCTGGACCGCACCGACATCGACTTCGTGACCATCGACCCGCCCTCGGCGATGGACCTCGACCAGGCTCTGCACCTCGAGCGCAAGGGCGACGGCTTCGTCGTCCACTACGCCATCGCGGACGTGGCCGCCTTCGTCGTCGCCGACGACCCCGTCGACATCGAGGCCCGGCGTCGCGGGCAGACCCTCTACGGCGCGGACTCCAAGGTCCCGCTCCACCCCAAGGTGATCTCCGAGGACGCCGGCTCGCTGCTGCCCGACGAGGTGCGACCCGCGCTGCTCTGGACCATCGAGGTGGACGCCATCGGTGAGGGCACCGACGTGATCGTCGAGCGCGCCCTGGTGCGTTCGCGTGCCAAGCTCGACTACGAGAGCGTCCAGCGCCAGCTCGACGACGGCTCGGCCGACGAGCCGCTGCGGCTGCTGAAGGAGGTCGGCCTGCTTCGCGAGGCGCGGGAGGCCGCACGCGGGGGCGTCTCGCTGCCGCTGCCCGAGCAGGAGATCGACGTCGAGGGCGACCAGTGGCGCCTGGAGTTCCGCCCGCTGGTGCCCGTGGAGCTGTGGAACGCCCAGATCTCGCTGTTGACCGGCTTCGCCGCCGCCTTCTTGATGGTCGACGGGGCTGTCGGGGTGCTGCGCACCCTGCCGCCGCCGGACCCTCGCGATGTCCAACGGCTGCACCGCACGGCGCGGGCGCTCGGCATCGACTGGCCGGACGACCAGCTCTACCCCGAGTTCATCCGTTCGCTGGACCCGAGCAAGCCCCCACACGCCGCGATGGTGGTGGCCTGCACGCGCCTGCTGCGCGGGAGCGGGTACGTCGGTTTCAACGGCGAGGTGCCCGACCAACCGCTCCACGCGGCGCTGGCCTCGGAGTACTCCCACGTCACCGCACCTCTGCGGCGTCTCGTCGACCGCTACGCCGGCGAGATCTGCGTGGCCCTGTGTGCGGGCACCGACGTGCCGACCTGGGTGCTCGACCGGCTTGCCGACCTGCCCGACATCATGCGCGACTCGGGCCGTCTCGCCGGCGCCTACGAACGGGCCGTCGTCGACCTGGTGGAGAGCGCTGTGCTCGCCCAGCGGTTGGGTGAGACCTTCGACGGCGTCGTGGTCGAGGTCGACGAGAAGAACCCCCTCCGCGGGGAGGTCAACGTCGCCGAACCGGCGATCGAGGCGCCCGTGGTCTCGGCGGCCGGGGACCTGCCGCTCGGCACGGTCATCCGGGCCCGGCTCACCACCGCCGACGTGAAGCAGCGGCGGGTGGAGTTCACCCTCGACGGGTGACGATCACGCCCTTCCTCGCCGGCTCTAGTGCAAGGGGGGGCAGGTTCGGTCAAATGTCGGCCAAAGTCCGATGCCGACGAGAACGGCGACCTACTCCCAGCGCACCATCCGCACTCCGAAGGATCCGAGATGTCCCCCCGCTCTCAGGACCGCCCGCGACCACGACCTCGTCGTGTCGGGCTTGCCGTCGCCTCGGCCGCGCTCGCCCTCGCTGCCGCCACCCTGGCCACCGCCGCGACATCGGCCCCGTCGGCCGGCCCCGGCGCGGGCAAGGCCGGCCCCGGCAACGACACGCTCACCGGGGGTCCCGGGCGTGACCTGGTGCTGCTGCATGCCGGCGACGACGTCGGGTACGGCGGGCCGGACGACGACCGGCTTCTCGGCGCGGCCGGCCACGACCGCCTGCTCGGTGAGGACGGCAACGACGTGCTGGTCGGTATGCCCGGTGACGACCTCCTCGACGGCGGCCTCGGCGACGACGCCCTGCAGGGCATGGACGGGAACGACCAGGTGCTGGGGGGTGACGGCCACGACCACGTCTCGGGCGGGATCGGCAACGACCGGATCGACGGGAGCCTCGGCAACGACCAGCTGGACGGTGGTTTCGGCTTCGACACCCTCTTCGTCGGCGGCGGAGCCGACGAGGTCTACGGCGAGCAGGGCGACGACTTCATCTTCCTGCTCAACGACGGCGTCCGCGACGAGGTCTTCTGCGGCCCGGGCCTCGACCAGGTGCTGTACGTCGGCGGGCTCGACCCCCTCGACAACCTGGGCGCCTCGGCGCAGTGCGAGTCGGTGACCATCGCGGACGTGCTGCCGAGTGGGTGGCTCTACTGAGACGTCTGGCGCGTGCGCCGGTGACCATCCCCATTTCAGTGCCGCTCTCCCCGGAGATCGTCCTGGCCCGCCACGAGCGGGACCGCCTGCGGTGCGCCATCGCCGAGGGCCGCTCCCGGCTGACCGACCTCGAGGTGCGGCTGGCCGCCGTCGAGGAAGCCCTACGCGCATCCTGACCGTGAGCCCGACGAACGTCGGCGACTCTCTGGCCTCGGGACGCAGGTCAGCGGGGTGGTACGGAGGGGCTGGCTCATAGGCCGGGTTCTGTTCGCCGTGGAGCCTCGCGACGCCACGGTTGGCGACCATCCATCTAGGACCGCCGTTGCCGACGGTCTCGTGCGGCCTACCCGCGCACTCGGGCGAGCAGCCCTCGGACGTGCGCGCGGACACTCACCTTGCGGATCGTGCCCTTCTTGGCCTTGCTCCGGGTGGGGTTTGCCGAGCCGTTCCGGTCGCCCGGAACGCTGGTGGTCTCTTGCACCACCGTTTCACCCTTGCCCCCGGGTCCCGACGGATCGGCACCCGGTGGCGGTCTGTTCTCTGTGGCACTGTCCCGCGGGTCACCCCGGGTGGGTGTTGCCCACCACCTCGCTCTGCGGAGCCCGGACCTTCCTCGGCCCGTGTCCGAGGACACGAGTCGCGGTCGCCCGGCCAGCCCCTCCGCACGTCCCACGATAGTGCCTTTGGCTGGGGGGTGGTCCGATCGGTCGGCAGCTCGCGCTCGGCGACCCGCTGCCCACGCTCAGGCAGGACCCACAGTTCCGCGAACTGCCGACGAACCGGACCACTGGCGGCCGGAGGCTCCTCAGGGGTGGGTGAGGACCTCGGCGCCGTCGTTGGTCACCAGGAGCGTGTGCTCGAACTGGGCGCTGCGCAGCCCGTCGCGGGTGACCACGGTCCACTGGTCGTCCCACATCTCCCACTCGTGGGTGCCGAGGTTGAGCATCGGCTCGATGGTGAACGTCATCCCGGGGAGGATCTCGTCGTCGTAGGCCGGGTCGTCGTAGTGGGCGATGATCAGTCCGCTGTGGAACGACGAGCCGATGCCGTGGCCGGTGAACTCGCGGACCACGCCGTAGCCGAACCGTCGGGCGTAGGTCTCGATCACCCGCCCGATGATGCTCAGCCTGCGGCCGGGGCGGACCGCCTTGATCGCCCGGTCGAGGGCCTCGCGGGTGCGCTCGACCAGCAGCCGCGACTCCTCGTCGACGTCGCCGGCGAGGAAGGTGGCGTTGGTGTCGCCGTGCACGCCGTCGAGGAAGGCGGTGATGTCGATATTGACGATGTCGCCGGCCTCGACGACGCGGTTGTCGGGGATGCCGTGGCAGACCACCTCGTTGACCGACGAGCACAGCGACTTGGGGAAGCCGCGGTAGCCGAGGGTCGAGGGGTAGGCGCCGTGGTCGCAGAGGAACTCGTGCCCGACCCGGTCCAGCTCGTCAGTGGTGACCCCGGGGACGACGTGCTGGCCCACGAGGTCACGGGCCTGCGCGGCGAGCCGGCAGGCGACACGCATCCGGGCGATGGTGTCGGCATCCTTGACCTCGCTGCCGGTGAACACGGCCGGCCGCTCGCGACCGACGTACTCCGGTCGGGGGATGTGGGCGGGGACCGCTCGCACGGGCGAGACGCGGCCGCGGGCGACGGTGCTTGGGGCTGGCACCCCGCGAGTGTAGTTTCGCACCCATGACGGACGCGGACGGGTCGGGGGAGTACTGGTTCTGCCTCAAGCACCACGCAGTGGAGGGTGAGGACGGCTGCAAGAACGCCGACCGGCTGGGGCCCTACGCGACCGCGGCCGAGGCGGGACGCGCGCTGGACAAGGTCGCGGAGCGCAACGAGGAGTGGGACAACGACCCCGCCTGGAACGACTCCTCGGCCGAGGACTGAGGGTCGGCGGTCGAGCTTGTCGAGACCCGCGCCGTCGGTCTGGCCCTTCGTGGGCATGGGGTTGATGGCCTGCGCCTTCTTCCTGTACGCCGCCAGCGGGCTCGTCGCGCCCTGGTGGGGCGTGGTCGGGTTGCTCCTGGTCTGGCTGGCCCTCTTCGTGCTGGCCTGCCGATGGTGGACCCCGCACCCGCGGCGGTTGCCCGGCGTGGGCGTCGTCGCGATCCTGCTGTGGTTCGGCCTGGTCACCGCCGGTGGCGCCTGGCTCGGCTGGACGGCCTGAGCCGGTGCGGCGCCTCGGCCTGATCGGCGGGATGAGCTGGGAGAGCTCCGCGCTCTACTACCGGCTCGTCAACGAGCTGGTCCGGGACCGGCTCGGTGGCCTGCACTCCGCGGACTGTGTGCTCGGCTCGGTCGACTTCGCGGTCGTGGAGCGAATGCAGGTGGCCGGTGCCTGGGACGAGGCCGGCGAGCTGCTCGCCACCGAGGCCCGGCGGCTGGAGGCCGCAGGGGCCGAGCTGCTCGTGCTCTGCACCAACACCATGCACAAGATCGCCGAGCAGATCGAGGCGGCCGTCGAGGTGCCGCTGCTGCACCTCGGCGACGTCACCGCCCGGGCGGCCCTGGACGCCGGTCTTGCGACGGTCGGGCTGCTCGGCACCGCCTTCACCATGGAGCAGGACTTCTACCGCGACCGGATTGCCGGCCACGGTCTACAGGTGCTCGTGCCCGACCGCGCCGGACGCGCGCTGGTGCACCGGGTGATCTACGAGGAGCTGGTGCTGGGGGTCGTCCGCGACGAGTCACGCGACGCCTACCGTCGGGTGGTCGACGACCTGGTGGCCCGCGGGGCGGAGGGCGTCGTGCTCGGCTGCACCGAGATCGAGCTGCTGCTCCCCGGGGACCGGGAGGGCGGGGTACCGCTGCTGCCGACGACGCGCCTGCACGCCGAGGCGGCGGTCGCCTACTCGTTGGGGCAGTGAGGCCTACGGCCGCACCCGCAGCACCGCGTCGGACCCGCCGCCGTTGGCGGTCGTCACCAGCAGGTCGCCGTTGGTCGCGCTGGTGATCGAGCGGACCCGCCCGAACCGGGCCAGTGCCTCCGGCGTCATGGTCCACCGCAGCTGACCGGCGCGGTCGAACTTCATGAACACGACCTTCTCGCCG
>Ga0136611_10000636_pt1 | contig 23534 bp, 24 predicted proteins | sample AntDrymUQ2232306_2_FD_106645 | JGI IMG/M metagenome (GOLD analysis project Ga0136611, IMG submission 106645) | Polar desert sand microbial communities from Dry Valleys, Antarctica - metaG UQ223 (23.06) | ecosystem: Environmental > Terrestrial > Soil > Desert | place: Antarctica: Dry Valley...
AGCAGCGGCACCCGCGCCGCAAAGCGGCGGCACGCCGCGTCCATCTGTTCGGGCGTTCGCAGCGCCTCGATGAACAGGGCGTCGACGCCGCATTCCAGATAGCGCTCTGCGCGCTCGAGCGCGGCGTCGAGCCCTTCGGCGGCAACCGCGTCGGTGCGCGCCAGAATGAGCGTTGATTCGGACTGCCGGGCGTCGAGCGCGGCTTTGAGCTTGCCGACCATTACGCGCGCCGGCACGACCGACTTGCCGTCGAGATGGCCGCAGCGCTTGGGAAAGGTCTGGTCTTCCAGCTGGATCATCGCCGCGCCGGCGCGCTCCAAACCCCTGACGGTGCGAATCACATTGAGCGCGTTGCCGAAGCCGGTGTCGGCGTCGACGATGACGGGCGTGTCGACCCGCTCGGTGATCTGGCCCAGGACCTGCCGCACCTCCGCATACGTCGTCAGGCCGACATCCGATCGCCCGAGAAGGGTGTAGGCGATCGACGCGCCCGACAGGTAAAGCGCTTCGAAGCCGGCCTGCTGCGCAAGCAGCGCGCTAAGGGCGTCGTAAACACCCGGCGCGAGCAGCGGTTGGGGCCCGGACAGCCGGGTTTTCAAGTCGATGCGCGTCATGTGGATTCCTTGAGTGAAGCGGCAAGGGTGGCCGCCGCGCTCGCGCCGCCCGCCACCGCGCTCAGCAGGCCGTTGCCCGACAGGTAGCCCCACACGGCGTTGCCGGAGACGCCGCGCGCGGCGCCGCCCGCCGCCAGCAGGTTGGCGAAGGGCGAGCCGTCCTCGCGCAGCACGCGACAGTGCGCATCGATGTCCAGCCCGCCCTGCGTGTGGAACAGGGCGCCCGTCACCTTCACGGCGTAATAAGGCGGCGCCAGCTGGCGTTTGAACACGCTGGTGCCGGCGTGACCCGCAATGTCGGGAGCGGTCGGGAAATTCAGGTGTTTTTGGCCTGTAGCGCACGCCCCGTGCGCGTTAGCAGCTATTAAATCAATAGCGTCGCAGCCAATCAGCGATGCCAGCCCGGCCAGGCTGTCGCAGCGTTTGACGGCGCCCAATGCCTCGGCCTCGCAAAAATCGGGAAAACCCCTGGCCAGGGTCAAGAGCTCGCCATCGAACACATTCCAGGCGACGCCGCCGGGCTGCGCCAGCACCTGCACCGCCGCCGCGGAATAGCCCTGGGTTTCGTCATGAAAACGCTCGCCATGGCTGTTGAGTTGCACGCCGCCTTCCATCATCAGCGCCCAGGTGATCAAGGCGCCCTGCGGCGTTGCCCACGACCCGTGGCCCTGGTAGCCGCCCAGGTCGGCGAGGCGGGCACCGAGCGCGCGGCCCCAGGCGATGGCGCTGCCGTCGTTGCCGACGTGCCCGGCAAAGAGCGCGCTTCGCATCTCGGGCAACAGGTCGGCCACCATGTCCGGATTGCCGCCAAAACCATTGCAAGCCAGCAGCAGCGCGTCGCAGCGCAGGTGTTCGATGCCGCCGCCCGGGCGCTCGTAAGCCACGCCGGTCACGCGCCGCCGCGAATCGATCCAGATCTGGGTGACGTGCGCGTGCGTCAGGATGTCGGCGCCTGCCGCAAGCGCGGCGCGCTCGAGTTGCGCGACCAGCGCGGCGCCGGTTTTTTCAGGCACCGCGTGCATCCGCCTGACGCTGTGGCCGGGATACAAAAACCCGTCGAGCACTATGAAATCGATAGCGTGCCGCGAGCTTAATACGTCCAGTGCAGGCCCGATTGCCTCGGAAAAAGCGCTGACCAAGTGCGCCGCCGCGGTGCCGTGCGCCTTCGCCTGAATGTCCCGCGCGAACAACTCGGCGCTGTCGGCAATGCAAGCGGCGCGCTGCACCGCCGTTCCGGGCGCGGGAATGAAACCCGACGACAGCGCGGTCGAACCCGCTGGCCTGGCGTCGCGCTCCAGCAGCACGCAGTCGATGCCGGCATCGCGCAGCATGAGCGAAGCGACCAGGCCGCAAGCGCCCGCGCCGACGATGGCGACGCTCACCCGCGGCGCGTCGTGCGGCGGCTGCCCGGTGATCACCGTCGGCTGCATGGCGGGCATGATGTTACGCGGTGGGCCTGAACAGGTACTGCCCGCGCGGCTTGCCGAGGACTTCGCCCTTGTCGTAAATCAGATGGCCGCGCAAATAGGTCGAATCGACCCGCGCCGACAGGCTCAGGCCTTCGAACGGCGTGTAGCCCTGGGTCGATGGCGAGTCTTCGGCGTGAATCGTCCAGGTTTTGGCCGGATCGACGAGCGCGATGTCGGCGTCGAAACCTTCGGCGATGTCGCCTTTGCTGTTCAGGCCGTAGCGCCGCGCCGGATTCCAGCTGGTCACGCGTGCCATGTGGTTGTAGCCCATGCCACGCCGCGTGCCTTCGCTGATCAGCGCCGGCAGCAGGTATTCGGTGCCGCCGAAGCCGCTCTTGGCCATCCAGATGTTGCCAAAATAATGCCTCGAAGATTTCCCCCACGCTCCCGGTGGTCGCTGCCCCCCAAGGGGGCTCGATTCCGGACTGGCGGAGCCAGATCCTGGAATCTTCATTTCGTGGCGGCAGCAGGCGTGGTCGGACACGACCCAGTCGAGCTCGCCCGCGAGCAGCGCGTCCCACAGGAACTCGACGTCTTCGCGCGGACGGATCGGCGGGTTGACCTTGGCCAGCTCGGCGGCCCGGCTGGTGATGTCGAGCATCAGGTGGCCGATCGTGACCTCGCGCTTGAAGTCGATATGCGGGAAGGTATCGGCCATCATGATCGCGGCCTGCACCGCCTTGCGCGACGACAGATGCAGCAGGTTGATATTGGGCAGCGCGGTTTCATGGGCCAGGTAGCTGGCGATGAAAACGGCCAGGCCCTCGGAATGCTGCGGACGCGACGCGCTGTACGCGGCCAGGCCTGACAAACGCTTGTCTTTCTCGACAATTTTGGTGTAGGCCGTCATGATTTCGGCGGTCTCGCAGTGCAGCGACAGCGAAATCTGGCTGGCCAGCGCCGGCATCTGCTCGCGCGCCGCCTGGATGCCGCGCATGATGAACTCGAAATGCGCATAGTCGTAGCGCTCGTCCTTGCCGATCATCAGAAAATCGCGCTGCGCATCGGACGCGCCATGCAGGCCGTGAGAGCCGTAGAACATGAAAATCTTGAAGCTGGGAACGCCGAATTTCTCGATCAGTTCGGGGATTTCCTTGATATGCGTCGCATCCATCGGCGCCAGGTGAAAGCCGTAGTCCACATGGAAGCGGTTTTTGGCCGCCTTCAAGACCTCGGGGTAGAACTTCTTGTACGGCCCACCCTTGTTCAGGTAGTACTGGCCGGTACGAAAGTAGTTCAGGCTGCTGGTGACGCCGCCCATGGCTGCGGCCTTGCTTTCACTGACCGCGTCTTCTTCCAGCGGCGAATAAATGCCGCTGTGCATGTGCGCATCGACCACGCCGGGAAAAGCCAGCCGCCTGTTTCCGTCGTGGACCGCCTTGGCGCGAACGATGTCGATGCCGGGCGCGACCAGCGCCACCTTGCCGTCGGCAATGGCAATATCCGCGTCGAACACCACATTGCCGTGCGGGCGCACCACGCGGACGTTTTTGATGACCAGATCGAATTCAGGTTTGCTCATGGCTTCTCCACCAGGTTAGGGATTCATTCAACCTTGACGTTCGCCGTCTTGATGACTGGCGCCCACTTGCGGTTTTCGTTTTGGATAAAGGCAAGATAGTCAGCGCTGCCGTAGGGCAGCGGCGTCATGCCCAGCTCGGTCAGGCGTGACCGCATGTCGGCGGATTGAACGATTGCCAGCACCTCGGCCTGCAAGCGTTCGATCACCGCGACAGGGGTGCGGGCCGGCGCCGAAACGCCGAACCAGGCAGCGCCGGACACGCCCGGAACCACTTCGGCCAGCGTCGGCACATCGGGGAACACGCTGGAGCGGCGTTCGCTGGTGATCGCCAGCAGGCGCAGTTTGCCGCTTCTGACATAGCCCGTGGCCGTCACCAGCCCTTCAAAAATCGCATCGAGCTGGCCACCCAACAAATCGGCGATGGCCGGGCCGGAACCTTTGTAGGGAATGTGCACCATGTTGATCCCGGCGCTTTGCTTGAGCAGCTCACCACTCAAAAAACCCGACGTGCCAATTCCCGCCGAGGCGTAGTTGATGCTGCCGGGGCTGGATCTGGCGAGCGTCAGGAATTCCTGCATGGTTTTGGCGGGATGGTCGGCGCGCACCATGAATCCGTTCGGAAAGCTGCCGATCATCGCAATATGCGCAAAATCCTTCAGCGGGTTATACGGCATGCTGCTGCGCATCAGCGGCCCGGGCGCTATCGACGAGTTGGCGGCGACGACCAGTGTGTAGCCGTCCGGCGCCGCCTTCGCGACATAGTCCGTCCCGAGCACTGAACCGGCGCCCGGTTTGTTGTCCACTACTACCGGCTGTTTAAGCGCATCTCCCAGGCGCTGCGCCAGCAAACGCGCCACCACGTCAGTCGAACCGCCGGGCGGGAACGGAACGACCAGCTTGATGCTGCGCGCCGGGTAGCTTTGTGCGGACGCCCCATGCGCTGTCACCAGGCCGGCGGCTGCCAGCGCCATTGAAAACCAGCGCCGCGTAAACTGCTCAGCCATGAAGAATTCGCTCCAGGTCTTCATCGCAGGCGCGGGCCCTGTCGGGCTGACCACCGCGCTGGCGCTGGCAGATGCGGGAATTCGCGTGCAAGTGTTCGAGGCTGCCGCGTGCATTACCCAGGACCTGCGCGCCTCGACGTTTCACCCGCCCACGCTCGACCTGCTGGACGGCTACGGCATCACGCCCATGCTGTTGGCGCAGGGCCTGGTATGCCCGCACTGGCAGGTGCGCATGCACCCGGACGGCGAACATGCGCGCTTTGATCTGTCGGTGTTGTCGGACGTGACGGCGCACCCCTACCGCCTGCAGTGCGAGCAGTACAAACTCTCGCATGCGCTGCTGGCGCGCCTTGCGGCTTATCCGGACGCCCAGGTGAGCTTCGATTCGGCGGTGGAGTCGGTTTCGCAAACCGCGGATGCCGTCACCGTGCAACTCACAACGCCGCACGGCAGGCAAACCGTCAGCGGCGCCTGGCTGGTCGGCGCGGACGGCGCGCGCAGCGTCGTGCGCAAATCGCAAGGCATCGATTTCAAAGGGGAGACCTATCCGGAAACGACGATTCTCGTCACCACCGACTTCCCCTTCGAGGCACACCTCAAGGGCCTGTCGAACGTGAGCTACTGCTGGCAGGCAGGCGCCGGAAACTTCAGTTTGCTCAAGGTGCCTGGCAGGTGGCGAGTGTCGCTTTATCCGGATGAAACCCGCCCGATCGAAGAGTCGCTCAAGCCCGAAGCCATCGAGGCGTCGCTGCAAGCCATCGTCGCCGCGCCGGCGCCCTACCACGTGTTCGAGGTACGCCCCTACCGGGTGCACCAGCGAATGGCGTCGCATTACGGCGTGGGACGGGTCTGGCTGGCCGGCGACGCAGCGCACCTGAACAGTCCGGCCGGCGGCATGGGAATGAACGGTGGAATTCATGACGCGCTGAATCTGGCTGGCAAGCTGGTGCGCGTGCTGCGCGGCGGGCCCGCCGACTTGTTGCCGCTGTACCAGCGCCAGCGCCGGCCAATTGCCATGGATCAGATTCTCAGGCAGGCCGATGTAAACCGCGCCCGCATGCGCGAGCGTGACCCGGCCCTGCGCATGGCGGCGCTGCGCAAGCTGCAGGCCATCGCAAGCGATCCTGCCGCGCTGCGCGCGCACTTGCTGCGCACCTCGATGATCGACGGGTTGCATCAGGCGGCGAGCGTGCTGTAACGCAGTCAACTGCCTGCTCCAGATGCTGCTGGCGCGGCTTGCGAGCCAAGCATTCCCTCAAGCAGGCTGGCGGCTGATTCATCCGGCGCGGTGACACAGCGCATTGCCCAGGCCAGGCACAGGTTCGACGACAGCACGGGCACCGGCAGTCGGCGCGCGGCAAGCGCCTGCAAGGCCCCAAGCGTCGGCATGCCGGTGCCGCTCATCAACACGGTGTCGCAACAGGCGTAGTCAAGCGTTTTGAAAACGCCGAGCACCGCCGCTGTCCGCAGCTTGTAGATTGCGCGCGTGTCAAGAAAATCGTCCGGCAAACCAGCTACCGCCGTCAGCGTCAAGCCGGCCGCTTTCCAGTACGCCTGTCCCGCCTGCGACAACCAGTCTGGATAGGGCGACAGCAAGGCGATGCGTTTCGCGCCGATCAACCGCGAGGCCTGCAGGATGGACTGCGCAGCCGACAACACCGCGTGCACGCGCTGCGCGCTCAACGCGGCCAGTCGTTCGGCCTCCCTGGGGGCGCCCACCAGGTAGCTCGAGCCGGTGCAGGCAAAGCCTGCAACCCGCAACGGCGCCAGGTCGAACTGCGCAAGGGTTTGCGGCAGGCGGTCGAGGTAGTCGAGCAGGCGCTGACGCGAGTCGGACGCACCGCTCGTCATGCGAGCCGTCAACAGCGTGTGATTGGCACCCAGCAGGGCCTGCATTTCAGGCTCGACCGTGGTGTTGGCCTGTGGTACCGCAAGGCCGATTGCCGGACCGTACTCGGGATCAATAGCGGTATCAAGCATCGGTGAAATCGCCCCTCGACTTGCGCTGCTTGAGGCTGGCCATCAAACCACCGACTTTTGCCATGGCCAGGAGAAAATCAGGCACCGGCTCGCAGTCCAGCGTCAATCCTGAAGAAAAATACAGCGTTTGCGCAACACCCACGGACGCGACCAGCTCCTGATTTCGTAGCACTTCGGTTTGCGGGCAAGTCAAAAGCAACAGCCCCAGGTTGAACGCATTGCGAAAAAACAGCCCGCCATAGCTGGGCGCGACAACTGCCGCGATGCCCAGGTGAACCAACGCCGCCGCCGCCTGCTCGCGCGACGAGCCGATGCCGAAATTGCGGCCCGCGACAACGATGTCGCCGGGCCGGGCCTGCGCAGCGAACAAAGGCAGTATGTTTTGCAGGCAATGCTGCGCGATCACTTCGATGCCGTGCTGCATGTACGCGCCGGGCGCGAGCGCGTCGGTGTCGATGTCGTCGCCGACATGCCAGACCTTGTGCCAGCTGCGCGTGTCGCTCATGCCAGCACCTCGCGCGGGTCGGTGATGCGGCCGCGCAGCGCCGACGCCGCGACGGTGTAGGCCGACCCCAGATAAACCTGCGTGCTCGCCGGACCCATGCGGCCCTTGAAGTTGCGCGCCGTGCTCGAAATGACGGTCTCGTGGGCCGCGAAGCCGTCGCCATAGCCGGCGCAGGCGCCACAGGCGCTCGGCAGCAGCGTCGCGCCCGCATCGAGCAGCACCTGCAGCGTGCCTTCGGACTCCGCCAGCGCCCGGTCTTGCAGGCTGGCGGGCGCCACCAGCAGCCGCACGCCGCCAGCGATTTTTTTGCCTTTCAGCACCTCGGCGGCAAAGCGCAGGTCGGCGAGTTTGGCGCCGGTGCAGGCGCCGATATAAGCAACGTCGATGCGGGTTTCGCGGTGCGCCGCGATGGCGACGCCATGCGCCGGGCTGTGCGGCGCCGCCAGTTGCGGGCTCAGCGCGCCGGCATCGAACTCATGCAGCACATCGAAACTGCCGGAATCGGAGGCGAAATAGCTGTCGGCCGGCGCCGCGGCGGCCGAACTTGGCCGAGCCTCAAGGCTTGCCAGCCACTGCCGCGTCACCTCGTCGGGCGCCACCAGACCGGTCTGCGCGCCCAACTCGGCGCTCATGTTGCACAGCGTCATGCGCTCTTCCATCGGCAGCGCCCGCACCGCCTCGCCGGTGAATTCGACCGCCTGGTAGTCGGCGCCGTTCATGCCGAAGCGCGCGATCATCATCAGCATCATGTCCTTGGCGCAAACGCCCGCGCTCAAGGCGCCCGACCAGTGCATCGCGATCGTTTGCGGCACCCGCAGCCAGATTTCCCCCGTCACCAGAACGCCGAGCATTTCGGTGCTGCCAATGCCGAACATATAGGCGCCAAACGCGCCGCCGGTGGGCGAATGCGAGTCGCCGCCGACGCAGAACATGCCCGGCCGGATATGGCCGTGCCGTGGCACCACCACGTGGCAGATGCCCTGGCTGTCGTACACATGCGGCAGGTCCTGCTCGCGCGCCCAGTCGCGCGCGATGGCGACGATCTTGCGCGAGGCCTCGTCGCGCGCGGGGACGTAATGGTCCATCACCAGAACGACTTTGGATTTGTCCCAGATGCGAGCGTCCAGTTCCTTGAGCATCGGCGCCAGCCTGCGCGGGCCGGACGAGTCATGAAACATCGCCAGATCGACCTTGCAGGTCACGATGTCGCCCACCGCCACGCCACTCCCGCCGGCGGCGCGCGCGATGATTTTTTGCGCCAGACTTTGAACCGCTTTTTGAGTCATTCCGGTTTGGCTCCCGAGAATTTCACCACCCTTGCCCAGCGAACGATTTCAGCCTGTACAAAGCGGGAAAATTCTTCCGCTGAATTTCCGACCGCAATCGCGCCTTCGGACTCAAGCCGCCGGCGCACTTCAGGCGTCGCGACAGCCTGCCTGGCAGCGTCGCCAATCGCTTTTGCCAGTTCGGGGGGCATACGCGCAGGCCCGAACAGGCCGAACCAGGCGCTTGATTCATAACCGGGCAAAACTTCGCCAATCGCCGGCACATCGGGGAAAGCGTCCAGCCGCCTTGCGCTGGTGACGCCAAGCGCCTTCAGCTTTTTGGCCCTGACATGCGCCTGCGCATTGCCGACGGCGGCAAACATCATCTCGACCTGGCCGGCGATGACATCCTGGATCGCCGGCGCCGTGCCGCGGTAGGCGATGTTCACGATGTAGGTGCCCGACTGCATTTTGAACAGGTCGCCCGCCAGGTGCAGCGACGAGCCGATCGCGCCGATGGCGAAGTTGAACTTGCCGGGATTGGCCTTTGCCAGCGCAATCAACTCGCGCACGTCGTTTGCCGGCACCGACGGATGCGCGACCAACAGCGATGGCGATGTGGCGACGCAGGTCAGCGCCGTGAAGTCCTTGACCGGATCGAACGCCAGATGGGGATAAAGCGACGCGTTGATGGCGTGGCTGGTAAAGCTCATCAGGAGCGTGTTGCCATCGGGCGCCGCCCGGGCCACCGCTTCGGCGGCAATGTTGCCGCCGGCGCCGGCCGGTTTTCCACCACCACGACTTTGCCAAGCCTGCGCCCAATCTCCTGCGCCAAAGCGCGGGCCAGCGTGTCGGTCGAGCCGCCGGCTGGCGCACCAACCAGAATTCGCGTCGGCGCGGCGGTCTGCGCCCGGGCGGCCGATGACAGCAAGGCCGCCGCCAGCAGCATCATTTCGCGCCGCTCCATCATCATGGTCAAATCCCCAGGTAGGACTTGCGCAGCGCGTCGCTGGCAAGCAACTCGGCAGGCAGGCCGGTAAAGCGAATGCTGCCGTTCTCAAGCACATAGGCGCGGTCGGCAATTTCCAGCGACTGGCCGACGTTCTGCTCGACCAGTAGCACCGCCAGGCCGTCCTGGCTCAACCTGGAAATCAGCGCGAACATTTCCTCGACCAGCAAGGGCGACAGCCCGAGCGACGGCTCGTCGAGAATTAGCAGCCGCGGCTCGGCCATTAGGCCGCGGCCGATGGCGAGCATTTGCTGCTCGCCGCCGCTCAGCGTACCGGCAAGCTGCATGAGGCGCTCCTTCAGGCGCGGAAAAATCGCGAATACTTTCTCCAGGTTGTCAGCCCGCCGCTCTTTGGCGCGGGTAAACGAGCCGAGTCCAAGGTTCTCGAGCACCGACAGGTTGGGAAACACCTTGCGGCCTTCGGGCACCTGGATCAGCCCGGCTTTCACCACGTCGCGGTAATGGGCGCCGCTCAAATCGTTGCCGTCAAAGCGCACCGTTCCGGACCATGCGGGATAGATTCCGCACACCACGTTGTTGAGCGTCGATTTACCCGCGCCGTTGCTTCCCAGCAGCGCGACGGTTTCCCCTGCTTGAACTTCCAGCTCGACGCCGCGCAGCACTTCGACCTGACCGTAGCCGCCGCGCAGTCCTGTTATTTCAAGCAAGGCCGTCATGGTGCCAGCCTGCCGAGTTCCGCCGCCCGCAGCCGCGCCGCCGTGCCGTGGCCGAGATACGCTTCAATTACTTTTTCATTCGAGGTCACTTCAAGCGGCGAGCCCTGCGCAATCAGCCGGCCTTGCGCCAGCACCCAGACGTGTTCGGCCAGGTTCATCACGGCCTGCATCACATGCTCGATCATCAGCACCGTCACGCCGCCTTGCGCAATGCCGCGAACCACCGGAATCATTTCGGCGATTTCCTGCGGGTTAAGCCCGGCCAGGACTTCGTCGAGCAGCAGCAGCCGCGGCCTCGCGGCCAGCGCGCGCGCCAGCTCCAGGCGCTTGCGGCCGGCCACCGTCAGGCTCGATGCCAGCTTGTCGATTTGCGCCGACAAGCCCACCTGCTCGGCGATGCGTTCGGCGTCGTGCAAAGCGGCATGCCGGCCTTGAAGGTGCAGATGCGTGCCGACCGCGATGTTCTGGCGAACCGTCTGGGTCGCGAAGGGCTGGACGATCTGAAAGGTGCGCGTCATGCCGAGCCTGGCGTTCAGGTGCGGGGCGCGGCCGGTGATGTCGCCGCCGCCGAAAAAAACGCTGCCGCTGTCGGGCGTCAAAAAGCCGGACATCAGCGCAAAGAGTGTGGTTTTGCCGGCGCCGTTGGGGCCGATCAATGCGGTCAAGCTGCCGTGCGCCACCTCGAGGCTGACATCCTGCACCGCTTTCAGTCCGCCGAAGGATTTCGACAGGTTCTTGACCCGCAGCGACGCGTCAGCCACGCCCGACTCCCGTCCTGTCCGTCCTGCCCGGCTTGTTCCACAGCGACCGCGCCGTTGCCGCCAGGCCGCCGATGCCGCGCGGCAGAAACATCACGATGACGACCAGCACCACGCCGTAAATGACCATGTTGATTCCCGGCAACTGGCCGAATAGATTGCGCGTGACATCGGCCAGCACATGCAGCACCACGGCGCCCAGCACCGGCCCCCACAACGTGCCGATGCCGCCGACGATAGCCGCGACCAGCGCCTCGACCGATGTTCCGGGGCCGAAGGCGATCGCCGGATCGATGTATTGAAACACCTGCACGTAAAACGCACCGCCGGCGCCCATCAAGGCGCTCGAAAGGCAAATCGCTCCAAGTTTGATGCTGAAAGGATTGACGCCCACCGCGCGCGCCGCGTCTTCGTTGTCGCGAACGGCCTGCAGGTAAGCGCCGAAGCGCGAATGCTTGAGCCAGCAGGTGATCAAAAGCGCAACCGTGACCAGCCCCAGCACCAGATACAAGTAACCCTTGCGTGACCCGAACTGCATGTTGGCAAACGACTCACCCAGTGGCAGCATCAGCCCGACACCGGCGCCCGTGAATGGCACCGACAAGGCCAGAATACGAAACACCTCGGCGAACGCCAGCGTGACGAGGGCAAAGTAGGAGCCCTTGAGCCCGTAGCGAAACGACAGCGCACCGACCGCCATCCCGATGGTTGCCGCGCCCGCGACGGCCAGCAACAGCGCCAGCCACGGGTTGACGCCGCCGTGCAGTTGCGCCATCGCCTGGATATAGGCACCGGTGCCGAAGAAAAGCGCGTGACCGAATGAAAACTGGCCGCCGAAGCCGCCCAGGATGTTCCATGCCTGCGCCAGCAGCGCCGCGTACAGTGCCATCATGACGAAGTTGAGCGTCACGCCCGAATCGGTGAACTGCGCAATGCCCGCCGTCGCCAGGGCGAAAAGAAAAATGCCGGCCAGGTCTTTGGCGGCGCCCGTCATGTGCTGGCACCGAACAGACCCTGTGGTCGAAACAGCAGCACCGCGATGAAAATCACAAAAATACCGATTTGCCCGAGCGACTCGCCCAGGTACAGGCCGCCCAGCGACTCGACTACGCCAATCAGCAAACCGCCGATCAGCGCGCCGCCGAAGCTGCCCATGCCGCCCAACACCACCACGGTGAACGCCACCAGCACAAAGCCGCCGCCTACCTGCGGATTGACGTAATAGGCCGGCAGCAAAAAGCAGGCGGCGGCGCCCAGGCATGCCAGTCCGATGCCAAAGCTCATGGCATAGACGTGGTCAACATCGATACCCATCAGCTTGGCGCCATGTTTTTCTTTCGCCACCGCGCGAATGGCGCGGCCCAGGTCGGTCTTGCCGACGATCCACAGCAGCACAACGGAGACCGCGAGTGCGCCGGCGAAGGCCACCAGCTTGGGCACGGCAATCATGGCCGGGCCGATCGCGACCGTGCTCAGCGTGTAGGTGGTGTCGATGGTTCGCGTGTCGGACTTGAACAGCAGCAGCGCGGCGTTTTCCATGACGATCGAGATGCCGAGTGTGACCAGCAGGATGTTTTCGTCCTTGCCGTGGCTGGCGCGGTTGATGATGAGCCGCTGCAGCGCATAGCCCAGGGCGAACATGCCGGGCACCACCAGCGGCAAGGCCAGGTAGGGATCGATGCCGAAATTCTGCTTGAGCAGGTAGACGGCATATAGCGCCACCATCAACGCCGCGCCATGCGCGAAGTTGATGATGTGCAGCACGCCGTAGATCAGCGTCAGGCCCAGCGCGATCAGCGCATAGACGGCGCCGGTCGTCAGGCCGTTGAGCAGCGATGCGAAAAAAATGGAAGGGTCAAGCATCGTCAGTCAGCAAGTTCATCCCCAGCGATCAAACTCAGGGACCTTCACTTTCCAAGGAGGGGCCGCGGAACTGGCTTCGCCAGGCCGCAGGCGCAGCGGCCCCCTCGGGGGGCAGAGAGCCACACGCAGTGAGCGAACGTGGGGGCACTATTTCAGCGGAAAGATCGGATCGGTCTCGCGGTAATCGCGCGGAATGATCACCTTGATGTCGTTTTTGTAGACCTGCGTCATCAGCGGCTGCGCGCCCATGTTTTGCCCGTTGACGAACTTCGTCGGGCCGTAGGGCATGATGTGATCCGAAAATGTGCTGCTGGCCAGCGCGTCAGTGATCGCGGCCCGGTCGGTCGACTTGGCGCGCTCGATCGCGTCGGCCAGCAGCCGCATGCCGGTATAGGCCATGAACACTTCGTAGCTGAAAAACAGGTTTTTGGCCTCGACGCGTTTTTTCAGCTCGGCCGAGCGCTTGTCCTTCGGATTGAACCAGTGGTTGCAGTCGATGATGCCGTTGGCGGCGTCCGGGAATTCCTTGACGAACTTGTAGCTCGACGCCGCGCCGCCCAATACTGAAAAAATCGCCTTGGGGTTAACTTTTTGCTGTTGCATGGCGCGCACCAGCAAGGCGTACTCGTTGTAGTAGTTGGCCGGAATCACGATGTCGGGATTGATTGACTTCATGCGCAGCACGATGTTGTTGAAGTCGCGCGTCGGATTCGCGTGCTTGATGACTTCCTTCACCTCGTAGCCGTAGCCCGGCAGCTCGCGCGCGAGCAGGCTGGCGGTGCCGGTGCCGAACAGCGACTCTTCATGGATGATCATCACCGTCTTGGCGGGTTTGCCGGCCGAGGTGTTGAGCACGTGCAGGTTGGCGACGGCGACCTCGGCGCATTTGCGGTAACCCGGACCAAAGCGAAAGGTGTTTTTCAGGCCGCGCTCAACGATCTGGTCGGCGACGCCGACATCGACCACATGCGGCAGGTTGTACTTGGCGGCGGCTTGCGTCGTCGCCAGGCAGATGGCCGACGCGAACGCACCCAGCACCGCGGACACGCCGGCTTCGTTCATCTTTTCGATTTCGGCCGCGCCGGCTTGCGGCGACGACTGCGCGTCGCCGAGCAACGCCTCGATTTTCGCGCCGCCCAGCGACTTGATGCCGCCCGATTTGTTGATGTCCTCGATCGCCATCAACGCGCCTTCGCGGCACTGCTGACCCGAGTAGGCCAGCGCCCCGGTCACCGGATGCAGCACGCCAACCTTGACCGCTTTCGCCTGGGCGCCGGCAAGCAGCGGAAAGGCCAGCGCTGAGGCGCCGGCGGCAGACCCGGTAATGAACTGACGACGCGATTTTGGCGAAATTGACATACAAACTCCTGTTAAAAATCGTTAACTGAAACGGGCCGACAAATCTTTGCTGACCCATACCTTGGCGTCAATATCGCCTACCCGCGACAGCTCCATCTGGTATTCATAGCGGTCGGGCCGGTAAAGCCCGTGCAGCCACTGCACCGGCTTGTCCTGATCGTCGAACACCAGGCGCCGCACCGCCAGCAGCGCGGCGCCGACCGCGACGTCCAGGTGCCGCGCCACGCCGGCGTCGGCCAGCCGGGCGGAAATACTCTGGCGCGCCCTGCCAACCTTGACGCCCGACTCCTCGAGCAGCAACAGGATCGGCTTGCGCGACAGTTCCCGCCGGCCGAACGCCTTCGCCAGGCTTTGCGGGACATAGGTGGTGATGTGCGACAGCGCGCCTTCGCTCGTGCTGCGAACCCGAACCGCCTTTTGCACCTCGCGCCCGACCTCGATGCCGAGCGCGCCGGCAACCGCTTCGGACGCCGCGATGCCGCGAACCTCAAGCACTTTGACCGACGTTCTGAGGCCCATGCTGACCAGGTTTTCAAGCAGGCCGGTAAGCTGCGCGCGCCGGGTGGGTCCCGCGCCCGCCTGCCGGCCGACGGCATCGACCGGATGCGTGCCGCGCCCCGGCTCCCGCGAAATCAGCCCTTCCGCCGCAAGCTGCTCCAGCGCCCGCCGGACCGTGACGCGCGCGACGCCGAACTGCAGCGCCAACGCCAGTTCGCCCGGCAGCCCCGCGGCATAGTGGCCATCTGCCAACTGCTCGCGCAGCACCAGGTAAACGCGGTGGTACTTGGGAAGCGGCAGATACGGTGATTCGGACGAAGCCATGGCCATGAGGCGCATGCTAGTGCAGGATTTAATGTCCTGTCAATAGAACATTTGCCGAGTGCCGGCGCCTCAGGTCCTGGAATGGAAATGCTGATGACGGTGCTCGCTTGGCGACGGCCTGGCGACCTCGACGGCGACGATATGGATGTTGCCGTGGCGCACGCCGCTTTGCGCCACCAGGCTGTCGGCGAAGGCGGCGACGTCTTTGTAAGGCCCGCGCAGCGCGAGGGTTTGCAGGCAGTCGTCATGGTCCATGTAGACCTGCATGCTCGAGACGCACAGGTCATGATGGTCATGGTGCAACGCGGCCAGCCGGCTCGCCAGTTCGCGCTCGTGGTGGTTGTACACGTAGCTGAGGCTGGCGATGCAGTGGCTCGCCAGCGGCGCGGTTTTGTGCTCCTGCGCCAGGCGGTGGCGCACCAGGTCGCGGAAGGCCTCGGAACGGTTTTCATAGCCGTGGCGGGCGATCAGCTCGTCGAACTGCACGGCCAGGGAGTCGTCAACGGAAATGGTGATGCGGCGCATGGGAAATCCGGTAAGGCCTGAAGGATGAAACGCGGTCCAGGCCAGCCGATGTTACCGGCAGCCGCCGTGCACCGTCACGGTGACGCACTAGAAAAGGCGGCCCTGCCCGGTCGCCTCGGGCGGCGTGAAGCGGCTGAAATCCAGCTCGACCCGCTCCTGGTTGAAGCCCAGACGGCGGCAGCTGATCTCAAAGCGCTGGTGAATCAGGTCGGCCCAGACGCCCTCGCCCTGCATTCGGCTGGCAAAGTCGCTGTTGTAGTCCGCGCCGCCACGCATCTCCTGGATGCGCGCCATGATTCGCGCGGCGCGCTGCGGATAATGCAATTCAAGCCATTCGCGAAACAGCGCGGCGAGCTCCCAAGGCAGGCGGATGACGGTGTAAAACGCGCTGCGGGCGCCCGCCTGCCAGGCGGCCTTGAGCACCTGCTCCATGTCTTCGTTGACGAACGGAATCTGCGGTGCCAGGCTGACGCCGACCGGAATGCCCGCCGCCGCCAGCGTCTCGATGGTGCGCAGCCCGCGCTGTGGCGACGCGGCGCGCGGCTCCAGCTTGCGCGCGAGTACGCCGTCAAGCGTGGTGATGGTGACGTAGACGGCCGCCAACCGCTCGGCCGCCATCGGCGCGATCAGGTCGATGTCGCGCTCGACGCCGCTCGATTTGGTGACCACCGAAAACGGATGCCGCGCCTGCTGCAGCACGCCGATCACGGCGCGCGTCAGCCGCAACTCGCGCTCGACCGGCTGGTAGCAGTCGGTGGCGGTGCCGATGCTTAGGTGCCGGGGCACATAGCCGCCCCTGGCCAGGTCGGCGCGCAAAACGTCGGCGATGTTGCGCTTGGCGATGATCTTCGTTTCGAAGTCCAGCCCTGGCGACAGGTTGAGGTAGCTGTGCGTCGGCCGCGCGTAGCAGTAGACGCAGCCATGTTCGCAGCCCCGGTACGGATTCAGGCCGTAGTCGAACGGAATGTCGGGCGAGTCGTTGCTCGTGATGGCGCTGCGGGCGTCTTCCAACATGACTTCTGTCTGCGGCCGCGGCGGCTCTTCCGACACCGCGTCTTCCAGCGTTCCCCAGCCATCGTGCCAGGCATTGCGGCTGTCTTTTTCAAAGCGGTGCGCCATGCGCGTGGCCGTGTCGCGGCCCTTGATGGCGTGAATCGGAATGATCGCGTCGCTCATGGTGCCACCTGGGGTCCGAAAGACGTGAAAAATAACTTTATATCAGCAAGGGCTATCTACTTGGCTCCACAACATCCATCACAGGCTTGTGGAATCAAACAAACCCGCCGAAGCAAAAGAGTATCCGAGCACCTGGATTGAATTCCAGGACTGGTTTGCCAGCGATGAAGCCTGTGCGGCGTACCTGGAGCGTTTGAGATGGCCGAACGGGTTTTGTTGCCCCGCTTGCGGGACGTTCGATACGCCCGGACGTGCTGCACGGGGCAGGCTGATCTGCCGAAGTTGTCGACATCAGAGCAGTTTGACGGCCAGAACAATCTTGGACTAGACCCGCACCTTGCTGAGGGTCTGGTTCGCTGCGGCGTGGTACATCACCAGCCAGTCCTGACCCCAACTTCTGACTCCAAGTCTCACAGACGCCGAGCGGGCTGTGTTTTGCTGCTTGAGCATAGCCTTGGTCTCCAGTCAGATCACTGCTTTCTCGCCGCAGCAATCAGCTGGCGCAAACTTGAGTTTGATCGCCGCGCCGCTCGTGCTTCAAGGCCTTGCCTCCAGTACCAGATTGAAGGGCGTTTCGGCGGCGCGGCGAAACCGTTTGAAACCGCCCTGCGTCACCACCTCCCGCAAGCGCTGCTCGCCGGCTTGCGCTCCGAGGCACGCACCGACTTCCTGGGAACGCGATGCAGGCGTGCATATGAATGTTGACGCCGAGTAGAAGATGCGTCCGACGGGATTGAGGTTGTCCTCGAGTCGGTCATTGGCAAAGGGCTCGACGATCAGCCACGTGCCCTCAGGTTTGAGGCTGGTGCGTACATGGGCAGCCGCGCCTACCGGATCTCCCATATCGTGAAGGCAGTCGAACATGGCAACGAGGTCGTAGTCCATACCGGGGAAATCCTGCGCCCTGGCGACTTCGAAGCTGACCCGGCCGGCGACGCCGGCATCGCTTGCGGCTTTGCGTGCGTGCTGGATCGAGGGTTCGTGGTAATCGAATCCCACAAAGGTTGACGACGGATGAGCCTGAGCCATGATGATCGTCGAGGCACCGTGGCCACAGCCTATGTCTGCCACCCGGGCCCCCGCCTTGAGACGCGCCTCGACGCCCTCCAGCGCAGGAAGCCAGTTGCTGACAAGATTCGCCGCATAACCGGGCCGAAAGAAGCGCTCGGTACCGTGAAACAGCGCGGCGTCGTGCTCATGCCAGCCCAGGCCCAGGCCTGTTCGCATGGCTTGCATCATTTTGGGAATCGCCTTGAACTGCGCCACTGCGATCTGGAACGCACCTGGGATGAAGGCCGGGCTGCCCTCCTGTGCAAGTGCGAATGACTGTTCCTCGCTCAGACTGAAGCGTTGTGTGGCGGCGTCGTATTGAACATAGCCGCTGGCTGCCTGGGCCGATAGCCATTCGCGCAGATAGCGTGGGTCGGTTTCGGTGAGGCGAGCCAGCGATTCGACGTCGGTTGGACCGTCCGCCAACCGCTTGTAGAGCCCAAGCTGGTCGCCTACAACGATGGTTGCAGCGTGCATCACAGCACCCAGATCTCCGACGAATCGGCCCATAAAGTCATTTAATTTAGTCTCATTGATAGCCATGGCAGTCTCCTTTGGTCGTTGGCTAGACAAAAAGTGAGCGTGGGCAACTAGCCGTTTGCCCATGCCCGGTTTTCCATGACCGAGATGATTTCCCTTGCAGCACGCGCGGCACCATCGGTCTCGACTGGCTGGTAGCTCACCGGACTGTGCATCGCCAGCAATGCCCGCTCGGCCAGCTCGCCCGGTGACAGCTCCATGAAACGCACCGAGCAATCGGCGCAGTAGTTGTGCAGGCGGTTGCGCACATGGATGCACTGCTCGAAATGCCGCTCGAGCGGAAAGCTGAGAAAGGGCCTGCGCGTCGCCACCAGCTCCATGCAGGTGCTCAAACCCCCTTGCACCAGCGCCAGGTCGGAGCAGGCAAGGTGCTCGAACAGGTTGTGCACGTAGGGCAGGACGTCCAGCCCCGCGTGATCCGGGAAGGCTTCGCGAGGCAAGCGCGGGCCGGCGACGAGCAGCATGCGAAGTTCCGGCACCTGGCGCTTCATCGCCGGAAACGCTTGGGCAATGCGGTGCAGCAGCGGCGCACCCACCGCGGTGCCGCCCACTGCAGCGATGACGATCTTCTCGTCGCGCCGGTAACCCAGACGGTCGCGCAGCCGGTCGGTGTCGGCAAGCGGCTTCGGGTCGAACGGCAGGGCGTAGCCGGTGAAGGTGAAATTGCGCCGGGTCCAGTCACGGATGATCGGCAGGTCCGGGCCGAACGGCAGGTCGGACACGTCTTCGGGGTTGCCGACGAAGATGGCGCGGTCGCGGATCCACGGGTAGCGTGCGACATGCTCGATCTCCTGGGCGTTGCGGTCGGCGCAGAGAAAGGCTTCACGGGTGTTGCCTTCTTCCATCGGCAGGCAGCCGACAAAGTCGGTCAGGAAGACGAACGGCTGACGCTTGAGTTCCGGATTCTCGTGGTAGTGATAGTCCACCTCCCAGGCCTCGTCGCCGATGACGATGTCGTAGTGCTCCGACTCGACCAGATCGACGAAGGTCAGAAAATTGCGCGCCATCACCTCGTCCATGGTGCGCAGGGCAAAGAAGGCCTGCAGGTCGTGCTCGCCGGCCACCGCCTCGAAGTGCCGGCTTTCGTTGGCCAGCCGCTGGGTGATGGGATGCAGGCGCTCGCCTTCGCGTTCGAGGTAAGTCGTGGCCGGCGCCACGGTGAACCAGTCGATCTCGAGGTCGGGCTGAAGGGCGCGCATCTCGCGTGCGATGGCCAAGTCGCGTTGCACGTGGCCCAGGCCGATGGCGCTGGAGATGAAGAGCGCGCGGCGCTTGCGCGCCATGCCGCGCACCCAGGTCGCTCGCGACGGGCCCGATCCGGTGAAGTCGCGTACGGCGCGGCTGAACGCGACCGGGTCTCGCGCCTGCAGCAAATGCCCGCCGCCACCGATGGTGAGCATTCGTGCGCCCGGCACGAGCGCGGCGATGCTCTCGCCGTCCGCGTAGGGAACGCGCTGGTCGTCGTCACCATGAATGACGAGCGTCGGGCAGCGGACTTTGAGTGCTTGCTGGCGCATGTCGGTGCCCAGCCACCCGGCCAGGCCCATCGCCACCGTCGCGCCGTCGGTGGCCCAGCCAAGGCGCAGCACCCCGTCCTCGTACGGCTTGGTCGAATGCGGCTCCGAGAAAACAATGCTGAAGAACCTGTCCAGGTAATGAACCCAGTCGCTGCGCATCTGTTCCATCACCCACTGCGCGGCGTCGACCGCGGCCGGGCTGTCCAGCCGCCGCGCTGCGTAGCCGCCGGCGACGACCAGGTGCGACACCCGCTCGGGTTGTTCGGCGGCCAGCCGCAAGGCGACCATCGTCGTTGCGGAGATCGCCACAATCGCGGCGCGCTCGATCTCGAGCCGGTCGAGCACGGCCACGAAGTCCGCAAAGTAGTGATCGAAAGAATAGGCATCGGGCGCCGCCGGGCGGTCCGACCGGCCGTTGCCGCGCAGGTCCATCACGACCACGCGGAAGTGCTGTGCCAGGTACGGCACCACCCCTTTCAGCATGTGCGCGTTGGCAATCTGGAACACCGGTGCGAAGGCCAGCCAGGGGCCGCTGTCGCCAAATTGCCCGTACCAGGAGCGCACGCCTCCCCGTTCGACGAAGCCCTCTTGCGAAGGCGCGATCGTCTCGAACGGATAGGGCGCGGGCAACGTTCCCGGTGGCGGCAATGGGCCGGCGGTGAGAACGATGCGTTCGGGCAAAGGACGTGGTTGGTTGTTCATGACTTCCTCCGGCGTGCTGGGGCGGTTTTGGTGCGGGTCCTTGATTCGACGGTTCGCAAGAGGACCGCTACGGCCGCGAGCGCTTCGCGCTGGTGGCCTTGCTCTTCCGTTATTCCGGGCGCCATGCTGGCCTCCATGCCGGTCCAGAACCAGCGGATCCAGGCCGAGATCGCACGGGCGGACACCGGTAACTTGAGGTCCGAGTCTTGAATGAAATCGGACACGGCGGCCTCGACCAATTCGTGCCAGGCCAGCAAGCGCGGCAGAAACTCGCTGCGCAGGGCTTCGTCGGTGAAGCTCGCGCCCATCAGTTCCATCAGCAGCCGCACGAAGCCGGACTGCAGGTCGTCCTCATAGAATTCGCAGGCCTGCTGCCACTTCTGGCTGGCGCTTGCGGTGTCGTTGTACATCCGCGACTGGCGTTCCAGCAATTGCTTGTTGGCATCGTCCAGGACGGCCAGCACCAGTTGCTGTTTGCCGCCGAAGTGGTAACCGATCAACGCGTGGTTGACGCCGGCGTCGCGTGCGATGTCGCGCACATTGAGCTGGGCGTAGCCGCCTTCGCACAGGCGGCGGCGGGCCGACCTCAGGATTGACATGCGGGTGCTTTCGCCATCGATGCGGATGCGTGGATTGGTATCGGGCGCCGAAACATTGTTCTGGCTTTTCAATTTAGATTGAACAACTGGATTATCCATTTGTTCAATTTGCTACCATTCGCCTTGTTTGTCAAGCGCGGCCACGCGTGGGACCCGATTCCCCAGGCAGGAGCCGGCTTGTTTCTCATCAAGGGAGCGGCCATGCGGGCGACAGAGACTGTGGATGTGCTCATCATCGGCGGTGGAATCGGCGGCGTCATCAGCCTGTACTACGCCAGGCGGGCGGGACTCACCGCGCTGGCGCTCGAGAAAGAGGCGGCGGTCGGCGGAGTGTGGCGCCAGGTGCCCGCCTGACAGGATATTCAGATCAGTCCGCTCGACTGGACGCTGGGGGATTTGCCCATTGCGGGTGCCAGCCAGGCAAGCATCCTGTGCAATATCCAGGCCTGGGTCGACCGGTTCGACCTGGCTCCCTGCATCAGACTGCAGTCACAGGTGACCAGGGCGGCGGCGACCGAGGACGGCTGGACAGTAGAGACACCGACAAATGCCTATCACTCACGTTTTCTGATCTGCGCCTCGGGCGGGCACAACCGCCCGTTCATTCCACCGGTTCAGCGCCGTGCGGCGAGCATCCTGGAATTCCATTCCGCGCTGCTGGAAGATCCGGGCCAATTGACGGGCCGGGACGTGGTCGTGGTGGGCGGCGGCGCCTCGGCCTACGACCTGCTGGACCTCTGCTTCGAGCAAATCGCCCGGCGCGTGATGTGGGTGCACCGTGCGCTGCGTTGGATGGTACCCACGCGCAAGCCCAGGCACCAGGCCGAAAGCCTTCGTGACCTGGCGCGCCAGCAGATGAGCGGTGCAAGCGTCCAGGCGCTGAGCGCTTCGATGAACCTGGACCTGAACGCGCGCTACGACAAGTTTGGCTTGAACGGCATCCTGCCGGACCACGCCTTCGATTTCCGCAACGACCAGCTCATTCCGGGGCGGGCACGCATGATCGGCCACTTCAACCAGATCGACCAGCGCCCTGGCGAAGTGCTGTCCTTTGAAGGACGAACGATCACTCTCTCCAGTTACGAGACGATACAGGCGGACTTGATCCTCTGGGGAACCGGCTACGAGATGGACCTGCGATTTCTGGATTCGCCGACGCTCGCGCACGTGAAGCATGTGAGCCAGCTGGCAGGGCGCTGTGGCGCACTGTTTCACGCGCTCGACATGCCCAGGCTGTTTTTTCTCGCGGTCATCCTCTAGACCACGGGATCGGCGCCGTGGGCCTACGCCCATGCAGCCCGCACGATTGCCGGTCATATACGGGGGGTGGCGAAACTCGATGAGGTACCGTTGAAGGACAAGATCAACCACTACGATCTGATAGGCCACCTTGCGCAACAAGATCCGGCGAACTACCCGGCGGACCGTTGGCCCGGAACCTACCGGGACCTTGCGCTGTCATGGCCCGACGACCGGTCGATGCCAATTCCCTGAGTCGGGCATCTGACCACCGTGGTCAGCGGGCCATGGGTACGAATGCAATCCGGCAGAGCATGGCGCGCAGGACACACGCCAGTTTTTTTTCAGAATTGTCTTGCCTGTTCCAGTTGCTGTTGCTGTCAATCGGCAAGCACTTTGACCACCGTCCAGCAACATTCGTCGCTTGAACATATCGAAGACACAACATGAATTACACATGGTCGCGCAACAACTTGATGGCAGCGGATAGGAAATTCAACCGCATGAAGCCGAGTATTCCACCGAAAAGCAGCCTCAAAAAACGTGCTGACCCTAGGTCGCCGGCCTGATTGCCCAAAAATTTTCGCCCCTTCATCCCAAACCACGCGCCGCGCTGCCCATGGACACAGGGCTACCCCGACGGAGCCATTGCCACCGGTCGCAAATTCACCAAGTGGTGCGCTGATCTTCGGGGTGGTCTGGCGCTGATTGGTTTGTCATACCCCAGCCCGGCTCGATATCCACACCCTCCCCCTGATCCTGCGCACCTCGGTCATCCCACAGCGGTGGCCCGCGTTCCGGTGTGATGCGCAGTGCTTCACTGTCCACGCCGATGTGCTCCCGGATCATGTGGATGTCGGCGCTAAACGTAATGAAGGCGATGATCGGCATGGGGCCGCCGCAGTGCGGGCATAGCAACGGGAACACCTCGTAAATACGGGCAATCAGCGCGGCCCACAGCTAGCTCGCAGGGGCACGCGGTTTGGGTTTGACTTGCGGCTCAGATTGGGCCGCCATACCAGGCCCGGCGCCTGCGTCTGCCACAGGAACTGACCAAGTTCGATCGCTTTGATCTGTTGATTTTGGATGACCTGAGCTACGTGCGACGAGACCAAGCAGAAACTTCAGTGTTGTTCGAACTGATCTCCGAACGCTATGAGCGCAAGAGTTTGGCCATTACCGCCAACACGCCGTTCTCCCGCTGGGGGGAGGTGTTTGTGGAACCGGCCATGACGCTGGCCGCCGTGCACCTTCTTGTGCATCACGCCACCACTCCGGAGATAAACGTGGAGGGCTACCGCCGTCGCGCCGCACAGGCGGGGCATGCCCCGCCTGTGCG